>Ga0181560_10005556_pt1 | contig 11249 bp, 13 predicted proteins | sample 011ome_20_FD_133751 | JGI IMG/M metagenome (GOLD analysis project Ga0181560, IMG submission 133751) | Coastal salt marsh microbial communities from the Groves Creek Marsh, Skidaway Island, Georgia - 011509CT metaG (megahit assembly) | ecosystem: Environmental > Aquatic > Marine > Intertidal...
GCTCCCCGCACGAATGACTGCATCGGGACGGTGTGGTGGCTCCCCGGGGAGGGGTCGAACCTCCGTTGACGGATTCAAAGTCCATGACAGGCCGATTCCACTGTGTCTCGCTGTGGTCCGCTTCCGTCTGGGATTCCTCGTGAATCCCCCTAGCGACAGGACAACAGCAGACAAGTGAGTCCGGCCCGTGCCAGCGCTGTTGGATCGGCCACACGTAGAACAAAATGGTAGAACGCTCATGCGTGCATCGCATCCACGAACGCCGCCGAAGCATCCACCGCTTGCCTGTCCAGCACATGTGCATAGATGCTGGCCGTCACCATCGGGTCACGGTGGCCAAGACGGGCAGCCACGACGTGCAGCGGCACACCATTGGCCAGTAGGTGCGTGGCGTGCGTGTGCCTCGTATCGTGCAGTCGAAAGCCCGACACGCCTGCGTTCCTGCAGAAGCGCGCCCAAGCCACCGTGGCCGCATTGGGTGTGGCATCCGATCCGTCAGGACGGATCGTGACCCACTCGTCCGTGCCCTGCCAGTACTGGCCCAACTCAAGCCGCTTGGCTACCTGCTCACGGCGCTGCAGTCTGAGAACGGCCAAGGTGTCGTCATCGACAGTGACGGTCCGTGACCGCCCTGACTTGGGACTCTGCTCCGTCAGACCGTCGTCCGTGTGAACGATGTTCGCCCGGAAGGTGACGGCCTTTGCATCAAAGTCCACGTCCGACCAGCGAAGCCCCATCAGCTCGCCCCGGCGTGCCCCCGTGTAGAACGCGAGCCGCAGGAAGCCCTGCCACTGGGTGCCCTCACTGGCCCGTAGAACGGCTTGTACCTGGGCCGGGCTGAGGGCCTGCACTTTGGCGTCACGAGCTGCCTTGCGGGGCTTGGAAACCTTGTCGCAGGGATTCACCACGATCACCTGGCCGACATCCCGGGCGTGCTTGCAGGCCGCATCAAAGACCTGCATAGCCATAGTCACCGTGCGCGGTGACAGCCCGCGTGCCAGCAGCCCTGCCTTCATTTTCTCTACGTCCACCGGACGCACATCCTGCAGCCGCTTGGTGCCAAGAATCTCGATCACATACTTGGCCTTGTCCCGGTACTGCTTCGCCGTCGTCGGCTTCACGCGAGCCGGAATTGTCGGCAGCCACTCATCTTCAAGGTATGCCTGCACTGTGACCTTCTCGTGCTTCACATACGAGCCCTTGTTGCGTGCGCTGAGGGCTTCGGCCCTCGCGTCTGCCGCTTCCTTCTGCGTGACCCACGAGCCATGCCACCGCTTCTTGCCTTCCACGTTCAAGTAGAAGTACCAACGGCCACGCTTCTTCGCCGTTCCCGGGTACGTGTTGCGCTTCCTCGTGGTCATGCCTATCCCCCTTGCTCATGACTGCCGGCAACTTTGCCGAGCAGTGAAGCCATAGAACGTGCACTCTCGCTGAGCGTGCCGCCTGGGCGGCCTTGGCTACCGCCAATCAAGTAGCCCTTCTTGCGCGCTTGGGCAACGACGTTGCGCGCCTTGGCAATGTCACCGCTGAACAGTCGGTCAGCTACCACCTGCACTGGCTTGCGCTCGCCTTGTTGCGTTGCGCTCGCGTACACGATCGAGGCGTTGACTCGATCAACAGCAGCGGCCATATCGGTTGCTGAACGGAAGCCGGCAACTTGGGCCGGCGAGGCCCCGGATACATCGGCCTGAGCAATGACAATCGGGAAGTCTCCTTCCGCCATTACCGAAGCCTTCTTGCTCTGGGCCTGGATCAGCAGAACTTCCCTTGCGACCTCACCGAGGTTGACCGCGCGCAGGTGTGCCGAAGATATGGCCGGGCTTGCAGGTGGCTCCCACTTGTGCAGAAGGTCGATCAAGGTCACGTCGTCCAGTCGTGATCCAAAGATGATTTCTTTGGGCAGGGGTACCGCTTCATTCGCCATGTCGAAGTACACGTAACAGGCAAGCCCGTCGCCCAAGTCTGCTGCCGCCAGTGCCTTGCCCGGCGCTTCAACTACCCGCGAGATATCCATGCCGGCGAACGTAGCCCCTTCATGGCTACCTGTGTTCGCTACCCACATCTGCGTTCCCTCCTTGCCCTTCTTGGTTATTACGCTACCATAGTTTGCGTGCCTAGGTAGGCACTTACGTAGAGAGGGAAACACATGGCACAACTCATGACTACGAAGCAGGTAGGCGAACTACTGGGCTGCTCACCGAAGCATGTAGGGCGACTTCGTGCGGACGGCCTCAAGTCCATTCGGCTTGGGCAGCTTGTTCGCTACAGGCCCGAGGACGTAGACGAGTACATCCGAAAGCACACCGAAGGCGCGGCGTGAAAGGACTGGCCCTGCTCCCCCATCAGGAGCGGGAAGTCGCAATTCTGCGTGACCATCCCCGGGCTTTGCTTCTTTCAGCCACAGGCACAGGCAAGACGGTCACCTTGTTGACCAGGGCTAGGGAAGCGCTGGCGCAAGGTGGCCGGGTCCTGTGGCTCACGAACTCGTCCCTGCAGGCGCAACTTGTGGCTGAAGCCGGCAAGTGGCTGCCGCCAAGCCTGCAGCCCTGTCAATTGCTTGAAGCCGCGTGGCACGAGCCCTTCACCTACGCGACGCACGAACTGGCCATGAAGCGGGTTGACCACCTGCAGGACCGTGGCCCGTACTCGCTTCTCGTCGTGGACGAGGCAGCAAAGGTAGGTGGCGGCGGCGTGGACCGGACGGCCAAGAAGTACCGAGCCATACGCGCACTCAGCCATGCCGCAGACAGCGCAATCCTGGCCACCGCCGAACCACTAGCAAGCGTGCATGCCCTAGACCTTTGGGCCATCGCAGACGTCGCCGGCATCCCCGGACTACCCGACAGAGAAACCATGAACAAGTGGGTTCAATGGCAGGAACTAAGACAAAGCCACCGAACTAAACGCGTGGCGGTAGGGATCAGCGGCCCGGGTTTCGCGGCCCTGCTCGCTGCAATTCGCCCATTCCAAGTACGGACGAGGCTCGCGGACGTGGCAACTCTGCCAGACGTGGAAACCAGCCACTATCCGGTGCGCCTTTCGGCTGAGGCCGCCAGCGAATACGCGGCAGCCAGTCAGCAGCCTGGGCTAAGTGGGCATCATGGCCGACAGGCAGCCAGCCGGGATGCTCTCGCTCTCGTGCCGGAGGCAATCCGAATCCTGATGGACGTCTTTGCCGACCGTGAATCCGCAGTCATGTTCTCCGACATGTTCGACCTCATCGAACCACTAGGCGAAGCCATGACGGCAGCAGGGATTACCTATGTGCGACTTGACGGACAGGTCAAGGCGAGGGGCCGGGCGAGCGCATTGGCCAAGCATCGGGCCGGTGAGGCCCGCGTGCTGCTCATGACAAGCGCGGGCGAGGCCGGCGTGAACGCACAGCACGCTTCCCTTCTGGTGAGCGTCGTGCAGTCCTACTCACCCGCCAGAGAGAGCCAGCGGGTCGGACGCATCCGACGCTTGGGCAGCCCACACAGCTCGCTGGTACACGCAATCGTCCGACCGGACGTAGGCCACGAACAACGCCGGCAACAAATTCTCACCGAGAAGGAACGGCTCATCGAAGCCATGTGGCAGGGCCTGAAATGAGCAGCCGCACCTACGACTTGGCGTTCGAGAGCGTGGAAACCATGACTCTCTCAGAAGCCAATTGGATCGTGCCGGGACTCGTTCCGACCGAAGGCCTGACGATCATTGACGGCAAGCCCAAGTCGGGGAAGTCAACCCTTGCGCTAGGTATCGCAATGGCGACGGCTCAAGGCAGGCCGTTCGCCAACGATGAACGTTTCGTAGACGGTTGCCTCGTCGATCAACCGTCACCCGTCCTGTATGTGGGAACGGACGGACGCTGGAAGCACGAGCTGAACCAACGCAAGGCCCACTACCCGTCAGCCAACCGCGCCAATCTGTACGTCCTTGACGGTCGCGGGGCTGGCCTAACCTTCTCGACCGGCGAGGGGGAAGGCCTCGAAGCAACCATGAGCCGCTGGCATGGTCTCCTAGAAAAGTGCCAACTACACGGAGTCCGAATGGTCGTCTTTGACCACCTGCTCAAGATTGCCGGCGCAAGGGGCGTCAACAAGGACTCAGACGTCAGTCCAGTCCTTGAAGTCCTGGACAACTTCGCCAGTGCAGGGATATCACCTGTTCTGCTCCACCATCAGTCCGTGCATCGCATGTCCAGCAGCAAGACCGGAGGGATGGGGCACACGATCATCCACGCATCCATGCGTGCCGGATTGAGTGTCGGGGATGCCCGCAAGGGAGGCGTCAGTCAGGCGGTCACTGTCACGACCAACGAAGCCGCGACCATGCGGCTGACGCTCAAGCCTCTACGCGGTGAGCCGCCTGAAGTGCTCAACTTTTGCGAGACGAGTGCAGCCAGGACCGAACGCACCAAGCGAGAAAAGAAGCCCAAGACTGACATGGCCATCGCTAGGACCAAGGCCATTCTGGACGGCCCTGAGTCTGCACGGGTCAATCAAGCAGAAGCCGGCAGGCACTTGCAGAGGCAAGGCGAGACAGTCATGGGGAACGCGACGGATGGGCGCGGACTGGTCAAGAGCCTGCTGGAGAAGGGCCTACTAGCCACGGACACAAGGAGCCGCCTTGTTGCCGGCCCGAACTGGCACCACTAGCCCCGTGGTGGAAGTGGTGGTGGTGGTGCCCTCCCCTAAGTAGGTACTGCTGCCCTACTTTCCCCACCCAAGGGGAAGACAAGGCATACCGCTAGCGACGGCCCGAGCATATGAGGGCCGTCATTGGCTGCAGGCCTGCAAGCCCCCGGCCTCTGAGGACCGGGGAGCACTTGTTTGCGGGCCCAATCCCGGCCTTTGGGGCCGGGGCAAAGCAAGGGCTAGCAAGGGCTCGTGAGGACCCCCGTTGTGGGGTCCTGCCAGAGGGCCAGCAGTAGACAGGACAGGCCCTACGTGCCCTTATGAGGGCCGTAGGAGGCTTAGCAGGCGCATCCGTTGGATGACTATGACAACACTGCGAATTGCCCGCAGGGCTTATATCTAGCGCAGGCCTGCTGAGGAACTGGTCAAGACGTAGCTGATGGTGAAGTCGGCCAAGCCCAGAGAGCTCGTTCGGTACACGGTGAAGTCTGCAGAAGCGGGTACTAGCGCAGGCGCCCACTCGCCGCACGACATGCCTGCCGTGGCGACTAATGGTTCGTAAACATTCAACTCCCCAGGACCGGCCCCTGCGGATCCGGCGTGACCCGGTAGCCCCAGTTCTCAAGCACGGAGCACTCCGCTGGCCGGACCGTAGCCTCCTGCGCCATGCTGGCTGGCCCCCCAGGGCCTTGAATCCGTGGTCCGAGACGATGTGCTCTGCCCGAAAGTGCTGGAACTTGGCGCAGTCGGCGCCTGCTTCCTTGGCCAGGGTCATGAGGTGCTTGGCCCGCTCAAGGTCACCGTCATGGTTCGCGGCGATATCCGCGATGAAGTAGGTGGGCTGGTCAGGGCCGATGAGGCGATCGCCGATGCGGAAGGTCGTCACCGGTTTATCGTAAGGGCGGTGCAGCCCGGGTGGTGGGCTGGCGGGTCAGGCCCGCCGGGTCTATCCTTCAGGGGCCTAGGGAGGTGTCATATGGGACGGATCGGGCCGATCCTCATCACGGGGCTGTGCTGCGGGGTCGTCCTGCTCGCCGGCTGCTCATCAGAGACCGCCTCAAGCGACGCCGCGGCGCCCGCATCCGCCAGTGAGCCGACCGGGGTGCCGGATACCGCCAGTTCTCCAGCAGGCTCCTCGAGCCCGGCGGAGGCGACGATGGAGGACCTCGAGGCAATCGGTGACATCGAGGTCGACAACGGCCTGCTCACCGTCACCGTGACCCTGCCTGCTGACCTCGTCGAGGGTGCGACGCAGGCCGACATCGACAAGGATATCGACGACGGGGAGATTCTCGACGGCTCACTCAACGAGGACGGATCCGTCACCTACGTCATGTCGTCGGCCCAGCACAACGCCATCCTCGACGAGATGCGAGAAGGCTTCGATGAGATTGTGGCAGAGGAAGAGAAGACGAATCCGGGCCTCTATGAGGAGGTCACCTTCAACGACGACATGGGAGAGTTCGAAGTCGTCGTGGCCAGCGAGCAGAAGTATCGCGACAGCATGTCGATGATGGGCCTTGGCCTACAGTTCGGGGCCAGCTTCTTCCAGATCTTCTACGGCGTGCCGGAGGAGGACCGTCACGTCGTCATCACCTACATCGACTCACAGACCGGTGATGTCATCGATACCTATGACTCACGAGAGGAGTCGTCGTGAGGCACCGGGCTTCGCCTTCACGACCTCACCGTCGACGATCCGAACCCACGGGTGACCCTTCGCCGAATAGAACCCCGCGTATTCGCCCGTCCCGGGCGTGAACGTGATCCCCTTGATGACGACCGGCTCGGCCGAAGGTGACGACTCAGCGGTGAGTGCCTTGCCGCACTTTGAGCAGTAGGCCGAATCGTCAGCGGCCTCGGTGCCGCATCCAGAGCAAAACATTCGACCCCCGTCCTCCGTCGCTGCGCCCACGTTATCGGTAAAGAGCAACGGGCAGGACCCAAGCAGCCAGGCTCGAACTCACTCCCGTCAACTCCGATGCCCTAGGGCCTTGTGGATAACCGGTCCGCGCGACCGGCTCGTTCGACATCGCCACCCCGGCTGGAGTCATTCAGGGCGTCAGCCACAAGTAATGCACCGTTCTCGAGCGAGGAGATGGTTACGGATACCTCTGGAAGGATGTGGCTCTCTCCTCCCGGATCTGAAGGACCGGGTTTCCTAACACCAGTACAAAGATGATCCTTTCCATCGCCTCCTGGGCCATCACCGACATGCGTGCTCGACGGACATTCTCTGAGAAGGCGAAGGCGCAGACAGAACGCCGCCTCGTAGGTCCTTCTGGTCCAAGCTAGCGCCTAGATCCTCGGATATCGCCTCAACGACGCCTAACGGTCCTTCTCACGGTAGAAGGACTCGTTCTCGCGGCGTTGACGGAGGTACCGCAAAGCCACCTTGCCACCCGCCGTTCCCAAACCGTAGATGGATGCGATGAAGCCAACGATCGACATGACAATTGTGGCAACGACTATGTCAGCGGGGAGTTCGCGCAGTAGAGGCACAATCACCCAGAGCCATAAGCCGAAGCCAACCGCCCCGCCAACAACCATCCCCCACCTTTGAAAAGCGTCAGTCTCCCGCCTGAGCGCGGCTTCGCGTCGCCGTGCCTTCTTCTTCTTTCCCATCTCCCCCACCTCGGTTAGTCCCACCCACGCTCGGTTCATTCATTCTGGAGGGCAGCCCTCATCGATTGACAGTGGGCCACCTCCGCGCTGACACCCTCAGCCAGCAGTATCACCCCGAATCTGAGCCTCAATGCGCACGAGCAAGAACGATTACTCCTCCCCCCGGTGGAGGTTGGCGAAGGATCAAGTGCTGTGACCCCTCGCAAGGAGATCACATCGGTCGACCTACATTGTGGCCCAATCGACGCCAATCACGAGGTGCCCGTCCAACGCTTAGGTAAGTCAGTCGCCGACCTCTGCAATCCGGTAGCGAGTCATGCAATCCGCGACCAGTAGTTCGGATCTTGACCCAGCCCTTGGGGCACTTCTGGCGCTTGGCCCAGTTGCCTGCGAAGTTCTTCTTCTTAAGTGTGGTCTTGCTTATACACCGGACGGGCTTCGGGGTCTGCTTCGCCAATTCCTCCGCGACTGCCGCATCTGCATCGGCTTGCTCAGAAGCAGTAGCAGTTGATTGCTTCTCTTCCCATGCCGAGTACGCCGCCCAAAGCTCAGGACCGTTCTCGTTGTTCACGCAGGGGTTGAGGACTGACAAGACCATACGGTCGGCACGGCGCCCGTCCTTCGTCCAAGGGACAAAGAAGTCGTGAACCGACTCATTGACCTAGAACCACCCCGACCGATCCATCACGCCGTTGACGAATCTGGCGTAGTCCACAGCGTATCTGTCGATAACGGGAGGACTGCCACCCTCCCAAATGAATCTGACCCCATCGGCGGTGATCTCGGGGGCAGGCATCACAGGCTGCTGTACCTGCGAACGATCGGGCACAGTGACAGCGGCAGCAGGTACGGCTGCGCCAGACATACCGAGCAGCACTCCAGCAGACAAGACAACAGCAGCGGACTTCTTCATCAACTCCCCCGTTCTACCCTTGGAGAGTGTCAGCGGTCGCACCACGAACGGGCCGGCGAGCCAACGCCCCTAGTGCGACTGAACTCGCATATGCGACAGCCACGGCCACATACGTAGACATCTAGCGGCTCGGCCGTTAATCACCTCCGGGTCAAGCGGTACGCCGTCTACCCCTGCAGGCTTACCCCCCTGGACATGCCTGCGCCTCCTGCACTGGCAGCACCCCCGAGGGGAACAGGGTGGCCTTGGCCACTGCCAGCCCCACCCATGCACAGGCGAGACAAGCAGAGCGGCAGGGCCAACTGTTGTTGTCGTGGCTGCAGCCAGACGAGCAGATCAGTTTGCCGTCTTTCCGATACCCGACTAGAGGGTCCTCCGCGTGTCGGGGAAGAATCTTCTGCCAAGGATGTTTGAACCCCACTCGTCTGGGGTAGACCTAGGTTGTCCGGCTCCCGACCAGCACGGGGATCCCCCAGCCGGACCCAGCACGGAGCCTCCCGACCAGCACCGGGGGGGCTCCGCTAGGTAGAAGAGTCATCGGGTTGCTGCTTGGTGCGGGGCGTAGCGGACACTAGTCATCGGTGGGCGCGTCTTCCCACTCGTTCAGATCACGAACCAAGTCCGAGATCTTGGTGACCAGATACTCACGAGCGATCCAGGCTTCCCCACGGCTTCCGGGCTTCCCTTGGTGGGCACCCCTACTTGGCGTTGAAGGACTCAGTTTGACCATACGTCCCTTCGCGAGGAAACGAAGCGCATCTCGCTCAAGTTGCTGCACCAAGACACCATCCATTGGGCCTCGAGCATCAAGGGTGACCCACCCATTCTTGCCATGTTCACGCAAACGACGATGGATGTCGTTTGTGATGCCAATCTGGAGCATGTCCCAGGCCTCGTGATGCAGCAGGTAGAGCCACGCGGGCTGGCCCGGATTGAAGCCAAACTTCGCGCAACTGGGACAGCCACTTCCATTCACACGGTCATTGGGTGACGCTTTCCATTCATGGCCCTCTGAACACCGCCAAGGCAAACGTCTTCCACTTCCAGAAGTCACTTGTGTCGCATCAAACAATGCTTGTTGGGCAATCGCAGGAAAGAGGGAAGCCAAGTCATTGAATCCAGGCAAGGCCTTGCGACCCGTGCAGTACACGCAGCCCGCGTCATTGCCAGCCCGGTTGGAGACCACGGCCTCCCACTCGTGGCCAAGGGAGCAGCGCCATCGCAGCTTCTTCCCGCTTCCCTTACTGACTGTGCTGGCATCAAAGAGTGCCTCTTCCGCCAGCTCGGGATGTGTAGTGGCGAGATCGTTAAAGCCGGGCAGTACTTGGTTCCCTGAGCAGTAGGGGCAACCATGACCCGAGGCGCGCGATGAGACTGGCGCTGTCCATTCATGGCCCAGCGAGCAACGCCATCGCCTTCGGGCGCCGGAGAACGCGGAGACGGTAGTGGGATCGAATAGTGCTTCAGCAGCGACCTCTGGAAATCGTGACGCAAGATCCGTTTCGCCAACTGCAAGAAGCCTAGACGAGCAATACGGGCATCCTTTGCCGCCGCTTGTTCGGCTACTGACCTGCGCCTCCCATCCATGCCCTTGACTGCATCGCCATGGCAACTTCTTCTTCGAATAGGCGTTCACCTGAGAGGCGTCAAAGAGAGCCTCAGCGGCAACCTGCGGAAACAGCGTCTCCAAATCATTGAAGCCGGAAAGTAGTCGATTGCCTGAGCAGAACGGGCACCCTCGACCGGCTGACCTACTGGCGACCACCGCTTCCCATTCGTGTCCGTGTTCACAGCGCCACAGCAACTTGCTGTGAGAGCCAGCCTTGACGGTTGTGGGATCGAAGAGGGCCTGGGCTGCCATCTGCGGGTGCGTTGTTGCCAAGTCATTGACCCCGATTTGGAGACGCCGCCCACTACAAATCGGGCACCCTGAGTCGTCAGACCGTTGATCCGGGGACGCTGTCCAACTGTGGCCTCTCGCGCACCGCCAAGGCATCTTGCGGTGGCTCCCCGACGTCACCGTTGTGGCGTCGAAATCTGCCTCCGCAGCCAAGTCTGGACGTGTCGTAGCGAGGTCATTAAAGCCTGGGAGAACTTGACGGCTCGAACAGTATGGGCAGCCTCGCCCTCTTACGCGAGATGTTACCGTCGCCTCGTATTCATGGCCTAGATGACAACACCACGGCAACCGCTTGTTGCTGCCGGCCGTGACGGTCGATGCGTCAAACATCGCTTCCGATGACAAGTCAGGTCTAGTGGTCGCAAGATCATTGAATCCGGCAAGCACCGCCTTGTTTGAGCAGTAGGGGCATCCAGATCCTGCAACGCGTCCTTTGACTAATGCGTCGTATTCATGACCTGACTCGCAGCGCCATCGCATCTTGCTGTGGCTACCGCTGTGAACGGATGTCGCGTCAAACAAGGCCTCAGGAACCAAGTCTGGGCGCACCGTTGCGAGATCGTTGACTCCAACGACGAGTCTTCGCGGCATTACTCCCCCTAGTTGCCCCGTAGCGTCTCACGCCGCTGAGACACCCACAATTGGCCGGAAAGTGAAGCGGTCCTCCCGCACGTTTCTGCTGTGCATGCGGGAGGACCGCCCTTTGAGTGGCCGCAGCACTCATTCCAGCCCGCCCGAGGGAGTGGAGCGGGAAGCCCCAGCCGGACGCTTCCACTACCCGACGCGAATATCGCTAGGGATCTTCGGAGCGCCCTCAACCCGCTGGCGGGCCGTCGCCTGCTCGTCAGCGAGCTGCTGACCCCGTGTCGGGCACCAGGGCGTCCAGCAGAGCCGGACACCAGCGATCAGCGGATGCCCGGACGCCTCGAGTTCCCCCCGGAATCACGGCCCGATCTGGGCCTGCTGGTAGAACAAACTGGTAGAACACTCTCCTTCGAGCGAGTGCCGAACGTGCATACGAGTGACCACGTTGGCGAGAATCCCCCACGAGATGGCCCGTGAGGGGTTTGCTCCCCGGGGAGGGGTCGAACCTCCGTTGACGGATTCAAAGTCCGCTGTCCTGCCACTAGACGACCGGGGATGGCAGCGACCGATGTGTTGGTCGCATGAACTCTAGACATCATTCGCGTAC
>Ga0181560_10005558_pt1 | contig 11246 bp, 13 predicted proteins | sample 011ome_20_FD_133751 | JGI IMG/M metagenome (GOLD analysis project Ga0181560, IMG submission 133751) | Coastal salt marsh microbial communities from the Groves Creek Marsh, Skidaway Island, Georgia - 011509CT metaG (megahit assembly) | ecosystem: Environmental > Aquatic > Marine > Intertidal...
CGATCTTCTGATAGTCGGACGGGCTGGGATCGTAGCTTATATTCTGGGACATCGACTTCTCCTTGGTGTTTGGTGCGGACGGTGCCGCGTTGAGAAGAAGATAGGTATGATCCATATGGGATTGAATATATAATAAATTCACACTATTTATTCTCAATAGGATCATGTTGGGGCAAGAAAAAGCCACCCGAGGATGATTCCAGGGGTGGCTTTTCCTTTTATAGCAGAAGGTTAACCGAGTTTTGCCATCTGAACAGCGGTGTCGCTCATACGGTTCGAGAAACCCCACTCATTGTCATACCAGCTCAGGACGCGGACCATGCGGCCGTCCGTCACCTGCGTTTGGGTGGCGTCGAACGCGGAGCTGGCCGGGTCATGATTGAAGTCGATAGAGACCAGCGGTGCATCATTGACCGTTAGTATGTCCTTGAGGGCACCCTTGGCAGCAGCCTTGCGCATGGCCTCGTTGATCTCCTCAGCCGTGGTGTTTTTCTTGGCTTCAATCACCAAATCAACCATCGAAACATTGGCGGTCGGGACACGAACGGCGGTACCGTCGATCTTGCCAGCGAGTTCCGGCAGAACGAGACCGACCGCACGTGCGGCACCGGTCGAAGTCGGGATGATCGAGGTCGCCGCACCGCGGGCGCGACGGAGATCTGAGTGCAGCGTATCCACAACAGGCTGGTCACCGGTGTAGCTGTGGACCGTGGTCATGAAGCCGTGCTTGATCCCGACGGCTTTGTCGAGAACAGCCGCAACAGGTGCAAGACAGTTGGTCGTGCAGGATGCGTTCGAGACGATCTTATGAGACTTGCGCAGTTTGTTGTCGTTCACACCCTGCACGACGGTGATGTCTGCACCGGATGCCGGGGCTGAGATTAGGACTTTTTTCGCACCAGCTTTGAGGTGTTTGCCTGCGGCTTCCTTCGACGTGAAGATGCCTGTGCATTCCAGAACGACGTCGATGTCGAGGTCGCCCCAGGGCAGGTCTTCCGGGTTGCGTTCCGAGAACACTTTGATGCTGCGACCGATGGTCGACTTGGCACCGAGATTGATCGACGATTTCGTTGACGTGATCTTGCCGGGGAACGGTCCGTGCGAAGAATCGTAGCTCAGCATATGCGCATTTGCCTCGACCGATCCCAGATCGTTGATGGCCACGAACTCGATGTCCTTGCGGCCTTGCTCATAGGCGGCGCGAAGCACCAGTCGCCCAATTCGTCCAAATCCATTGATCGCAACGCGAACGGCCATCTCTATCTCCTCAGTCTTAACGCTTATCCAAATTTACCGCTTCAGCAGATTGCTGACGTGACGCGGTCAACCACGGCATCCGCCGTGATTCCGAAATGTTTGTATACTTGCGGGGCCGGTGCTGATGCACCAAAGCCTGGCATGCCTACGATATTGCCTTCCGCAACACCATAGCGTGCCCAGCCAAAAGTCACGCCGGCTTCAACGGCAACACGAACGCCGTCTCCGAGTGTGGCTGTGCGGTAAGCCTCGTCCTGGGCATCGAACAATTCCCAGCACGGCATGGAAACAACTGCTGTGGGAATGCCATTGGCCTGCAGCGTGTCACGAGCTTGCAGCGCGAGTTCGATTTCAGAGCCGGTCGCAAGGATCGTGGCCGCACGATCGCCATCCGCCTCGCGCAGCACATAGCCGCCACGCGCGCTGAGGTTTTCGTCGGTGTGTTCGGTGCGGACTGTTGGCAGACCCTGGCGCGTAAGCGCGAGAACGGAAGGTGTGCCTTCATTCTGCAGTGCCAGCGCCCAGCATTCGGCGGTCTCAACGGCATCCGCAGGGCGGAACACATTGACGTTGGGCATCGCGCGCAGACTGGCCACATGCTCGACCGGCTGATGGGTCGGGCCGTCTTCGCCAAGGCCGATGGAATCATGGGTCATCACATAGATCACGCGAATTCCCATCAGCGCCGAAAGGCGGATCGAGGGGCGGCAGTAATCGGTGAAGGTCAGGAAGGTGCCCGAATAGGGGATAAATCCGCCATGCAGTGCCATGCCGTTCATCGCAGCAGCCATGCCGTGTTCGCGCACGCCGTAATAGATGTAGCGACCACTGAAATCATTGGCCGAAATTGGCGCCATGCACGCGGCTTTTGTGTTGTTCGAGCCTGTCAGATCGGCCGAGCCGCCAATCATGGTTTCAACCACCGGCGCGATGGCATCCAGCGCCTGCTGGCTGGAAACACGTGTCGCCACTTTGGGGAGCTCTTCGCTCAGCTTTTTCTTGTGGGCGTTGACCACGTCTTTAAACTCGGCGGGAAGTGCGCCGCTATTGGCTGTCAGGAATGCATCGCGCTGATCAGCGTCAGCAGCACCAAGACGGTTTTCCCAGGCGATGCGGTCTGCCGCACCGCGGGAACCGGCTGCGCGCCATGTGTTGAGGATATCGTCGGGAATTTCAAACGGTGCATGGGGCCAATTCAACGCCTCGCGGGTGCCGGCGATTTCCTCGTCACCCAACGGCGCGCCGTGGGTGGCAGAGGTGCCCTGCTTGGACGGGGCGCCATATCCGATCACGGTGCGGCACGCGATCAGTGATGGTGTGTCGGTGGCTTTTGCGGCCGCGATGGCCTGATCAATGGCTTCGGGATCGTGGCCATCAATGCGTGCGACATCCCACCCACTGGCTTTGAAGCGTGCGAGCTGGTCGTCAGAGACCGACAGATCCGTGCTGCCGTCGATGGAGATATCATTGTCATCAAACAGGACAATCAGACGGTCGAGTTTGAGATGACCCGCCAGAGAGATTGCTTCATGGCTGATTCCCTCCATCAGGCAGCCATCGCCAGCAAAGACATAGGTGTGATGATCAACCAGATCATCGCCGTAGCGCGCATTCATCATGCGCTCAGCAAGTGCCATGCCCACGGCGTTGGCGATACCCTGACCCAGCGGACCGGTCGTCGTTTCCACGCCAGCTGCGTGCCCATATTCGGGATGTCCCGGCGTTTTGCTGCCGAGCTGACGGAAGTTTTTGATCTCGTCGAGCGTCATATCCGGGGAACCCGCGAGATAGAGCAACGAATAGAGAAGCATTGAAGCATGACCATTCGAAAGTACGAAACGGTCGCGGTCGGCCCAGTCCGGGTTGGCGGCATCGAATTTCAGATGGCGCGTAAAGAGAACCGTGGCCATATCGGCCATGCCCATCGGGGCGCCGGGGTGGCCGGAATTGGCTTGCTGGACTGCGTCCATGGAAAGGGCGCGGATGGCATTTGCCAACTGGTTGTGTTCGGCAGAAGAAGTGGCTGCGTTCATGGTGCGTCTGACGCCTTTCGGGCGGGCGATTGAATGACGGAACGAGGATTCGCGCGGATCGTTGCGCGGCGGAAACATGCCGTTCCCTCTGCAGGGCGTCAACGCCTGTTTCGAAGGGTTTTCCACCGACGGAATCCGGGGCTTTCAGGATGACCCCTCGGTTGACCGCGCGACTCGCCCGCGCGTACGATGCGCGCAATCGGAGACGCGACGAATGTCAAAACTGAACGAAGCCAATGATCGTCTCGACGCGGCGATGGCCAGCCTTGAGCAGGCCGTTGAGTTGCGGCGGAACAATGAAGTGCCGTCCCAGACAGCGGACGGGCAGGCGAATGAGTTGCAGGCCGAGCTCGAAAAGTTGCGCGCCGATTTTACGACGCTTCGTGACACGTCAGGCACCGTTTCGTCGCGCCTTGACGACGCGATCGGGCGTTTGCGAAACATGCTCGACGAATAACGGGGATACGCTTTGGCTCAGGTCGAGATCAAGATCAACGGACGTGACTATCGCATCGCTTGTGAGGATGGTCAGGAATCCCATCTTTCAAGTTTGGCGAAGTATCTCGATGGCAAGGTTGGCGAACTCGTCAAAGAAGTCGGCCAGATTGGCGACACAAGCTTGATGGTGATGGCGGGTTTGCTGGTCACGGATGAATTGTCGGATCTGCGTGAAGAGATCGAAGATGCGCGCAATCAGGCTGCTCGTGACACGCAGTCTGCAATCGACAATACCGAAGACAAACTAGCCGCGCAGATCGATGCACTGGCCACCCGGATCGAGAAGGTTGCGAGTGCGCTCGCGGCCAGCTGAAATTCAACTCTCTTAAAGAAGTGATTGTGAGGAGTTGCGGGCGGACCTGTGCGCGCCTACCTTCATGGGTGGACGGTCTGCTGGGTGCCGCGTGAGGCGGCAACTAGTCCTGGAGACCTTACTAATCCACTAGGGAACTGTCCCTGCCGGGGTCCTGGCCTCGGTATATGGTGCCCACCTGCACTTAGCAGGTCTCGGTGGACTTCCCGTTAGCCAACCTTCACCTGGCGCCGTCCACTCTTTCCTCTCTCCGAGTTCAAGGTTTCTGTCATCACCGAGACGCCCTCCGATATCGATCTCGATAAGTCACGCATTCGTTCAGCCGCGCGTGCGGACCGGGATGCATTGTCGTCGGGGCTGGGCGCCGCCGCGGCTGCCGGCGTTGCCGCGCGCTTCATGTCTACAGCCGAACTTGTGGCGCAGACGGGGATCGGAACATCAATTTCGGGATATATGCCTATCGGCAGCGAAATCGATCCACGAACTTTGATGCGTCATCTCTCCGCGCGCGGTTCCACGCTTTGTTTGCCGGATACGAATACGCCGGACGCTCCGCTGAGTTTTCGGCGCTGGGATTTCGGGGATGATCTGCAAACGGGGAGCTTTGGCATTCGGGTGCCATCCGGCGATGCGGACCATTTGCGCCCTGACCTGCTTCTGGTTCCGATGCTGGCCTTTGATAGAGCCGGGCATCGTCTCGGATACGGTGGCGGGTATTACGACCGAACCATCGCGGCACTGCGCACGGAAAAAGAGATTACCACTGTGGGCCTTGCGTTTTCGGGTCAGGTCCGCGACGACTTGCCTGTCGGACCGCATGATATGCGGCTCGACTGGATTGTGACGGAATCTGCTGCGCTGCGCGTAGCTGAATAGGACATCGGTATGAAAATTCTGTTTTGTGGAGATCTTGTGGGCCGGTCGGGGCGTGACGTGGTGCTCCAGAACCTGCCCGGCCTTCGCACGGAGCTTGGTCTCGATTTTGTTGTCGTCAATGCGGAGAACGCGGCGCACGGGTTTGGACTGACTGGCAAGATATGTGACGAGCTTTTCGAGGCCGGCGCAGACGCCATCACCACCGGCAATCACGTCTGGGATCAGCGCGAAATCGTCTCCTATATCGATTCCAATCCGCGGGTGTTGCGCCCGCTGAACTATACGCAAGGCACACCGGGGGCGGGTGCATCGGTTATTCAGGCGCGCGACGGTCGGAAGGTTCTCGTCGTGAATGTCATGTGCCGGTTGTTTATGGAATTGCTGGATGACCCTTTTGTCGCCGTTGACCGGGTTCTCCAGTCGCATCTGGTCGGTGCCGCCGTGGATGCAGTCCTGATCGATGTTCATGGAGAAGCAACGTCGGAAAAGGCCGCGCTTGGACATATCTGTGACGGTCGTGCCAGCCTGGTGGTTGGCACCCACACTCATGTTCCGACGGCGGACACGCAAGTGCTGCCAGGCGGAACCGCCTTCCAGTCCGATGCCGGTATGTGTGGAGACTATGATTCCGTGATCGGTATGAAGAAAGACATCGCCGTCGCGCGGTTCCGCAGCAAGCTGGTATCCGAGCGCCTGTCGCCAGCAACCGGTCCGGCCACATTGTGTGGCGTTTATGTCGAAACGGACGACAAAACGGGCCTCGCATTGCGTGCGGCACCATTGGTTTTGGGTGGACGACTGCGCCCGGCATGGCCGGATTTCCTGCCGCCGCGTGCTGCTGCATCGACTTGACCACATCAGGTCCCTGAATTCAGGGGTTCTCGACGCAGGCGAAAATCCGCTAAACCGTGTGCATATATGTCCGGTTCGCAGTGTATTTGCGCAATCAGGGTTTTCTGACAACCTAAGAGAGGGCGGGCATGGCAGGCCATTCCCAATTTAAAAACATCATGCACCGCAAGGGTGCGCAGGATGCCAAGCGGGCGAAAGTCTTCGCCAAGTTGGCGCGCGAGATCGAAGTGGCTGCGCGTAGCAGTCCTGATCCTGATCAAAACCCGCGCCTGCGGACGGCCATTGTGGCCGCGCGTGGTCAGAACATGCCCAACGACCGTATCAAGCGGGCCGTTGAGAAGGCGAGCGGCGGCGGTGAAGGCGACAACTACGAAGAGGTGCGCTACGAGGGCTATGGCCCGGGCGGCACTGCGGTCATCGTCGAAACCCTGACCGACAATCGTAACCGCACAGCCTCCGAAGTGCGTTCGGCGTTTGCCAAGCATGGCGGAAACCTGGGCGAGACGAACAGCGTGGCCTTTATGTTCGATCAGGTTGGCGAGGTGATTTACCCCGCGGACACGGCGAGCACGGATGAAATGTTCGAAGCTGCACTGGAAGCCGGCGCCTCGGATGTGGCCAGCAGCGAATCCGCCCACGAGGTCATCTGCGAACCAGGCGATTTTGGTCAGGTTGCAGACGCCCTGGATGCGAAATTCGGGTCACCGGAAGCTTCCGGTCTCAACTGGAAGCCGCAGACCACTGTCGATCTGACAGCGGATACCGCGCGAACTGTTCTCAAACTTATCGATGTTCTCGAGGACAATGACGATGTCCAACGCGTCGCGACCAATTTTGAGGTCAGCGATGACGTCATGGCTGAGCTGACCGATTGATATGCCCATGAGACCCTCCGAAAGCAGGGACTGACCATGCGGCTTTTGGGTGTGGATCCGGGATTGCGTTTCACAGGTTGGGGTGTTGTCGATATGGAAGGCAACCGGCTGCGTCATGTGGCAAACGGGGTCATCAAATCCGGCAATGGTGAACTCGCTGTGCGACTCATGCGTCTGCATCAGGGATTGCAGGAGGTGGTCGCAACCCACTGTCCTGAGGGCGCTGCCGTTGAGGAAACCTTTGTGAACCGTGATGGCCAATCCACTCTGAAACTCGGACAGGCCCGCGGGGTTGCCCTTCTTGTGCCCGCACTGGCTGGCATCCCGGTGTCCGAATATGCCGCGAACTCGGTCAAGAAATCTGTCGTTGGATATGGTCACGCGGACAAGACCCAGATCGGCCATATGATCGGGGTGCTTTTGCCCGGTGCAATCGTCGATTCACCTGATGCTGCGGACGCATTGGCCGTCGCGATCTGCCATGCCCATCACATGACTGCACGGCAAGTGGTCGAGGTCGCACAATGATCGCGCGGCTTAAGGGTTTGCTGGATGAAATTGGCCCGGACTGGGTCGTCATCGATGTCTCCGGGGTCGGCTATCTTGTCTATTGTCCCGGGCGGGTGATTGGAAACCTGCCGGGCGTGGGGCAGCCGGTCTCAATTCATATCGAGACCCATGTGCGCGAGGACCATATTCATCTTTTCGGGTTTTCCAGTGCCCTCGAGCGCGAATGTTTTCGTATGCTGACGACAGTGCAGGGCGTCGGCGCCAAAGTTGGTTTGGCCATTCTGGGCACGCTTTCCGTGGATGAATTGACGACTGCGATTGTGGCGCAGGACAAGGCGATGTTATCGCGTCCTGATGGCGTGGGCCCGCGCCTTGCGGCACGTCTGATGACCGAACTCAAAGACAAAATTCTCAGCCTCGGCGGGACCTTTGCGCCGCAGCCTGTTGCGGCGTCTGCCAGCGGGTCGGCTTCGGCCGGTACGACAACTGACGATACGGGGGCTGCGGCAGATGCGATTTCTGCGCTCGTCAATCTTGGTTATGGCCGCGCTGAGGCCTTCGGGGCCGTCGGTCGTGTGATCCAGGCTGAAGGTGAAGACATCGGGTTGAATGCGCTCATCCCGGCAGCCCTGAAAGAGCTAGGACAGTGAGCGATCCGATGACCGATGATGGTGAAGCGCGGATTGTAGACCCCGGTGCCCAGAGCGACGATCGAGTGGATGTGGCGTTGCGTCCGGAGGAGCTCGAGGCCTTTATTGGACAGCCGAGTGTGCGTGAAAACCTTGCTGTGTTCGTTGCGGCCGCCAGAGCGCGCGGTGAGGCGATGGATCACGTGCTCTTTCATGGCCCGCCCGGCCTGGGCAAAACGACACTTGCCCGCATTGTGGCGCAGGAGCTGGGGGTTGGGTTTCGGGCAACTTCAGGTCCGGTGATCACCAAAGCCGGTGATCTGGCTGCAGTGCTGACCAATTTGCAACCGCGTGATGTTCTGTTCGTCGATGAAATTCATCGACTCAATCCGGCCGTGGAGGAAATCCTCTATCCCGCGATGGAAGATGGTGAGCTTGATCTGATTATCGGTGAAGGACCGGCCGCACGTTCGGTCCGGATCGAGTTACCTCCGTTTACACTTGTCGGGGCGACCACACGGTTGGGGCTTTTGACAACGCCCTTGCGCGAGAGGTTCGGCATCAACCTGCGTTTGGAATTCTATTCCCCCGAAGATCTGACCACGATTGTCAGGCGTGGTGCGCGGTTGTTCGAGCTGGATATGAGCGAGGACGGCGCGATCGAAATTGCCCGCCGGGCACGCGGTACGCCTCGTATTGCGGGCCGTCTGCTCCGGCGTGTTCGGGATTTCGCACTTGTGGAGAACAGTTTTCCGGTGAATCGCGCGGTGGCGGACAATGCCCTTTCGCGCCTGGACGTTGATGATCGCGGTCTCGACACCATGGACCGACGGTATCTCAAGCACATCGCTGAAGTTCACCTTGGCGGTCCTGTCGGGATCGAGACGCTGGCGGCAGCGCTCTCGGAGGAGCGCGATACGCTGGAGGACGTGGTCGAACCATTCCTGATTCAGCAGGGATTCATTCAGCGCACTCCACGCGGACGCATGCTCACCCCGACGGCTTATGGCCATATGGGGCTGGATGCACCCAAACCATCTCTTAAACAGGGTGATTTGCTCGACGGCCATACGGTTGCCACAAATGACCATGATGATTCGAATCTGGATGACGGCGATGCAGGCTGATTCCGATTCGCAGACAAGCTCTTCAGGCTGGTTCGAGGGTCGGTGCCATGTCTTTCCGGCGCGTGTGTATTACGAGGATACAGATGCGGCGGGCATTGTTTATTACGCCAATTATCTGAGGTTCGCGGAACGGGCGCGGACGGAGCTGATGCGATGCCTGGGAACGGAGCACCGAAGTTTGATGCGCGAAGCGGGAATCGCGTTTGCGGTGCGCAGCTGCAACGCGGAATACCTGCGGCCCGCACGGCTCGACGATCCTCTCGTCATACGTACGCGAATTCGCGAATTGCGGGGCGCAAGTATGCGCGCGATACAGACCGTAGCAAGACGCGAATCCGACGGGGCGGAAACAGATTTGGTGGAACTGGCCATTCGGCTTGTCTGCATGGATGGCAACCTCAAGCCAGCACGGCTGCCCGGGGTGGTTCGAGCATCACTGGGCGATCTGGTCGAGGAGCAATAAATCGGCGCGTATGTCTTGGCATACTAGTTGCCTCGGGGGAGGGAACGTCGACAACAAAAACGAGAGGCTTTTTTTCCAATGGAATCAAACATCGTCGAAGCGGTAGCGATCGCCGGGGGCGTGGGCGTCGCCGATTTTTCGGTATGGGGGCTGTTTCAGCGTTCGGACCTCGTCATCAAGGCTACAATGATAATTCTGTTCGTCGCGTCCTTTTGGTCGTGGACGATCATCATCGACAAATGGCTGAAGCTGCGCCGACTGGCTTCGGACGCAGAGAAATTCGAAGACAATTTCTGGTCGGGCGGTTCGCTTGATGAGCTTTATGAACGTCTTGGGACACGACCGGGCGATCCAATGGCGGCGGTCTTCGCCGCAGCAATGTCGGAATGGCGGCGAAGTTCCTCGCGCGGTCTGGCATCGACGGATGAATTGCAGGCCAATCTTCGCGAACGTATCGAACGGGTTATGGAAGTCTCGCTTACCCGGGAGATGGAGCGCATTGAGCGCTACATGGTGTTCCTGGCATCTGCCGGCGCAACCGCGCCCTTCATTGGTTTGTTCGGAACGGTCTGGGGCATCATGAACAGTTTCCAGGCGATCGCCGTGGCCAAAGATACAAATCTCGCCGTCGTGGCGCCGGGCCTTGCTGAAGCGCTGTTTACAACAGCCATGGGGCTGATTGTCGCGATCCCTGCGGTGGCGGCCTACAACAAATTCAGCACGGATATGACCCGCTACTCTCAGCGGCTTGAAGGTTTTGCCGCTGAATTCAGTGCGATCCTGTCGCGCCAGCTTGAAGAGGCCAAATAAACATGGCGCTCTCATCAGAGGTAATGCGGCTGCGCCGACGGATGCGTGGCCGACCCATGACGGAGATCAACGTCGCTCCCTTCGTTGACGTGATGCTGGTGCTGGTTGTGATCTTTATGATCGCGGCGCCCCTGCTCACTGTGGGTGTGCCGGTTGACTTGCCACAGGCAGCTGTTGATCCGCTCAACGAGGAAAAAGAGCCCCTGATCATCACCGTTGATGCTGAAGGTCGGGTTTATCTCCAGGAATCCGAGATTGAAAAGGACCTTTTGATCCCGCGCCTTGTTGCCGTGTCGGAAGCAAATCCTGATCTGCGCGTCTTTGTTCGTGGAGACCGGGCAATCAATTATGGGCGTGTAATGGAAGTCATGGGATTGGTGTCAGAAGCTGGGTTTTCGAAAGTTGCTCTGATCGCCGAAATTCCGATTCCCGGCCAGCCGCAGAACTGAACGGGGGCGCCGTAACACGATCATGCGTGGCGCATTTGCACACATAAGGGCCAGTGGCTTGACCTCTGCGGGGGTCCATCTTGGCATTATTGTGCTGGCGCAATTCGGGTTGCCACTGTTGTTTACACCGCCGCCGGTCACAGCGACGGTCATTCCGGTGGAAGTGGTGCGTCTGGACGATGTCACGCGCCCGCCGCCAGCGGCAACGCCCGAACCAGAACCTGAGACGACGCGTGACGCAACACCGCAAGCACCACCACGCCCGCCGCAGCCTGTACCTGAGCCACCAAAGCCGCCTGAAGTGAAACCGGTGGCGAAGGCCGAGCCAACCCCACCACCGCCGCCACCTGTTGTCACGCCGCCGAAGCCCGAACCTGCTCCGCCGGTCGCCAAACCTGAGCCGCCCAAGCCGGAACCCGAGCCAACACCTCGGGTCGCCAAGGCGACCCCGAAGGCGAAACCCAAGCCGCCAGAGCCCAAGCGGGACTTTGACTCCATCCTCAAGGACCTGTCGGCGGACAAGACGCCCAAAAAGGCACCTGAGCGGTCACGCA
>Ga0181560_10005568_pt1 | contig 11225 bp, 8 predicted proteins | sample 011ome_20_FD_133751 | JGI IMG/M metagenome (GOLD analysis project Ga0181560, IMG submission 133751) | Coastal salt marsh microbial communities from the Groves Creek Marsh, Skidaway Island, Georgia - 011509CT metaG (megahit assembly) | ecosystem: Environmental > Aquatic > Marine > Intertidal zone...
GTAATCATTGGCAGTGGCGCCACAGCGATCACACTGGTCCCGAGCATGGCTGACGACACCGCAAGCCTGGTGATGCTACAGCGCTCTCCGACCTATATCGCCAACGTGCCAGCCGAGGATCCCTGGCTCAAGCCGCTGGCTAAATACCTGCCAAACAGCTGGGTATCCCGCTCAATTCGCTGGAAGAAAGTACTGCTGCAGCAGTACATCTACCGCCTCTCCAGAAAGAACCCAAAAGGCTTACGCCGCTACTTACTCAACGAGGTGCGCCAGGAACTGGGGCCCGATTACGATGTGGAGACTCACTTCACGCCCAACTACAACCCCTGGGATCAGCGCCTGTGTGCTGTCCCCGATGGAGATATGTTCACCGCTATCCGTGAAGGCAAAGCGGAAGTAGTGACCGATCACATCGATCACTTCGATAGCTCGGGGATCGCACTTAAGTCTGGTAAGTACCTAGAGGCAGACATTGTCGTTGTGGCGACCGGCCTGCAACTGAAGTTCGGTGGCGATATCGCTTACTACATTGATGGTGAGGAAGTCGATCTAACAGAGCGATTTGTGTACCGAGGCATGATGCTCTCAGGCGTACCTAATCTCGCCATGAGTTTCGGTTACACAAATTCCTCGTGGACACTGAAAACCAGTCTCACCGCGAACTACGTCTGCGGACTCCTCCAGAAGATGGAGCGTGGAGGATATCGCAATGTCACTCCAACGCTACGCGACGAAATGAATGAGGTGCCATTGCTGGACTTTGACGCAGGCTACGTGCTGCGAGCGCGCGACATCATGCCCAAGAATGGTGACAGGGAACCCTGGATGAATAACGACAGATACACCAAAGACTTCGTCAGCTTGAAGCTCAAGCCTAACAAGTACAGCGAACTGGAATTTCATTGATAACCGAGATCACAGGATGAAAAAGACACTATTGAAGATAGGAGCAGCGTGCATTGCTGTGCTGGCAGTATTCGTAATGGCACTGCCTACCATTATTCACAATTTAGGCCTCCACCCGGAATATACTGGAGAGACCCACCAGCTACCGGCCGGTAAGCGCGCACTGATCGTAACCACTAGTCATGGGGTACTTAATGCGCCGGGTGAAACGACGGGCGAGGCGACAGGCATCGCTATTTCAGAATTAACGCATCCTTATTACAGCTACCTGGATGCGGGCATGAAGATTGATGTCGCCAGTATCAAGGGCGGCCAGGTGCCTGTGGATCCGAGTGGACTGGGCCGCACCATGATCACACCCCAAGACAAGCGCTACCTCAATGACCCTGCACTGATTGCCAAGGTGGAAAATTCACTACGTATAGATAATGTAGACTTCAACCAATACGACGTCATTTTTCTTGTCGGTGGTTGGGGTGCTGCTTACGATCTAGGATATTCAGACGTGTTGGCCAAAAAGATTGGTGAAGCTTACTACGGTCCTAAAGAACCGCTTATTGGTTCTGTCTGTCATGGTGCTCTCGGTCTGATTAATGTAGAAGACCGTGAGGGCAACAAGCTGATCGCCGGTCGTGCGATGACCGGGGTGACCGACAAGCAAGTCAACGAGCTGGGAATTGAACTGACACCGCTGCACCCTGAGACGGAACTGCGCAAGGCTGGTGCGCTATTTGAAAGCCAAACAGCTTTTCGTGACGTTTTCGCTACCCACGTGGCTATCGATGCTGAGCAACGTTTTATTACCGGGCAGAATCAGAACTCAGGTATGGAAACCGCGCAAAAAATGATTGCTATAGTGGCTCGCAGGTAGGTGTAGATCCGGGTATTGAGTACCAGAATCCATGGCCGTTAACGTACCACATGCCACAGCCGCCAAGGCTTTTCGACTCAGACTGGCAAGCCTAGGCATCAGCCCTCTTAAAGTGATTGAGACTGCCAGTCTGGGCCGTGGAGCGGCCGCTAGCGTGCAATCGCCCCCTACTGTGTATGAGGTTCTCGAAACAGCGGTGGCAATGTCCGGCGACACGACACTAGCCATAAAAATAGGTAATGGCCTGGATCTTGCCGGATATGGTACCTACGGTTTCGCCCTCATGAGCTGCTCTGATATGGGCGCCGCCTTAGAGCTGTTCCTTCGCTATGGACACGCTTTCTTTCCACAACCTTGCAGCTGGCATCGATCAGTTAGCAAAGATGGGATAACCCTCCGTCTGCAGCAAAACGCCGGCACCGTTTACCAGCAAATGCTCGTCACAGAACTCGCTTTCTCTCAAATGAACTACGCAAATAAATTGCTAGTCGCAAAGCCAGCTGAAGGTGTCAGGGTCAGTTTCAGTTACCCCAAACCTGCGCACTTTGGCGTGTATCACAAGACCTGGCCATTCCCAATGAAGTTCGACCAAGAGTACACCGAGATATTTATGCCCGATCGGTGGTTACGCCAACGGGTAAGAACCGGAGACCCAACGACTAACGTGCTGTTCAGCCAGCAGTGCGAGGAATTGGTCAGCGGAATGACAGAGGCGGATGAAACCACCGTCCTGGTGCGTCGCTTGCTCATTCATTCAGCCGGGAATTTTCTCAGTTTCTCTGAAATCGCAAAACAACTGTACGTTACCGAGCGAACACTCAGGCGCCGTCTGGCGACTGAGGGAACAGATTTCCGGACAATCTTCGATGACATCAGGAATACACTTGCCCAAAACTATCTGCGTAAAACGTCACTCAGCATCGTGGAAATAGCGGACCTCCTGAACTACACCGAAGCCACCAACTTTCATAGAGCCTTCCAACGCTGGAATTCGACCACGCCATCCGATTATCGTCAGAGGGCATCGCCATGAATGAAGCCCTTGTTGAGAGGGTTGCTGTTTATGAAACAAGCGGCCTGGAGTTAAGAACTCGAAACGCAGTCTTTTAGACCTTAATCCCAATTGTTCAGCTTATTTTTTGACGAATATCGGAGTGCCTTTTTAGATGAAACGTATTCTTATTACCGGAGCCGCAAGTGGCCTTGGGCTGGCTCTGGCGAAAAAGTATGCCAGTGAGGGCTGGTCCGTTTGTATTGCTGATATTCAGGATGAGGAGGGAAACAAAGTTGCCTCCCATTTAAATGAGGAATATGCCAACGATTGTTTTTTTCAGCATCTGGATATCACCAGTGATACCCAATGGCGGGAATTGATCGCTCTAATTTCCGAGCGCTGGCAAGGGCTGGATGTACTGATTAATAACGCAGGGGTAGGGGCCAGCGGGGATATTGATACGTTCTCGATAGAGGACTTTCAGTGGGCTGTGGACATCAATTTAATGGGGGCCGTGAAAGGTTGTCATGTCTGTGTGCCCCTGTTAAAAGAAAGCAAAGGGCTCCTTGTCAATGTAGCTTCTATGGCTGGGCTATTACATATGGGGAGCATGTCAGCCTATAACGTCTCAAAGGCAGGTATGGTGGCCTTGTCTGAAGGACTGCTCAGTGAGCTCAATCCTTATGGGGTAAAAGTTTCAGTGGTATGCCCTACGTTCTTTCAGAGCAACCTGGCTAAAGGTATGCGCAGTGACAATCCTGATGCTGCAAAGATAGCCGCCAGGCTCCATGCGGGAACAGGCATTACCGCAGAAAGTATTGCCACAACCGTTTACAACGATTCCCGCAATGGCAAGCACTATATTCTTGCCGGGACTCGCTTTAGCGACAGAACCATCTGGCGACTGAAGCGTTTCCTTCCCGCCTTATATCTCAGAATGATGAAAAGTAATGCGCGCATACAGTTTGCCGATAAAAACCCTTCGTACCGGGAAAGAGGGATCTTTGAGAGAGTGTTACGTTCCGTAAGAGCGCGGGTTTTGTGATGAGGCCTCTACCAGGGCATCGCAAGACACTGACCCTGCTTATGCTGGCCTATACCCTGTCGATGTGCGACAGGATGATCCTGTCGATACTGTTCCCTGATATAAAAGCAGAGTTCGGTCTAAGCGATACCCAGCTGGGATTATTGGGTGGCATTTCATTCGCCCTGTTCTACGCCACCATGGGGCTACCCATTGCACGCCTTTCTGACCAACACAGCCGCAAATGGATCATCATTGTCAGCCTTGTTGTCTTCTCCATAATGACCGCCCTGAGCGGCTTCGCGGCGGGATTCATCAGTTTGTTGATACTGCGCATCGGCGTGGGCATTGGCGAGGCTGGTGTGAATCCTGCCAGCCACTCGATTATCGCTGACTACTTCCCGCCCCAGCGCAGGGCCTTTGCCATGGCGATACTGATGCTGGGGGGAAGCCTGGGCATGATGCTGGGATTTGTAGGCGGCGGCCTTATCGCCGAGGCTTATAACTGGCGCATTGCACTGATATCCGTGGGTGCACCCGGCTTATTACTGGCCGCTGTAATGGCCAGGTCATTGCAAGAGCCTGCAAGGGGAGCCTTTGAAACAGAAACGCCGCTGCCTCCCCCTCCCATTCTTACTAGCGCGGCCACCATGTGGGCTAATCCCGCCATGCGCCACCTGGTTGCGGGCTCCGTCGTTGTGGGACTGTTGAGCTACGGTTTCACCCAGTGGTTACCCACCTTTTTCATACGGGCACACGGCCTCAGCCAGTCCCAGACCGGCATTCTAATGGCCAGCGTATTTGGCATCCTAGGGTCGATAGGCGCACTGGGCTTTGGCAGGTGGTTCGATCGCCTTTCCCATCGCGGCTTCCAACACGGTATCTGGATGCTCGCCGTGGTTCCCTTTGTCACCCTGCCCTTCTTCATCGCCGGCTTACTGGCGGACAACCTGGTCACGGCAATAGTGTTGTTCATTATTCCAGGCGTGGCGGCAAACTATGTCATAGGACCCACGATCGCCATGGTACAGACAATGTCGCCCGTGCAAACGCGAGCCGTGTCCTCGGCCGTCATGATGTTGTGCCTGAACCTAATTGGCATGGGCCTTGGCCCGCTGCTGGTAGGTTTGTTGAGCGACCTGCTCACGCCTTACTACGGTGATACTGCTCTTGGCGTGGCACTAGCGTACTTTTCCCTGGCGGGCTTGTGGGGCTCGGTGCACTTCTGGCTCTGCGGGAAGGCTCTGGCGAAACAGCAACAGGATTTAGAGTAAACCCTTAGAGCATGAACACCGGGAGAATCATGGCCTTGCTACTGACAACAGCCGCTAATTTCGCGGTGTTCAGTGAATGACCCGTAGGACGTACTGAAATTGGAGTTCCAGTAATGGCGCTGACGCTGCTGACTTTCCTTGTGGCTTTTCTAAGTTATCGAGAATATTGTGCCCGGCGCACTCTGCCGCAAATTCATCATGCGGACTTTAAAGGCGAGGTGATGCATTTAGGGTCTACGTATATTGCGCGCAGGCCTTCGAGTAACGGTAGCGACCAAACCATCGTCTGCTTTCCAGGCTTCCTCGAGGACATGCGCTACTTTCAAGATCTGTATCGCGACAGCGACGCTGAGCTCATTCTCGTCAACAACGCCAACTACCATTTTCCCTTCGTTGCACCAGGTAACGCCGTCAACCCAGTTCAACTCGACTGGCCGGCGAATCCATTTTTAGTTGGTTCGATCGAGCACGACGCGTTTTATTTGGGTTTAATTTTGGAAAAACTGACCACCGGGCAAAACATCACTGTGCATGGACACTCCCGTGGCGGCGCCGTAATCCTTGATACCGGCCGTCAGTACCCCTCTTTTGGTCATTCGGCACATCGCCCGGTATCCGTGATTTTGGAAGCACCAGTGCTACCCCAGGCAAGACTCGCGGGTAACGCCGCAAACCCCCTGCAACACCGGCTCTACTGTTATCTGATGCCCATCGCCTTCGCCCGCTGGCGTCACATCAGCGCACATCGGATACTGAAAATGCCCATGATGATCCCGACTACACCTCGTAAAACAGAGCTTTGTTGCTCTATTTTCAGTGTTGCCAAGGACTACCGGACCTGCGTAAGGCAGGTGCAATCGATCGTTAGATGGCAGCGCCAAAACTCCGTCGATGTCTTCCGATACTTCCCAAAGATCACGGTTGTCATAGGAGAGAAAGACAGCACGCTGGACAGAGAAAGCATGAAAATAAGCGCCGAGTCTGGCCGTGCAAAAAACACCGGTGTTTCTATCCTGGAAACCGCAGGCACCAACCACTTCATTAGTCTAGAGCAACCCGAGATCCTCCGCGCGTTGGTGCAATAGAAAAGCCGATAAAGGAAAACCATAAGAGTGACAGTCCCTGCCGGAATTACAGTAAAAGACTGCGCCTCGCATCTGCACATGTCTGTCCGAACACTCAATAGACGACTGGAATCAGAAGGGACGAGTTTTACTGAGCTGAAGGTACGCGCTGTTGACGACATAGCAAAGCGCTTGCTTTTATCAGGTAAATCAGTGGACGCCGTCGCCTACGAACTTGGGTACGAGAACCCCTCGAACTTCAGGCGTCGCTTCAAAGAGACCAATAATCTTTCTCCTCGCAACTGGGTAGATACTCAACTCAAAATCAACGAGTAAGTGCATTAAGTAGTGCACTTTATTTCCTCATTAAAATTTTCAAATACCGCTTAGCGCGTGGTATTTTTCAACGTGTCCTAACGTGTCCTAACGTGTCTTGGTGAGTAGCTATCGTTTGGCGCGTGGACTAGCTACTTGTGCACAGACGTCACTTACCAAAACAACAGAGACCAAATATGTACCGTTTCCAGGCTACCGTGACCTTCATTCTAATTTCTAGTTTGGTTGCATGCGGAGGTGGAGGTGGAGGATCTGACTTCCAGTCCCCTGTCTTTACAGATACAACACCGCCGACAATCACTCTCTCTGGTGATGCAGAGATGCGTGTGGAGCAAGGTACCGAGTTTGCGGATCCGGGTGCTTCAGCCAATGACGATACTGATGGTCAAGTCACGGTGTCAGTCTCTGGCGTCGTGGACACTGCAACGGCTGGTGTGTACATACTGACTTATACCGCCACTGACGCCGCAGGGAACGAAGCATCTACCGAGCGTGTTGTCACCGTTTCAGATACGACAGCGCCAACAGTAACGCTTAACGGCAGTGGCTCGATGACGCTTGAGGCGAATACTGCTTACACCGAGCAAGGTGCAACCGCTGTCGACAGCGTCGATGGCACGCTCGAGGTAGTGATTACGGGTAGTGTTGAAAGTGTTCCAGGCACTTACACCCTGACCTACACGGCAACCGATACGGCGGGCAACTCAGCCCAAGCAGAGAGGACGGTTACAGTCTTGGAGCCTCAGCCGCCGGAACCGGCTCAACCGATAATAATCGAGGCAGAAGATTTTTCCTCACAGTCAGGAACGCAAATCGAAGGGCCGGGAATCGGTTATTTTGATAACAATGATTGGCTTAAGTATGAAGCTGTTGATTTTGGTGATGGCGGTCATAACTCCATTACCTTCAATCTCGCTGTCGATAACGCCTATGCTGGTGGAAAAATCATCGTCAGGCTGGGATCACTGTCAGGTACTGTGATAGCTGAACATACTGTTGAAGCAACCGGTGGATGGACAAATTATGCCTCCCAAAGCACAACGATTAACGAATCGCTAACGGGAACTAATGACATTTATTTACAGGGCTCTAAGTCATCCGGCGGCATTGCTAACATTGACTACTTCATCTTCGATGAGGTGGAGCCTCAACTTTCTTCAGTTGAAGTTTCTCCAAAAAATGTTCGTGTTGAACCCAGTATGAGTCAGCAGTTCAGCGTGACGGCCCTCGATCAATTTGGCGAAGATTTCGAACTAACAGCAGACCAAGTGATGAATTGGACTGCAACTGAAGGATCCATTGACCAAAATGGATATTTCTCGGCAATAGGTGACATAAAACAATCAGCCGTTTTCATTGACGCTTCAATTTCTTCGACTATCAAGTCGACGGGAGTTGCCCACATAACTGGTGAGTTAGATGCAAATACAGATGTGGTGCACGCAGTAAATGTGGGGGGCGAAGCCTACACAGCCTCCTCGGGAATTCACTTCACCGCTGATGCTGGTTTCGATAATGGAACCATCATAGACACCGAAGACGGGATCAATGGCACTCCCGATGGCCTGCTTTATCAGAATCAACGCGCTGGTGATTTGACATATCGCCACAGTCTTCAAAATGGATCCTACGAAGTCACCGTACTGATGGCCGAAATAAATAACCGAAACTCACAATTCGACATAGTTATAGAAGGGATCAACCGGTTTGACGACGTGCAAATTGTGGGAAGCCGTGATGGCAAGCGAAACGCAAATTATGACTTAACTTTTGGCGAGGTCGATGTATCCGATGGCGAACTTAATCTTGAGTTCCCAGGAAATGCTTCAGTGGCGGGGATGATCATCAGGGACTCAGTAACTACACAATCTTGGGATTTAATATGGAGTGATGAATTTGATATTGACGGCGCAATTGACCCAACCAAGTGGACGCATGAAAACTGGGCACCGGGCAATGTCAATAATGAATTACAGCGCTACACATCGCGACCAGAAAACTCAAGGGTTGAAGGTGGAAATCTAATAATTGAAGCGAGAAGGGACTTTTATCAGGGAGATGAATATTCCTCGGCCAGAATTCATTCTCGAGGTAAGGGCGACTTACTCTATGGTCGTGTTGAGGTGCGAGCGAAATTACCTTTTGGTCGAGGAACGTGGCCCGCGATCTGGATGATGCCCACTGATTTCTTTACCTATGCCACAACATGTTCAGAATCAACTGGGTGGATAAGTGGCTGTGACGCTTGGCCAAACTCCGGCGAGATCGACATTATGGAGCATGTCGGCTTTGATGAAGGACACATCTGGGCAACTGTCCATAACAAGGCTTATTACTGGGTTAACTTTGAACAGCGTAAAGGTGCACTGTGGAATGAATCCGTAGCAAATGAATTTCAGATCTACGCTATGGAATGGAGCCCCACGCGAATTGACATATTTGTGAATGACGCGCTCATGTTTACCTATAACAATCAGGGAAACGGCTGGCAGTCATGGCCTTATGACCACCCCTTTCACTTAATATTGAATATCGCCGTCGGCGGTAACTGGGGCGGTGCGCAGGGTGTGGACGAAAACATATGGCCACAGCGGATGGAAATCGATTACGTCAGAATGTACCAACGAACTGACTAAAACATACCTAAAGCAGGTGTATATTTTAACGTTTCTCATATCTATTTCCTGCGACGGTGTTGCACATGAATGTTTCTTTGAAGATCCAAAGCTGAGCAAGCGCTTTTGTAGTTTTTTTCGTGTCTCAACGTATTGTGGTGACTTCTGTAAGCCTTGCCATGATGGAGGTCGCCAGTTCGAATCTGGCTGGTCCTACCAAACTTCCAAATGGCTCTTTTAATCGATTGTTTTTTGTCGATCCTCGGAGTTATCACGAGTTGTGGCGACTTGCCGCGAATGCTGCGAGGTAGTGCTCAGAAACCAGAGGGCAAAGTCATGCCACGTTCGTGAGGCCTATTGCTGTTTCGGACTTAACTTCTTCGATAACAACGTAAGTATGTGTTTGATCGATCAGAGGGATCATCGCTAGTTTCTCGCCTAGAAACCTTTGGTAGTCCTGCATATCTGAACAGCGAATCTTTAATAGAAAATCAAAGCCCCCAGCTACCATATGACAGCTCTCAACTTCTGAAAGCGATCGCATCTCTTCTGAAAATTCACGGAGATTGGCGGTACTGGTGTTAGTTAGATGCACCTGAATAAAAGCGACTGTCGAGGCGTTAAGCTTGTGGGGATCAGCAAGCGCAACGTACCCCAGAATATATCCCTCGCGCTCCAACCTACGAACACGATCCAGACAGGGTGTAGGACTCAGTCCGACTTTGTCAGCGAGCTTCACGTTTGATAGTCGGCCGTCCTGCTGCAGAAGCTCAAGAATTTTGCGGTCGATGCGGTCTAATTTCATGCAGGAAACTATAACAGCATAAAGTTCTTTATTTTTACTTTTTCCAATTTTTTATTTTGTGTAAAAGCCATAATAAGCGATTAAAACTGCTGATTATGGTGATAATTCAGATTTAAATATTTAATAAAAGGCATTCGGTCGTGGCAGAAGAACTGAGGCGGTATATACGGGCTCAAACGCATGCAGACGAGGCGGAGGTGGTCAACCGATTGCTGCAAGAGAGCGACCTAGACCCTGAGGTAAAAACCACTATTAGCGACCAAGCGACCCTTCTGGTCGAAGGTTGTCGTAAGCGCAGCCAAGAAGCCGGAACTCTGGACGCGTTCCTGCAAGAGTTTGGACTATCCAACAAGGAAGGTGTCGCGCTCATGTGCTTGGCCGAGGCCCTGCTCCGTGTACCGGATGAGGCGACGGCTGATCAGCTCATCGCAGAAAAAATCCGCTCGGGAGACTGGGGATCGCATCAGGGCGCATCCTCATCTCGCTTTGTGAATGCCTCTGTTTGGGGGCTCATGCTGACCGGACGGGTGGTGGCACTTGGAAGTGAGACCACCGAAGACACGGGCTCCTGGGTACAAACCCTGACAAAAAAACTGGGAGAACCTGTCGTCCGGCGAGCAATTCTACAGGCCATGAGAATCATGGGAGGCCAGTATGTGCTGGGGCGCACAATTAAGGAGGCTATTCGTAAAGGTCGCGCAGCGAACAGCCCCGGCACCCGTTTTTCTTTCGACATGCTGGGTGAAGGGGCTCGCACCGCGAGCGACGCGCAACGCTATTTTGATGCCTATGCCGAGGCAATTCGTGTACTAGCGGACGCCAGCGCCGGGGGCGATATCACTCGCGCGGACGGGATATCCATCAAACTCTCTGCGCTACATCCACGTTACGCCTTCAGCCAGTACGATCGAGTCATGTCAGAGCTACTGCCTCAGGTTAAGCAACTGGCCACGATGGCAAGAGCAGGCGGTCTCAGCTTGACGATTGATGCCGAGGAGTCAGAGCGGCTCGATATTTCCCTTGATCTATTTGAGGCCCTAGCTCGAGACCCTGATCTCTCTGATTGGGATGGTCTGGGATTTGTCCTACAGGCCTATCAGAAAAGGGCGGTAGCCACATGTGACTGGCTTATCGCTTTGGCGAGCGAAACCGATCGGCGTTTGATGGTTCGGCTGGTAAAGGGCGCGTACTGGGACAGGGAGATCAAGCACGCACAGGAGTTGGGACTGCCCGATTACCCAGTATTTACCCGAAAGAGCAACACCGACCTTTCCTACCAAGTTTGCGCGGCAAAGCTGTTGAGTGCGCCTGGCGCCGTATTTCCACAGTTCGCAAC
>Ga0181560_10005569_pt1 | contig 11224 bp, 4 predicted proteins | sample 011ome_20_FD_133751 | JGI IMG/M metagenome (GOLD analysis project Ga0181560, IMG submission 133751) | Coastal salt marsh microbial communities from the Groves Creek Marsh, Skidaway Island, Georgia - 011509CT metaG (megahit assembly) | ecosystem: Environmental > Aquatic > Marine > Intertidal zone...
CACCGCACTACGCCGCTTCGTTGTCCGCGGCGGCGAGCGTGATGACCATGAAGTCCCTCCACCCCGGCGCGGTTTCGTCCGCCTGCCGCAAGTCGTCCGCGTCGTGCCACATCCGGCGGTCGTCCACGAAGAGCAGCGCGCCGGGCTCGACGGCGCTCGAGAAAATCGGGCGCTTTTTCGCCGCCTCGTCGTCGTCGGGCTTCTCGCCGCGCGGCCCGCCCACGTACACGTACGTGCGCCAGTCATCGAGCACGTTGTGTTTCTGCGGCGACAGCAGGCCGATGTACTCGAAGCCGTCCTGGTGCATGCCCTCGGGGACCACCTGCCCGCGGAGGCCAGAGCCTTCGTCCGCTTTGATCCGAATCGCGTGCACGCCGAGCGTCATCGTCGCCGCCGCCGCGTAGCGCGGATCCAAACGCGCGTACGACGCGAAGCGCGCGATGATCTCTTTGAACTCGGGCCGTTCGATCAGCGACCGCGGAAGGCGCGGGAACTTCCTGTCTTTCCCTTGTTCCGTGACCCCGTCCTCGCGCCCCTCGAAGCTGTACCCCGAGGGCTGGTTGAACGCGGGGTCGGAAACCTCCACGAGCGCGCCGGTGACCGAAACGTCCGAAACGTCCGAAACGTCCGCGTCAGAGGCAAGACGCGCCTCCTCGCCCTGGTCCTCGCGGAGCCGCGCGACGGCCGCCGCGACGAACGCGGGCTTGCCCGGGAACACGTACGCGAACTTGGAGTAGGCGCGGAACCGACCGGCGCCGATGCCCTCGAGGTACGGATCGATTTGGAGCGCGTCGTACGACGGTCCCATCTCCCACGCCGCCGCCGACTTGAAGTCGTGCACGAGGTACAGAAGCCCGGTGTCCCCTCCGGCGGTGGCGTCGGCGGCGGTTTCGAAACCGCCGCGGGGCGTTTCAGCGACGGATACCTCGACAACCTCGGGCAGGCGCTCGAGCGACTTGCGGAGCGCGGTGTCGCGCGTCTCGATAAAACCCACCACGCGCGACGCGGCGACGACGTTGTTCGACTTTTTCTGTCGTTCGACTTTTTCGTTTCGTCGCGTCCTTTCGTCGCGCCGCGCCGGGCGCGCGAACAGCGCGTCCGCGAGGGAGACGGTGATGGTCCCGAGCGTCGCGTGCTCGGGGCACGGCGACGTGGCGATCGTGCCGATGTTGAACCCGGCGGCAGTGACCGTCGCGGATATTTTCTGCGCCGACGCGAAGCGCGAAGCGCGAGCGGGGCGGGTTCCGTCAGTCGGAAACGGGAAACGACGCGCGGCCGAGAGGAGTATCTGCCGGTCGCTGAACGCGTTCGGCCAACGTTCGAAGAATATTGTAAGATGCGACGGCGACGCGGGGGGGTGGGGGCGCACCTGCAGCACGCCGGGCGCATCCTTGCAGAGGATATCGAGGGTGAAATCGCTCATCGCGCGGCTCGGTGCGGGCGCGGGCGTGGGCATGGACGGGGTCGCGGTCGCTCGCGTCGTCGGGACGAGGCGGCGCGAGGAGGTGTTCGGGCCATTTCTTCCGTTCGTGAACGGAAGAAGAGATGCGCGCGAGGCGGCGGGACGGCCGTCGCGGCGCGCGAACGACACGCCCGCGGGCGCTAGAGCCGTCGTCGCGGCGGAACAGGTCGCCGAGAGCGTCATCGTGGGACCCGAAAAGGCTCGGGTTCCAGTGTGAAAGGGATGTGGCGCCCTCGGGTCGTAGTGGCCAAAGAGATACGCACTTTTTTAGCGGAAAAGATCTTAATTTTTGGCGCCAAATTTCCGCTCTTCGTTTTGCCACGTGGCATCTCTCGGCGCTCGAGACCCCCGCCTGACTGCGGGACGCCGCTCGCTCCATGGCCGTCGACGACGTCCCTCCCCCCGCGCCGTCGCCGCTCGGCGCGCGGGCGTACTGCTCGCTCCGCCCCGTCCCTGACGCCCGCCTTCAACCCTCGAGAGCCTCGGGAAACGAAAAACGGTTGGCGGACGACGAGGACGCGATCCCTGGTGAGACACGCGAGGACGTGCCTTCGTGCCATCTCACGCGCGATGAGGCGCGTGAGAGCCGCCTCCCCCCGCTGACGCCCGCGCGCGTGCGCGCGCTCTTCCCCGCCGTCAGCGACGAGCGCCTCTCGCAAGGCTTCGCGTTCTTCGAGAACGCGGGGGGGTCGCAGGCGCCCGCGTTCGTGGCGGAAGCCATCCACGAGCACGTCCTGCGTGGCTTCGCGCAGCTCGGCGCCGGCTACCCGCAGTCCGCCCGCGCCGACGCGATGGCGGACGCCGCGCACGCCGTCGCGAAGGCGATGGCGGGTGTCGTGCCCGAGCGGCTCGGCGGCACGGGCGGCGACGTGGCCATCGGCCCCTCCACCTCGCAGCTGCTGGCGAATCTGGCGCGCTCGTTCGACGCTCTCGTCGGGCCGGGCGACGAGATTGTCGTCCAGCGCGCGTCGCACGAGGCCAACGTCGCGCCCTGGGTGCGTCTCGCGAAGAGGACGGGGTGTACGCTCGTGTGGTGGCGGGACGCGGACGCCACCGCGGACGGTGACGAAACGCGAATTCTGGAACGCTTACGCGCGGCGCTGAGCGCCAAAACTAAAATCGTCGCCGCCTGTCACGTCAGCAACTTGTTCGGCGGCGTCTTGGACGTCCCCGCCGTCGTCGCGCTCGCGAGGAAGCTCGCGTCGCCGTCATGCGCGGTGGTGCTGGACTCGGTGGCGTTCGCGCCGCACCGGGCGCTGCGCGTCAGCGACTGGGGCGTGGACTGGTGCGCGTTCTCGCCGTACAAAACCTTCGGCCCGCACTGCGGCTGCCTGTTCGGGTCGCGGAGGGCGTTTGAGTCGGTCCGCGCCTTCGGACCCAACCACGAGTTCGTCGACCCGAAAGCGCACGCGTACAAGTTCGAGCTCGGCGGCGTCGCGCACGAAGTGAGCGCGGGACTCGTCGGGATGGGGAAGTACTTGCGCGTCCTGAGCGGCGCCGCGAAACCAGAGGCTTCTACTACGAAGGAAGCGTTCGGGTCGTCTTACGCGAACCTCGAACGCGACTGCGTGCCTTCGCGCGAGGACGTCCTCGTCGCGTTCGCGCGCGTCGCCAGCCTCGAACGCGCGCCGCAGTCGAGATTGGCGTCGGTTCTGGAGTCGCTGGAAAACCGCGGGCGCGTTCGCCTGTTCGGCCCGAAGACGCGCGACTCGAACGACCGAGTGCCGACGTTCGGGTTCGTCCCCGTCCCGTCCGGTCCCGGAACGGAGAAACGAAAAACCCCGAGCGTCGCCGACGCAGTCGAGACGTGCCGCGGCGAGCGGCACAAGGTGGCGATCAGGAGCGGGTCCATGTACGCGGTGCGCCTGTGCGAGGATCTCGGGCTGGACCCGAACGAAGGCGTGGTGCGGTGCAGCCTGGCGCACTACAACACGGTGGACGAGGTGGCGCGGCTCGAGAAGGCGCTCGAGGAGGCGTTTCGTTAGAGCCGCGGAAAGGTTTTTCACTTTCGAGCGCCTAGCCTAACCAAAAAAAAAAACGGGAGCTCGCTCTACCTCGACGCTGTACCTCGTCAGTCCTCTCTCGCCGCCTCCATCGCGCGCCGCATCGCGTCGGCGCGCAAATCGGCGGCGGCGGCGCGTCTTTTCCTCCGCGCTCTTCTCGCCTCGCCGTCCTCGCCGCCGCCGAACCTCGTGCCCGCCGCCGCCATCGCCCGCGCCGCCGCCGCCGCCCTCGCGGCGACAAACGCCGAGCGCGCGCGTCGGAACGCGGCGCTCCTCCGGCGTTCGTATGCGTGATGAGTCACCAGCGCAGGTGCCGTCCAGGGGCGCGAGGGCCCGGATCCCGAGGCACCGGCGCGGCTTGTGTCTCCCGGCGCGCGGCGCCGCGCGTCGCCGTCCCCGAGCAAACGCGCGAACGTCGCCGTTATATTTTCGGGGACGACGTCGCGAAGACCGGCTTTTTTTTTTTCGTCGCCTTTTTCGTCGCGTTCCGCGGACGAAAGCTCTTCCTCTTCTCCCGTGTTTAGCTCCATGTTTAGCTCGGCCGCCGCTCCCGCCGCGGCGCGAGGGGTGTGGTCGCGGAAGGGCGGTTTCGGAATCGGAAGGGTCGGTGACGTTTTGGAACCGTCCGTCGCCGGAGTCAAACGCTCGTCGATGCGCATCGCCCCGACGCGACGCGTCGCCTCCGCCGCCGCCTCCGCCGGCTCCGCCCGGCGCGCCTCCGGGTGGCTCGCGTCCAGCAGCTCGCACTCGACGCGCGCTGCCCTCGTCTCGCCGCCGGACGCGCTCAGGCGCACCCACGCCCTCGCGCCGCACCGCAGGCGGCACAGCTCGCGCTCGCCTCCGTCGCCGCCCCGCGCGACGAACGCGAGCGCCTTGACGCCGCCGTCGAACACGACGCGCGTCGTCGCGTCGCGGCGGACGCGCGGATCCGCCTCCGCGGAGAAATCTTGTTTAGAATCTTCTTTAGAATCCTCGGACGTCCTCGGGAGCGCGCATCCGCCGTCGCGGCGGAGGACGCGCGCGAAAACCTGCACGTGAAGGCTCGGCACGAACAGCGAGACGCCCTGCTTCGCGACCGAACGCACCACCGCGGGGACGAACGCGGGGGCCTCGCGAAGCGCGCGCGTCAGTCGGAGCTCGACGCTGCGGCGCTGCGCCACCTTCGCCGCGCGCGTGCGCGCGTTGAGGTGACGCGCCGTCCGGGAGAGTTCCAGGCGCGCGCCCGCCTCGTTCGCGAGCCTCGTTCGTCCCGAAGCGTCCGCGGACTCGGAGGAGGCCCGCAGCGCGCGCCACAGCTGCCGGTGCACGACGAGGTCCGCGTACCGCCGGATCGGCGACGTGAAGTGCGTGTACAGAGGCAAAGCCAGACCGTAGTGCGCGAAGGCGCCGCGGAAGGCGTCGTCCGCGGACCGTAGTGCGTCGGCGTCGGAGAGGACGTCGCCGGCGTCGACGTACTGCGCCTCGGACATGGCGCGCGCGGCGAGCGAGCGGAACATCGCGCCCGCGCTCGGGTCGGCGGCTCGGGCCTCGGCCAGGTCCAGCGACGCGGCCAGCGCCTTGCCGGAGGAGGCGTCCAGCTCTGTGCCCGCGTTCTCGCGCAGCGCGACGCGCAGCTCCTCGAACTTCTCAAAGGGCGGGGGCTCGTGCGCGCGGAGCAGCGCGGGCCCGGTTCCTAAACCCGCGCGCGCGATTTCCGTCGCCACGGCGGCGTTGGCGGCGATCATCAGCTCCGCCACGACGCGCATCATGGGCACCTCCTTCTTGCGCTCGACGCGTCCAGTGACATGCTCGCCGACCCCCGCGTCCGCGCTCGTCTCGAACCGGAGCTCCGCGGAGGAGAGCTCGACGGCGCCGCGCGCGACGCGCGCTTCCCGGAGCGCCTCCGCGAAGCGCGCGAGCGCGTCCAGGTCGCGCGCCACCGCCTCCGTCTCCGCGGCGGACCCTAAACCCCCGATGGAGCCCACCGGCGTGGGCGGCGTCGCGCGGTCGAGAAGCGCCTGCGCCTGGTAGTAGTCCAGCTGGTGGCGCGACCGAATCACCGACCGCCCGAACCGCGGCGGTTTTTGAACCGCGAACGTCTCCGGGTCGAGCTCGAAGGCGCAGAACATCGCCAGCCGCTCCTTTCCCCGCACCAGCGACGCCAGGTCCGCGGAGAGCAGCTCGGGGAGCATGTCGATTCGCCGGTCCACGAGGTACGTCGTCGTGCCGCGCGCGCGAGCCTCGACGTCCAGCAGCGAGTTCTCAGGGACGAAAAAACCGACGTCGGCGATGTGCACGGTGATCTCGAGGGTCTCGAGGGTCCCTCTCGGCGCGCCGTCGTCGTGTAATGAAAATCCCGCGGGATCCCGCGGGCCGGAGGGACCCGCGTCCGCGCGCGGGATCCTCCGCACGCCGATCGCGTCGTCGACGTCCACGCATCCCGGCGGGTCGATGGACATCACGCGCCACGCGCGCGCGTCGACGCGCGCGCCCAGCTCGGCGGGCGGGACGCGCCACGCCGCGCCCAAGGGCGGGAGCTCGGCCATTGCCCCCCGGGAGAAGGGCGCGTCCAGGATATCGTGCTCCAGCAGTACCGCCGCGGTTTCCGTCGCCGCGTCTCCGGCGGGCCCGAGGACGCGCGTGACGCGCGCCTCGGGGTGCCTGCTGTGGCGCGGCCACCGCTCGACGCGCACGAGCAGGCGTTTGCGTATGAGCTCGGTGGCGTGTCGGGTCAGTAAGCGCACTTTGGGCAGACGGCGGTCCGCGGGAACCGCCAGGACCGAATTACGCGCCGCCGCGCGCGAAGACGAAGTCAAACCACCCCGCTCGATTTCCTCCGCGTCCTCCGCGGAGACGGTGGCTACGAAATCCGCGCCGCGCGGGCGCAGGATAGCGACAACCTCACCGGTGGGAACAGGCGCGAGAGGTTCCGCGGAGGAATAATCCGCGGAATCCGCGGAATCCGCGGAATCGAACGCGCGCGCGGTACCCAACCCGACACCCGTCTCGTCGTTTTCGTTTTCGTTTTCGTCGTCGTCGTCGTCGTCGTCGCCTCGGTTCCCGGCGCGCGCCGCGACCGCGTCCGCCCCCCGCGCCCACCGCGCCGGCGGGAAGAGTCGTATCGCGACTTCGTCCCCGTCGAACGCGCGGTTCCGCGCGCGCCGGCCCGGAACCAGGATGTCCCCGCCGGTGGGCACCGTTCCGAACGAAACCGCGTCGAGCTCGGAGGCGTTGATCGTCGTCAGAAAACCGTCGTCGGAAAAGTCGCCGCGCGCGAGGAGGCTCGAGGCTCGCGCGCCTCCTCGTGAGCCTCCGCTCGTTTCGAGCGGTTCTGCGTCGTCGTCAATCGGCGACACCAGCTCGTCGTCGTCCGCGTCGGGATCTGCCGACCGCGCGAGGCCTTCGAGGCCTTCGCGGCGCCCCGCGTCTTCGTCGAGTGCCCGAGCGCCGCCCACCCCTCCGGACGCCGCCGCCGAGACCACCGCCAGGTCCGGCGCGTCCGCGCGCACGCGGAGCGTCCCGCGGACGAGCGTCCCCGCGCGCAGACCCTCCGCCGCCTCGCGCGCGGAGAGGTGGTTCGCGTAGGCGCGCACCGCACCACCGGGGTTTAGGGTTTCGTCCGCGCTCCGCCACGCGCGCTCCGCCTCCTCCGCGTCCCGCCGGCGCGCCTCGACGCGCTCGCGCTCGGCGAGCGCGAGCGAGCCCGGGCGGAACGCCGCGAAGTACTCGCCCGGCGGCGACAGGACGACGCCCGGGGGCGTCGCGGCGTTTTTAGTAAGAAGCGCCTCGTCGTCGGTGACCACCACCACCGGTATGCCTTTTTCGTTCGCGACGTGCGCGGCGTACCAGCCCGCCGCGCGGAGCACGGCGTGCGCGCGCGCGGCGACGCCGGCGGCGCTCGCGGGGAGCTCGGCGAACGCGCGCCCGTCGCGCGCGGCGACGACGGCGTTTCTCCGGCGCGGGTCGCTCCGATGGCGCTCTCCGACCACCACGCTGGTCGCGCGGAAGTGCTCGTTCGGAAACAGCTTGACCCCCCGCGCGTGGCGCGGGTCCGCGGTGAACGCGCGGAGCGCGCGGCTGAGCCGCGCGTCGCCGCGCGCGTGCGCCTCGCGCAGCTCGGACGCGAGCAGCACGACGTCGCCCGCGCCGGGGACGGCCGCCGCGAGGAACGCGTCGACGTTCTCTGCGAGCGCGCGCGCGTCCGGGACGGCGAAGTGCGTGGCGTCCGCGCACAGAGGTGGGGGAAGCGCGGGATCGGACTCGAGGTGCGCGCACGCCGAGCACAGCGCCGAGCCGCAGGCGATGTCATCGCGCAGGTACACCTCCTCCACGGTCCGGCGCACGGTCTGCGTGCGGCGAAGCAGGCGGAACCCGCCGCGAGTCACGACTGATTCCGACGAGGTGCCGTCCGAGGGCGAGGGCGGGGCGGACGCCATTTCGCCGCGGGTCCACCAGTCCGTGTCCGATGCGTCACCGGGTATTACCGCGGTGCCATCCGTTAACGCACGCGACGACCCATCATCTCACGACGCGACGAGGACGACGCCTGCCAGCGCGCGAACGGATCTGGGTTTCGGTCAGGTCATCACATCTATGAAAAAGTTGACGTCGCCTCGCGAAAGCGCAGCAGCAGATCTGACACACTTTCCCGCGCACGCCGGTTCGTCACCCCGCCTCGCGATGGCGTCTCCGCCGGGCGCGGTCCCGCCGTCGGCGGACGGCGAGCCGGACCTGCCCCCGGGCATCGCGCCTCCGCCGGAACTCGGGGTCTCGGCGACGATTTCGGCCGCTCCAGATGCCGTCGCGGCGAGCGTCGCCGGTTGGGCGGGATCTGCAGACGCGCACGCCGCTGCGTGGGCGGCGTACCAGCAGCAGTGCGCGTACCAGCACGCGGGCGCGGACTGGGGCGCGTACAACGCCGCGTGGGCGAACGAGTGGGCGCGGCACAACGAGGCGGCGGCGGCGGCCGCCGCCGCGCCCAGTGCCGAGCGGCTCGCCGAGGTCGCGGCGAAGATCGCCGAGCAGATCGCCGAGGCTGAGAAGAACGAAAACGAAACGCGTCGCGTCGCCCCCGCGGCGGCGACGGCGGAGGCGAAGGAGGCGACGACGGCGGGTCCTCCGGGCATCCTTCCCGCGGACGACGAGACGAAACAGCCCGAAGAACCAGATGTCATGGGAACAGACCTAGAGGTGTCCCCGCCGCCGCCGTCGTCGTCGCCTCCTTCGCCTCCGCCGGCGCCCCCGGAGCCCGCGGGTCGCCGCGGGGCGGGCGACGCCGAAACGAAAACGTCGGCGCGCGCGGAAACCTCCCCGAATCGCGCCGCGCGGCGAGATCGTCCGGGCCCGCGAAGCGACCGGAGTGCGCCCGCGCTCATCCCCCGGCAGATCCCGGCGCCGTCCGCGCCGCGCGGCGCGCGCGGCGTCGAGCCGCGGCGCGCGCGCGGCGCCACCTGGCAGGTTGTCGCGGCGGACGCGCTCGGGGGCGGCGGCGGCGAGAAGGGCGTCGTCGCCGCCGAGAAGGCGCGCCTGGCGCTCGAGATCGAAACCTCGCGCGCGCGTCTGTTCCCCGCCGACGCGAAAGCGCGCGAGACGCCGCGGCGAGACGGGGACGGCGAGGCACGTGACGAAGCCTCGCGCAAACGGCGACTGGCGCGCGACGCTCGCGACGCTCGCGACGGAGGCAAAAAAAAACAAAAGAAGGACGTCGCGTATTGGGAGCGGCACTACGCGGCGAAACACGGCATCCCGCTGGATGATGGTTTCGAGACGACGGTATCCGAGCCCGGGACGGGCGGGAACGAACCGCGAAAGTCGTCCAGAGAGCCCCCGGCGTCTCGGGAAGGGTCCTCCGCGGCGACGACGGCGACGGGGCTGCCGGATGCGGACGAGCACAAAAGCGCGGAGGTTGAGGATCGCGCGCGCGGCGCGCGAAACGTGTTTTTGTCTCGCGAGACGTTTCGCGCGAACGCGAGGGACGAGGCTCCGGCGCGGGAGACGCGACACGACGCGCGACGCGGCGAGACACGCGAAGAAAACGCGCGTTTTCGGGGGATCGCGGCGGCGAACGCCTCGTTCAACGTAAGCCGAACGCGGCGGCCTTTGATTAACGCCGCTCGCGCGTCGCGCGCCTGGGGCCCCAACGGCACGCCTCCGGACTCGCCGGATCGCGGCGAGGAGGAGCACCGATTCGCGGCGGCCGCGCGTTCGCCTTCGAGTCGCGACGACGATATCCCGGAGGCGACGCCGCGCGCGGAGACGATGACGCCGCGCGCGCGCGACGAATTACGAATGACGAAAAACGACGCGCTCGCGCCGACGAAGAAGGAGGATGCGGATGAAAACGACGACGAACGAAAAACGAAAAACGAAAACGTTTTCGCCGTCGTGTTGCGCGGCTTGACGACGCGCGAGGAGCTTATGGACCCCGTGGAGTGTGAGGAGATCGAGAAGGAGACGGCGTTGGAGTGTGAGGCGTTCGGAGAGGTGCGGGAGGTGCGCGTTGTGCGCCCGAACCCCCTCGGCGCGGCGTTCGACCCGGAGGACGTCGGGGCGGTGTTTCTGCGCTTCGCCGACGACGCCGCCGCCGAGAGGGCGCGGAAAAGTCTGCACGGCCGGACGTTCGCCGACCGCCCGGTGGTCGCCGAGCGCGCGCCGCGGTGAGTAAGCGCTGGAGGCGACGAGTAGGGACGACGTTTTTCGCGCGAACCAGAGACTGTGATGCTGCTCTCATTACCCGAGCGATGGATACGCGACAGATATCCAACACCGTCACAGACCTCGTACGTACCCTCTTCACGATTCTTCCACCGGCTTGACCGGCTTGACCGGCTTGGCGATGGCCTCGGTCACCCTGAAGGTCACGCGCAGGTCGTCGCCGCGCCGCCAGACGTGCTCGCGCACCGTCGCCAGGCTCCATCTCGGGTCCAGCTTCTTCCCGTCGCAGAAAATCTCCACCGCGTCCTCGACGGCGACGTCGTCGTCCAGGTCTAAGCCGAGCTTCGCCACCACGTACGAGCACACTTTGCGCACGCTCAGCACGCGAGGCGCCGTCACCTTCCCGCTCGTCAGCGTCTTGCCGCCCGTCGGCGTCGCGCTTTCGTCGGCGTCCCCGTCCTGGTGCTCGGCGATGTAGAAGCTGGTCTTGGGCGCGTCCGGCACCTTGTAGCGCTCCGCCGCGACGTCCACCACCCACTCCGGCAGGAGCGCCTCCTCCTCGTCCGTGCCGCGCATGGCCCGGCTTTCGAAAAGTGCCACCGCGCGTCCGCGCGGGCCCGAGGCGGCGAGCGTCGGGTCGTACGGCGGCTCGGGGGGCTCAAACACGAACGAGGAGGCGAACGCGTCGGGCGTCGCGAACGCGCGCGCGTCGTCGCACGGACCGCACGCGTCGACCGAGCGCGTGTCGGGTGTGATGTCGGCGTCGGCGTCGGCGCCCAGTCTGAGATTGTCGACGTCGTCTCCGACGTCGCCGTTCGGGTCGCGCGCATTTTTTGCTGACTGCGCCGCCGCGTCCCGCCGCCGCTTCGCCCAGCCGCGGAGCAGCGCGTGCAGCGTCTGCACGCCGAAGTTCACCTTGGTCTCCTCGCTCGCGTCCGCGCGCCCGAGCTCGCGCGCGTACCCCTCCGCCTGGAACGCGCCGCTCGGCGCGAGCGTGACGGCGAGCGAGCCCGAGCGCGCGTCCGCGGCGAACCACGCCGGAACCGACGTCGGGCCCGCCTCGTTCTTGAGCGCCTCCAGCGTCGCCTCGAAGCGCGCAGAGGAGTCGGCGTGAGCTCCATCGGCG
>Ga0181560_10005572_pt1 | contig 11221 bp, 9 predicted proteins | sample 011ome_20_FD_133751 | JGI IMG/M metagenome (GOLD analysis project Ga0181560, IMG submission 133751) | Coastal salt marsh microbial communities from the Groves Creek Marsh, Skidaway Island, Georgia - 011509CT metaG (megahit assembly) | ecosystem: Environmental > Aquatic > Marine > Intertidal zone...
CGTCGGGCAATTGATAACTTGGTGTCCAATGGCTTACGATATGCCAATTACGTCAGGATTTCGGGCCTTGTGAATGGGGGTGTGTTGGAAATCCACGTCGAAGATGATGGTCCGGGGATACCAGATGAAAAAATAGAAGAAGCTCTCAAACCTTTTTCACGTCTTGATGCGTCGAGAAATCAAAATTTTGGTACTGGCGCCGGACTTGGTTTGCCCATAGTTGCAGATATTGCCCATGCCCACGGTGGAGAACTTGTGTTGTCAAAAAGCACGAAACTTGGAGGTTTGAAAGCCACACTGCGTTTGGGTCTTAAAAAATGAAAACACAATTTTCGATGAGAAAATAGTCAGAACCGTTTCGTCCAAACCGTCCGTAGGGTTGCTTGAACCTGCCGGTTTTGACGTTCTAACGCTTTTAAACCTTCGGAATATTCCTGTGGTGAAATTACACCGTCATTAAATTTCTGATCAAGCTTCTCGTAACGCCGTACCATCACGGCTTCTTCTGCTTCTTCAAGTCGGTTAAGCCTGCTGTTTTTATGTTCTTTTAGTGCGCTTGAACGTTCGATCCAAGCGTGATTGCAATGGCTACAAACCATATCTTCGCGCACCAAAGACTCTGTGACTGTCACCGTTGTTCGTTCAAAGCATTTTGGGCATAAGACGGACATAACGCTTTCTTTCAGATCAATACGGTATCGACGCAGCAAATTCGATGCCAAAATTCGAAACTAAGTCACTCCCTTGGCTATTCTTAATATCATTGTGGATCTTCAATTGACAGGTTGTTGTCTGGAATGTTCAACATAGAGAGTTCGCATCGGAGGGCCCCAATGGCTATTTCATCTCTTGCTTATCTCGGAGTACGCTCCGATCTTCTTGGTGACTGGCAGGATTTTGCGAGTGGCCTTCTTGGGATGCAGGCTTTTGACCGGGGCGGAAAAACGCTTTCCTTTCGCATGGATGATCGGGTGCAGCGTTTGGTTGTTTCAGACGAACCTGGGGAAACGCTTGCCTTTATCGGTTGGGAAGTTTCGCATAAATCCGATCTTGAAATTTTTGCCTCGCGGCTTGAACGGGCTGGTGTGGTCGTTAAACTCGGGGATGCGGCCCTTTGTGATCGACGTTTTGTTGAGAACTTGGTCTTTTTCCATGATCCCGCGGGCAATCGTATTGAGTTAATCTTTGCACCGCATAAGTCAGAAACAACCTTTGTTCCGGGGCGCGCCATAGAGGGTTTTAAAACGGGGCCATATGGGATGGGGCATGCCGTATTGCATGTGAATAATCCAGCGCCTCTGGTGACGTTTTACACCGAGGTCTTAGGCTTTTCGATAAGCGACTATGGGCTTGATCCTGTTCCTTTGTATTTTTTCCACGTGAACGGGCGCCATCATAGCTTTGCGATCGTGGGATCGGGAAAAAGTGGTTTCCATCATTTTATGGTGGAATATCAAAATCTAGATGATGTGGGGCAGGGTTATGATATCGCCCAACAGATAGAAGACGCAATTGCCTATACGTTGGGGCGACACACCAACGACTATATGACCAGTTTTTATGCAAAAACGCCTTCCGGTTTTTTCGTGGAAAATGGTTGGGGGGGGCGTATTATCGATCCAACGACTTGGGAAGCTCATGAAACGAATGTTGGTCCAAGCTTTTGGGGGCACGAGCGGCTCTATCTTCCCAAGGAAGAGCGCGAGCAATTTCGGCAAATGCGAATGCGTTCCGCGCGTGACGGAAAGCGTGCTCCTCCAGTGGTGGACTGCCCCTGGCTTTATAATGCGTTTATGAACAAAATTGATGACCTATGACGTGAAGCGTATTTGGGATGATGTCGGGCTGTAAACATTTTGACGTTGCCATCGTGGGCTGTGGCCCAACGGGAGCAACCCTCGCTTTGCTTTTGGCGCACTATGGGGTTAGGACAATTATCATTGATAAGGCGCTAGACATTTACCCCTTGCCTCGGGCCGTGCATTTTGATGATGAAATCATGCGTATATTTCAGAATGCCGGTGTCGCAGAGACCTTAGAACCATATTTGCATGTCAACGCCGGCATGCGGTTTTTGGATCAAAAGGAAGAGCTTTTGCTTGACTGGCCGCGCCCTCAGGAGGTCACTTCGCAGGGGTGGCACGCGAGTTATCGGGTCCATCAACCGGATTTGGAAAAGATTTTACGTCACAGAATAAGCGAAACGTCATCTATTGAAATGTACCTCGGTGCGGTCGTGGACGCCATAAAAGACGAGGGTGATCAAGTTCATTTTCGTATTCATGATGTTGCTCTGAAGACACCGCAAGCGTTTAGCGCGGACTATTTAGTGGGGTGTGATGGCGCGCATTCCTTTGTGCGTCAAATACTGGACCAAGAGATGGAAGATTTTGGTTTTCAGCAAAGATGGTTGGTCATTGATGTGATTTTGAAATCCGACATGCCCCAACTTGGCGAATATACATTGCAATATTGCGATCCGCAGTATCCGATGACCTATTGTCGAAATCCGGGGCTTCGGCGACGCTGGGAAATGGCGATCAGTGACGACCTGAGCGATGAGGCCGCGCAAGATCACAATCGAATTTGGAGCATTCTGTCAAAATGGATAACTTCAGATATAGCAGAGATCGAACGCACGGCAGTCTATCAATTTCGGTCTCGCGTTGCGCGGCGTTGGCGTTCTGGGCGAGTGTTGATTGCAGGAGATGCGGCACATCTCACTCCGCCATTCATGGGGCAGGGAATGTGCGCTGGGATCAGGGATGTTGCAAATCTGGGTTGGAAATTGGCAAGCTGTCTTGCGCGCGGGCACGATGATATTTTGCTTTCAAGTTATGAAGCTGAACGACGCCCTCATGTCACAGAATTCATCGAAATGGCGGTAAAACTTGGCGAGTTGATTTGTTCTGAAAACCCCAAACAGGCACTTGAATCATTTGGCAGTGCAAATGTGAGTGACAGTGCGATGAAATCTCTTTCACCAGCGTTAGGAGAGAGCAGTTTAACCGAAGCCATGGGCCACAGCCAGCCCTTGATTGGCACACTCTTTGGGCAGCCTGCTTTGAGGAACGGCCGGAAAACGGATGACATTTTTCCATATCAAGCGATCCTGTATTCGTCAGTGCCGTTGAAAGAAAGCCTTTTTCACGTCGTTTCAGAGCGGGAGAGTTTGCAAATCGGAAAAATGCTGGAGTCATTGAAGTCGGATTCCGTTTTGATCCGCCCGGATCGGTATATTTTGAAGTTATGCTCTCAAAGAGGTGAAACGCTGGAATTGGCGATGGATCAGAATATCAGAAATTGGTTCGTATAAGTGTCATTTTTTATATACAAATGGCGTATCTGAGCAGCGTCTTGTTAAGCAAACCATCCCTTTTCCACATATCATTTGGCTGAAGCCTGATAATATACTTCGCTGGAAATGCGTGTTCAAGGCACGGATCTTTTTTTGATTTTGGGGGTTTTTATGCGAATTCAAGATTATCTGCAAAAGCGGTTCAGCCGTGTAGGAGATTTTTATTCCCCTGAAACAGAGGCACTTCAACTGTCTTGCAGGCCAGAAAACTCAATTCAGGAAATTCTGCCTTTACTTGCGGAACCCACGCAATCCAGCCTTGCCGTTCTTGATGCGGATCGCAACCTTGTCGGTATCATAACGGAACGCGATATTATTCGCTGCCTAGCGAGTGGCGAACCGAATTGCACCGCTATAGCTGTCAAATCCCTAATGCAACCAAATCCGGTCACTATCGATATCAATGACAGTTGCTTTTCTGGACTGCGCAAAATGTTGAGCAGAAATTTCCGCAATCTTTTAGTCTTATCAGAGGGGCGCTTTGTTGGAATATTATCTGTCTTGCAGGCGGCCAAGGGACGGCTTGCGGCGGTCACAACTAAAAGCGAAGATCTGTTTATCGCCCTGCAGTCGATGAAGGACGATTTGCTCATTTCTGACATTACTGCCGAGGCTGACGGATTGTTCAAAGATTTTATGGACAGCGGCAAGTCAATTATGTTGGTTAGTCAAGACGGCCAACTTGTTGATTATCTCACTGCCACAGAAATGATACGTTTACGGCTTCAGGGGAAAAATAAGATCCGTTGAGGCATATTCCCGCATAGAGTGTTACGTAATTCTTAACGGTCCGGTCGTAAAATTTAAGGGAACGCAGTTTTTTCGAAATAAAAGGCAGCCTGTGTTGGGCCGCCCCAAAATTAATTTCAATCCCTTCATCGGCAAGACAACTCGAAATCTATTTCAAATTTTCCTTAAAAAAGGTTCGGATCAGCCTCTCCAAGTGCGAATAGGCCCACAATCCATATGAACGAACCCTGCTCTGCTATAGCGGCCCACACCGCCAGCCCGGCAGGTGGTAGCAGCACGCGCAATTTGAGTGGTCGAACGGTTGGACATCCGCAGATCAGCCGCTTTACCGACCATATGCAACGAATTCCTAGCAACGCGACTGGATTTGCGCCGCAGCATCGCATTTGTTTGTGGGCTCCGATAGCCTGACAGCAATTGAAACGCCTGAGATGAATCCAGCATTGCTTGGCAAGCAGACATAATATCTAAAGTGCGTCGGTCGATGATTTTAATCTCATTCAAGCGCCAATCACGCATCAATCTGCTGATTTCAAGTATCCCTTCATCGATATATTCCCCATCCACCCAGTAGACTGTTTCTACTTCTTCTCCGGAGCGGCGAGAATACAGCCACAGCTTCCGAACATCCCCAGCGCCCTTCAGAAATCCAGCAGCATTTCCGTATACAGGTGCCGCAGTGATGGTGCATGCGGCAAAGGCACGAAGAATGCTTCTTCTGGAAAACTCCATGGGCTTCAGAACTGCCATTTCTACTTTTTCTCCCCACTACCTACTTCTGGAAGTTATGATTACGTCTCCCCATACCTCCGTTTGTATGACACAAAACGAATCGTCAACCAAGCCTAAACTTTACTGGTGATCCGAGTGTTAAGGTTTTTCGGCGAAGATTTGCCTCATTGATGATCTCGAAGTGTTGTAATAATGATGTGCGCATTGTGTAAATTACACATCGGTGGTCAAAAGCCGATTTTAAACACTAAAGATTGAAGCTATATTAACCTAAATGTCGATGGTGAAAACCAATAATATACCAGAGGTTGATGAATGTGGTGTCGCGAAGCAATGAATATTTATAAGAAGCGTTTGAAGGCTGTTTACGTTGTAACTTTTGGGGCCTGTCTCTGGTTTGGCTTGGTGTTTCAAGCTGTTTCAGAGCAATCTTTGTCGTTCAAACTTGGTTTGGTGTCTGAGATTTCTTCGGACAGAAAGGTTTTTGCATTTTACGAGGATCGAGATTTTACCCCGATCTGGATTGATTCGAGCACAGAAAGTAAAGACCGCCGTGTTGCTTTTTTACAGGCTTTGGACTCTGTGGGCATCCATGCTCTTCCTGAAGGGAAATATGGCAAAGACGCACTTTTGCAAAGAATTCGAACCGTGAAAACGGACCATGAGCTTGGCGTTCTCGAAGCATTGTTCACGCGCTCTTTTCTGGATTATGCCAAGGATGTTCACAGCGGGCTTCTTAAACCTTCAGAAGTAGTGGAGGAAATTGCCCGCACATCGACCTATCTTTCGGTACAAGATTATCTGTCTGGCGTGGCCTCTGAGGATGGCGCTAATTATATTGTCACTCTGCCCCCACAGTCTCAGGAATATCAAAACTTGCTCAGCGTACGCCAAGAACTGTTGGACGTGGCAGAAAACGGTGGATGGGGAAAACCGGTCCCGCAAGGTAAATTCAGTGTGGGTGATAGCGGCCCAGAAATAGTCGCGTTACGAAACCGTCTGATAGCACAGAAATATCTGGACCGTTCTGTCTCTAGCGTTTTTGATGAAAAAATGCTTCAGGCCGTCAAGGAATTCCAGACAAACCATGGGCTTCTTGCAGATGGCATCGTCGGACCGGGCACCATCGAAGAACTCAATGTTAATGTGTTTGAGCGTCTGAAATCAGTGACGGTCGCATTAGAAAGAGAAAGGTGGATGAGCCTTCGAAACGTCACGGAAGATTTCAAAAAGTCTCGTACGATTGTTGTCAATTTGACCGATTTTACTGCGAAAATCCTTGATGACGGTGTTGTGACATTTGAAACACGCTCTGTCATTGGGACTGACAAAGATGATCAACGAAGCCCGGAATTTTCTGATGTAATGGAGCATATGGTCATCAATCCGAGCTGGTATGTGCCAAGATCCATTACAGTAAAGGAATATCTGCCAAACCTGCAGCAGGATCCGGAGTCGCACAGCTATCTTACGATGTTTGTACCGGATACCGGAGATGTCGTTCCGCGACATGCCGTCGATTTTACGCAATTTGATGAAGATACCTTTCCTTTTGAATTGAAACAGATGCCTTCCCCTTCAAATGCGCTGGGTCGTGTGAAATTTATGTTACCCAATCGGCACAACATTTACCTTCACGACACCCCGCATAAAACGCTGTTCCTAAAAGAAAAGAGGGCATTTTCACATGGGTGTATAAGGTTGCAGCAACCATTTGAATTTGCATATGCTTTGTTGGAGAAACAGTCTTCAAACCCCGTATCAGAGTTTCACAACATTCTGGAAACAGGGCTTGAAACGACCGTTGCCTTAAAGGAGCATATTCCAGTGCACATTATCTATCGTACAGCAGTCACCTCTGCTGACGGGCGCATGGGATTTCGCCGCGATGTCTATGGGAGAGATGCGTTAATTTTTGAGGCATTGGAAAGCGTTGGGGTGGTCATCGCTCAAAATCACGGCTAAGCCGTTTCCAAAAAGCAGGAAGCGCAATGGCATATACGGTTCGACATATCTCTGAAGCGCTCGGAGCGCCTTTTGAAGGAGATGGGGATATTCTTCTCACAGGCGTTGGGGAGCCTCTGCACTGTACATCAGACGATATTGCGTTGGCACTGAAAGAAGAATACGCGGAGGGCTTAAAGGGTGGAGCGGCCAGAGTTGCTGTGCTTTGGGCTGGCGCGGATTGGCAAAGTTATGGATTACAAGCCGCAATTTTTGCACCACGGCCAAGGTTTGCTTTAGCGGGTTTATCAAAGCTTATGGACCCCGGACAATCCTATGAGACGGGAGTTCATCCAAGCGCAATCGTCCATCCGACAGCCAGACTGGGCGCGAATGTGTCTGTTGGCGCATTCAGCTATATAGCGGCTCATGCTGAAATTGGTAACGACAGTATTATTGGGCCTCAGGTGCATGTAGGCGTGGATGTGCGCTTGGGGGAAAATGCCTTTCTCAGAGAAGGGGTTAAAATCGGTGCGCGTGTTACGATCGGTGATAGATTTGTGGCACAGCCTGGAGTGGTGATTGGCAGCGATGGATTTTCCTTTGTAACAGAAGACATTTCAGGTGTCGAAAACGCACGCAAAACCTTGGGTGATCAATTGAATGCCCAGAGCGATCAAAGCTGGATACGGATCCATTCATTGGGTGCTGTATCGATCGGTGATGATGTAGAGATCGGAGCCAACAGCTGCATTGACTCAGGAACTGTGCGCCCTACGATCATCGGCAATGCGGTCAAAATGGATAATTTGGTGCACATCGGCCATAACGTGATCGTGGGAGATGGTTGTCTGCTTTGTGGTCAGGTGGGTATTGCCGGATCTGCCAAGCTTGGAAAAAACGTTGTTTTGGCAGGACAAACCGGTGTGAATGACAACATTTTCATCGGAGATAATGTGATCGCCGGAGGGGCCAGTAAGATTTTTACAAATGTACCTGCGGGCCGTGTCATTCTGGGATACCCTGCCGTAAAAATGCAAAACCATGTGGACGGTTACAAGGCGCTGCGCCGCTTGCCCCGTCTATTCAAAGAGGTCGCCGAATTGAAGAAAATGGTTTTCAAGTCTGGCGGAAGCAAGTAATTCATCGCTAGGACGGATTTAGGGGGCGCATAACATGGACGTCGAAGCTAAAGTCATTGAAATTATAGCTGAACAAGCTGTTTTGGATGTGTCCGACGTCAGTCTGGAGAGCACCTTGGATAGTCTTGGTATCGATAGCCTTGGTCTGGTGGAGAGTATTTTTGCCATCGAAGAGGCATTTGATATCAATATCCCATTTAATGCGAATGATCCGACCGAAAGTGATTTTGACATATCAAGCGTTGCCGCTATCGTGCGGGGCATTGAAAAACTTGTTGCGGAAAAAGCGTGAAACGCGTTGTCATCACTGGAGCAGGAACGATAAATCCACTGGGGCAGTCCGTTGCGGCGACGTTGCATGCAATGCAAGAAGGTCACTGTGGTATAGGTCCGTTGGATTTTCGTGATGTGGATCGTTTGTCCATAAAAATCGGTGGGCAAATTCAAGATTTTGAACCAGAGGCCGTTTTTAATCGCCAGCAGCTATCTCTTTATGATCGATTTACCCAATTCACGCTTTTGGCAGCGAAAGAGGCATTGCTTCAGTCTGGTCTGGTCTTTGCGGGGGAATTGGCGGCTAAGTCGGGCGTTGTTCTTGGTACTGCCGGAGGCGGTGTTAGCACGTGGGATGATAATTATCGCGCGGTTTATGAGGATGGAAAGAACAGGGTCCATCCTTTTGTGGTGCCCAAGCTGATGAACAATGCGGCTGCCAGTCACATCTCAATGGAGTACAACCTTAAAGGGCCCAGTTTCACTGTCTCGACCGCTTGTGCGAGCTCTAACCATGCCATGGCGCAGGCTTTTGAAATAGTTAGATCGGGGATGTCCCCCGTCATGGTCACCGGGGGGGCAGAGTCAATGCTTTGCTTTGGAGGGGTCAAGGCCTGGGAGGGTCTGCGCGTGATGAGTCGTGATGCGTGCCGCCCTTTTTCCGCCACTCGAAATGGTATGGTGCAAGGGGAGGGCGCTGCTGTCTTTGTCTTTGAGGAATATGACCACGCGAAGGCGAGAGGGGCAGAGATGCTTGCCGAAGTGATTGGCTATGCGATGTCCTCAGACGCTGCGGATATCGTGATGCCTTCTAAACAAGGTGCCGCGCGCGCGATCTCTGGCGCTTTGGAAAATGCTAAGCTCAATCCCGAAGATGTGGGATATATCAACGCCCATGGGACCGGTACGACTGCCAATGATAAAACAGAATGTGCTGCAGTGGCCCATGTTTTTGGTCAACATGCGGATCAGGTGATGATCAGTTCCACCAAATCCATGCATGGGCATTTGATTGGTGGAACAGGGGCTGTGGAGCTTTTGGCCTGCATTATGGCAGTACGCGATGGAATCATTGCGCCAACAATCGGATATGAGGAATCTGATCCCGAATGTGCCTTGGATGTCGTGCCAAATGTGGCAAGAGAAGTCAGGGTCGACGTCGCTCTCAGTAACGCCTTTGCCTTCGGCGGGCTGAATGCAGTGCTCGCCCTCAAACGTGCGTCTTAGACAGATTTTTGGTATGGACAAGAAACCGCGTGAAAGACTAAGCGCTTTTGCATGTTTTGATCCCATCTTACCGTCTTTCAATGATTATTTTTTTGGCGTTACCAGAATTCTGTTCTTCGATAGATCCGTAAAACCATAAAATGATTATCAATTTGATTAAAATGTTGTAACGTGCGCGGATGTTGTCAGGAGCCCATGATGAGTGACGTAAAGCGGAAATTTGCTACCATCCTCGCTACAGACTGTGTTGGCTTTAGCAAACATATGCTGGAAGACGAAGATGCGACTTTTGAAAGCCTGAATGCATGCAGACAAATTATTGATTCTTTTATAGAAAAACACAACGGACGTATTTTTCATACAGCCGGTGACTCTGTAATTGCGGAATTTGAAAGTCCTATTGAAACGGTTAATTGCGCCATCAATTTTCAAGATGCGATTTATGAAAGAAATCTTAGTATGCTAGAAGGCGCCAAAAGCCGAAAAATGCTCTGGCGGGTTGGCATTCATTGTGATGATGTCATTTTTGAAAAAGACAACGTCTATGGAAACGGTGTCAACATCGCGGCACGTTTGGAAGCACAGTGCGCCCCTGGCCAAATTCTGGTGTCTCGTGTGATAAATGAACAGGTTTCGTCGCGCATTGAGGCCATTTCAAGGGCGGCAGGGACAAAAAAGTTAAAGAATATTTCCAACGAATTTGAAGTCTTTACCATTTCGACAGGGAAAACGCAAACTCTTGCGCCCGCTGCTGTAGAAGAAAATCACGAAGAGGTCGGGCGCACCCAAAAACCGATCCTTTCGGTGTTGCCATTTAAAAATCTCAACGCCAACGAAGACAGTTCGTTTCTGATTGACGGGATTTACGAAGACATCCTGACAGAGCTTTCAATGGTGCGACAGCTGTCTGTCGTCTCGCGCCAATCGAGCTTGAATTTTGCGGGCAGCGACGACGAGCTGGAGCAATTCGTCGCCAAATTCAAGGTAAATTATCTGATCCAAGGCTCCATGCGCTCTGCTGGGTCAAATGTGCGGGTTACCGTATCCCTCGTCGCAACGGATACAAAAGAAATTCTATGGAGCAAACGGTTTGACCGCGCACTGCATGACATTTTTGAAGTTCAGGATGAAATTGTGCGCAATGTCACACAGGCCATTTTAGGCGAAATCGAGCTTGCCAGTTTGAACCGCGCAAAACGGAAACCCACCGAAAACATGAGTTCCTATGAGTTTTTACTCAGAGGTAAAGAGGGGCACCACGAATTTAACGCAGAGGCAAATGCGCATGCGCTTTTGATGTTTGACAAGGCAATTGAGTCCGACCCCGAAAATGCCCAAGCCTATGCTTGGAAGGCCTGTACATTGGGTCAGGCCGTTGCGCGAGGTTACATTGATCGCTCGTTTGATGAAGTTATGCCGGAGTTTTCCAGCCTGATGGATCATGCGCTTAAGGCAGATCCAAACGATTTTGAATGTCACCGGTTGCTTTGCGCTGTGCATTCTGTAACGGGGAAATACAAATCCGCAGTTGAACATGGTCGAAAAGCCTTTGATATGGTCCCCAACGATCCGCGTATTCTTCAGCAATACGGTGAGATACTGCTCAAGACGGGACAGACGGAAAAGGGATGCGATCTGACCCTGCTTGCCATGGAGTATGATCCTGTTCCTCAAGGTCAGACAAATGGGGATAAGCGTAAACGCGATGCAGTCTTTGCCTGTCTGATGGATGATCGTGTGGACCTTGGGCTTGAGTTGGCCGAAGCAACCGAAGAACGTCCAGAAAACACCTTGC
>Ga0181560_10005573_pt1 | contig 11221 bp, 4 predicted proteins | sample 011ome_20_FD_133751 | JGI IMG/M metagenome (GOLD analysis project Ga0181560, IMG submission 133751) | Coastal salt marsh microbial communities from the Groves Creek Marsh, Skidaway Island, Georgia - 011509CT metaG (megahit assembly) | ecosystem: Environmental > Aquatic > Marine > Intertidal zone...
CTCGCGCGCGTGGACGCGAGCACCGCAGGCGGCGGCGCGCGCGGTGGGCGTACATCCGGTCGAAGCGCGGGTGTCCGGCGGTCTCCGCGGATCGCGCGCGCGATATCATAGTCTACGTACCGTTAATTTGAGTGCGTCGTCCGTCGCAATCGAGACGCGGGCGTGGGTGTTCGCGGCCTCGACTCGCGTTTTGGCCGCGCGCGCGCGTTCGAGCCGCGACGCTCGATGGACCGTGCGGGCGATAGACGGGGTACGGCGTCCGGTCTCCGCCCCGCCCCCCCGGGCAGGCGCGGAGACCCGCGCGATGCGGACCGATACGCCCGCGACGACGACGCGCGCTCGCGCGAGTCCGCGTCCGAGTCCGACGGCGCGTCCGAGGCCTCCGAGGAGGGCTCCGTGTCCCCCGAGGACGCCGAGCTCCTGGCGAAACTCGAGGCTGAGGCTGCGGCGGACAAAGACGCGGACAAAGAGGCGTTGGCCGCGTTCGAGAAGATGGATCGCGCGCGCAGGCGCACCATACTCGGTGCGCTGTACCGCGTGTTCGCCGCGCCCGCGCGTTTGTTTGAGGAGGTATACGCGAGCCCGGACTCGCTGATGACGTTCTCGCGCACGTCCGAGCTGCGGCGTTTGTGCGATCACCTGCGCAACAACCCCAACTTCGAGATGTTCATCTTCGTCTGCGTGCTGGTCAACGGCGTGCTCATCGCGCTGACGAAGCCCGAGGCGCAGATGGACGCCGGCGCGAGCGCGATTGTGCCGACGGCGACGAGCACCGCGCTCCAGGCGACGTTCGTCGTGATCTTCACCCTCGAGGCGGCGGTCAAGATCATCGCCATGGGCTTCCTGATCGGCCCGGACGTGTATCTGCGGCACTACTGGAACATGCTGGACTTCGTGGTGGTGGTGGCGGGCGTGATCGATCTCATCTCCAGCAGCGCGGGCGCCGCGCTGAGCCCCCTGCGGCTCATCCGCACGCTGCAGCCGCTGCGCGCGCTGAACAAGTTTCGGAGCGGGCGGCTCGTGCTGGAGACGCTGGGCGCGTCTTTGCCGCTTCTGATGGACGTCGTGCTGTTCATGCTGTGGTTCGTGGTGGCGATGACCGTCATGGGCGTCATGTTCTTCGGCGGCACGATGACCGATCGCGTGTTTTCCCCGCGCGGCGCTGCCGAGGCGGCGCTCGTCGACGACGTCGTCTTCCAGGAGGGCGGCGCCTCGAGGACGGAGGCGGAGTTCGACTTGGCGCGCGCGGGGTACTTCCCGCGCGCGTGCGACGTGTTGCGCGAAGGCTGGATGGCCAACGGCACGGACGGCGCGGCGCGCGCTGTCGCGGAGTCGTCGGCGCGCGTCGCGGGAGTCACCGTCCCCGGCGACGAGGACGTGTGTCGTTGGGACGATCGCGACCGAGTCGTGCGCGCGGCCGTCACGAACGTCTCCGCGACCACCGACCCGTTGTACACGGGGTTCACGCGGTCTTTTCTGTGCTGCGAAAGCCACCTGGCGCCGTTCGACGACTACGTGCGCTTCGACACCTTCGCGCAGGGCGTCTTCGTGGTGCTGCAGATGATGACGGTGGACGGCTGGAACGAGGTGACGTGGCCGATGTGCGACGCGAACGGCTTCGCCAAGCCCTTCGTGTTCGCGTCCGTGGTGGTGGTCATCGGCGGGTTCGTGATCATCCAGCTGTTCACGTCCGTGATCTGCGCCACCCTCGGGGACGTGAACCAGGACGACGACCGCGTCGCCGCCGAGACCAACGACGTCGACGCGATGGCCGCCGCCGCCGTCGTCGCGCGGCGGGACGCGGTGACCAACTCGGAGACCGCGGCGGCGATGTCCAAGATGGACGCCGAGTACCGCGAGAACGAGCTCGCGGTGGCGTTCCGCGCGCTCGTGCGTCACGCGTACTTCGAGAACTTCATCATGGCGTGCATCGCGCTCAACTCGCTGATGATGATCAGCTCGCACTACGACCCCGCGGAGTGGTACCTCGACGCGACGAGGCACGCCGAGAGCGCGTTCACGATCGTGTTCATCGTGGAGTTTTCCCTGAAGCACCTCGCGCTGGGGTTCGGCGGGTACTGGGGCGATTCCTGGAACAGGCTCGACGGGTTCATCGTGGTGTCGTCCATCGTCGAGCTCATCATGATCGAGGCGTCGCAGAGCGGGTCGGGGGTGAACCTCTCGTTCCTGCGCGTCTTCCGCATCTTCCGCATCGTGCGCACGTTTCGCGTGCTGCGCGAGAACAAGGAGTTCGTGCGCATCCTCGAGAGCGCCATCAACGGCGTGCAGGCGATGTGGGTGTTCCTCGTGGTCTGGGCGCTCCTGCTGATCATCTTCGCCATCCTGGGCGTCCAGCTGTTCGGGGGGCAGGGCGACCTGGACGACGAGCGGCTCGGGTTCAAAGACGTCGGATCGGCGCTGCTCACGCTCTTCGTCGTGTCCACGGGTGAGAACACGTTTGAGGTGGCGTACGCGACCATAGTGGCGACGGACGAGTGGTCCGGCCTGTACATGATCGCGTGGCTGGTCATATCCACCGCGGTACTCTCGCTGATTTTAGGAATCCTCATCGACTCGATCACCGCGGAGGGGGACGAGGCGCAGGGCGCGCTCGAGGAGGCGGAGGCTGAGGCGAAGCGGCGCGACGCGCGCGGTTCGCGCGGAGACTTTGACGACGCCTACGACGACGCCTTTGACGACGTTCGCGCGAACGACGGCGTCGATACGAAAAAGGCGGTCAGTCTTTCTAAAAAGACGGTCGACCCGGTCGCGGAGAAGGCGCGGAAGGATGCCGAGAAGGCGCTTGTTACAAAGGCGGAGAGACGAAAACAGAGCCGCTCGCGTGCGGACGTCGCCGTCGTCCGGCGGTGGCTGGTGTCCATCGGCGAAACCGCGCACACGCGCGAGTCGCTGGCGACGGAGCGCGCGCTGACGCCCGGCGAGAAACTCGCCGCGCGCAAGCGCATGGACGCGTTCGACGCGCGGTCGCGTCGCCGCGCCACCGTCACGGGCATCGGGTCCGTGCGCAAACTCAACGCGCGGACGATGGACGAGCTCGACGAAGAGGCTCGCGACGTCTTTGGCGACGAGGACGAGAGAAAACTCGCGGCGATGAAGCGCGAGCTCGCCGAGCGGCTCGAGCGGCGTCGGCGCGAGCGATCCGATCGCGAGGCGGTTCTCGCGATGTCGGAGGTTTCCACGGACGCGGTGACGTGGGCGCGCGTGCGCCCGCCGCGCTGGCGGCGCGACGAGCTGGACATCGTGTACGAGGACGAGGACGGCCAGCCCAAGAGCGAGGTGCGTTTGCGTCGCGAGGAGGAGGAGTTCCAGAGCGAGCAGAGGACGCACCGCGCCAACCTGCGGGTGATTCTCGGCGTGCTCCGGATCCCCAACCCGAACGACGCGTTTTCGGGCGGCGCGGATGACGCGAAGACGTTCGCGGCGCTGGCGGCTTCGCCGGGCGGCGGTTTAAACTCCGAGGCGTCCCGTAAGGCGTTGGCGGTGAAGCACGAGACGGACGGCGCGCGCGGCTGGGGCGGCGGTGTCGGGTTTCTGGGGCTGGAGGGCGGGTCCGGGCGTCTCCTCGCGCTTCGCGTCGCGACGCACCCGCTTTTCGAGCTCTTCATCTTGCTCTCCATCGGCGTGAGCAGCGGTTTGCTCGCCGCGGAGACGCACACGTTTCCGCGAAGCGGCTCTCAGGCGGACGTCGCGTTCAAGATCGTGGACGTGCTGTTCACCGTCCTCTTCGCGTTCGAGATGCTCCTGAAGATGTACGCGTTCCAGGTGTATAAAAACCCGGCGTCCTACCTGCGGTCGTCGTTCAACGTCCTGGACGTCGTCGTGGTGGCCGCGTCGCTGCTCACGCTCGCCTTCGAGAGCGTGGGCGCGCTGCGCTCGCTGAGGCTGCTGCGCGCGCTGCGGCCGCTTCGGTCGGTACACAAGCTCCCGTCGCTGAAGCTGGTCATCAACGCGGTGATCGCGTCCGTGCCCGCCATCTCGCACGTCTGCGTGTTAGGCTTGGGGCTCGGCACGGTGCTCTCCATCATGGGCATGGAGCTGTTCCAGGGGAAGATGTGGTTCTGCGCGGAGGTTCCGTCGTTCGACGCGTACGTATCGGCCGCGACGGACGCCGCCGTCGCGCCGGACGCGCTCGCCGGCGCCAGCGGCGCCGCGGGCGGCGGCCTGGACCGCGCGGCGTGCGCCGCCGCGGGCGGGACGTGGCGGAACAACAAGTTCAACTTCGACAACTTCGCCGAGGCGATGGTTTCCGTGTTCGTAATCAGCACGGGCGACAACTGGCAGGACATCATGTACGTGGCGATGGACAGCGTCGGGGACGGCCTCGCGCCGTCGCGGGACCACTCTTCGTGGGCGGCGGCGTACTTCGTGCTGGTCGTGCTGGTGGCGATGCTGTTCTGGGCCAACCTGTTCGTGTCCGCGCTGGTGGACAACTTCAACCGCATGGCCGCCAACGGGGGGCCCACGTTGGTGTCTGACGAACAGCGACGGTGGCAGCAGGCGATGCAGCTCGCCACGATCTCGCACCTCGAGCGGTGGCGCCTGGCGCCGCCCAAGAACGCGTCCAAGATTCGCCGGACGATTCACCACTACTGCAAGCAGCCCGCGTTCGACACGGCGGTGACGTCCGTGATTTTCCTCAATCTGCTGGCGATGGTGGCGTACAGGCACGACGCCTCGAGCGCGGAGATGACCGCGCAGGAGGTGTTCGACTACTTCTTCACGTTCTTCTACGTTCTGGAGGCCTGCCTGCTCGTCGCGGCGATGGGATGGAAGATGTACTGGTCCAACTTCATGTACAGAGTCGACTTCGTGGTGGCGCTGGTTGGGTTTATCGACTTCGCGATTCCGTCTCTGCGCGAGGCGGGGTTCGGGGACGCGTTCCGAGTCGCGCGGTTCCTGCGCCTGGTGAAGCTGATCAAGATCTCGCGCGGCTTACGCACGCTCTCGCTGACGTTCGTCCAGTCGCTCCCCGCGGTGGTGAACATCAGCGTGTTAAGCGCGCTGGTGATTTTCATCTACGCGTGCCTCGGCGTCTCGCTGTACGGCGACAGCGCCGGCCCGTTCGGGTCCGAGTTCGGAAACCTGGCGCTCTCCGAGTACGGCAACTTCGCCGATTTCCCGCGCGCGTTCGTGGTGCTCTTCGTGAGCTACACCGGGAACTGGATGTCGTACTTTTCCGATATGTTCCGCGACCAGCGGTGCGACGCGCTCGTCACGCCGGCGAGCGGAATCGACGCCGCGACGGGCGAATCGAGCCTTTCCTGCGAGCGAGACGTCGGCGCCATCTTCTACGCTTTTTCGTTCGTGGTGATCGCCATCTTCCTGCTGGCGAACCTGTTCGTGGCGGTGATCTTGGAGCAGTTCAGCGCGTGCGCGGACAAGGAGGGCGTCTTCGGCGGGAGCGGCATCGTGGACCTGGTGATCACCACCGTGCAGTTGCGGAAGATCGCGAAGCTGATCAAGGGGCGGGTGGTCAGGCACCGCCACGCCACGGACAAAGGGCACACGTACACGAGCGTCGCGAACATGGGCTCGCCCGAACTCGCGCGGATCAAGGCTCGGTCGTTTCGCGGGACGGGCTTCGGGGACGAGTCCTCTCGAGAGTCTGGTCGCGACGGGGACACCGGGGAGGACCGCTTCGGCGGCGTGAACGGTAAAAACAGTCGCGCCGGCGTAAAAACGCCGACGGGCGCGCTCGCGTTCGGGTCCCCCGGCGCGCGAGGTTCGGCGTCGACGCCCGTCACCACTGAGGCGATCAAGACGGCCATCGCCGAGGCGGCCAACGCGGCCAACGCCAACAAGCGCGCCGGCGTCGGGCCGACGGCGCCGCTGGACGCCGCCGCTGAGGCGGTGATGGCGCTCGTGGAGGCGAGGACGCCCGAGAATCCGGATTCTCTCCGAGTCGGAAGCGCGCTCGGCGCGTCCAGGTTCGGCGCGCGGGGCGCGAGTACCTCGAGCGCGCCTCTTTCGTCTTTCGTCTCGCGCGAGTCTCGCGCGGCGGACGGGTACGGCTCGGACGGCTCCGACGCCGGTCGCTCGACCGCCTCCGCGGCGCCGTCTCGACGCGGCGACGGCGACTCGGAAGAGGAGGACTCGGGCGGAGTTTCCGAGTTTCGCGTTCGGCGACGGGGGAGACGCGCCGCGTCGTCGTACGTGCCGGATGACGACATCGACCTGGACGACGTGTTGTGAAGCATACGGTGTCCGAATATCTATGACATATATCTATGACATCTCACGTGTGTTTCGCGTGTACGGTATTAAAAGTAGACTACTTTCGTTTCGCGTCGCGCGTTTCGCGAGTCGTTTCCGCTCGGCTCGCGTCTCGTCGCGCGTCGTTTTTTTTTTTTAGTGAAACCCGTTCTTCACGCGCCACACGGATCTGGCGCGCACCACCTCGGCTTCCTTCGGGGACATGCCGAACCCCCGCTTGAGTAGCATGTGCACGAGCGTGGCCTGACCGGGCTTCTCCTCGCAGTTGAGCACGCCCTCCTCCCCGCACTCGCGGCAGCAGATGGCGTCCACGTTGTCCCCGTCGTGGCACTCGTTCCTGAACTCGAGGATGATCTCGCGCAAGTCGTACTTCTCCCAAAACGCATCCGGGACGGATTCCAGGAGCCACTCCGTGTACACCACGTTGTTCACGTGGTTGTTCATGTCCAGGTCCGTGCGCCGCACGGAGTGCGACTCCGGCAGCGTCACGCCGGGCATGCCGCGCACGTCGGGGAGCTTCTCGACCTCGTACGCGTCGCCCATCACGAGCGCGTCGGGCAGGGCTTGCGTTTGGAACTCGTCCAGCACGGATTGCGGGATGCGCGCGAGCTTGCGTTTCTCGAGGTTGAACGCGATCCAGGAAGACGTCGCGCGCGCGATGACTTTTTCCGAAGTGCCGTCCGTGACGTCCGTCATCTCCCAGTCCCGCCGCGCGGCGATCCGGCCCTGCGCCTCGAACCAGGTGCGCACCTCCACCTGGTCGCCCCATAGCGGGTACTGAAGCACGTCGATGTGCAAACGCGTGCAGACCCACGCGAGGTTGGCCTTGTTCATGTCCGCGGGCATGCTCTGCGCGCGTCCCCAGATGCCCTGCGCGTGGTTGCACGCGCACTCCTGAATCATGGACGCGACCGTGCGCATGGTGCTCTGCTTGTTCGGGCCGCACTCGTCGAAGCGCACGGGGAAGGTCTCCGTGAACATGCGCCCGCCCTTCACGAGCGCGCGCGAGTGCCAGTGCGGGATGTCCAGGGGGGGCTTGTTCGCCGCGGCGGTGTCGTACACGAACGTGTTCGTGCGGTTGCCGGACGCGGACGCGCCCGCGACGACGCGCGCGCGATGCGAATCGCGCGCGGCGCGCACCGCGGGACGCGACGCGATGGACGCCGAGGCGTGCGAGGCGGACTCGCCGAGCCGCGGTCGAGAGCCGCGGTGGCTCGGAGCGCTGGCGCGGTCGCTCGCGCCGCGCATCGCGGCGGCGCGCGGCGCGACCGCGACCGGACGGGCCGACGCGAGCGTCGACATCGAGACGACGTGCGTTCGTGCGCGCGGAGGTCTGTGGCGCGCGGCGGGGCCGGTCGGCGCCCAAGCCGAGGCGAGTCGAAACCGGTCCTGCGTAATCGTCGGTTGGACTATCCCGAGGCGCGTTCGAGCCACTCATTTGCGCGAGCGTCAGACAGCTCATCGCAGGTGGCTGTACCGAAAAGCAATGCGAGGCAGTCACACTTTTTTATCCCAAACTTTCAAGGCATGGTCGAGGAGTCGCGAAAAACGTAAAAAACGCGACTTCCGAAGAAGCATGATTCGGTCGCGACTCGCGAGCGTTTTGGAAGCGAGATTGCATTCCTCTGGGCGCGCTCGTAATGGCCGGTGCGCCTAGCGGCGCGGTCGCGTCGCCGGACGCGGCGTCCCCGACGCGTGGTGGTGTGGCGCGCAAACGGCGCCGGGAGGCGGACTCGGGTGGCCACGTGCTCGGCGCGACCGAAGACGGTGGCGCGCGAGCGAAACGAGAAACCTCGGAACCTCGGGATGTCATCTCCGCGCCGGTGCCGGTGGGGCGCGGGTACCCGGAGCTGTGCCGCGGCGCCGTGCGCGACTGGCCGGCGCTACGCGCGTGGACGCGCGACCCCCACGACGCGTCGGGTGTGACGTACCCGCGCCTCCGCGAGCTGGTGGGCGACCGCGAGGTCCGCGCGATGGTCGGGTCCGAACGCGGGCGCTTCGACGGCGCGCCCACCAGGCACGAGAGCGTGCGCGTCACCGTGAGCGCGTTCCTGGACGACGCGTGCTCGGAGGAACCGCCGAACGCAACAGGCGTGTCCCCGCTGTGTTTGGCGCAGATCCCCGTGTACGACGCGTCCGCGTCCGCGGCGGAGGCGGCGGAGACGACGATTTCCTCCGCCGAGAAGCTCGGCGCGAAGCCTTTTAACGCCCCGGTTCTCCAAACGCTGTGGGACTCGGGCGACGTCTGGCCGGTCCCGCGCGTCGACGCGACCGTGACGTCGGGTCCCGAATCGGGCGGTCGTATACGACCGAGGTACGTCCTGGACTCGGCGAACCTCTGGGTCTCGCCGGGGCCCATCTTCGAGGACGCGAATTCGAGCGACGCGCGTAAAAGAAAAGCAGCCGACGACGACGACGACGGCTTTTTTTTTCGTCACGAGTCGTCGCCGCACTTCGACGACTGCGAAAACGCGTTGTGCGTCGTGGCGGGGACGAAGACCGTCCGGCTGTGGTCGCCGCTCGCGGGGCTCGAGGCGTTCGCGCCGCCGGGTGTGCGCGGGCGGAACCCCGGGGACGAACTCAAGTACAACCACCCGATCGCGCCGGAGGACCGAACGTCGGCGGACGCGAGCGCGAACCGAAAGGATGCTCAAAAGCGAATACGCCCCTGCGAGACGCTGATCGCGGAGCCGGGGGACGCCGTGTACGTTCCGCGCGGGTGGTGGCACGCGGTGGCCAGCGCCCCGAACACCGTCGCGGTCAACCTTTTTTACCGCTCGGCGGAGGACGAGGCGCTGGACGCGCTCGAGGCGGAGCGCGTCGACAAATATGATGAAGCCGAAACGTCCGAAGCGGCCGAGGCGTCGCGAAAGCGGACCGTCGCCGCGGCGGGCGCGGCGGTCGCCGCCGCGCGCCGCGCGACGCGCGCGCTGTCGGAACACCGCAGACGGTCGTTCGTGCGGCGCCTGCGCCGCGCCGCGGCGTCGGACGCGTTTCGGGAACGCGCACAGAGTGCCCTGTCCGCGTGCTTTCGCGGGGACGAAGCGTTGGAGGATTCGAAACCGCCGTCCGACGAGTCTCGCGTCGACGAAACCAAACGCGGCGATCCCGCAAAAAAGGCGTCGTCGAGCCACCTCGTCGGCTTGGACGCCGAAGAAAAAGACGCGCTCGCGGTTCTCCGGACCTCACAGCTCGCGCTCGCGCTCGCGAGTCCCCCCGCGTCCGTCCTGGACGCGCTCTACGACGCCGCGCGCGCGGACCCGGCGAGCGTCGAGCGCTCGAAGCTCGAGGCGTTCGCGCGTCGACTGCGCGACGCGAGCGAGCGCCTTCGCGGCGGCGACGACGGCGATCGCGTCGAAACCGAAACGTTTCCCGAGCGCGGCGCGTTTCACGCGCGCGTCGCGGCTGAGCTGCTGACGTCGGCGTTCGAGTCGCACGGCGACGCGTTCGAGTCGCGCGCGCGCGGCGGCGGAAAAAAAAACTTCTTCGAGACGTTCTACGGCGCGTTCGCGGAGGAGGAGAGGCACGCGCTGTCGTGCGCGCTCCACGCGTTGCGTTCCGCCTCCGCGGAGCGGTCGACGCTTCGCGTGAGCGAAGCGCTCGGGCTCGCCGACGCGACGGGCGCTGATGAGGAAGGTACCGGTACGTTTTTTTAAGGTACCGGTAGTCTAAGTAGCTACGAAAGTAGCTAGTATGACCTCCGATCACGTAATACGTTTCCTCGTTAATAAAGTAGCTACGGTAAGGAGCTCCCTCCCGCCTCTACTTCCCGTACGCCACCAGCCGAACCCACGTCGTCAGCCCGTTGTCGCACACCTTCTCGGCGAAACAGACGTACGGCGCGGCGGCGCCCCACGGGTCCCGCGCCGCGCGCGCGCCGTACCCGAACCCCGCGACGGTGAGGAAGGCGACGAAAACGGCGACGACGAACCCGGCGCGCGCGAACGCGACGGGCCTCAGGAAAAACCCGAAACACAACAGGTACAGGAGCTTCTGCCTCCCCAGGTACAGCGCCGCGCGCGTGTGCGCCGCCGTGACCTCGGGGTACTGAGCGATCAGTGCGACGATGAGCGCGACGAGCGCCCAAAACGCGGCGGCGAAGAAACGCTCGAAGCCGCGGTCGCGGCGCGCGTCGCGCGCCACGCGACGCTTGCCGCGCGGTTGCACGGCGGGAACCGGGCCGGCGGTGATCGGCGTCGCGCTTCCCGATCCGTAACGGTCGTTCAAACGACTCAGTCCGACGCCACCGCCGCCGTCGCGCGCGCCCCGCTCGCGCGGCGCCGGTCCTTGGCCGGGACTCGCGACGGAGTCGGACGCCGACAAGTTGAACGCGACGGGCGATTTCGCCTTTTTCAAGCCGACGCTCACCGCGAACTTCTTGTACACGCCGCCGGTGTAGCTCTTCTTCTTGGGCTTGGGCGAACCCAGCGCGCTTTTGGGCGTCATCGGTGGGCCGATGCCGACCACGCACTGCCCGCAGAACACGTCGATCGCGCTCGCCCAGCGCTGGTTGGCGGCGGCGTCGAAGGCGCCGCCGAGCGTCGCCTCAGCCTCCGCCAAGACGCGCTCGAGGAATCGGTCGAAATCGGACGATGCGACCCCCTTGCGCGCGAGGCTCGCGCCGAGCGCCGCGTTGGCGCCCGCGCAGGCGTCCAGGTCGTCCAGGCCGAGCTCCACGAAGTCGCAGAGCGCCTTGGTCAGCTCGCGCGCCGCCTGCTGCATGGCGGGCGCGCACGCGCGCGTGAGCGTCGCCGGATCGTGAGAGAGTTTCCGCCACTGCGCGCGCACCGCGGCGTCGCGCTCGCGGTCGCCCTCCTTGGACCACGTCGGGGATCTCTTGTACGCTCCCATCTCGCGCGGATGCGGGGCGAATTCACGAACGGGGGAGACCGGCGCGTCCGTCCGCACGGTGGTGTGCGGGGCTCGCAGTGCGCGCCCGGCGCGAAATTCGAGCATTCAATTCATTCACCTTCGAAGAAAAAGCGTC
>Ga0181560_10005575_pt1 | contig 11220 bp, 4 predicted proteins | sample 011ome_20_FD_133751 | JGI IMG/M metagenome (GOLD analysis project Ga0181560, IMG submission 133751) | Coastal salt marsh microbial communities from the Groves Creek Marsh, Skidaway Island, Georgia - 011509CT metaG (megahit assembly) | ecosystem: Environmental > Aquatic > Marine > Intertidal zone...
ACGCGGTCGCGTCTACGGACGCGCGCGAGGGCCACTATGTAGCAAGATGAGACGCGACTGTCGGAAGGGACGCCAAGTGTCGGGGGGAACTTTCCCCCAACCTCGAGAAAAACGCCAAAAAAAATTTCTTCATCACGAAATTCGACCGTTCACGAACCTCCGAGACGCGCGTTTTTCCGACGCGTCTCGGAGGTTCGCGCGCGATTTCTCATCGACGCACTCATCGCGATTTTTTTTTCCGGTCCAAAAAACGAAAAAAAAAATCTGTCGTGTAAAAAATAAAAATTGTTTTTTTTTCTTTCGTTCTCACCGGTCCCTACTCGCTCCCGAGCACGGCCATGGTGGCCCTGGAGTCGTACCGCCCGCGGCCGCTCCAGCCGTCGTCCGCGTCCGCCTCGTCGACATCAAGAAACGATCCCCGGCGTTTAGTGAAAGAGACGCGCGAGCCGCGCGAGCCGCGGGGAGACGCCGCGGCGGACAGACGCGCGGCGACGCTCGATTTCCCGCTCGAGCCTCGCGGACAGACGTGCGGCGCGGCGCGTTCGTCGAGCCTGGCCAGCGCGTCCGGCAGGTCCGCGAGCGAGCTCCGTATTTCACGCGCGCGTAAGTGGAGCAAGCGCCGCACTTTGATGCGAGCCTCGTCCGCGCGCGCGACCAGGAGGGAAACCTCCGAGGGCGACAAAGCTTTGTCGGACAAAGTTACGTCTTTGTCCGGAAACGCGCGCCGAGCGTTTCCCGAACGTTTCCCGCTCTGTTTCAGACTCATAGGGAGTTTCGCCGCGGAGTTTCGCGGCGGAGCGCCGTCGGGCGCCGCCGCGGCTTCCGCGCCGGCGACGTCCGCGGGCCTGAGCGTGACCGTGCTCCGCCGCTCGGCGTCCCGCGCGGCGCGCGAGGCGTCGCGGAACGCGGCCAGCGCGCGCGCCACGCGCCGCGCGCCCAGCGCGACGCGCCGCCGCGCCACGATGGACGCGCGCGTCGAGTGAGTCTCACTCGAGTGATTTTTTAGAGTCTCGTTCGAATCGGACGCTTCGGCGTCTTCGGAGTCATCGTCCGGGTCATCGTCCGAGAGGTCGTCTCGCGAAGGAAGCGCGGCGGCTCGCGCGCGCGCCTCGCGCTTCTCCACCCACGCCGCCGCCACGCGCGCCTGCGCGTCGGCGCGCTCGAGCCTCGCCACGCGCGTCGCGCGCGCCAGCGCCGACTCGCGCGCGCCGTCCGCCGCCTCGCCCAGTCGTTGCGCGGCGGCGGCGGCTTTCTCGCTCTTCTCCACCTTCGCGACCGCGTCCAGCAGCATCTCGCGGATGCGCCGCGTGTTCTCGGTGTGGTCCGCGCTGCCCCGGTCGACGAGGCTGAGCGGCGCGCGGCCCTCGCCGTCGCCGGCGCGCGGGTCCGCGCCGGCGTCCAGAAGCGCGCGCACGGCGTCGTGCTCCTCCTGCCACACCGCCGCGAACAGAGGCGTGCACGTCGCGACGCCCGCGCCCGCGGAGAAGGCTTCGCGACGCGCGTCCTTCCGGTCGACGTCGCCCCCGCGCTCGACGCACAGGCGCACGGAGGTGGCGTCACCGGCGCGCGCGGCGGCCCAAAGCGCCGTGCGCCCGTCCGCGTCCGCGTGGTCCACCTCGGCGCCCGCTGCCAACAAAAGGCGCGCGCACGCGTGGTTGCCGCGCCAGCAAGACGCCGCGAGCGCCGTGCGCCCGTCGCTCGTCACGCGCTCGAGGTCCGGCCGGCGCCCGGGACCATCCGCGAGCATGGCCGCGACCGCCGCGGCGTTGCCGCGCCAGCACGCGCCCACCAGCGGCGGATGACGCCCTGCGAAGCGTTTCGGAGACGGCGTTTCTTTTTCTTCGGGCGTGAGACCCGCCCGAGTACGCGTTTCGCGTGACGAAGAAACGTTTCCCGCCGCGGCGTCGTTTTCCTCGTCTCCCTCCGCGAGTCTTTTCTCGTCGAAAGAACCGGAACCGGCCGGTTTCGTCTCCGGCTCGCCCCCGTCGACGTCCGCGCCCGCGGCGACCAGCGCGGCGACCGTCGCCGGGTGGTTCTCGAACGCCGCCGCGTACAGCGGCGTCTCGCCCTCGTCGTCGGCGGCGTCGATGTCGGCGCCGGCCGCCACCAGCGCCAGCGCGATCTCGCAGTGCCCTCCGAGCGCCGCCGCGAGCAGCGGCGTCCGGCCGTGCGCGTTCCTCGCGTCGACGTCCGCGCCGGCGGCGATGAGCTCGAGCGCGACGCCGACGCTCCCGGACGCGCACGCCGCCCACAGAGCCGTGCACCCGGTGAGCCACTCGCGGTGCTCGAGGTCCAGCGCGTCCGGGTCGGAAAACGTCAGCGCCGCAGTCACCGTTTCCCGCGCGCGTTGCTCGAGCGCAGCGCGTTTCTCGCCGCGCGCGTTTCGCTCGCCGCCGCCACCCTCGGCGGCGGCGGCGGCGATGAGCGGCGTGGTCCCGTCGCCGTCGCGCGCGCTCGGGTCCGCGCCGAGGCACAGCAGCCGCGCCACCGCGCTCGGTCGCAGGTGATAGCACGCCGCCCACAGAGGCGAGCGCCCTTGGCGGTCCTTCTTCTCCAACGCGGCGCCGGCTTTGATGACGAGCTCGACGACGTGTTCGTCTCCGCCCGCCGCCGCCGCGTACAGCGCGTGTTTGCCGGCGACGTTGGTGAAGTTGACGGTGTCGCCGCTGCTCAGCTCCAGCGCGCGCCGAGCGAAGCGCGCGTCGCCTTTGCGGCACGCGACGTACAGAAGCGTGCGGCCGCGCTCGTCCGTCTCGTTCACGTCGCGCACGGATTCCCAGAGCGCTGCGCGGTGGCGCGACGTTGTTAAAATAAAAACGGGATGTTGTTTTCGCGGGATGGTGTTAAAAACGCGCGTGTGTACACACGGGGGGAAGGGTCGTTCACGGGTCAGGCTCGAGAGCGGGTTCGTGGGTTCGTTCGCACGAAACGCGAAAGGTAGACGATGTCCGAGCGATTCGCGTCGTGATCTTCACGCGCTCGTCTTTCGTTCGCCGCGACGCCGTATCGAACGTCCGCGGCCGTCTCTCGGTCGCGCCGAAACGGGAACTGCCGAAAACGGCCGCGAGGCGATGAAGGGGCGGGCGCGACCGAAGGCACGCGTGGCGGGAGAGGAAACGTCGGGACACCACGCACTCAGACCGCTTATGACGGCGTCCCAGAACGAGCGCGTCGGCATCGCGAGCGCGCACGAGGCGTCGACGCGCACCCGGAAGTGAAGCCCGCGAGCCCGCGCCACCTTCTCGCGGCATCCAAGAGGCGTTTTTCCAAAATGGGGCTCATCGATTTGGCGGTTGGCAAAACTTGGCATACAGCCTATCACGCCCACACTCGGAGGCTCGAGCCGAGGGCGGGCACGGAGCTTCCCCTCGCGCCGGCGCGGTCACTGCGTGGCGCGGCGGGTGACATCGGCCGCGCGTAGTCCCGCGAGTCTCGTTCGCCTCGAGCTGCGACGAGACGCGCTCGGCTTCGGGGACGCACGCGAGGGCGAGAGGCTGGTCCGGGAACGATGTCAACAACAACCATGAGACCGACCGGTGTGCCCGCTCGCGGCGTCGGCCGGTTCGCGCTGCTTCTCGCGGCTTGCCTGGTATCCTCGCGCGGCGCGTTCGCGCAGAGCGGCTACGGCGTCAGCGAGGACTTCGAGGAACCGCCGAGTGTGCGTGCGCGCGTCACGACTCGAACCCGATGACCTTCCCGGTCGCCTCGCACCGGACCGGGGCTGCCTCCTCCTCGCGTGCCTTTCGCCGACGCATCTTTTCCGCTCGCCCGCCGATCGACTGACCCGCTCCCCGCCCCCCCGCGCACGCTCCAGATCACGTGGCTGTCCCCCCCCAAGGGCAGCGTGAGCGGCGGCACGGTCATGACCGTGTACGGCTCCGGGTTCAAGCGCTCGCCCGTGGCGAAGGTACGTCCGCGAAGCCCCTCGCGCGTTCAAATCGAACGCGCGCGAGCGCGAAACACTCGCCCGACCGATCACCGCGCGAACCCCACCATGATTGCTGATTCCGCTCGAAACTCCTCCGCTTTCAAACGCCAAACGCCTTCCAAACGCCTTCGTCGCGAAAACCCAGTGTCGCTTCGCCACCGAAAACGAGTTCGACGAGGTGGAGCTCGTGTACGTCAGCGACAGCGAGGGCCGGTGCGTGACCCCCAGGCGCCGGACGCCGAGCACGGCGCAGGTCACGGTGTCGAACGACGGGCGGCAGTTCTCGGGGTGGCCCCTGGTGTACACGAAGGGCTCGGGCACGTTCCTCAAGTTTCTCTTCGACAACTCGCAGCCGGGGTGCTTCGACTGCGTCAACTCCCAGTTCCCCGGCTCCGCGGACGGCAGGGGTTTGAACCCGGCGCAGATCACGGAGCTGTGGACCATCGACAACAAGACCGGTCCGTACGTCGGCGGCACGGAGGTGACGGTCACGGCGAAAGGGCTGGACTGGGCAAAGGCGGACGTCGCGCACCCGTACGACTTGTCCGTCCCCGGGTTTGGGTTGCGGTACAACGGCCCGGTGGGCGGACCGGGCGCGCCGCACCCGCACAACGTCGACCCTACCAGTCACGGGAACGGTCCGCCCGTCACCGGCACGTTCTACCCGCATTTGAACTTACGGTGCCAGTGGCAGTGCTTCTTCGACCGCGACCAGAACATCTGGTCCGGGAAAAACTACACGGTGGACGGCGCGCTCGTGCGCGGCGTCGAGAACGTCACCTACTCGGACTGGGTCCCCGCCAAGTGGCGGGACTACACGGAGGTGACGTGTGAGTCCCCGCCGCACGAGGTGCCCGCGGCGGCGAACGAACCGATCGCGCCCACGACGTGCGTGATCCGAGTCTCCAACGACGAGGGCGCGAGCTACCACAACGACTCGTACGCGCTTTGGCGCTACGAGGACCGCGCGCCGACGGTGACGCGCATCTCCACGAACCAGCGGAGCGCGTGGCCGGCGCGCGGGCCGTTCGCGGGGAACACCGAGGTTCGCGTTATCGGCACCAACTTTTTGCCGTCCAAGTATTTGAAGTGCAAGTTCGGGGGCGTGAGCGCCGCGGAAGGCTCTGGCGCGTACGTGGAGAGGGACGACGTGAGCCACGTGGTTGGCGAGCTCGGCGGTCGCGCGCGCTACATCAGCAGCACGGAGATCGCGTGCGTGACCCCCCCCTTCGGGCCCGCCGCGTCGCGCGCGCAGTATCCGAGCGGGAGCCCCGGTGCGGTCGGGTCGGGCGCGATCCTGGACGTCTCCGGGTTCGTGACGAACGCCGAGCCGAACGACGCCGTCGGCGGCGTCGCGATCGTGAGCGGCGGGCGCGGGTACGCGACGCCGCCGACCGTCTCGTTCGAGGGGGGCGGAGGCACCGGCGCGCGCGCGAACTGCACGATCGACCAGTACGGCGCCATCGCGACGGTGACTGTGACGGATGGAGGCCGGGGGTACAACCGAGGCGCGGGCGCTGCCGCGACCGCCGCGCTCACCACGGCGTCCGGCCACAGCGCCGGAAAACAAACCGTCTCCGCGGTTGACGTGACGGACGGCGGAAGCGGGTACCTCACGCCTCCGGAGGTTTTCTTCAGATGCGCGGGGGGCGCGGAGGACCGCTCGTGCTTCGCCGTCGGCGACGTCTCCGACGGCGCGCCGTCGACGGCGATCAGCCCTGGCGTGCACGCGCGCGCGGTGGCGGTGCTCGGCGAGGACCCGAGCTGCGATCGGTCGTTCGAGCGGTGCCAGGGCCGCGGCGCGGTGGTCCGCGTCGACGTCCTCTTCGCGGGTGCCTTTTACGCGTCGGCGCCCGTCGTCGCCTTCGCGCCGCGCAAGCCCTACGCGCGGGTGACGGCGAACGAGTGGCGCGACGGCAACGCGACGCGCGGCGACCCGAGCGCTGTCGGCGGCTACTCGAAGCAGGGCAAGGGCGCGGACGAGCTCGACCCCGAGCGCGCGCACGGCTCGTGGCCCTCCGGCGCGCTCAGCACCGCCGTGCCGTACGACGTCGAGTACGCGCGGTACCCCGACGGCGGCGAGAGCTTTTACGGCGTCCCCGGGCTCGTGAACGGCCGCGCGCCGGGCGTCGACGACGGGCCGTGCGTCAAGTCCGCGGACGAGTGTCCGGACCCGGCGAACGGCGACACGAAAGCCTCCGGGTGGAAGACGTGCGTTTTGTGTCCGGAGATGCGCAACCCGGAGGACCGGGGGCCGTTGCTTCCGCCGTTGGGCGAGGCGTTCATGGACGGCTCCATAAAGCCGGGGCACCAAGAGCTGGTGCGCGTCTCGAACAACTACCACAAGTTCGGCGTGGTGCCCCCCTCGGATCGCGACGCGCCCCGGACCCACGTCGGGTACCGCGACCAGACCAAGGACCCGTCGATCGGGCAGGACATGGGGTACTGGATCTGGTCCACCAGCGGCACGACTGCGGAGGAGATGAACAAGTGCCGCGTGAGCAACAACCCCCCCGCGCGCGAGTTCGCCGGACTGCAGGGCCACGGCCTGGACGCCGCCTTCGGGTTCGGCGCCGCCTCCGACGGCGGCGGCGGGCTTCTGCGTCTGGACGGGAGCTCCGTGGGGGGCGCTCCCGGGTCCGGCGCGACCGCGCACGCCGAGCTTTCCGGGAACGCCACGCAGTGCGCGACGACGCTCGGGTGCTACGTCTCCGCCATCGTGGTGGACAACCCCGGGGAGGGGTACAACAAGCCGCCCGTCGTGATCGTGTCGGGCGGCGGCGCCGGGCACGGCGCGCGCGCCGTCGCCGTCTTGAGCGGCGGCACCGTGTTCCGCGTCGACGTCGACCCGAACAACCGTGGGATGAGCTACACCTCGACGCCGACGGTGACGCTCGTCGCCGCGACGGAGGCTTTGGCGTACGACGCGGGCTCGGGCCACGGCGCGTACGGGTTCGACCAGAGCACTTTGGGTTTGGGCGGCTCGCCGAGTTTGGCGACGCGGTACCGGGGGACGAGTAACTACGACGTCGGGCACGGCGCGTTCCCCGGGCACCCCGGCAACACGAATCTGGGCCACCCCGACGCGGACTGCGTGTACTTCATGTACAGCGACATCTACGTCAGCCCCAGCGGATCCGACAGCACGGGCCAGGGCACCGCCGGGCGCCCCTACCGCACGATTCAGAAGTGCATCGACGCGTCGCTCGCCGGCGCGCGCGACTATTACGTGTACAAAAAGGCGGACGGCGGCGACCGCGACCCGGCGGTTCCGGACGGCTCCGCGCGGTTCGGGGTGGAGACCGCGGGCGAGCGCGTGGACGCCACCGGGGAGGGGATGAACACGCCCACCGGGTACGACGCGGGGTACACCGGGCGCGCCGTGCGGCACGTCGCGAACCGCGCCACGGGGTGGCGGCGCCCGAAGACGGGGGCTCTGTACGGCGGCGCGAGCTGGAGCGACGACTCGCGCGACGCGCAGAAGGGTTTCGGGTACGCGGTGAACCGCGACCGGTGCGTGCTGAAGGACGGCACGTACTGGGGCGAGGGCAACCGCGAGCTGCAGCCGCACGGGCACATGGTGGAGGTGTGGGCGGAGAACGCGCAGGAGGTCACGCTGGACTGCGGCGGGAAGTCTGTCGGGCGCAACGTCTTCGCCGGCGACAGGCACGGCGGAGAGGACGTTCTCGCCACCGGGAGCGTATCGATCAAGGGCGTGGTGATGCGGCGGTGCACGGTGCGCGCGGACCCGGCGCCGAACTACCGGCCGTACTACCCGGGCCGGCCGGGGTACGGGCCAGGCGCGCGGGACCCCGCGGGGACGGCGTGCTGGCCGGGAGCCACGGGGTGCCAATTTCAGCAACAGTGAAAAAAAGTGATACACCGATACGTCGCCTTGTTGCACCTGTCGCTCTACCGCTCACACGCTTCTCACGATGTTCCCCCTCCCTTGCCCTTCCCCGCAGCCTCTCCCGCCTTGCGCTCGATCGCCTCCGCCTCCGCCTTGACCGTTTCCCATATCGAGCGCGAAAACTCGGACATGGTCTTGGCCGCCTCCGTCGGCGCATCCGCGAGCTTGGAGATCTTGCCGCTCGCCTGCGCCTCGCGCAGCGCCTTGTCCGTGCGCACCGCGAACCGCTGGAACGTCTTGCTGTTCGCCAGCGCGTCCACCAGCAGCTCGTTGAACACGTAGTTCATCACGCGGCTAAAGAACGCCATGCTCGCGTCCGGGAAGGTGCCTCCGGGTGGCTCGGTTTCGCGAGCGAAGGATGGAACGAACGCGCGACGCGACGCCACCGCCGGGCGCGGCGAGCGCTATCGGCGAGCCCGAACGCGCTTCGCGAGTGACCGAAACGTCAGCGGCGGGCGTCTGCACCGGCGTGGTCGCCGAGCGCGCGTGTCTCGGGACGCGCACCGCACGACGAACGCGCGTCTAGAAGTAGTATGTCGTGGAAGGTTGAAGACGAGCGGAAACTCTCACGTGTGGCGATGTGGACCCAAGATAGTGTCAACTGTAGACCCGCATAGTTTTCTCCTGAGGAGCCTCGCCCGCCCGCGCACTTCCGACCGCGCAAGAAGCCGCGTCGTGACCCGCATTTCGGAGCGCACCCTCGAACGCGCATCGCAACGATGGGGGGGCCTTTCAAGATGCCCTCCTCCGCGGAGGCTGAGGAGGACAAGCGCCGCAAGGTGAGTGGATCCGCCGCTCCGCCCCAATTTCTCGAGCGTCCAAGCGCTCTGATCCAGAACCCTCGGTACGCACCCAGACACGGACGCTGACCTGCTTCACCCCCACTCGTGCCCTCCACAGGCTGCTCTCCTCGAAGTCAAGGGCTGGGTCGAGGGTTACATCCCCGCGGAGCACCTCTCGACGCGAAGCTGCGTCGTGGACGTGCAGGAGGTACGTCGCGAATCCGATCACACGCCTCACCGCTCCGCGCGTCGGCGGAGCCGTCCCGCGTTTTTCCTGCGTACGGCGCGCGAAAACGACAGCCCGCGTTTTTCCTCGCCGCTCGTAATCGGCTGACCCGGCGTCCCGAATCGATCCCGCGCGAATCTTCCCTTCCAGGCCCAGTGCGGCGACCCCGATTGCGCGCCGATCGACACGATCGTGCGCATCATCTACGAAGGCCAGTGCGGCACGGTGTTCGGAATGCCGTGCGAGGCGTGGGAAGTGAAACCCGAAGACGTCGAGAACATGATGCCGCCGGCTGACTTTTTCGCGTGCTGGAAAAACGGGGAGCAGAAACAGTGGCCGCCGGAGCCGGAGAACCCCGAGCCGGGCGAGCCGCCCGAGATTGACCTGCGCTTCAAGGTCGGGGACAGGGTCGAGTGTTGCGTGGCGCGAGGGCCGGACGGCTGGCGCCCGGGAACCGTCGTCTCGCTGTGGTACCGAGCGGTGTCGTGGCCCACCGGCCAGTTCGCGCCCTACCAGATCAAACTCGACGACCACGAGTCCCTCATCTTCGCGCCGCAGGACAGGGACAACTGCATCAGGAAGGCGCAGGAGGCGAATGCCGCGAACGACGCCGACTGATGCGCTTACCCACGTAGCTCGCTTTAGGCTCGTACGCGCGCGGCGCGCGGCGACGGAGGTTGTCACTGGGCCCAATTCACAAATCTTCTGCGGAAACGTCCAATTTGCCACGGGAAGGGCCGACGGTTGAGCTTCCACTGGAAGCTCGCGGACGCGCCTCGCGCGACCCGTCTTCGCGCGTCGCCAGTCTCGCCGGCGCGTTCGACGCGCACGAAACAACATTCTTCTCGTCGCTCGAGCCTCCCGCCTCTCGCCGCTCTCGACCCGCGCGTCGCTCGGCTCGCGTCGCGGTGTCGCTTCCCCCGCACCATCCGTCCGCGCGCGTCGGATCGTCCGAACGCCTCTCGGCCTTCCTCTCGTCGCTCGACCCGAGCGCGTGCGCCTCGTCCCTTCGCGTCGACATGCCCCCCGAAGCGCTCGCGCCCGCGCAGTGCCCCGACGCGCGTGACCCCGCCGCCGCCGAGGTTCGCGACGCGGAGGGGTTGCTGGCGAGCGCCAGGGAGACCGCGATGGAGAAGCTGCGTCGCAGACGACGCGTCCAGAAGAGGCGAGAGGAAAAGGCTGTCGCGTCGGTTCGCGACGCGCGAAAAGGCGAAGCCGCCGCCGCCCCCGGCGCGTTCGAGGAGCGACCTAATCGTCCTCTCATCGAACGCGTCGTCTCGGATCAGGTCCCGCGACACGTCCCGCATCTACATCTGCGCGCCGTCGTCACCCCGGGGCGCCTCGTGGCCGACACCTCCGGCGACGGAGTGACGAACGCCGTCGCGGCGCGCGGGGAGCCGCCGAAAACGAAAACGCGCGCGGGCGTCACGGCGGCGGCGGCGATTGGCGACGCGATGGCGTGCGGCACCGAGGACGGCGACGTCGTGGCGTACTGCGTACGCCACGACGTTCTCGATGGCGCACGCCATCAAAACGCCGAAAGAATGAGCTGCCCCCGCGCCTGCGGCGACGCCGGCCCCGTGCGCCTGATCCACCCCGTCGAGACCTCCGGCGACGGCGAAAAAAAATTGGTCGTCGTCGCGTACGACTCGGGCGCGTGGTGCGTCTTGCGTCTTTCGCGAAAAAACGTCTTTCGCGAAAAAAAAAACCGCGAGTCGCTCGACGAGTCACTCGGCGACTGTCACTCGCACGCGCGTTTCTCTCTGGCGCTGGTCACCGCGTGTCCTCCGCACGTCGCGTTCTCGGACGCGTACAAGCACCGCAAACGCACGCCCTGGGCGCCGGCGCGTCGGCCGTCGCTGGGCGCCGCGCTGGCGGACGCGCGCGGCGAGACGCTCTTCGTGGCGTCGCCCGTGGTGGGCGATTCAAACGCGTACGCGTGGGACGTGCGCGACGTTTTGAAAAACGCTTTTACGTGCGACGAGACGGCATCGAACCCGGGGGTTCCCGCGATCGCCGTCGCGCCCGCTGCCACCGACACGGGGCGGCTCGCGGTGTTGCGGAAGCACACCGACAAGGTCACCTGCCTGGCGTTTCTGGACGCCCGGGAGACGCGCGTCGTCTCCGGCGGCAACGACAAGGCGTTGGTCGAGTGGCGCCGCGCGACGAAAAAAGACGCCTCTTCGTCGTCGAACGACGAAAAAAAGACGCCTCTTCGTCCAGACACCTCTTCCACGCCAAGTGACGTCGGTTCCTCCTCCGCGCTGGACGCACACGACGCACACGACGAACACGTGTGGGTCCCCGCGAAGCGCGTCGTGGCTCCCGGCGGCGCGATCCGGGCGCTGTGCGTGTCGCGCGGGGCGGGCGCCGA
>Ga0181560_10005577_pt1 | contig 11219 bp, 6 predicted proteins | sample 011ome_20_FD_133751 | JGI IMG/M metagenome (GOLD analysis project Ga0181560, IMG submission 133751) | Coastal salt marsh microbial communities from the Groves Creek Marsh, Skidaway Island, Georgia - 011509CT metaG (megahit assembly) | ecosystem: Environmental > Aquatic > Marine > Intertidal zone...
CTCCAGGTACTCGCACCGGCGCCGCATCTCCGCCACCTCCGACTTGGCGTCGCGGAGCGACGACGCCAAGCCGGAGGATTCGCGCGCGCCGAGTTCGTCCCTGGCTTTGCTGGCGCGCGCCTCGCGCCGCGCCGCCTCGGCGTCGCGCGTCGCGCGCTCGAGGTCCCGTTTGGAAACCTTGAACGCCTCCTCGGTCTTCCCCAGGCGCTCGCGCAGGCGCTCGTTCTCGTTCTCCGCGCGGCCGAGCCCGGTTTTGAGCCCCGCGTTTTCGCGCTTCAGGTCCTGCACTTCGGCGGCGAGGGCGCCGTTCTCGCGCTCGAGCGTCGCGCGGCGCGCGTGGAACGCCTTCGCCTCGCTCGCCAGACGCGCGTTCGTGGAGGTGGCGGAGGTGAGCCGCCGCGCGACGTCCACGGACTCCGCCTTGGCCTCCTCCGCGCCCGTCTTGAGCACCGCGACGGCGCGACCGAGCTCGCGCGCCTCGGCGTCGCGCGCCTGCGCCTTCCCCTTCGCCTCCTTGAGCTCCGAAGCGAGCGCCTCGCACCGGCGCTCGGCGTCGTCCGCGACGCGCTCCGCGTGCTTCTCGCGCCGCTCGGCGGCCGCCAGGTCGCCCTGCAGCGCCTTCACGCGCTTCGCGAGCTGCGTCGACTCCGACGCCGCCGCCGTCTGAAGCGCAGACGCCGACGCGCGAATCGGAGGCGACGCGCCCGCCTCCGCCGTCCCCTCCTCTTCCGCTTCCGCGTCCGCGCGTGCGTCGGCGTTCGCGTCCGCCGCCGCGACGGAGATTTTCGCGGCGACCGCCTCCGCGCGCCTCGCCGCCGCCTCCGCGGCTTCCGTCGGGTACGCCACGTCCGGCGGGTCCGCCGGCGCGCGATCGGCGGTTTCCACAAACGCCTCGGCGAGCGGGTACGGCGCGGGCGCGGGCTCGGCGTTTTCTTCGTTGGGCGGCGAGTAGCTCCCCTTCCAGGGCTCGGGCCAGACGCGCTCCACCGAGGCGCGCTGCTCGTCCCGCTGCGCGCGCAGAGCCAAAAGCTCGCCTTCCGTGGGCAGCGCGCGCCGCAGCGCGGTCTCGTCCAGGTCCCAGGCGAACCCGCGCGGGCGCGCCAAAACGCTCAGGGGCACATCCGCGGATGTCGCGACGGCGCCGTCGCCCTCGGTAACAGCGGTTTTGGCGTTGCGCAGCTCAGCCTCGTAGTACGCCTTCATGTCCGAGAAGCCCTTCGCCGCCTTGTCCGCGATGTCCCGGCGCGACTGGCGCACGCGCTCGAGCGCCTCCTCGAACGCGGCGTCGCGGCTCGCCTCCTCCGCCGCCGCCGCCGCCGCCGCCGCGTCGGCGGAGGAGGCGCCGCCCGCCAAGCCGAACAAGCCGGCGATGGAGTTCATCACCGCCGGCTGGTTCCCGCCGTCCTTGCGCAGGAAGTGCGTCTCGGAGACGGGCGGGTCGCGCGCGCCCGCGTCGGGTTGTGAAGACACCGCGCCATCGCCCGACGAAACCGTCGGCTCGGGCTGCACGGGGTGGTCCCCGAACCCGTGGAACTCGGGCTCGAGGTCGCGGTCCAGCTCGACATCGGCAACCTCGGGCGCGTCCAAGAGCGCGTCGCGCAGCGGCGTCCCGGGGGGGACGAACTCGGACGCGCTCTCGAATTCGCGGCTGCGCGTGAGCTCGATGCTCTGGCGCGCAACCTCCGCGGCGGCGGTGGCCGCCGCGGCGGCGACTGCCGCGGCCGCGGCCGCGGCAGCCTGCGGCGGGCTCATGGGCGCCTCGAGCTGCGCCTCGGCCGAGGGACGCGACGGGCTGGTCGCGCTCAGCGCGGGCGCGTCGTCGAGCGCGCCCATGCGCACGGGGCTCAGGGGGGTCGGCGTGGGGAGCGCGGCATCGTTCGCCTTGGACTGGGCCTGCGCGTGGCGGGAGGCGGGGAAAGCGGAGGTCAGGACGCGAACGGTCGCGAGCGCATCGGCTGGGAGTCGTAGCTCTCGCGCGTCTCGACGACGCGGACCGAATGCGGGTCGGGGACGCACCGTCTGGTACCCCTCGCCCAGGCCGAGGTTATCGCGCGGCAGTTCCCTCTCCCTCGGCGTCAGGGGAGGCTCGCCGTGTTCGTCTTCGAACGAGTCGTCCATGTTCGCGGCGGCGAGGCGCGCCGGCGTGTGGTCGAGGCGCGACCTGCGGGGGCGTATTTGAATCTCGCTTTGGTTTTTGAACAATCCTCTCGGCGCACAATGGCACAAACTTCTAAGACTAAAAACGCATACACCTTTCCGTAGTATGTATTCGTACGTGACACCCCCCCCTCGCTTGATCAAAAAATCACGACTGCATCGACACGACGCACGCGACGTACAGCGTCGCCGCCGCGGCGTCGCTGAAGGGCCGGTCCTCCAGCCCGAACGCCGCGAGCGTCGACGCGGGCACCGCGACCAGCGCTTCGGCCGGCTCGGACGGCGGCGCAGTCACGTTTTCTCGACCGTCGGTGGCGTCGTCGCGCGGGCCCTTCGGCGCGACGACGTCGCGCAGCGCGTCCCGAAGGCGCTCGGCGAATTCATCCAGCGCCGGCGCCGCCGCCGCCGCGAAGCACACGGGTCCGTACTCGATCTCCAGCACCGCGCCCGCGTAGGTGCCCTGCATGTTCTCCACCTTCCCCACGCGCACCGCGAAGTCGCCGCTCCAGAACTGCGTGCCCTCGATCTTCGCGCGGTGCGTCAAGCGGTGCGTCGCGCATCGGTGCAGGTACTCCCGCACCGGCGTCGGCTCCGCCACGCACCGCCGTTCGGCGCGGAGCACGAGCACGGACCGGTCCGACGTTGATCCCTGCTCGGTCGTGTCGGGAGCGACGGACCCCGATCCCGATCCGCCGCTCGCGTCCAGCGTGACGTGGAACACCTCCTCCGCGACGTCCTTCGCGGTGATCGAGACGAACATCCCGGGCGCGTCCGGCTCGTTCGCGCGGCGTCGCGTCGTCACCTCCGCGCTCCACCGCGTCTCGCGCGCGTCCAGCGCGTTCAGGCGCGAGGACACCGCCCGCGCGAGCTCGAGATAGTTCTGCATCGTGCGGCGGTCGGGGGGCTGCCGCCAGTACATCACGCGCCTCGCGCCCATCTTCGCGGAGGCGTCCCGTGGACCACGACCGCGCGCGCCGAAGTGCCAAGACGCCTAAAACGCGGCGAACGCGCCTGCTGTTTTCGCGCGACGGAAAGCGAACGCGGCGCGCCAAAATACAATAGCTACGGATGTGGTGGGCACCTTGTGTGCGTGCGCAGTCTCGAAAAACCGAGTATTTTACCGCGAGCGCCACGAGTGCACAGCAAAAACCCATCATGGTGCTGGTGACGTCGCGGTCTCACCCTTTCTGCGGTGCTTCTCGAAGGCACTTCTCGCGACGCCCGCGTCCGAGTCGCGCGCGCGTTTTTCGCACGTGGCAGCGCACGTCGGGTCGCGCGTCACCCCCGGCGAGGTTCTCGTGCCACCGCGCGTTCGGGCGGACCAGTCGGTCGTCGCGCTCAGGCAACCCGAGGCCGCCCCGAGCTTTTTCGGCACCGAATCCGCGAAAGGGCCGCGTCAGATTTGGGCGGGGCGATGCACGCGGCGATGCGCGCCGGGGTTCTCACCGCGGCCTCCGCGCACAGAAGCTCGGCGGGCACACGCGGCGTGCTCCACGACGCGCGCGGCGGAGCCTCGAGCGGCTCGACGCGCGTCGCGCCGCGAACCCTCGCGTCGCGTCCCGTCGCCGTCCGTCGAGTCGTCTCGGCCACGCGCGACCGCGCGACCGCGCCCGGGCTCGGCGCGGGCGGGCGCGCCTTCCCCCCGCGCGCGCACCGCGTGCGTCTCTCCGTCGCGCGGCGCGCGGCGAACGACGAGGGCACGTCCCACGAGGGGAACGCCACCGCCGGGGCGGCCGCGGACGACGACGCGTCGTCGGACGCGAACGAGGAGGTGGTGGGCGTGGAGGTTCCCGGGCCCGCCGGCGCCGACGCCCCGAACGCGACGGGCGCGCCCCCGCCTTCCGAGCTCGACGACAAGCAGAGCCCTTCCCGCGAGAAGAGCGGTCCGCCCTCCGACCCGAAGCCGCCCGCCAAACCGCCCGCGAACGCCGGCGGCGTGGGGAACGTCTTCGCGTGGCTCCGCGCGTTTTTCCAGCCCGCGCGCCTGTTGGGGTTGGCGGTGAACGGTTTTCTGTTCCTCTTCGCCGCGCAGCTCTTCGCGCAGAACGCCGGCGGCGGCGCCGGCGGCGGCGCGACGCACCTCGTGCCGGTGTCGTACTCGCGGTTCATGACCGCCGTGAAGGGCGATGACATCTCGAGGCTCACGGTGGACGGCGCGTATCTGACGTGGAAGCCCAAGCAGCCGCTCGTGATCAAGCGCCAAGGGACCGGCCCCCTGGCCATGACGGAGGAGCGGATCGAGGTGGCGTACTCGGCGGCGCGGCCGGAGGACGCGTCCGTGCCGTACGAGCTTCTGCACAAGAACAAGGTGGAGTTCGGCGCGATCGACAAGCGGCACCAGTCGCAGAAAAACGTCAACACGTTCCTCACCATCTTCGTCGTCGGCCTCGCGGCGCTGCAGCTCAACCGCCTGTCCGCGCGAGGACGCGGCGGCGCCGGATCGAAGGGCGGGCCGGGCGGCGGGTTCATGCGCGGCGTGGGCGGCGGGCCGAGCACCAGCGCCGGGCGCATGACCGGCGGCAAGGAGCGCGGCGCCTTGGCGCCCCCGACCACCACCTTCGCGGACGTCGCGGGCGTGGACGAGGCGAAGGAGGAGCTGCAGGAGATCGTGGACATCCTGAAGCGCCCGGAGCACTACGTGCGTCTGGGAGCCAGGCCGCCCAGCGGCGTGCTGCTGGTGGGCGCCCCGGGCACGGGCAAGACGCTGCTGGCGCGCGCGGTGGCGGGCGAGGCGGGCGTGCCGTTCATCAGCGTGAGCGCCTCGGAGTTCATCGAGCTGTACGTGGGGATGGGCGCCGCGCGCGTGCGCGACGTCTTCGCGCGCGCGCGCGAGCAGAGCCCCTCCATCGTGTTCATCGACGAGATCGACGCCGTCGCTAAGGGGCGCAGCGAGGGGCGCATGCGCGGCATGGGCAACGACGAGCGCGAGCAGACGCTGAACCAGCTGCTCACCGAGCTGGACGGCTTCGACGGGGAGAGCCTGGTGATTTGCCTCGCGGCGACGAACCGCGCCGACATGCTGGACAGCGCGCTGAAGCGCCCGGGGAGGTTCGACCGCACCGTCTCCGTCGAGCGCCCGGATAAGCAGGGCCGCAAGGAGATTCTGGGCGTGCACATCGGGGCGAGGCGGTTGCCGCTCAAGCCCGGGTTCGAGGTGGACGACATCGCGACGATGACGGCGGGGTTCTCGGGCGCGGAGCTCGAGAATTTGGTCAACGAGGCGGCGCTGCTCGCGGGGCGCAAGGGTCTGAGCGAGGTTGGCGAGAAGGAGTTCGAGGACGCCGTCTTACGCACCGTCGCCGGCATCGAGAAGAAGCGCTCGCTGCTCACCGCGGCGGAGAAGGTGGTGGTGAGCGCGCACGAAGCCGGCCACGCCGTCGTGGGCACCGCCGTCGGGACGCTCATCCCGGGATGCCAACGCCCGGAGCAGCTCTCCATCGTGGCGCGATCGGGCGGCGCTCTCGGGTTCACGTACATCCCGCCCGGCGAGGAGGACCGCAAGCTCATGTTCTCGGACGAGCTCCGCGGGCGCCTGGTGACGCTCATGGGCGGCCGCGCGGCGGAGATTGTCTCCTGCTCGCGCGTCTCCACTGGAGCGCTGGACGACATCCAGCGCGCCACGGATCTGGCGTACAAAGCCGTCGCCGAGTACGGGCTGAGCGCCTCGCTCGGCCCGATGTCCGTCTCGACGCTGTCGTCCGGCGGGAACGACGACGCGCTGTTCGGCGGCGGCGTGGCGGACGGCGCCAACCGCGCGGTGGAGAAGGAGGTGAAGGACACGCTGACGTCGGCGCTGTGGATCGCCGTCGGGCTGGTGGACAAGAACCTGAGATGCCTCGACGAGATCGGGGACGAACTGTCGGAGACGGAGAAGGTGAGCGGCGACTGGCTGCAGAAGAAGCTGGACGAAGTCGTCGCGACGCCGGACCTCGAGCGGTTCCTCCGCGGCCACACTCCGCAGCCGCCGGAGGGGAGCAAGGTGTGGGAGAACCTGCCGCTGCCGGCGTTCCCGGCGAAGACAACAGAGACGAAGGCGCCCGACGCGAGGTGAGCGCCTTCGTCGAAACGGCGTTCTTTTTTGTCGGCGGAGGGACACCCGAAAGCGTCCATGCGAAAACGACGAGGGTCCTCCTGGTCGGGGGCACGCGCGTGATTTGTCCATCGTTCCGCTCGCGGGCGTCACCACGACGAGGCATCCCCGAAACAGTCCGCGGCGATAAGGGAGAGATTGAGGCGAGGCGGCGATTGTCAAGCTTGACAAAATCACATTCGCGAAAACGCCCTCTTGTTCGTCGCGAACCCTGCTGCGAAGTCGCAAGTGTGCAGATCGGCGTTTCGGAAGGTGCCAGCTGGAACAATATACGCTCGCTCTTTTCTCACACCCGAACGAAACGTCGGTTGGCGTCCTTCACACCTCGAGGCGCGCGCGTAGACGCGACCGACCCTCCGCGAGCTCTTTGGAGATGTTCGCCATCGCCAACGCGCTTCCCGCCGCGGCGGCGCGCGCGGCGGCCGTCGGCGGCGCGGCGCGCCGCGACGCGCGGCGGTCGATCTCCGTCGCGGCTTCCCGTGGAACGCCGTTCGAACGACGGGCGCGCTGGCACCGCGCCGCGGGCGTCGCCTCGGGCGCGTTCGCGCGCGGCGACCGCGGGGCGACGCGCGCGATGGCCGGTGACGTCGGTCCCACCGCGGATCAACCGGAGCCGACCGGATCGGGCGCCTCTTCGGAGACGAACGAACCGGATCCCCCCGCCGGGCGCCAAAACTACGTGTGGAACGCGCCGGGGTGGGAGCAGTTTGTCAAAATCGCGTACGTCGCCGTGGCGGCGCTCATCTGCAACAACATGCTGTTCGAGTGCTTCCCCTACGGAATAGGCACGCCGCCCTCCCCCCCCGCGTTGTTTTCGTGCGAGTTCGCGGAGATGCTGGTGATGCTTTCCGGCGTGCTGCTCGGCGCGTTCGACTTCGGCCCGCAGTGCGGCGCGCAAATCCGGGGCGGGCTCAAGGCGCTCGACGTGAGCGTCGCGAAGCAGAGAAAAGCGGCTTCGGATTTCCTCGGGTTGGTGCTTCTGAAGATTCTCTCCGACGGCGCGGGGCTGGCGCTGCTGGCGGCGCCCGCGTTCTTGGTGCCGGACTGGCTGCCGCGGAGCGTGGGCATCGGCGTAGCGCTCCTGGGAAGGAGCGCGTTCGTCGAGAACTGCGCGCAGACGTTTTCGGCGGAGGGCGTGGCGCGACCCGTAGCCGCCGACGTCCGCGCCATCATCGCCGTCTTCGACCGCACGCTGGCGTTCATGGCGCTCTCCGTGGCGTACGGGACGCACTCGCAGGCGCCGTACGTCGCCGTGACCAGCGCGGTGCTCTTCTTCGCGGGCGCCATCTACTTCGCGTTCGGGGAGAAGCTGCTGGGGAAAAAGTAACCGAGATGATTCTTTGCGTCGCGGAAAGGTTTTCCGCGCGCGCTTGTATTCTTAGTGAAACGAGAGACGAGCTCGACGAGGCGACGCTCGTACGCGACGTCGGTTTTGACGAATGACAGATCACGATCACGATAGATCACTAGCTAGTCCCCGCCTCTCAGCAGGTCCAGCTCCGCGCGCAGGCTCTTCTTGTTCACCTTTCCCATGGCGTTCCGGGGGATGGCTTCCACGAAGATGAACGCGCGCGGCACCTTGTACTCCGCCATCCGCCCCCGCGCCCACGCGCGCAGCGCCGACGCCTCGGCGTCGGCGCGTTTTCGAACTTCTTCGTCGTTTTCCTTCGTTTTCCTTTCCGCCCCGTCGCTCTCGAGCGCCGCGACGGCCACGCCCACCTCCCCGTACGCGTCATCCGGGACGCCCACCACGCTCACCTCGCGCACGCGCGGGTGCTCCAGCAGCTTCGCCTCCACCTCCAGCGCGCTCACCTTGAACCCGCCGGTCTTGAGGATGTCCGCGGAGACCCTGCCGAGCACGCGCCACGAATCGCCCTTTCCGTCCGCCGCCTCGACGGCGTCTCCGGTACGGAAGAACCCGTCCTCCGCGAACGCCGCCGAGGTCGCCTCCGGCCGGTTCCAGTACCTCGCGAACACGCCCGGGCCGCGCACGAGCAGCTCGCCCGGACCCGACTTCGGGTCGAAACCGGGCGAGCCGAACGAACCGGGCCCGCCCGGTTTCTCGCCGTTCGCGCGCGTCTCGTCACTCGTCGCTCGCGTCTCGCGAGCCGAAGGCGCAGACGAAGAAGCGATTTCCTCCTCGAGCGGCGCGAGTCGCGTCTGGACGCCCGGCAGCGGCGCGCCCACCGTTCCCGGGACGCGCGCGGACGCGGGAGTGAGCGGGTTGGAGAGCACCATGCCTGTTTCAGTCATGCCGTAGCGCTCCAGCAGCGTCTCCGCGCCCGTCAGACGTTCCCACTCGCGCATCACCGGCTCCGGGCACGCCGCCGAGCCGCTCACCGCCAGGCGCAGCGCCCGCGCCGCCGCCGCCGACGCCGCCGCCTCGCGCGGCCGCGCCTCCGCCGCGCCGGCGAGCGCGCGGAGCAGCATGACGTACATCGTCGGCACGCCCATGAAGACCGTGACGGGCGGCTTCGAGCCGTCCGCGCCGTCGCGCAGTCGGCTCCAGGTGGTGCGCGGCGCGAACCCGCGAGGCGAAATCGGCGCGAACTCGACGCACGCCCCGGCGAAGTGCGCGCACAGCAACGCGTTGACGATTCCGTGGATGTGGTGCAGAGGAAGACAGTGGTACACGCGGTCGTCGGGACGCCACGCCCACGCCTCGCACAGAGACGCGCACTGCGCGTAGAGCGACGCGTGCGTGTGCAGCACGCCCTTGGGCGAGCCGGTGGTGCCGCTCGTGTAGATGATCAGAGCGCCGTCCGTCGGGGAGACGAAGCCGATCGCTTTTATCGCTTCCGAACGCGTCGCGTCCGAGTCGCGGGTCCCGACGGCGACGTCGAGGCTTTTTTCCTTCGCCGTCTCGGCGACGGCGCGCGACGGACGCGAAACCTTTTTTTTTTTCGGCGCCGGAGGCACGAGGACCATCGCGCGCGTCCCCGCCGCCTCCATGGCCTCGAGCGCCGCCGCGTGCTCGCCCGCGCCCGCGAGCTGGGTCGGACGGGTCCCGACGTGACTCTGGGCCACAAAACCCGATGGACCCGCGTCGTCCGTCTCTTCGCCCGCGGAGGCGGCGGCGGGCGAAACCCGAAGCTCGGGCGCCGGCGAGGGATCGTCCGGCTCTCGGCTCTCGGGGACGAGCGCGAACACGGCGACGCCGGCGTCCTTCAACACGTACGCGGTTTCGTCCAGAGAGTGGCCGCGCGCGATGGGCACGGCGATGGCCCCGCACAGCCACGCGGCGTGAACGGCGGCGACGAACTCCGCGCCGGGCACCGCGCTCACCGCCACGCGCGCGCCGCGCAGAACGTCGACGTCGTCGTCGCCCGCGTGCGTGTCGGGATCGTCGCCGTCGGGATCATCGCCGTCCGTCCGCGTCGACGCCACCGCCGCCGCGCGCAGGCTCCCCGCCACGCGCTCGGCGTGCGCCAGCAGGGACCCGAACGTGACCTCCTCCCCGCCGGGGGTCACCACCGCGACCCGGTCGGGCGTCGCGGCCGCCACGGCGCGCAGGCGCGCCGCGAGCGCCTCGCCGGCGTCCGCGTTGTTACCTCCGGGCGCGGCATCGCGCGACACCGCGCACGCGCGCGACGACACCGCGCGCGCCGCGCCCGCCGCGGGCGCGCCCAGCCGCCGCGCGCCGTAGGCGTACGCGTGGCTCGCGGTCGCTCGCGCGAGCGCCGCCACCGCCAGCATCGCGGCGCGGAGTGGCACCGGCGACTGTCTGCCTCCTTTCACGGAGCCGTCGTCTCAACCGTGAAATCCGCACGGCTCTGCAAACTTCGGCGCCGAACGCTGGTGAAAATAATAAAAGCCCGGTCGCGCACACCCCGAATTCGACGAATCACAAGTCGTCGTATTCGCCCGTCGGAGATTTTTCCGCACGAAATCGAGATTCGTCGCCTGTTGCTCGCTTCGCGTTTCCGTTTCAAGGGCGCGCAATCGGCGCGCGCGCGCACTTCGCCGGATCGCCCGTGTCCCGCCTTTGTCCGAGCATCTCCCGAGATGTCTCTCCCCATCAACATGTACCAGAGCATCATGGCTAGCTCGTTCGCCGCGCGCGGCGTCGAGAAGCCCGTCGGTGTCGCGGCTGCCGCGCCCACCTTCACCCAGCAGATGACCGCGCAGTTCATGGCTCCCGCGAAGAAGGAGTTCTCCGCGCAGGCGTTCCTCACGGACCTCGCCATCGTGCGTGCCCCGGCGCGAAGCATATCCCGGACCGCGACCGCGTCGATTCGGGTCTTGTGACGCGCGTCGATGACCGAACGCGCGCGTCGCCGTCGCCGTCGCGCGCTCGCGCGCGCCCCCGCGCGCGTCCGGACGGGCGCGCGAAGGGTTTGCTTTGCACATCTTGTTATGCGCTCTCCGCGCACCCGCGTCGCGCCCGCGCTGACCCGCGCGCTTCCTCCTTCTCGAAACCGCGTCTTCACAGGGCGGCATCTCCGGCTCTATCGCCAAGACCGCGACCGCGCCCATCGAGCGCGTCAAGCTCCTCATCCAGACCCAGGATGCCAACCCCAAGGTGCGCCCCCCCCCCAACTTCGAACGAAGCGCAGAACCGAAAAACCGCGCCTGCCTGCGCTTTCGAACCGATTGCGCCCTCGCGATCGCGCGATCGCGCGCGCGACGCGCGGCGCGGAGCGAAATGCGCGCGCGACGCGCGAGAAGAACACGTCCCGCGTTCTCGTGCCCACACCTGTCCGTCGCGCTCGCCCGCGCGCCCCCCCCCCGCGTCCGCGACCGCGGGGGCGGCGACGCGACGGTTCGGTTGCGCCCCCCGCGAAAAGACGGCGGAGACGCCTTTCCCGTCTCGGCCGCGCGCGAGCGGCGTTTTCGCGCGAGCCACCTGGCGGTCGCGCGGCAGATATTTGGTGATCTTTCGTGTGAGCTAGCCAGTCTCGAAAAAGTGTTTTCGCGCGTTTTCGAAAAAAGTTTTTTTTTCACAAAACTGACCTGACACCTCTTTTTTTTC
>Ga0181560_10005578_pt1 | contig 11219 bp, 6 predicted proteins | sample 011ome_20_FD_133751 | JGI IMG/M metagenome (GOLD analysis project Ga0181560, IMG submission 133751) | Coastal salt marsh microbial communities from the Groves Creek Marsh, Skidaway Island, Georgia - 011509CT metaG (megahit assembly) | ecosystem: Environmental > Aquatic > Marine > Intertidal zone...
ACGTGCCACGACTGTATAGAAAATGTGTGTGCGAAGCTGGACGAAGAGACCAATATCGATATCGTGGTGTTTCCGAGACTTGTTCGGTTCGCTAGAAATTCAGCGCTAAAACTCGGAGGAGAGACTAACCCATACTCGCACGAGTTGAATAGATTCTCTGAAAAAGTATGTCAAGCTTTGAAGCGAGGATTAGCGACGAGCGAAATCAGCGAAGTGATTGAAAACGAGTTGCCCGCGGTGTTGCAAGCGTACAACTTGCGTTTTCTGAGAGATTTGAAAAAGAACAAGCATTTAAGAATAAGCACCACTGGTAATACCAACGGCAGCAGTTCCCTTGGAAGGACCAGTAGTCATTTTAGCAACGATAGTAATAGACGGAGAATAGTTGCGGGCACGCACGGCTCGCTCTCGCTTCATGATGTGGCCTCGTTACCGTCGCACTCACCAGAGAAGCGGAAGAAAAACAAGAATAGTAGCGGAGGAGGCGGATACTTTTTTGGTCTCGTCGGCGGTAGGACAGATACAAAATCCTGCAAAAATAGAAGACAGGTACGCAGAGAAGAAAGAAAAAAAGCTTTTGAGACCGTTCGGAGTCAGAAAACGGCGCTTGATGCGCAAGACGCTTTACTCATCTCCTGGATTCGTTCGGCGTTGGAGGTTCGCGACGATTTCTCCGACAAAGAATATTCAGATTCCTCTGACGATGACGAAGATGATAGCGACGATGACGCCCGTGGTAGCAGCGCAGCGCCATCGGCATCATCCTCGTCGTCTGCAATGATACGAAGTGGATTGGTGCTCACCGGATCTCAAGTCGTCAAGGACTGGCAACGAGAGGATGGCTTCACTTTGAAAAGACGGTGTCGTACTTCAAAACCAGATTTCTTATCGAAAGATGGCGACCCCGTCGACGATGACGATGATACGGACATTTGGACGACAGAAATTTTAGCCACCGGCCCGTTTCAAGCTCACTTCACACGTGCGCTCTCCAGCTTAGAGAACGCTTTGCGAAGAGCGAAAACGTGTAAAACAGAGGAAACTTCTGTGGCCTCGGCGGCGAGGGTGATATTGGCGGCTTCCAGAACCGCCCGCGGGGGCGAAGAATTAGAGTTATGCACGAGTTTATTTGGTGACCCGCCGTACTTTGCTATTTTAGGTCTCAATTCCAGAGAATACGAGAATAAACTCGATCTCGGCGGTCCCCCGGTTGAGATTTTCGTGGAAGAACATCGGGTCACGGTGAAGTGCCGCTCGGTGTACGAAATTACCAGACATCCGATTGACGACGACAATTTTGCCGACGACGACGCCCTTTTCATGCCCATACCTTGGTGCGCTATCGCCATATCTTACACAACGATTCTCGAGACGAACCCGGCCGATGGTATACTGGAAGTAAAGCGAACGCGGTGCGGTCTAAACAAACGCGTTTCGCAAAAACGCCTCAACCGTTTCTTACGCAACAAACACACCCAGTCCTCAACAGCTGGTGACGGCGGTGAGAGCGTTACTTCCGCGAGCGCTAATGTTACTCTTAGAACGAATGAAAAGAATGATAACGGCGATAAAGGAAAATCACAGAATGGAAACACGAACAACAGTAAGAACAGCACACATAGTAGCGATGATGGTGGCGGTGGTGGTGGCGGTGTATTGAGTTCGTTGTTTAGCGTTTTCAAGTTTTAAGGCGTTATTCGTCGCACACACTAAAAAAAAAAATCATCATCACACAGCCCGAGTCTCCCTTCTTTCGCATCACATGAGATGGCGAGCTTTTTTTTGTTTTGTTTTGTTTTTTTTCGCTTTCGCTCTTCATAAATTTCCCGCACGCAGAGAATTTTCATTTCAAACGCACCCACCGCGCGAAAAAATCTACACGACGCACGCGTAACACGGAAAACTAGTCCAAACTGGATGTCGATCTGACCGCGCGTCGTCCGTCGCGCGCGTATTCGTCGAGCGTTCACATCGTGCGACAATAGAAAGAGAGCTAGGGCAAATTTTCAGGAATCATTTTCAGGAATCTTCGGAAAGAAAAAAAGGAAAAACCTCCAGCCGCGTCAGCCCCTCTGAAGTGAAAAAGTGAGAGAAGAAACGGACACGAGAAGAAGAGCAAAAGAATTTTAGAAAAAACCTCGTTCGTGGTTCCTCACACTCACCCCGAAAAAACACGCGTCGTTTCATTTTTTTTAGTTCTCCCGGTACTATTTGTATTATTAGGTCTCGTCGTCAAAATTGAATCGGATGAATAGCCGACGACGCGCGCGGGGGAGGACGACGGCTGGCACCTCCACCTCCTCTCCTTCCTCCTTTGCGTTACTGCTGTTGAAGAAAGGAGGAGCGGTGATAACGTCTAAATCGGATCCGTGTGAACTTCTGAGAAGAGTCGCGCTCCCACTGCAGAAGAGCAAAGTCATCGCGAAGGAGGATTTCGACTTGGACCAAGAGGAAGAGGAAGACAAGAAAAATAAAAAAAGAACGACCGATGACGACGACGACGACGCGAACGATGAAAGTACTGAAGAAGAACGAGGTAAAACGACGACGACTTCGAGGACGACGAGAAGGAACGCAAAGGAGACAAAACTAGTGAACGCTACGACGATGGAGCGATTATACGTCAAGAATTTCAGCGCGGACACGTTTTGGTTTTCCATAGATGGTAAATTGCACAACGGGAAAGCGTTGAAAAGAGCGATTCCTCTCGGGACTTTTTTTGAGTTTGCAAGAGAGGGCCTCTCGCGAGAGACGTGGATGCACTTGGAAAATGAAGGTAAAGCAAAGAGTTTGATACGAACGGTACCAGATAAGTGCCCAAACAAAGAACTATTCGCGGAGTTCGTCTTATTACGGTTAGTGGAGGTGTGCGATATCGCGCAAACGACCAAGAAAGGGTGGACAGACAAAGGATGGGCACAATGTCGCTTCGAGTTGATACCGATGTTTGGGAGCCACTCTCGCGAAGGCGAGCGGGACGAGCTTGTTTTGAATGTTTTAGTAGAAGCAGCGTTACACAGACTGAGAGTTTCGAAATTAGCGCCTTCGGATGGTACTGGATTGAAGATACATATGAGGTACGAAGGGTTTCGTTCGTCGGTGGGACACAGACTCGCGCTGGAGGACGGTGTGAGCGACCGCATGCCAGATGCGAACAAGCAGCAACAGAAAATAGAAAAAGACGATGGTTTTACAAAGAGGAAGAAGGACGCAAAGAGTAAACAGTCACCAATAGTATCAACAAAAGTCGCTAGTACAGCGAAGCCATCGCCGCGGTCGCGTAAACCGTCTCCCTCGAAGGTAAAGAATGATAAACGGAGGAAAAGAACGTCTCCAATTCAGAAGCGCTGGAGTCCACCACCTCCACCACTAATAGTAGTTGGAACAGAAAAGAGATCGCAACCATCGTTATCAGAGGATCCACAAAGTTCGTTACAAGATCATTCCAAAGAAGGCGATAGTACAAATTGCTTGAAATCATCGTTTGCTACAGAAGCAGGACCAGGAACGGCAGCTGCAGCTGCAGCGACTCTGGCCACGACGATAAACCGATCAAAGAATGGTGAGAGGAATAGAATTGCAACACCGACGACGCTGTGGGATCTTAGTGACGGTGAGGACTACAACAAGGATAATCCACTAGAGCGCGCTATAACGCGGCGACATGACGATACGCTGTTTGCAACAGCAGATCGACGAAGATTGGCAGATCGAATCGATTACCCCAAGAATAAGCGGCCGGTGACGGAGGCTGAAAACGTAAGAGAAGATTCTCCAAAGAAGCCGCGAACTCCTGCGGACACGATTTTAGAACCCGCGATCGCAAAAAATTATCAGGATATGAAAGATATCGACTCTGCGTATCCGTATCAAAAGGCACTCCATTCGGTAATAGAACGAGTGAAGACGGCGGCGATCAAGAAAAGTGCGGGTGACGCGAAGAACTCGAATGGGTCAAATTCGACAGAAAGGTTTGATAACAGTTTGGAGCTCGACAAAAGCACCGAGGAGAACGACGACGCGAACGATGACAGTACTGAAGAAGATATTGTTGAGACCGACGTAGAAGATGCGCACGATATAAATAAAAGAAGGAAACCTTTCTCAGCTTCTCAAAACAAAGCAAGCTCTTCGCGCGAGTTGTTTTCATCAGAAGAGATTAACGGTCGTGGTCAAATGCGAATCCTTCCTCTGGAACAAATACTCGGAAGAGTAGACAAGAAAGCATCGTACGCGAGAAGACCTTCTATCGGAGATGGTCATACGGAACGCGATCAACTTCTGGCGACGAAAAAGAATAAGAAAGTGGTAGCAAACCAACGGTCAAAGCACAAGACGGCGAGAAAAATGGCAAAGCCGTACCACAATCAAAGGAAATCGCCGCCGCTTCCAGAAGACCTCCTGCCCATGCTTGTAGGCGGAGGACACAATCTCGATTTATTGAGTAAGAAATTACATTTGTCACAAGCTATGTCGTCGAGAAACGTGGTGTTTCATGATGAACCGGCCCTGAACCATTGCCAGGAACCGGCTCTGAACCATCGCAACGATGAGATCAACATGAACAATAAATTTGTTAAATCTCCACAACAGAGTTCCCGGGATGATGTTGCAGTTGATGCACTCTTGGCTTTGAACGGCAATGCGAAAGCTTCATATGAGACCATCACCGTTAACGCCACCAACACCGCCTTCGGTGGAGGCGCTAAGGATATCGTGCAGGTTGGGATCAACGACGCCGTGCAGTACTCCGACGCCGAACTTCGAGTCCAAATACAAACAGAACGCATTCTATTCTTTGATTTGCGCAAGAGAAGTATTCTACAAGCAGCAGCGGTGAGAGCGAGCACTCGGAATGCGAATAAAAATGTGTTGAGTACGATCTTATCGAGAGGCATCACGGTAAACATGGACAATAACGAAGGCACATTTTTACGAAATATGCTCGAATTCGCAAATATGAGTAGATTACACATGGACGCACAGCGTGTCCTTTGGCACTGGAGAATATGTCTAGATGAGATGCGAACGACTAAAATTCAGCGTGACACGATGGAGCACTTTGTGCATTCAAAAATTCGAGACGGCAAGTCAAAGTGGCCCAATAAAGAAATACAGCATTTTGATTCTTTCGTCAGGAACGACGGAGAGTATTGGAACTTGATGACTTTGGAAAAGTGCGAAACAATGGCAGAGTTGGTTGCATATCGTGCTTACGAAAGAGCGATGAAAGTTCCGGAAGTGCTCTTGGAGATGAAAGTTTTGAGATCGCTCATCGTCGAGTTTGAAAGTGACTTGCAACATACAAACTGCAACGCTGACATTCGAGAGCAGATTCGGTATGATTATAATATGAGGATTCGAAACTTTTTGAAAGTCATCGACAATAGCATTTACTGAGCACCGAATAGTAGATCTGTATAAAAGAAATTAACGATTCAAAGAGACAAAAAGAAAATATGGGAGGGAGAGAGAGGCCGTGCATAGGCGAAGCTCCCGTTATATAGGAGAAAAAACAACTGAACTCTTTGCAAACATTTGAAATAAAATGTCATTGTACAACATCAGAAAGCAAGTGGAAATAACTTCGATATTTTTCACTTTTTGACAGTGAGTGTTATCATTTATTTCCCATCTCCATCAATTCTACCGTCGAAGGCGATTCTTTCATTGCTGCTTGTAACTGCGAATCCCACATCTTTCTATATTTCCCGTTCACGTCAGCGTACAACGTTTGGTGATTGCCGCTTTCTACAACTTCGCCGCCGCTCAATACTAAAATCCTGTCAGAATCCATAATCGTGGATAATCTATGTGCGATAACTAAGTTCGTTCTACCTTTCGCTGCTACGCGAATGGCATCCATGATTTGATTTTCGGTGTGTGTGTCCAAGCTCGACGTTGCCTCGTCGTACACCATAATCGGAGGATCTTTCAAAAGCGCTCTCGCAATGGCCACGCGTTGTTTTTCACCGCCAGACAATCGCAATCCCCTCTCTCCGACTAACGTGTCGTAGCCAGACGGCGTTTGGTTCACGAACTTCTCAAATTGCGCTGCCTGCGATGCTTTTTGAACCTCTTCTCGAGTCGCCACTTCGCCTTGACCAAGTTTACCAAATCCAATGTTGTACTCGATGGTATCGTTGAACAAGACACAATCTTGGGGTACGATGCCGATGTTCAATCGAACCGAACGCTGCGTGCATTTCGCCACGTCTTGTCCGTTGATCAGAATGCGACCACCTTGTATATCATATAGTCTATACAATAACTTGGCGATGGTAGACTTGCCGGCTCCCGATTCACCAACTAATGCCAATTTTTGCCCAGGCTCGACGACAAACGAAACGCCTTTCAAGATTTTTCTATCTTCCTTCGGGTCATAAGAGAACAATACATTTTCGTATTCGATCTTTGCTTGCGAAGGATTCGTCAAGACCAAATCTTTCGCGTCATCCGCGTCTGCAACCTCTTGATTTTCGCCCATCAATTTAAACATCGCCTCCACGTCAACCATGCACTGCTTGATCATTCGATAGTACGTGCCTAAAAAGTTCAAAGGCACGTACAGCTGCAAGATAAATGTGTTCACTAAAACAAAATCACCGATAGTCATGTTACCATCGACGACTTGTTCTGCGGCTAATCCCATACTTGCCGTAATACCTATGGTTATAATCAAAGCCTGTCCTAAATTCAACCCGGCTAGAGATTGGGTTGTTTTCAAGGTCGCCTTCTGAGTCTGTTTCAGCGCTTCGTCGTACGTGTGTGCGATGTGCGGCTCCGCGCAGAACAATTTAATAGTTTCAAAGTTTAACAACGAGTCCGTCGCTTTCTGGTTGAATCGATCATCCGCCTCAGTTTGCTCTCGGCGGAACTTATTTCTCCATTCGGTAAACGGCACGGTAAAGCCAATGTACGCGAAAATCACGAAAAACGTAATGATCCCAAAATACCAATCGTATTGCACCAACAAAAAGCAACACACCATCGCAACTTCGATAAAAATAGGCGCAATTTGAAACGATATATACTTCAGAAGTAACGCAAAGGACTCCGAACCTCTGGCGCATCCTCGTATAACTGCACCGGTTTTCCTCGTGATGTGAAACTTGAGCGATAAATCCATCACGTGCGTAAACACTCTCAACGAAATCTTCCTCGACGCGTGCGCGCTGACGTAAGCGAAAGAGTTATCTTTCAATTCCCCAAAGAAGTTTGCGCCAAAACGTAACGCCCCGTACGCGACAATTGCCCACTCAATGTCTGCTCTACTCTCGCTCACTCGATCCACTGCTATTTTCAACGCGATAGGAGAAGTCACGTTGCACAGTTTACTCGCCAACAAGAAAAATATCGCGCATAAGAGCATGAACCTAATCCATAACTGCTCTTTCGGCCATAAATACGGTACCAGTGACCACAACTCTTCCTTGTGTAACTTCCAAAACGATTGCTTTTGCTCCTTCTTGGCGAGTCTGTCCATTTTTTTGTTCAGATTAGTTGCCTTTTTCTCCTCCATCTTCTTTTTTTTAAAGTCATTATCCAAAGCGCCTTTGTTCGGTGGTGGTGGATTTTCCACGTCGCTTCCGCTTTTAGCAGCAGAAGCGGAAGCAGCAGCAGACATTTTCGATCCCTCTTCCACCTTCTTTTTTTCCTCTCTTCGCGCGCGTCTGCGTGATACGGTCTGTTCTGTTCTGTTCTGCGTGTAAGTGTGTTGTGTGCTGGTGAGAGGAAGTGACGTCTCTCGCTCTCTCTCGGCGTGCGAAATGCCAGAAGTTTTTTTTATTTTCTTTTGGTTGCCTTTGTTCTCGTTCTGGGGGCAGAGGGGGGCAGGTGGCGTTTTTTTCGACGGCTGACGGCGTGAAATTCTTCTGCCCGCGTCGACACAAAACTTTTACGCTTTTCTACTCACAAAAAGAAGAAGGAGAAGGAGAAGGAGAAGAAACATCCGCTGCTGTTGCGCAAGGATGGGGAGTAAAAGTACCACCACTGCGTCGAACAAAGCTTCGGGAAAGGAGGAGAAGAAGAGCAAGAAAAAAAAGGAGGAGACGGCGAAGCAGAAGAAGAAGACAAAAAAATCGACGACGACGACAGACATTGACGACATATTCGGTAAAGTCGCTAAGAAGAAGAAAACGAGCAACAACGAAAGAGGCGCAGACGGTAAGAAGAGTAATAGCAGGGACGGTAAGAAAGAGAAGGAAGGATATGTGAAAATACTCCTCCCTGGGCAGAAGAAACCGAAAGGGAAACGGTTAAACAGTAAAGGCGAGGAAGTGCCCGAGTTCACTCCCGTGGACAAACCGCGACGGATAGAAGACGGTTTGCCAGTTTATAAATCGTACGACGATTTCACGGACATGAAACACGGACAACAGAAAGTAGATAGCAAAGGAAGAGTTTTAGGACCGAACGGAGAACCAGGAGGAAAGTGCCCTTTCGATTGCTGGTGCTGCTTTTAAAAAATTACACCGTCGCGCGTATACACAGTTTTTGCAGACATCACGTACACAAGTGAAAACATATAGTCATATACTCGTATTAAATACACACACACTACTCCTCTTTCTTTTGGTTCTCTTTCCAGACGACGTATAATGTGCTCGGGACAATGACCATCGCGCCTAAAATCGTATTCATAGAAATGGCTTCTTTGAACAAGACCCATCCGACGCCGGCAGATAAAATCAACTCCGTGTACCGAAACGGCGCCAATGCGCTTGCATCCACCATAGAGAAAGATTTCAACAAACAATACAAAAGCGCGTTCGCGCCGGCACCTAACGCGGCTAACGCGCCATATTGTGTGATCGTGGGTGCGACCCATCCCATAGCAGCAAAGGGCGAAAAGATCAACGTCGTGAACAATGCCGTGTAAAAAATCATCGCCCAAAACGATTCTCGTCCGACAAACACCTTATTCAAAACGTCTAAACTGGAAAACATAGTCGCCGCGGCTAAGATTAAGAGCCAAGACAGGTTAAATGACCCAAATCCGGCGGCGCCTCCAGCCGGTTTCAAAACGACGCACACCCCCAAAAATCCAACCACCGTTCCGATCCAACGATTCACGTCCACTTTCTCCTTCAACACAAACCTGGCCAGGACTAAAGTGAACAGTGGGATGGTGAAATTCAACGTCGTTACCACGGCAATTGGTGCCACGGTGAGACCTTTCGCATACAAAAATATCCCCATCGCCAACAACGCGCTTCGCGCAAAGTGTAAAGGTAACCTATCCGTTTTGAACGAGTCTTTTCCAGAGAGCAGCATAACTGGTAACATAGTCAACGTCGCGAAGAAAAACCTCAAAAAGACAACTTGTGCGACCGATAAAGTCTGACCTGCAGCTTTCATGATCACGTCGTTGGCGACGCCGATGATTTGATGCAGAAAGAACCACGCGATGCCAATGGTAAACGTCCCGACCGGGGGCGTCGAGGAGACCGCACCACCGTCGGCAGCGGATGCGGATGCGATGACCAGAGATTTCTTCTTTTGAGACGAAAGACGCGCGCCGTGAGGAACAAAACATCTTCTATTGTTGATGTTGTTGTTTTGAGCGGTGCTCGACGACGTGCCATTCAAAATAGCTTTCGTTGTCGTCGCATTATTCGTTCGTTTCGTTATGGATAAAGAAGAGGCAAATGCTGACGAGGAAAGTTGTTTACGTTGATGTTGTCGTCGCTCCGCGTCTGTTCTCGAGAGAAGGCGCGACGATGCTAACGAGGATGAAAGAGAAGCAGCAGATGTGGCAAACATGATGAGATTATGTTCTTTTCACTTTTATCTCGCTCTCCTTTTTCTCCTTCTTTTACAGTGTGACTTGTGGCGAATTTATTCGCGCTGCGCTCTGTCTCGTTTTGTGTGCTCTGCGTATGCTAACTTTTAAAAAATGGCTAAAATGGCTAATCAACTACCTATGATGGTTTACTCTACCCGATCATCTCAACATCGTGATTTACTGCGCCCAGTTGTTGTCGTGAATCCATTTCGTGGCGACATACTTTGTCCCGCTTACAACTGGACACCCGCCGTGCAAACTACTTCGATCGAAGGTGTTGTTTGGATGCACGCTCCAAAACAAAAGTGCGTCGCCTTTTCTCGGCTTGACTTTTAATCCCACCTCGCAACTCGTGTAATCGATCCCACGTAATCGATTTAGCCCGTTTTCGCCTTCCAACGGGAATACCGTTTCACCGCCTTCATCTGGGGTAGTCAAGTACAAAAGAAAGCTGGCAACGCGTTGCGATGTTTGAGGCCCATACTGTGCAGGATCAAACACATCGTAATGCGAATCGTATTTTTGACCGATTTCGTATCGTAAAACGTTGTAAGCTTCACCGTGCGAGGCGGGAATATGGGTAGCTCTCGCCATCTTCTCTTCGACGCGTTTCAGCGCTCCGCTTTTTTCCATATTTGACGTCAAAAACGTTCCAGAACTCGTCCGAATATTCTTCGTGTTCTCCACGGTTTCTCCTTTTTTCAACGCTAAACCGGACTTGTGCAAGCGAGTCTTTGCCGCTTCTACGATTGCATCGCAGTCCGCATCGCTGGCGAAATTTCTATAGATAACCGACCGAGGTGACGTCGAAAGGAGTTGAAATTTCAGCTCGGTTAAATACTCGTCTCCGAGTGGGCCGACTTTATCAATCACGTTCGCGTTTTCGCTGTTCGTCGAAGCCTTTCCTTCTTCTGCATTTTTGACTACACCTCCTCCCAAATCTCTGCGGACGTCGTCGTCGTCGTCGTCGTCGTCAATTTCAATAACTTGCGCATTCCTGAGCGCCCCTGGACTTGGATCTTCTCCATCCACGTCTTTTTGAGCTTTCATCGACGTCTTTTGAATCATCCTGACCCCCTCACTCTCCTTGTTGTTTTTATTAAATTCCCCTAATAAGAAGCCAAGCAGAAAACACATCACCGCTAACAGCGAAGCTTTGGGAATCGATAACGATTTGCGGTACGACGTACCGTCGCCCATTTTTTTTAAACGCTTCTTTGCTTGTCACCGCGCCAACGACTATTCTAGATGCTATATTCTGCGCGGTCTTGCGTTGGGTGGCGCGGTGATTCTTTCGCGCCTTTTGTTTAAAGTTGTTTTGTGTGCTTTTGGAACTCTGAAGACTGAAGTTTTTCACACGTCGGCCAAAAGAAGATACGTTCGTACGTGTAAATATCGTCATCCCACCTCGCAGAATTGAACGCGCGCGCGC
>Ga0181560_10005600_pt1 | contig 11193 bp, 8 predicted proteins | sample 011ome_20_FD_133751 | JGI IMG/M metagenome (GOLD analysis project Ga0181560, IMG submission 133751) | Coastal salt marsh microbial communities from the Groves Creek Marsh, Skidaway Island, Georgia - 011509CT metaG (megahit assembly) | ecosystem: Environmental > Aquatic > Marine > Intertidal zone...
TACTACTATTACTTCGATATCGGCATCACTTTCAAGCTCACCTCGTTATCTCTGGGCCTGAGAGAGTACATCGGCCCGAACGTGCTCACGCGAAAGCCGGCGCGGTCGGCGCGAAACGCGCCCGTCTTTTCAACCTCTCTCACGACGACGTCTCGACATCGCCTCGCGGCTTCTTCCGTGGCCATCCCGATTAAAGGCACGACGGCGACGAGTTCACCGCCGGCGACTCTCGTGGAAATCGTGTCCGTTTTTTCGTTCGTTCTCGCCGCCGGGTTCGTCTCCGGGTTCACGCGCGGTCCCAGGTACAGTTCCATCGTTTTGCCCACGATCGCTTCCTCTTCCTCCTCGTCGGTCGCTAACGCGTACCGCATCGTCAGCGGCTGCGTCGGTGGGTACATCTCCCCGAGTTCATTTTCACCCTCGATGTAAAGCATCAATCGCGATAACCCTTCCTCTCGGTTTTCGTACGGGGTGATTGCGATCGTGTACGGCGCGAGTAACCGGATCTCGACGTCGTTCGGGAGCGTCGCGACGACTGAGGATGGTATTTTGTACGCGTCGGCGATCGATTGGTCGTCGTTCGACGAAGAAGCGCATCCGATGGAAAGAAAACATCGCTTTGTTCTTCTTCTTCTCGTTCGTCTGCTGCTCGGGGACGAAGTCGACGCGAGCGAGGACGAGTCGACGCGAAGAAGCGACGTCGCGGTGGACATGTAGAAGTGAGAGAGTGGAATGCGGAGCTTTTTTCTTTCTCTCGTTTTGTGTTAGTGTGTAAATTTAGGGTTTAGGGTTTAGGGTTGTGTAAAGAAAAGAACTCTTTACTCTACTCGCCCACGACGAGTGAGAACCGACCGAGAGTATAGCACGGGAAAAAAAACCACATTTTGCCTCTGTTTTTTTCTTTTCTCATCGCATACGCGTGTACTCGTACTCTTTCTTGGATACACACACACATCCACACTCGCTGATAAAAAACGGAGGAGATGCGACTTTGCGGCGGCAACCCGCCTCCGCGCGCCTCCTCCGCTTGTTCTTCTGCTTCTTCTTCTGTTTCTTCTTCGGCGTTGTTTTTGTTGGCGAGGAAACAACAGAGACGGAGCTCGACGACGACGACGAGCTCCGTCGTCGTCGGGAGAAGAAGGAGGAGGTCGAGAACGGCTTTTCGCGTCGTCGTCGTCTCTGCTGCCGCCGCGGCGGCCGCCGGAGAGCACAACGGCCACCACCACAGAAACGGCCGAGGCTCGGAGACGTGGAAGAACAAGAATCAGGTGGAAGAGTTTTCGAGCAAGAATAAAGCGTGCGTGGTCGAGGCGAGAAATTTGAGGAAGACGCACGACGGGGAACGCTATCAGTTTGATGGATTAGATTTTAGCCTCTCGGAGGGGCAGAAATACGCCGTGGTCGGACCGAACGGAAGCGGGAAGTCGACTCTGTTAGACGTGATTGGAGGGAAAGAGGAACATTTTCAGGGCGAGTTGTGGAGGAGGAAGAACGCGACGTTCGTGTTGGTGGAGCAGGAACCGGAGTTTGAAGATTCGATGACGGTGCTGGAAGCGCTGTACGCGGCGAACACGCCGCTGACAAACTTGTTGAAACGGTACGAGGAAATTACGAATAATAGCAACTCCGACGGGAGCAAAAACGAAGAAGTGCACAGCAACGAATTGACGAAAGTGTTGGAAGAGATGGACGCCGCAAACGCGTGGGATGCGGAGAGACGAGTGAAGGAAACGCTGAAGAAATTTGGATTAGGACAAGAATTTTTCCAGAAAACCACGGAGAAGTTATCGATTGGCGAGAAGAAGCGATTAGCGTTAGCTGCTGCGCTCATTGAATCGCCAGACGTTTTGATTTTAGACGAGCCTACGAACCACTTATCCGTCGAAGGCGTTGAGTTTTTGGAAACGGCAATTAGAGAGAATAAGAAAATGGCGGCGTTGGTCGTTTCGCACGACAGACAATTCATCGACAACGTGTCCACGAACATTTTAGAGTTGGATGGGTTCGGTGGTGGTCATCAACACGGATCCGGTGGCTATTCATCTTATTTAGAAGGAAGGGAAAAGAGATGGTTAGCTGAGGCGAAAGATTTAGCGAGCGCAAAAAATACGTTGCGAAAGGAGGCGGAGTGGATGCGAAGACAACCGAAAGCGCGATCGACGAAAGAAAAAGCGAGAATTGAACGATTCTATTCCTTAAGTCAACGCGCCGCGGAAAAAGGCACTAAAGGAAAAACGTTAGATATTGGTACGGATGTAAAGTCGACGCGAATGGGCGACGTTATCGTCGAGTTTGATAACGCGATGTTGAAGTTCTCCAACGAGAAGGTCATTTTAGACGGATTCACCTACGCGTTTTCAAAGAAGGAAAAGATTGGCATTGTTGGTCCGAACGGTGCCGGAAAAACGACGTTTATCAAAACTTTGCTCGGTGAAATTCCACTAGATGATGGTTTCGTCAACGTTGGCGAAACGATAAGGTTCGGGTATTACTCCCAAACCGCCGAGTTTGCTGACGACGAGCAACGCGTCTTTGATTACGTCACCGAAGTCGACGCCGACGTCAAAGCCATGGGTTACAGTGGGTTCCAAGATTCCAATTTAAGCGCTCGAGCGTTGTTAGAAAAGTTTAATTTTGGCGGATCCAAGCAAGCTACGCCGATTGGTATGCTCTCCGGTGGCGAACAGCGTCGATTGCAATTGTTGACCATCTTGGCGAAACGACCCAACTTCTTAATTTTAGACGAGCCGACGAACGATTTAGATTTAGATACGATTGAGGTGTTGGAACAGTTACTGGTTGATTTCGACGGGTGCGTGCTAATCGTCAGTCACGACCGGGCGTTCGTGAACACGGTCGCGGACCACATCTTCGTGTTTGACGGTAAAGGCGGCATATCGGATTGGAGCGGTTCGTACACCGAGTTGCGAGAGTACATACGAGAGACGCAACAACAAGAAGCAAACGGTAAAAACGAAACCTGCGCAATCGACGAGGACGGCGTGAACACAAACACAGTGACAGGCGAAGAGTGCGGCCCAGTGCTCACTCGAGAGATGGAGAAAGAAGCCTTAAACGCGCCTAAAATCATCGCTAAAATCGAAAAAGCCATCGCGGTGATCGACGAAGATATCGCAAAGCTAGACGAAGAGATGGTCGCCGCCGAGAACGATTACGGAAAGTTGGCTGAAATCCAAAAGCTCAAGGACGCGAAAGTCACCAAACAAGAGGCGTACTTCGCGGAGTACATGCGATTGGAAGAGGTCATCGAAACCGTCGATTCCATTCGAAAAGCGCAACAAGCGGCTGCCGCGAGGTGAACGAAATAATAGCGCGCGCGCGCTCACAAAGTTCGCACATAGAGACCGCGATTGATAATAATAATAATAATAACGCTATTAATACAGCGGCGCGCGGCATTCCTACTATAACATTTCTACTCTACAAATACACCAAACTAACTCTCTCTCTGTGCTGCTAATTCATACTCTCCCTCCGCGCCTTTCGCCAACCGCTCTTTCCCTACATTCTTCCCTTGCACCGCTTGTCTCTGATAAAACGTCCTCGCTTCAAACTGTTCCGCCCGCATCTTCTCGATCAAATCGCACGTCTCGTACCTCCTCGGCACGTGTATCCCTCTCACCGTTCGGTTTTTCACGAACAACTTCTCGTGCGTTCGCATCTCCCGATCGATGGTCACCACTTCGCAGTTTTCCAAAGTCAAATGCATGCACTCGTCGCATTCGACGAGTTTCCCTCTGATCACGGTATCGTCGCGCAATTCCACGATCACTAAAGGAACGTCGTTCGATACCAGCGATTGGACGTAGCAGAGCAGCGATTGCTCGTTGCGAGGCGTGAACGGTTTCTGTTTCCTCTTTTTCGTCTTTGGCGGCATATTTTTGTCGCGCTTTTTTCTTCATTTAAAATCCCCTAAAGAAGAAATGGAAAGCGGCGAGAAGAACGCCGCCGCCGCCGTCGTCGCCTCGCCGGACCACCGGGACGACGCGAATGGCGCGACTCCTTTGCCGTCGTCGTCTTCGCTTCTTCCCTCTCTTCCTCCTCCCGAATGCTCTAAAAGAGAAGAAAAAAAACGTCAACACGTCTCCGCGATGAAGAGAAGAGAGTCGAGAGAGAAACTCGAGCGCGAAATCAAAAACGTCATCGCGAAACCTCCGCGAGAGCGCACGATAGGAGAGGCGGAACTTTTGGACGAACACAAAGAAAAAGTCGCTTTCCTCCTGACGCAAATGGAGAAGAGTTTGAAACGAAAAAATGCGATGGAAGAGAAAGCGGAGGAGAAGGAAGATTCGAGGCAGGAAATCGACGACGGCGTCGCGGTGGTGATGCGACTGCTGCGGGAAGACGCGAACTGTGCGTTCGTGTTACACACGGGCGCTGGGATTTCGACGTCCGCGAAAATACCGGATTTCAGAGGTAAGAACGGCGTGTGGACGAAACAGAGGAAAGGGGAGGTGGTGCACATGCCTAAATTTGAAAACACGAAACCGACGCGCGCGCACATGGCGTGTAAGGCGATGTTCGACGCGAAGGTTTTGAGCAAAATCGTGACGCAAAACGTGGACGGGTTACATCAGAGAGCAGGGGTACCGGACGAGGCGGTCGCGGAGTTGCACGGGTCCGTGTATAAAGAGCGGTGTTCGAGTTGCGAACGCGTGTACTGCAGGGATTTTGACGTGACGAGTACGAAACCGAGTCACGGGAAAAATCGACATCGCACCGGGAGGACGTGCGAAGTCGAAGGGTGCGACGGATATTTGAAGGACACAATCGTTCAGTTTGGAGAGAGTTTGGACGACGAGACGTTGGAAAAAGCGAGAGAATGGTCGAAGGAGGCAAACATGAGCGTCGTCGTCGGGTCGTCGTTGCGCGTGCCACCGGCGAGTACGCTGCCGAGAATGGCGAAGAAACACTGCGTAGTTGTTAATTTACAGTGGACTTCGCAAGACGCGAAGGCTACGATGAAGTTGCACGCGAAGGCGGACGACGTGCTCGTGCAGATGTGTAAACATCTTAGTTTAGAAATCCCTGAATACGACCCGATGACGGAAAGTGTGGGTAGGAAAGTGAAAGAGAGAGGAGAGATATTCGCGTGCGAGGTGGAAGAGTCCGATTGGAACGAGAATGGGATGGAGATGCGCGACATCGACGAAAAGTTGAAAGAAGCGACGACGGGGATGACGGAAACGACAACACCTGCTACCGCAGGAGGAACATCGGGAGTTGGGAAAACGAGCGCGCGAATTTTGTTTGGCGAAGCGGATGGTGGTAAGAAGTTATCAAAAACTGCGCGAGAGGCGCTGATTCGAGAAGAGAGAAGGTTGAAAGAAGAACGTGAAGGGATTCAGGATAATCGCGCGAAGAAGAAAAAGTCCAAAAAAAGAAAGTCGAAGAGTTTGACGATGAAACCGAAATCGAAAATGCCGTGTTTTCCCAGACCTGGTGCGAAAGAAACGCCTTTGACGAATAACAGCTCGCCGCTCTTTGACGCGTCGAAGATTGTGAAAAAGAAACGAACGCCAGTTAAGAAGAAAATGATGGTCGTGAAGAAAGAAGAAAAGATGGAGATGCCGCCGGCGAAAAAAATCAAGAAAGAGCCAAAAGTCTCGGCCTCGAAATTAGCGGCAGCTCCGCCGCTAGAAAAAAATAAGAAAACGAAAGACGAGAAGAAGAAGAAAAAGGTTGCAAAAACCGAAGCGATCGTCGTGAAAACGGAACAACCGATCGTTTTACCTCCATCGGACGAAGATATCGCGCGGATGTTGTTTGCGGAAATCAACGGCATGAGAAGACGCAGGTGATAGTCAATTTAGTTTTTAGATTTAATAATAATAATAATAATAAATACAAGCTCGCACATATAGCATCTCAACAGTTTTTACTCCATCACTAAATATTATTACAGTTAGTATCTTGAGTTGCTTGAGCTTTGAGCCACTGCAATGTAAGCAACTGAAGCGCAAGTAAACACAGAGCCGCAAGGATTCCGTAAAGTTTAGAGCGCGCGCGAGTGTTACTCTCGTCGTCATGGAATACATCCATCAGAGCGAGTTGATACGACTTCATCGAAGGTGGTTTCACTCGCAAACGTGTTGAAGCTTCGGACCATGGCTTTGAGTTTCCCGCGCGTACCATCGACGAGATGCGAACGGTCAACGTATCGTTGAAATATCCGTGTTCATTGTCGTCGTATCCGGTGTATAAGTTCAGATATTCCATGGATTCTAGCAGCGCGTTCGCAACTGATGGCGTCGCGTCAAACTCAAGAATCGAATCACCGCCGCCGTCGCCGCGATGCAACGGAATAGATGTCAGAGCATCTAACGCGGTATCATTTGTCAGATAAACTAGATTTTGACATTCAGAGACGATTTGGACGCGCACTAAAAACGCGTCTGAATCCACGCCTGCGTTCGATACAGTGAACGAACCGGACAAGTCGACTCGCGACATCCACTCAATCACTGGAAATGCATCCTCTCCCTTGACGACCACTTTTTTTGTATCCTCAATATTTATCACGTTGAAAACGATTTGTTTTGTCAATGTTGTCGTTATGTTGTTCCTAGTCGACGCGATTCGAATAGTTGCTATATCACTCCCATGGTAATCTCTCACGGGTGAGTACGAAAATAGACTGCAAGCGAACACGCGCCGGTTCACTTCTATTGTCGAATTTCTCTGCGACTCTCGCGAGTACGCGGTTCCCTTCAATGGAAATTGAATAAAATCGACTTTTAAATTTGTGCGCGTATTTTCTGACGACACAGAAGACGTTCGAGTATCGTTTGCGCACACCTTCACGACGATGTTCTCGTCTTCAGTGACGTTCAATACGATGGTGTTTGTTTTCGTCGAACACAATTCGACATCCTCGAGCTTTGCGTCTTGGCGAAAAACGCACGCAACGAGCGGAGGCAAAAGATTAAAGACCATGCGTACTCTGGCCGAATCTATAACTGGCGTGGAATACTCCGTTACATTTTCATCGAAAGGAAGCACTATGAACTCGGTAAATGTTGCCGTCGATGCCGTGCCGGCTGAGCGAAGCTGGTCTGGAGGATAATAGCAAAATGTGCATCTCGCTCCGACACAATAGGTCAAAGAATAAGAGTCAGACTGTTCATCGCTGCACGATCTGAGTCGACCAATAGAAGGAAAATGAAGCACTTCGACTTTAAACGTATCGTGCATCTCGTCTCTATCGATTACGAGCAGTTCAATCTCTCTCTTTCGGTAACTGTCGTCGTCCTCGGCGACGACATCAAAAACGGTCGGTGTATTCATGAGCACAATTTCGGGTGCTCTAGCTCTCAACCGATTTCGATAAATTGTTTGCGCATTTAACATGCTCAACGTCGTGTTATACATTGCAAAATACTTGAAGTATCCATCGAAACAGCAGTGATCACCAATGCGGATAAATTTACTTGCTGTGTTCGTCGCCGGCGAAGAGTACGATTGACCAAGTTGCACATTTCGTGTCGATTCAAAAAGAAGTGGTTGACCGTTTACGAGCGCTTGTATAGTGAGAGGCAAAGATCTCGTACCATCGCTCATCGCGCCGCCGTTGAAGGAAACCACGAGCGAAATGGCTAAATAGTGCGCCATAGTTCTATTATCGACGCTATTGTTCAAGCGATGCGAGTCTTCAAAAACTGGATTCTTTCGAAACATCAACTCTTTCGGCGCAACGAACGCGTAGTGCTGACAAGGCATGTGCGTTTCAACTATGATCGCATCGTTTTCTGCACCGTACAAAAAGTATCCGACCACATACCGAACGCGAAACTTCGGCGGCGCTCCGGGCCACTCGTCGCACGGCTCGTTCGCGTCCACCGACGGCGTTACCAACCCAAACTCGTTCACGTTGTAATTTTCAAAACTATCTTCGAGAGTCCAAATCGTAGCGGCAGACGACGCGTTCGCGTTTCGCATCGTCTCTGTAGGCACGAATACAATTTCAAAACTGCTATTTGTTCCCAACGCTGCCAAAATCGCGCTCGAGTTCGCGTACAAGTGTTCCTTCGGCTTGAGCTTAATCGACTCTGTGCCCAGATACGAATCGACGACATCTCCTGAGTTTGCTCCACCACCACCGTACTCCTCGCACAGCACTCTATTCTCTCCTTCGCTGGGATACGAATGCAACGCACCATTCTCCTCCTCCTCCTCGTCGTCGTCGTCGTTCAAAGCGGGCACCTTCTCCAAAACCGCGACATCATCATCACCTGCAACGACAGTATTTTTAGACGAGAGAAACCCGCACGTTTTCTCTCTCGCGGACCACGAAAGCACCGGTCGATTTTCGATCGTCTCTGTCCCCGCGATGTCTCCTCCTCGAGCGACATTCGCGACGACGAAGAAAATTAAAATCGAGAGAAGGAGAAAATGCGAGTCGAGGAAAGAGCGGCGAGTGGTAGCAGCAGTGGTAGTATTCATCGTCGTCGTCGTCGTCGTCGTCGTCGTCATCCTCCGCGCGTATTTTTTTTATATCAAAAAAGGTTTGACTGGAGGTTTTGAGGGAAAAAAACGAGAAGCCGTTTCGTCAAAAAGAGAGAGAGAGAGAGAGAGAGAAAGCGGAAGCGCTGCCGTCACTCTTCTTCCGACCGACGATACGCGATGAAATTCAACGCGCGATGACGAGGACGATCGCAACAACAGAAACTTCTCCGAAAACGATTTCAGTCGTCATCTCGTGCCTGAACGAATCCGAGAACATTTCCAAGTGCATTTTATCCGTCAAGAAGGCGGAGCGGCGGCTTCCCGACGACAACAAGAACAACAACATTGTGCGGACGAATGTCATCGTCGTCGACGGAGGATCGACGGACGATACCGTTCGCATCGCGAGAAAGCACGCGAGTAAAGATGTGGTGGTTATTAGGAGCAAAGAGAGAGGGAGAGCGAAGCAGTTTAATCGAGGCGGGATGGAAGCGTTCGCGATGACGACGGGAAAGTCGTTAGTATTAGGGGATTTGGAAGAGGAGAAGAAGAAGAAGAAGAACAATAAGCGCTTTGAGGAGGGCGACGACAACATTTTGGTGTTTTTACACGCAGATACGACGATGCCGGAAACGTACAGAGAAGATATTTACGAAGCTTTGAGCAGAGAACGGGAGAGACGAGCGAGAGAGCGGCGCTTTCCAAGCGCGTGGGGGGTGATTAAAAATGGCTGCGCGAACGCGAACGCGGTCCTCGGGAGTACGAGTAGTCGCACCGACGAGAATAACGGAACCGGCGATGAAGCGCCGTGTTGGGGCGCATTTCCAATTAAACTCTCCGGGGAACGCTCGAAGTGGAGGAAATCAGTGGTCGCATCCCTCGCGAATTTTCGAACTCGACGAACGTCGATTCCGTACGGCGACCAGGCGATATTCGTAAACGCGTCGGCGTTCGCCAAGCAAAAGTTTGACGAGTCGAAAACATTCATGGAAGATTACGAGTATTCGTCAAGGTTGAAGAAATGCTTCGGAAAACCAGCTATGGTGAAGAGTAGCGCTCCCGTGGTGACCGATTCCAGACGGTTTGAATCGGTAGGGTTCATGAACACGACGATGATCAATATTTTGTGCGTGGTTGGCTTTCACTTCAATGTGGACGTCGAAAGGTTGGCAAAGTTCTACAGAAATGCAAATAAGAAGAAAAAATTAGTAGGGTAGACTCAAACGGATAGTAATATCGATGTTTAGTTTTGTTTAGCGCACACATCTATAGTTTTGATAGTTTTTAGAGTAACAATACACGTAATAATTACACAGAATTCATCGAGCGAATCATAAGAGAGCGCTCACGCGCTTCCCTCCGATACGTAGCACTCATCTAAACCGAATACCGAACCGCCCGTTCGCGCTTCTTCTGAAATGTGTCTCACGTCGTTAAATTGCACCAACCCGCAAATGTTTTCTTCCGTAGTAACGTCTAAATCTATCGCGTGAATGCCCGCGTTTTGCGAACAAAACAACCCCTTCTGTCTACCGGTGGATTTCGGTACGCCGACTAAAATTTTCAACAGTATGTCCGTAAACATCCCGTGCGAAACAATGACTAAATCGCCAACGTCTTCTTCTTCTTTTTCTTTTTCTTTGTCGTCGTCGTCTACTTTCCGCTTCTTCGCTTTTTGAATTGCTTCGTCGTCTTCGTCTTCTCCTTGATTTTTCGTACCGTCGCTCTTGCCTCTCGCCCGCTTCCACAACATCTCTGCCACCTTCTCTGCTCTCGCTTGCGCTTCCGGTACAGTCTCCACCCCTCGCTTCGCATCCCACCAACCGTTTTTCAACTCCTCCGGGACGATGACGTCCGGAAATATCTGCTTAATTTCGTCTCTACCCATCCCGGGGCGTCCCGTCGCGTTGTTCGTCTTATTCTCGTTTTCCCCCTCATCTCCTCCAGCACCGCTCCCACTTCCTCCTCTCCCGCCTTCAAAACACCCCCCGTGTTCAAAAATCTCCCCGTTCACTCTCGCGTTCCCAGTCCTCAACCCATCCTCGACCGCTTTCGCGGTCAGCAAGCACCTCTTCATCGGCGACGTCCATATTTCCTTCACGCGTTTATATTTCGAATCCGCCTCTTTGGTGAAAAAAGCGGTTAAATTCGCGCACTGTTGCCAGCCTTTTTTCGTCAGCGACGGGTCCGATTGCCTCGAAGGGTTGTCCAGGTTTGGCGATTTTAACGCGTTGTTTTCGGATTGCGCGTGGCGGACGAGGAATACTCTCATCTTTTCTTTAATTAATGCGTGTATACATACGTGTGCAGATGTTCGAACAATTCGGAAAAAACTACAAATACTCGTACTTCTCGGGAAAGGTTTTAATAAGGTTGCAAATCGTTCAAATCACATGTGCGAAAAGAGAAAAAAAAACCGCTCTCGCTCTCTCGTCAAAAAAGCTCTCTCGCTTTAGTTTTAGTTTTTACCGCGCAAATAATCGCAATTAAAGCACATCCTCGTTTAACATACGCGCGGGGAGAGAGAGAGGGAGAGAGAGAGAGAGATGCGTTGCGTATCGCGGTACATTTAAGCACGAACGGGCCGCTCTCCGGTTTAAAATATATTAAAGAGAGGAGGACGTGAGAAAGGTCAGGGCAACCACATAAAAAAACAATCGCGAAAAAAAAATTATATTACGGAGGATAAAATATTATATTCCAAAGTCGTCGTCACTCGCGCGTAAA
>Ga0181560_10005601_pt1 | contig 11193 bp, 10 predicted proteins | sample 011ome_20_FD_133751 | JGI IMG/M metagenome (GOLD analysis project Ga0181560, IMG submission 133751) | Coastal salt marsh microbial communities from the Groves Creek Marsh, Skidaway Island, Georgia - 011509CT metaG (megahit assembly) | ecosystem: Environmental > Aquatic > Marine > Intertidal...
GCTCCGCGCCTTCACCACCGGGGTCGTGTCGTCGTCCCCGAGGGATGATGCGGATGCGCCCTCGCTGGGTCGCTCGGGCGTCAGCATGATCACGTCTTGGCGCCGCTCGCCCTCGATGACGCCGTCGCGGCGTCGGCGCGCGGGCGACTTGGCGGGCGCGCTCTCGGGCGGGAGCAGGCTGTTCGTGGGGTCCGGGTCCACCCCGAACCCGTGCTCGCCCGCGAACGAGGCGAAGCTGAACGACGAAGCTGAACCCTCCTCGCCGCCGCCGCCGCCCGCTCCGGAAGCGCCCACGCGCTCGGCGGGCTCGGCGGGCTCGGCCGAGGGCGTTTCCGGAACGGGCTCCGGCGGCGCCTCCGGCGCCCTCAGCGCCTTGTTGGAGAGCCCGAGCTGCGGGAGCTCGGCGCCTCCCGAGGCGTCCGCCGCTCTTTCTCGTGCCGCTTCCAGCGCCCTGCGCCCCGCGCGGTCCGAGCGCGGCAGACTGCGCGCGAGCGTCCCTAGAAACGTCCCGGGCGCGTCGAAGACGCGCAGGGTCTTTTCGTCCGCGCCGCTGACGAAAACCACGGACCCCCCGGCGAGGGTCGCGGCGTCGGTTTTCGCCTCCGCCTTTTCTTCGCCGCCGCCGAGCGTCCGCGCCGACGCCGCCGGGGGGAGCGCCGCCACGCACGTCACGGCGTGGCCGTGGATCTGCGGGCGCGCGATCTCGCGCCACCCCGTGGTCGGCGCGTCCAGCGTCAGCGTGACCGGCTTGTGCACGTCCCGCAAATCGCTCAAAAAGGTCTCGTCCACGCGGCTCTCCCAGCTCGCGTGCGCGCGCGCGGTCATGTCGACAGAGCCGGAGAGCAGGAAGCGCCCGGCGGCGTCCCAGGACAAACTCGTCACCTCGCCGGCGTGGCCCGCCGACGCCGGCGCCGGCGCCCAGCGCTCGTCGCCGCCCGCGGCTTTTGAGCCCGCGCGCCGCCACGCGTGCAGCGCGCCGCCGTGCGCGTGCGCCAGCACGCGGCGCGCGCGCGCGTCGAACATGGCGCCGTAAAACCCCAGGCAGCTGCTCGCCGCGTCGCCCACGCTCTCCGACGCCATCCAGACGCGCGACTCCGGACCCGGACCGCCGTCGCGCGGCGCCGTCGGGTCCGAGACCGGCGTCCAGTGGATGAGCGAGCGGTCGGCGCTCGCCGTGAGCAGCGAGAGCTGGGAGCTACTCGCGTGGCTCCCGCCGTGGACGACGAACGCCTTCGCGGCGTCCGGGCGCCACGCCACGGACATCACCCAGTCCTCGTGCCCCTGCAGCACCGCCTCCAGGTCGGCGGCGACCCGCGCCGCGCCGCCGAGGAGCGCGCTCGGCGGCGGCGGCGGGCGCGCCAACCGCGCGTACGCGGGGCACCCTAAACCGGAAGCGCTCCCGTCGTCCGCCGCCGCATGCGCGACGCGCACGCGCCAGACGCGCGCGGTCCGATCCTGGGACGCGCTGGCTAACAGCAAGCCGGGCTGGCTAACAGCGTCGTCGTCCGCGGCGAAGGCCAAATCGCGGACCCAGTCGGCGTGTCCCGCGAGCGTCGCGCACGCCTCGACGTCGACGCCCGCCTCTTTGTCCTCCGCGAGATTCTCGCTCTCGTCGCTCTCGCGAGAGGTGAGTTCCGAGGTGTCGCACAGAAACAAACGCACGCCGCCGTCCGCGCCGCCGACCGCGAGCACGAGCCGGTCGGTGCGCGGCAGACGCGCCAGCGCCGCGCTCAGGGGCGCGCGCCTCGGCGGGAACCGCAGGCGGCCCCGCGCGGCGAGCGGCGCGCGCGCGGGCGCCGCCTCGCCGGCGGCGGCGTCGGCGGCGGCCGAAGCGGGGGCGGGGGCGGGGGCGGGGGCGAGGTCGAGGTCCAGCCGCCACAAACGCACCTGGCCGTCCTGTGACGCGGTGACCAGGAGTCGCACGGAGGTGGGATCGCCCGAAGGCGCGAAGGCGCGTTCCGCGCGCGCGTCGAGCACCGGTCCTTCGTGCGCTTTTCGTTTCGCCACGACGCGCCACCTGTGCGCCTCGGGATCGAGTGGGCGTTCGGCGTCGCCGGCGGAGGCGTCGTCGCCGTCCGCGCCCGACCCGGCGTCGTCCGGAAGACGCGCGGGGTGGTCTGTGCGGTGCCACAGGATCACCGCGCCGTCCGCGTCGCCGCTCACCAGCCACCGGCCGGGCGCGTGCGCGTCCGGGATCCACCGCACGACGGTCACGGGCGCGTCGTGGCCGGGGAGCGTGCGGAGCACGCGCGCGCCCGCGGGGTCGTACACGGCCACCGCTTTGTGCGCGCCGTACGCCACGAGGCCGCCGCCGGGCGCGTCCTCGTGGTTCCAGTCCGCACCGTGCACGCTGCGGTTGCACCCCACGCTGACGTACTCCAGCTCGGCGGCGGTCTCGGGGCGTCGCAGGTGCGCGCTCGGGCGACGCGTCTTGAGAGGAGCCAGGCCGGGCATGGAGCGCCACGAGGGACTGGAACCGGTGGGTGAGCTCATGGCGACGCGGAGGCCGGCGCCGCCCGCGCCGTTCACGCTCGGGCGCGACGGTTCCACCGACGAGCAGACGGGACCCGGGTCGCGTGCGCGCGCGCGCGCGTGGTGTTCAACAACGATCGCGATCTGGCGAAGAGATGTGGTCTTGACAACGCCGATTTTGAGTGTTTTTCCAGCGTTCCCGACCTCTAGGCCCCCATTGCGCCCATCGCCGGGTGGCTTGGACGCCGGCGTCGCAGGCGAGGATGTCGGCGCCGGGCGCGTCGGGCCGCGCCTTCGTGTCGGAGTCCGCGCTCGACTTCCTGCTGCTCGAGGCGACGCGCCGGTACCTGGACAAGGGCGAGGCCGGTCGTCGCGCGCTGCACCGGATGGGGTTCCAGGTGGGCGCGCAGCTCGCGGAGCGGCACACCAAGGACCGCGCGAGGTTCGCGGACTCCACGGAGGTTGTTCTGTTCGTGTGCAAGGAGTTCTGGCCCGCGGCGTTCGGCAAGCGCGTGGACAGCCTGAAGACGAACAACAAAGGCACGTTCGTGCTGACGGACAACGCGTTCAGGTGGACGCGGCACGTCGCCGCGGTCGGGCCCTCCGCGGATGCCGGCGAGTCGGCGCGACGCGCCGTCGCCGCGGAACACGCGCGCGTGCCCGCGGGCATGCTCACGGGCTTCCTCGCGACGCTGGGGTACCCCGCGGAGGTGGAGGCGGACGCGAAAAACGCGCCCGCGGTGGTGTTCACCGTGAGGCTACAGGGAGGCGCGGGCGCGACGACGACGTCGCGATGAGACGGATCGGACGTACGCGAGGCGATCTTTGCAAAATGTTTTCAACGCGGTGTCGCGCGGTGTCGTCACCTGAGCTTCTTGACCATGAGGTACCTCTGCTTCCCCAGCATCGCGTCCACCGGCGAGCACGAGTCGTCCACGACCTCGTACCCGCGGCCGCGGTACAGCGCGATCGCGGGTTCGTTCCGCCGGAACACGTGCAGCGCCGCGCAGTCGTAGCCCCAATCCAGCGCGACTTTCTCGGCGGCGCGCAGCAGCGCGTCGGCGACGCCGCGCCTTCGGAACTCGTCCTTGACGCACATGCAGCTCACGTACGCGTACTCGTCCGCGGGCGCGCCGCCTCGCCACCGCCCCGGGCGCGCGCGCATCGAACGCGATGCCGCGCGTTTCTCCGCCCAAACCTCCAGCGCGCCGCCGGCGCCCGCGCCATCCGCCCACGGCGTCGCCGCGCCCGGGACGCCGCGCCCGCCCTCGCCCGGCGCCGGCAACTTCTCGGTCACCTCGGCGTCGCGCTGGATGCTCAGCTCGACCACGCCGACGATCGGCGCGGCGGCGGTCTTCGCGCGTCGCTCCATCGTCGCGCTCGTCGCGCGGGTCGGCCACCGCCCGCCGAGCCGCGGGTCGGGCGGGTCGCCGGCCGAATCGCCCATCGCGACGCGCGTCGCGACGAGGGGCGCGAACCGCCTGCTGTCCAGGTACTCGTACTTGCGGTCGAGCGTCACGGAGACGTCCGCCTTGAAGTACTGCAGGAATATGGGGTCCAGCACGGGCGTGACCGGCTCGAAGAACGCCAGCGCCTGCGTGTCCGAGATATCCCGGAGCTGGTCCGCGGTGCCGTAGCTGACGTGAAATGCCCCATCCCGCGATGTCAATACCCGGTTGCCAGCGGGGGAAGCGCTCGCCACGACCCGATCCGCGCGACCGGGAGGGAGAGCGGGACGGAGCGCGCGCCAGGCGTGTACCCGCCGGCCGCTCGCCCGGCACACGGGGCGCGGGCACGACCCGACGGACGTCGCCGTCGCCATGGTGCCGTGCTCCAGAAGTGTGAATCCACGTGTCAAGCAAGACTATCATTCGCGTTTCGTCATGGGGGGGCCGACTTGAAACGAGGTGTGCCCACCTGCCGTGGTACCATTTTGAAGCGCCGCGCGGGCGCTTCACGGTGGCGGACGAGATGGCCTCCGGGGACCGCGCAGCGCGCGCGGCGATCTGCGATCTGCTCGAGGTGACCCGCCAGGTCATGAAGCCACCCTCGGAGAACGGCACGCACTGGTGCGCGGAGGTGGCGCCGAAGCGGATGGTCGAGTGGTGCCTGTCCGAGCTCGCTGAGGTTGAGGACGAGATCGAGCGCGCGGAGAAGGCGGAACTCGCGGCGAAACGACGGACGAGCTCGCCGGATGCCTCGGCGCTCCGCGCGACGCCGTCGAGGCGGCGGCGCGAGGGGGTCATAGAAGGCAGACGGACCGAGGACGCGCTCTTCATCACGCCCGAGAAGCGAGAGAGCGAGCCGAGCGAGACCGAAGCGGACGCGACGACGCCCGCTCAGGCTGGCGGTGCCGACGGCGTCGCCGCCGCGGCGCGAGCGAACCGCTCCGACGTTCACGCGGACCGAACTGATTCTGCTCTCGCCGCGGAGAGCGTCCGGCGATCGCGCGCGCGAGTCAAGGACGAGCTCGGCGACCTGCTGTTCGACGTGCTGATGCTGGCGTGCGTGTGCGAGCGGCGGTTCGGCGCCGGCGACGGTGACGCCGGCGCCGGCGTCACCGTCGCCGGCGCCGCGTCGCACGCGGCGCAAAAAGTGAAACGACGGTGTCCCCACGTGTTCGGCCCCTTGCCGGGCCCCGCGGCGACGCGCGCGGAAGAGGAAGCGGAGTGGAAGAAGGCCAAGGCGAGCGAGAAGGCGGCCGTCGCGGCCGGCGCGGAGCTGCCTCCGGCGCCGCCCACGCGGCGAGGATACGCGTATCAGTTGGCGCGTCCGTTTTCGGTTTTCGCCGACGAGCCGGAGGCGCTCGTCGCCTCGGCGGCGGCGGGGGCGTGTTTCGGCGTCGTCTTAGGCGCGGTGCTGTGGCGAAGGCACGGGTAGAGGCGCACGGGGAGGTTCGCGACACGGCGGTCTACGCATCGGACGATGGCGCGTGTGCGTGCGGACGTGCGCCTAAACATATCTATACCTTGCGCCGCAAAAGTACGTCGGTTCGACTCGCGCCCGGAAACTCACCCTCTGTCGTCTCCGAGCCTCTTCTCGAGCGATTCGATCTTCTCGTCGGCGAGCACGAGCTTGGCCTCCGCGGACTGCAGCTTGAGGAACACCACCACCAGAGGCGCGAAGAGGAACAGCGAGGCGATGATGGACGGCAACGCGATGGGGATGTAGTGCGTCCCCGCCACCACGCACACGTTGCCCCAGGGGGCGCACGCCTCGAGCAGGTCGTCCGCGTACAGAGGAACGCCCATCATCTCGGCAGCCCGGGGAGGTGCCGTGTTGCCGACCCGAGCGGGCCGGGAGGCTCGGAGGCCGAGGGGGTTCCGTGCGCGCGCCGCGCCCGCGCGCGGACGCAGGCGCTCGACGCGGCCGCTCGCCACGCGCGCCGGCGCGTGCGTCACCGAGGCGATCGACGCCATGGCGACGCGAGGAGGGAGTGACGAAACCGACGAGGTTGCTCGCGACGACATCCAAAATGACGAGTCATACGAAAAGTTTATTCCTCGTCGCGCGCGCGTCGTGAACGCTCTACGCGCGGGTTGCGCATATCGGCGCCTCACGGTGAAGTCTGCGTCTGCTCCCGCGACTGACCCCTTCGCCTTTCGGCGTCGTTCATCTCCAGCCGCGCGACGAGCTCCATCTTCTTGCCGCTCACCTTCAGGCTCCGCGCGCGCGCCTCGGCGGCGAGCTGTTTCCCCGACATGCCGAAGTACGGCCCGAAGTACGGCAAGGGGTCGTCCGGGCCGAGCGCGCGCCGCAGCGTGGCGTCCGCCTCGGGCGCGTCGTCGCCGTCCTCGGCCGCCTCAGCCGCGCGCTCGGCGACGCTGCGCACCACCACCTCGCGCACCAAAGCGCACAGGGGGTCCTCGACGCGCGTCCGCGCTTCGACGGAGGAGCCTTGGTTCGTTTCGTTCGTGTCGGCGTCGTCGGACGCGTCGTCGCCGACGACGTCGTCGGACGTACGCGCCCCGTCGCTCCGTCTCTCCGTCTCCGCCTGGTCGTTGGCGTCGCGCTCGCCGCGCGCGCTCGCGGCGACGTGCCCGTACGCGGCGATGAGCAGCGCTTCCGCCCTGCCGTGGTCCTTCTTGCGCCGCAGCTGCTCTGTCGTCGAGGGGAACACGGCGCCCGCCATCGCGCGACTCTCGTCCTTGGTGCTCTTCTTGTGCGCCAGCCCCAGCGCGTACTTCCACGCCTGCGGCTTGACCACGCGCACGTCCAGCCCCGCGGACGCGAGCACGCCCTTCCACAGCCCGAAGTTGTACCCCTGCACGAACGCGGTCTGCGCGGAGAAGCCGAACTCCACGCCGCCCTCCTCGACGTGCGCGACGGTGCCCCGCGGGATCCGCGCCGACGCAACCAGCGCCACCATCGCCTCGACGCAGAGGCGCGTGCGCTGCTTGCCGTTCACCTCCACCTTGACGGTGGGGCAGTCCAGCACGACGACGCGCCGCGCCACCCCCGGCGCGGGGCCGCGCACGACCACCAGCGCGCCCCCGGCGTCGGAGTCGCAGCCGACGAGCGTCCAGCCCCACGGCGCGCCGGTTGAGGGATCGAGGTCGGGCGCGAGCTCGCCAGCCTCCGCGTCGGGCTCCGCCGCGCGCGGGACCAGGCGCACCGCGCGCGGGCGACGCCGCGAGGCGCGGAGCGCGCCCGACGACGCGCAAGCGGGAGTTCCGCGAGCGGCGACGACCGCGGCGACCGCGGCGACCGCGCTCTTGCCTCGCGACGCGCCCGGCGCGGCCGCGAAACCCGGCGCGGGCGTCCATCCCCGGTGGGCACCGCGCGCGGCGGATCCCCACCCGCACGCGGTCCACGGCGCGAGTGCGCGCGGCACGCCCGTGGCCATCGCGTGGTGACGCGACGCGGACAAGCACGGGGCGCGTCCGAGTCCACGCAGCCGGAGCGACGCGGCCCGCGACAGCATCAGGGCGCCGTCGCGGAGTGACGCGCGGGAGTCGCGAGGAGAGCGGGAGCGCCTAACAAGCGCGCGACAACGGTCTTCCCACTTGTTCACAGTGGAGGGTGGAGGCGACGAAGGAAACGAAAAGAGCTTCGATTTGGAAAAAAACACGACGGTTTCCAACTTACTTCCGCGCGCTCGTCTTCGGGTATTTGTCCTCCACGAAACTGCGATCCTTCAGGCCGAGGCGGTAAATCACCTCCCCGTACGAGTCGCCGTCCCTCCGCCGCAGGTACTTGAGCAGCTTCTTGCGCCGCTCGAGCATCGCAATCAGACCGCGCCGCGAGGCGTTGTCCTTGTGGTGCGTCGAAAGGTGCGCCGTCATGTACCGGATGCGCTCGGTGAGCGCAGCAATCTGCGCCTCCGCGCCGCCCGTGTCGTGCGCATGGCGCGAGAAGCCCTCCCGCGCGTGACGCAGGGCGGCCCGGTTCGCCTCGTGCGCGCTGAGCTGCGCGGCGTCCAGGTACTGGCGAACCAAGTCGGGCTTGATGTCGCCCGCCGGCGAGGACGCGGAGGACGCGTCTCCTCCGGGGCCTGTTCCATCGGCGCGAGGCGAGGCACGACATCATCAGGTCAGCGATACGGTCTTCGGTCGATGGATTCGTCGCGTGACACGACTCGCTTCGCGTGTCGTCGGTTTCGCGGTGACGGCGCCGCGGCGCGAGACAGCCTCGGCGCGTCTCGTCTCGACAAAGTCTCCGCGCGCGCGCCGTCGCGAGAGAAAAAACCGCTTAGGGTTTCGCGCCCGTGCGCTCGGCGCGCGACGCACCTGAACCCATGCGAGGTCCGGACCCGGCCGAAAACAGCCTCCCCGCGCCCACCGTCGATGGACCGAAGTGATGCGAGGACATCCTAGTGCTATTGCTCGTCAACCCCCCTACCGTTCCCGCGCATCTCCGAAGAGCGCGGAACACACAACCCGCCATGGCGCTCGCTCACGGAGCGTTCGCCGAGCGGTGTCGTGGGCCGGCACGGACGCTTACGTGGCGTTGGAGTTGGGGGAGCGCTTCTTGCCCAGACCCACGACGACGTTCACGAAACGGCGGTTGTACTGTGGGCGATCGGGGAGGAGAACGGGCGGCGTCAGCGTCGCGATCGGGGAGGTTCCGGGCGAGGCCGGGATAGAACCTAAGGCGCGAAATCGTAACGGGGATTCGGCGTACCTTGAGACGCTTGATGGCGCGACCCTTGGGGAGCTTCTTCTTGTCCTGCTTGGCGACCTTGGGGGTCTGACCGCGAACCTTACCGGCACGAGCGAGGGAACCGTGGACCTTGCCCATCTTGTGTTGAGGTGTGTTATGCGCACGCCAGAGAGACCGAGCGCGCAGAAGCCGGCGACGGCAAACGCTGAAAAGAAATCGACGCGGGCGTGATGGAAAAAACAAACAGGCCTCGTGCTTTCCTCCCATTTCTTCCCGATACCAGCCATTTTGTTTTTGTGGAGGGAGTCAACGTTTCTACGAAGCGAGGCAGAGAAACTCGCGAATTTGGGTGACGTCGCCGTCTGCGATGACGTCGCAGTCTTAGAATTTCTCAACGAGCGAATCGCGCAAACAACTCGAAAATGATCGGAAAACCCGCTCGATGTTTTCGCGTGAGACTGAAAACGCATACGCGAGATTATGGGAAAATACAAACCGATTTCGAGCAGACTTGCTCTCGCCGTCTCGCGTTTGAAGATTTGCCGTAGAAACCTGCGTCTCCGACGCGTCCGGCATTCCACCAAGCGCCGGCAAAGCAACCGAACGACTTTCGCGTCCCCGCGTCGTCGTATCGCTCAGCACTCTCTCCGCACACCAACGAAGCACACCGCCGCAACCATGGGCGCCGACGAGAACACCGAGAACCGCGTGGCCGAGCCTCTGCTCGACCCCAACGACGACCGCTTCACCATGTTCCCCATCAAGTACGGGGACATCTGGGAGATGTACAAGAAGGCCGAGGCCTCCTTCTGGACCGGTACGTCTCCTGCACGACCCAAACTCCCCGTTCGTCGCGTTTTCCCCGAACCCGTGCGGTCGCGACGACGCGCGCGCCCCGTCTTTCGGCGCGTCCGAGGCGCAGAATTTACCGTTGTCGCTAACGCGCGCTTCCCCGTAAAATCGCAGCCGAGGAGGTCGACCTGAGCGACGACATGAAGCACTGGGAGACTCTCACCGATGACGAGAAGCACTTCATCTCCCACATCCTCGCCTTCTTCGCGGCGTCCGACGGCATCGTCCTCGAGAACCTCGGCGTGCGCTTCATGGGCGAGGTCCAGTTCCCGGAGGTGCGTTTCCCAGTTCAAAACCCACCACGTCCTTTCGTGTGCCGGCTACGCGTGCGCTTTTCCCGGCCGGCGACGCGCTCGCATCCGACGCGCGACTGACCGACGTCGTACCCGCTAATCGCTCCCCACCCGCAGGCTCGCGCGTTCTACGGCTTCCAGATCGCCATCGAGAACATCCACTCCGGTGCGTGTGACGTCATCCCTCCGACCCCTCCGTGGGTGCCAACAACGGCAATCTCGCTTTTTCGAAGCACATCACAGGCACTGACCCTCTCCGCCCCCGCGCGTCGACTCCCGCCCGCCCGCAGAGATGTACTCGCTGCTCATCGACGCGTACATCAAGGACGCCGCGCAGAAGACCTACCTCTTCCAGGCGATGCAGAACATTCCCTGCGTCGCCAAGAAGGCTGACTGGGCGCTCAAGTGGATCGAGAGGTGCGTCGCCGACCCCCGCCGACGGGTGCCAACTTTTCAAACCTTCGAAGATCTGTCTTTTTTCGCTTTTCCGCTGGTTTGAAAACAATCGCGCGAGACGCGACGCGACGTCCGCGACTGCGCGCGCCGCGCGGTGACTGACCCGCGTATCCCTCCGCTACCATCACTCTCACCAACACCAACAGCGGCAAGTCCTTCGCCGAGCGCCTGATCGCGTTCGCGTGCATCGAGGGCATCTTCTTCTCCGGCTCGTTCTGCTCCATCTACTGGCTCAAGAAGCGCGGGCTCATGCCCGGGCTCACCTTCTCCAACGAGCTCATCAGCCGCGACGAGGGCCTGCACCGCGACTTCGCCTGCCTGCTGTACAGCTACCTGAACAACAAGCCCGACATCGAGGTCGTGCGTCAGATCGTCACGGAGGCGGTGGAGATCGAGAAGGAGTTCGTGTGCGACGCGCTGCCGGTGTCCCTGGTGGGCATGAACAAGGAGCTCATGTCGGAGTACATCGAGTTTGTCGCCGACCACCTGCTGAGCCAGCTCGGCATGGAGAAGGAGTACAACGCCACCAACCCCTTCGACTGGATGGAGCTCATCTCGCTCCAGGGGAAGACTAACTTCTTCGAAAAGCGCGTCGGCGAGTACCAGAAGTCGGGCGTCATGAACTCGCTCACCGCCGGCGGCTCCGCCAACGCCTTCTCGCTCGACGAGGACTTCTGAGGGGGACGTCCGCGCGAGACGACGTTCGGGGGACTCGCGGGGAACTTCGCGCGCGAAGAAGAGCGCGACGGCGACGGAAACGCGCGACCGACTCGCGACTCGGGCGGCGGCGGAATGTGCCGGTGGCGAAAACACCACCGGCGGGAGCAGACCGCACCCGGGCGCGACGAAAGGCGGTCCGCGCGTCGTCGGCGGCGCGCGGGCGGGATACGTTATCGTTTTCGTTACAAAACGAACTAAACTTAGCGACTAGCTTGTCACAACCTACCACGCATCATCACGCGCACGCGTCACCCGAGACGCGTCTCCGGCGTCGCCGCCTCCCAACTCCCGCCGCCGA
>Ga0181560_10005602_pt1 | contig 11192 bp, 7 predicted proteins | sample 011ome_20_FD_133751 | JGI IMG/M metagenome (GOLD analysis project Ga0181560, IMG submission 133751) | Coastal salt marsh microbial communities from the Groves Creek Marsh, Skidaway Island, Georgia - 011509CT metaG (megahit assembly) | ecosystem: Environmental > Aquatic > Marine > Intertidal zone...
AAGTTGGTAGACGAAAGTTGGTTGACGAAACGAGCGGAATCGAATATCCCGCGGGCGTCTGTCTACGCCTGCGCCGGGTCTAGAGGCACGGGCACGAAGTGTTCCGGGGCGAGCGCGCGCAGGATCTCTTCCTCCTCCGCGGTCAGGAGGTGCATCGCCGTGAGCTGAACCAGCGCCGCGGCCGGCGCGGCGCCCTCCATCCGGTGCACTTCATGTCCCTCGCGCATCCAGAGCGTCGTGGGGTACGCGCCGACGCCGTGCCGGCTCGCCAGGGAAGACGCCTCCTCCGCGTCCACCTTGGCGATGTCCAGGTCCTCCAGCGACGGGATGTCCTCGAGCGCCGCCGCGAGCGTCGCGAGCTCGGGGGCGAGCACCGCGCACGGCCCGCACCACGTCGTCCCGAAGCTCACCACCGCGCTCGACCCACACAAGAAGCTCATCTCAGCCTCCTCCGCGTTCCACACCTGAAGCTCGCCCGCGCGAGCGACGTGTGTGGCGCCGCGGGCGCGACACGCGTCTCTGCCTCCCACGCGAGCGGCACGCCTGGAGGCGCACGACGCCCTCGCCGAGCCCAGGATGAGCCCGCGCGCCGCGACGACGGCCACCATCGCGTGTGCCGCGCGTTGTGTCGCAGGGCGCGCGGAGACGGCACCAAACGCGCTCGGAAAAAATCACTGCGCCTCAACTCGTGGCTCTCGTTCCTCGCGAGGCCACGTGTCTCGCGTTTTCGTTTCTGGGTCGACGCGACGACTGGAGGAGCGACGTGCGCGCCCTGCCGCGCAAAACTCCTGACGCGATGAGCGCGGTGGCACACGTCGCCCCCGCGCGCTCGGTGCGCGCGCTCGCGCCCTCTCGCGCCGCGGCGAGACGCCGCGCTGGCGTGGTCGTCCGCGCCGCGGCCGAACCGAAATCGAAATCGAAAGATGGCACCGCCTCGACCGAACGCAAGCCGAAGGTGGCCATCGTGGGCGCCGGCTGGGGCGGATTCGGCGCCGCCAAGGCACTGTGCGAGGCTGGGTGCGACGTGACGCTGCTGGACGGCATCCCCGACCCCACGGGCATGACTCCGAGCACCACCCCCACGGGCAAGCCCTTCGAGTACGGCACGCGCGGGTTCTGGAAAGATTACCCGAACATCGAGGCGACGCTTGCCGAGCTCGGCGTCCGCGAGTCCGACGTGTTTTCGGACTTCACCGCGTCCTCGTTCTTCTCCCCCGACGGCCTCGAGGCCACCGCGCCGGTGTTCAGCAGCAGCGACTACCCGCAGCTGCCCTCGCCGTTCGGGCAGGTGTTCGCGACGTTCGACAACTTCAAGCGGCTCCCGCTGGAGGACCGCGTCACGATGGTGGGCTTGCTGTACGCGATGCTCGACTTGGGCAGGGACGACGAGACGTTCGAGGCGTACGACAGGATGACCGCTCACGACCTGTTCATCACGTTCGGGCTGAGCAAACGCCTGGTGGACGACTTCATCCGACCGACGTTGCTGGTGGGTCTGTTCAAGCCCCCGGAGGAGCTCTCGGCGGCGGTCACGATGGAGCTGCTGTATTACTACGCGCTCGCGCACCAGGACTCGTTCGACGTGCGCTGGATCGCAAAGGGCACGGTGGCGTCGAGCCTGATCGCGCCGCTCGCGGAGCGGCTCGTGACGAAGTACGGCCTGAAGGTCTTGGGCGGGTGCCGAGTGGAGGAGGTGGTGGTGGACGAGGCCACGGGCCTGGCCACCGGGCTCAAGTACGCGAAGAGCGCGGGCGCCGGGAAGAAGCCGAAGAGCTTCAAGCTCGAGGGCGTCGACGCGGTCGTGCTCGCGCTGGGCGCGAAGGGCATGCGCGGTGTGGTGGGGTCCTCGCCCGCGCTCGCGCGCGCCGCGCCCGAGCTCTCGCGCGCGGCGTCGCTGGGGGGCATTGACGTGGTCACGACGCGCATCTGGCTCGACCGGTACGTCGCCGTGGAGAACCCGGCCAACGTGCTGAGCCGCTTCGACGGTTTGCGCGGCGCCGGCGGCACGTTCTTCATGCTGGACCGGCTCCAGAAGAACGACGAGGTTGCGCTGTGGGGCGGAGAGGAGCCCCGAGGGTCGGTGCTGGCGTGCGACTTTTACAACGGAGGCGCCGTGGCGTGCCTGTCGGACGAGGACATCATCGATCTGCTGATGAAGGAGCTGTTGCCCGCGGCTGTGCCGGGGTTCAAAGACGCCAACGTCGTAGACGCGCACGTCGCGCGGTGTCCGGGCGCGGTGACGTGGTTCTCCCCCGGATCGTTCGCGTGCCGGCCGCCCCTGGTCACGTCCGTCGCGAACGTGACGTGCGCGGGCGACTGGGTGCGCATGGGCGACCGCGAGCACGGCGCCAAGGGGCTGTGCCAGGAGCGCGCGTACGTCTCCGGCCTCGAAGCCGCCAACGCGCTGAGCCGGAGCGCTCTGCGCGTCTGCGACGCCAACAGCCCTCAGAACGCGGCGCTGCGCGAGCACGTCGTGATTCCCGTTCGCGCGGACGAGACGCAGGTGGTCGTGGGCCGCGCCGCCAACAAAGCCGTGATGGACGCGCTCAAGCCGTTCGGGCTCGCGTCGCCGTGGGTGCGGTGACGCGGCGGATCGCGGCCGTCGCGGGCGAGACGACGCGAGCGAATTCGGCGGCGGAGTTCGCATCGTAGGATACGTATACGCCTTATTTGAAGTAAAGGACGGTACGAGCTCGTGACTTGTCCGACAAAACGCCTCGACGTCGTTCATCCGACGAACGCCTTCCCGACGAACGCCTCTCTTCGCGGGGAGCTAGCCCCCCCGCGTCGGCCCGAAGACGTACGCGGTGTACGCGGCGTACACGACGGGGAACCCCACCAGCGACGCGCGGTCGACCACCTTCGCCGCCGCGAGCAGTTTCGACCCGAGGGCTCGACGCGCCTTCCCCGCGACTCTTTGCCCGTACGCCTCCCCCTCGCCGCTCAGTTCCGGCGCGACGTCGCCGCGCGCCCACCGTGCGGGCTTCGAGTCGACGGACTGCGCGTCCGGGTCCGCCTCGCTCTCCCCCGCCGCGCCCTCCATCTTCTCCCCCCGCGTCTGCAGCTCCCGGACGACGACGGACTCGAACGCCGCGAAGACGGTGAAGAACGTGCTGACGATGACGAACTCGTGCATCGGGGTGAGGTACGCCGTCTTGGGCATCAGTTCGCTCAGGATGAGCTGGAACACGTTGAGCGCCAGCAGAAGCGTCAGGCTCATGCTCGCGCGTCCGGCGAGGTCGTCTCTCGGCATGAGGAACACCAACCACGACAGCGAGGTGAGCAGAATCACCACCAGGATGTAGTTGATCATGTAAAACACCGTCGTGCGCCGCACGACGATTTCGCACGTCACCGCGCTCGTCGTCGACGCCGCGTCGAGGTCCATCGTGACGTTCATCGTCCGCGAATAATGCGCCACCAGCCCGTCCATGTACTCGCGCATCGGCCCCGACGCGCCGGCGAGGGTGTTCCAGTCGAGCGCGATCGTGGAGTGTTCGGACGCGGTCGCGCCCGCGAGCGTCCAGCCGCTGATGATGTCTTTTCCCTCCTGCGGGTCAGCGACGCGCGCGTCGAGGCGCGCGGAAACCGGGCGCCACGCGAAATCCGCGTACGAGTACGCGCCCCCGTCGTCGTCCGCGACGACGGTCACGGTGATGGGCAGCCTCTGCTCGTCCGCGGGGAACTTCACGAAGCTCATTGGCGCGGAGAAAACGCCTCGCACGGCGACTTGGAACGTCACCGCCTTCGCGCGGACGTCCGCCCACAGGTACTGAGACGACGCGTCGTACTCAAGCTCGCGCGCGTTTAGGAACTGCAGTCTCGGCCTCCACACGTACGCGCACGTGCCTCGGTGTATTAAGTCGCCGCCGGCGTTGCAGTCGGCCCAGACGTTGGCGTCGGACCAGTGCATCAAGATGTCAAGCTCCGCGGCGAACGAGAAGTCCACCTCGTCGATGTTCGAAACCGCCTTGACGTTGATCGCCATCTGCGCCGTCTGCACGTCGCGGCCGCGCATCTTGTCGACGTTCACGAGCGCGCCGGGCGCCAGGAACGATTCCTTGCCTTGTGTGAAGTCCATCGCGAGACCCAGAGGGAAGTCAAGACTGTCCACGAGCTGGTCGAGCGTCAGGCGGGTCATGTGCGCGCCGGTGATCCGGGAGGCTTCGAACGCGCTCTTCGCGTCGCCGAACCCCGTGGCGCCGAGAAACGAAGACATCTCCGCGACGTCGAACAGGTACGGGTGCTTGCAGAAAGACGCGCTGGCTTTGATGACCGCCATGAACGTATCCGGGCTGAACTCGGCGTTCTGCTCAAGGGCGTTACCGTTCGCGACGTAATCCAGGCACATCGGCTGACTCGCCGCGTGCTCGCCCCAGGACGCGCACGCGGCGGCCACCTCCGCGACGCACGCCGCGTACTCGTTCTCGCGCTGGCACGCGCACAGTCTCGACGTCGCCGTCGACGGCACGAGGCACGACCACCAGGCGGCAGACAGCAGGAGCAGCGCGAAGCGGGGCAGCCCCGCGCCACCGCGCGCCATCGGGAAAACCCGATGTCCTGCGCGCGTGTGTGTCGTGTGTGTGCGGACGCGACGATCGTACCTTACGCGAAAAATGCGTTGTCGGAGAAGCGTCGGGCCCGCGATAAATTTTTTTACTCCCCCGGTGCACGCGGACACGCGACCCGAGGAGGGCTCGAGCCCGACGCGACAAACCCCAAGTCTCCGTTCGCGCGCGATCAGACGGAGACGCACGGGTTCGGACCGCGTCTTTGGTCGGGCGTCTCGCGGAGATGACCACGAAGGGCCCGTACGACCAGGACACCTGGTCGCCATGGCTGACCAAGGTGACCTACAAGGCGCCGAAGGCCATGTCGCTGCAGGCGTTCAAGATGGCCCTGCTCAAGAAGCGGTTGGCGGAGGCCAAGGCGATTTCCGCGCGCGCCGCCGAGGCCGACGAGGCGCGGGCGGAAGCCGCGGCGGACGTGAAGGCCATTAAGGCGGAGCTCCTGGCGGCGAAGGAGCGCGAGGAGCGCATGAAGCACGTCAAGGCGCACGCCGAGGCTGCGGAGGAGGCCGCGGAGGCGCAGGAGGCGGCGGACAAGGCGCGCGCCAAGGTTGAGCGCCTCCGCGAGGAATTCGAGGAGGAGGAGCGCGAGGTGATGGCCAAGAGCAAGCGCGAGCAGGAGTCCCGCGCGAAGGCGCTGCAGGAGCGCGAGCGCAAGCGCTCCGAGCAACGCGCCAAGCTGCAGGAGGAACTCGAACGCCGCGAGAGCGAGAGGCACAAGCAGGTGCTCAAGCTCAAGGACACGCTGAAGGAGCACGCCGAGGCGAAGCGCCAAATCGCCGAAGACGCCGCGCCCGAAGAGGGCGAGCTGGATTTGGGCGGCGGGGGGGGCGACCGCGCGAAGCCCGGCGCGCCCGACCCGAACGCGAACCCGTTCGAAGACGGACCGGCGATCGGAAGAGACGGGATGGGGGGGATGGGCGGGCCGAGCCCGCGGTTCCAAGGCGCGACGAGCCATCTCAACGAGGGGGGCCCGTCGCCGTCGCCGCGCCCGGGCGCGCCGCGGGGGACCCCGGGCCCATGGGGCCCGGGCGCGCCCGGCCCCCACGACGCGTACGGGCGCCCGCCTCCGAACCCGCGCGCGGAGATCCGCGCGGGCGACTGGATGTGCCCGAAGGGGTGCGGGAACGTGTTCGCGAGCAAGATGCGGTGTTTCCGCTGCGGCGCGCCCAAGCCGCAGGGAGCGCTCCGCCACGCTCCGGCGGAGGCCCACGCGTACCACGCGCGGGGCGGCGGGGCCCACGGCGGCGGGTGGGGGGACGGGCGACGCCCGACCATGGGCGGCGGCGGACGATGGTGAGGAAGCGTTCATGAACACGTCTCGAATTTAGAGTATCTTACATGTTTCGGTGAAAGACGTTTCGGTGAAAGATTCGGGGCGGACGGAGCTCACTCCGACCCTCCCGCGCTCCCGCGCTGCACTTCCTCGGCTTCGAACGCAGCCACCGTCTTAAGGATGTCCCGCACCAGCGCGTCGACGTCCAGGCTGTCCGGATGTCTCCCGTCGCGGTCGCGCTCGCCCACCGCGCGCGCGCGGCACTCAACAACCTCGCCCGCGCGAGCCGCCTGCTCGAGCGCTGGTTCCCCAGCCGCCGGGATCGTCGTCCCCGCCGCCGTCACCGCGTCATCTTCTTTCGCGTCTTCGTCGTTCGCGCCGGCGCGCTCCTGCCGCGCTCCTGCCGCCTGCCTCTCCCGCTTCTCCACGCGCTTGCTCCCCAGGTGCTTGTCGTACAGCCCGTCGTAGTACTCCAGCAGCCCGTCGGCGACGGCGGCGAAGTCGCCCTCGCGCAGCGCGCCGCGCAGCGCGTCGGCGCGCTGGTTCCCCAGCCGCTTGCGCAGCTTCCCCACGCTCTCGTCCATCGCGCCGCGCCAGGCGGGGTCGGCGCGGTGCGTCTCCGCGGCGTAGTCCTCCACCAGCGTCCGCAGACGCGTCGCGCGGGGCGCGACCACGTTCACCACCAGCGGCGCGTGCCGCATGCGCGCGAACAAACCGGGGTCCACCGAGCACTTCCCGACGTGCGGCCCCTCGTCCTCGATGAAGATCCACGGCGATGATGAAGATCCGGCGGCGGAGGCGTCGGAGGCGTCGGCGGACGCGCGCTCCTCCGTCGTGAGCGCGACCCAACGCATGGCGACGAGGTTGGCGAAGTGCTCGCTGGTGGGCTGCGCGGGCGGTCGCCCGACCCAGCCGAACGCCGAGCCGCTGTGCGCGGCGAGTCCCTCCAAGTCGATCACGCGCTCGCCGGCGGCGCGCAACCCGAGCAGCGCGGCTGTTTTCCCCACGCCCGTGCGCCCGCCGACGACGCACAGCCGCGGCTCGCGGCGCTTCTCCGGCGCTTCTCCCGGCTTCGCGGCGTTCGAGCAATCCTCGAACATGCTGGAGGACGTCGAGGCGGAGGACGCCATGGAGGAGGAGGAGGACGAGCGCGTGAGCGACGCCGGCGTGTGCCACCGAGTCAGCACGAACCGCCGGAACGCCTTGTAGCCGCCGCGCACCACGCGCGCGTCCAGCGACCCGGGCGGGGCGGCGTGCAGCAGCAGCCACGTCAACGAGCTCGACCGCATGCCTCCCCGCCAGCAGTGCACGTACACGACCAGCGGCGCGCGCGCGGAGGCGCGTCCCGGCTCCGCCTCCTTCGCCTCCGCGAGGCGCACCACCTCGTGCACGAGGCGCTCGAGTTTGGGTCGGACCGCCTTCATGCCGAGCACCAGCGCGACGCCCCTGCCCTGCTTGGCGAACGCGGTGCCCACCTTGGCGCGCTCGTCGTCCGTGAACAGCGGTACGTTCAGCGCGCCGGGGACGTGGCCCCTCGCGAACTCCCCGGGGGACCGCACGTCCACGATGAGCGCCTCCGCCGCGCGGTCGGCGTCTGAGCACGCGACGGAAGCGCGCACGAGGTCTTCCACCTCGGCGCGGCACTCCGCGCCGCCCGCGGCGAGGTCCAGCTTCACCCCGGAGGCGAACGCCTCCATGTCGTCCGTGGACAGCGGCGCGGACGCATCACGCAGCGCCGCGAAGAGGTCCGCCGTCGACGGACCCGCCATCGCGCCCGTCGACACTGCCTTCTTGCGACCACGCCGCGAGACGATGGAAAAAGTGCGGCGCAAGTGAACGGGGCTCATGCCGGACTATTTGCCCATACGTAGCTACAGTAGGAGAATGTATTCGGACAGCAGCACGGTTGTGGAAATATTCGGACAAACACGAAGTTCGCCTTCTGACGACGCTTCCCGTTCACAACTCATCACCGCGAGCGCTCCGCGCGCGCGCCTCACTTCTCCCGTTCCCGACACCGTCTCCGCTCCTCTCACCACCGTTCCGCGCGGTGTCGTCTTCGGCGGCGGCGTCTTCGGCGGCGGCGTCTTCGGCGAGAGTCTCTCGCGCGTCAAACGCGTCGAAGGCTTCGCCCGACGCGCGCGCCAGACACTCGCGCGTCTCTTCCCTGGTCCTGGCGTAGCGCTCGCGGCAGGTCTCCTCCGCCAGCGCGTCGTCGAGCTCGTGCACGAGCAGGCGCGCCGCGCTCAGCAGCGTGCGCTTCTCGAGCACGCGCATGGCCACCGCGGCGCGGTACCGCGAATCCGTCACGCGCGAGGACGAGTACGTATTTTCGTATTTTCGAATCTCCGCGCCCAGCGCCGGGTCGTACGGGTTTTGGTCCAGGAACGCCTCCATCGTCGCCAGGTCCTGCGCCAGGCTCGTCGGGTACCGGAGCAGCAGCTCGTGCGCCGCCTTGAGCAGCGTCGCGCGCGTGACGGCCTCGTTGCGCGCGGACACGACGCCGCCCGCGACGGCGGCGGCGAGGGCGCGCGGGTCGTCCAGCTCCGCCTCGGTCGCGACCTGCACGCGGGTCGCCGCGAGCAAGTCGCGGTCGAGCCGGTTCGGGAAGAAGTGGAAGTTGCGCGCGCTCGGGGATAAGCCGTGTTTCGCTAACACCTCGCGCTTCCGTCGCCGCAGAGGGTCCTTCTTGCCCACGCGCGGCGCCACCTCCACGCACTCGTCCGGGTTGAACCGCGGCACGAACCCGTACTGCAGAAACGCGTACTGGCTCGGCTTCTCGCCGTAGTTGAACCGGATCTCCTCGCCCGGCCCCCGGAAGGGAACGCCCGCGGAGACCACCACGGCGCCGCGCGACTCCACGAACGAAATCGTGACTGCGGGCGCGTCGTCCGCCGCGTGCCTCGACCCTATGCCCGTGCCGCGCGCGTACCCGTGGTTGATCATGTCGAACAGGGGCACCAGCGCGAGGATCGTCTTCGCGTTCGACGCCTTCGACGCCTTCGAGTTTCTCGGCGGCGAACGCGTCGTTCCCGCCACGGGCACGTGCGCGGCGCGCGACCACACGATGGACATCGCCCACGCCCAGTTGGACGCGCGGAAGTGTTCTTCCGGGAACGCGTCGGGAAACGCGCGGCTCAGCTCGGGGAACAGCGCGTCGCGTTCGGCGATCCATCCGCGCAGCACCGCGTCCCTGAACCCGACCAGGTTCGAGCCCTCCAGCTGCGCGAGCTCTTTGGGCGCCCAGAGCAACGGCGAGCCGACGTCCTTGGGCAGCACGGAGACGTACGGCCACCAATGCGAGCGATCCCCGACCACGTGCAACTCGTGGAGCAAGTGGAGCGCCAGCACGGCGTTGATGCTCATCTCCGTGCGGTTCGCCGCGAGCTCGGCCAGCGCGGGCGCCAGCGCGGGCGACCGCCGCGCGGACGCCGTGGACAGGCACTTCAACAGCGGGAGCGACATCAGCGTCTCGCCTTTCTCCACGCGCGCGGCGGTCACCAGCCCGCGACCGCGACCGAACACGGAACGCACGCCCACGGGCCCCACGAACGGCTCGTCGTCGGCGTCGGCGCCGGCGTACGGCGCGCTCAGCGGTTCACGCACCCACCGCTCGAGCGCGCGATCGCGCTCGTGCGGTTCGCCGACGGCGCCCAGGCGTCCGCGCGGAATCGAGGGCACGCCTCCCGCGCCCGCTCGCGCCCCGCCCTCGGCGTCGACCGAGCCGTCGCCGGCGCGGGCGTCGGGGAAGACGCCCGGGAACGCGCGCTCGAGCACCGCGCGTCTCTCCTCGGGGGTCATGCGCGCGGGGTCCACCTCCAGAGGCGCCACCGCGGGGGGCGCCAACGCGGCGAGGAGCAGGAAGAGCGCGACGCGGGCTCGGCCTCGCGCGACGCCGCCGCCGCGTGAGCGCATCCGCGAGGCGCGCGTCGCATCGCGCGGGCGTCCCATCAGACCGTCCGCGGTGCGCCAACCGCTGGAGGAAGAGCCGAGTTCGTCGTTGTCGCAGCTCGAGTGCCGAGTTCTCGAATCGTCCGCCCGAACTTTCGTCGGCGCGCGGCGCGCCGCAACTTCAGCCCCGCGCAGAGGCACAGTCACCTTTGTCGGGCGCTTCCACGAGTCACAGACCGTAGAACAAAAAAAACCAAGTGGAGTTGCGAATATTTTTCAGCCAATCACCGACTTGACCGCGTTCCGCAGCTCGAGATTCGTTCGTATCAACGCTCGATCCCGCGCGCGTCCGCTATTCCCGCACACACCCCTACCCGTTCTCACGACGAGTAAAATGGCCGCCATCTGCAACGTCCCCGTCGCGCTCCGCGCCACCGCGAAGCGCACCGTCGCGAAGCGCGGCATGTCCGTCAAGGCCGCCGCCGGTCCCCAGCACTGGCTGCCCGGCACCGAGCCCCCCGCGTACCTGGACGGGACCATGGCGGGCGACTACGGCTTCGACCCCCTGCGCCTCGGCCAGAACCCCGAGACCCTCCCCTACCTGCAGGAGGCTGAGCTCATGAACGGCCGCTGGGCGATGCACGCCACCGCGGGCATCCTCTTCACGGACGCCGTGGGTCTGCCCAAGTTCTGGGAGGCCGGCGATGCCGCGCTCGGCGACTGGGACATCAAGACGCTCGTCGCGATCCAGGTCGTGGTGATGGGCTTCCTCGAGGCTGCGCGCATCCGCGGGTTCATGGCCACCGGCGAGTCCGGTGTCGTGGGCAACTTCCCCTTCGACCCCACCGGCCAGGACTCCCCCGCCATGAAGGTGAAGGAGATCAAGAACGGCCGCCTCGCGATGATGTCGTTCCTCGGCATGGTGTCGCAGTACGCCGTCACCGGCACCTCCCCCCTGGAGGGCCTCAAGGCGCACATGGCCAACCCCACGCAGGTGAACATCTTCACCTCCTCCGTGGGCAACGAGTTCGTCGCCGCCATCATCTTCTGCTCCATCGCGCCCTGCTACTTCGTGCTCCAGGAGCAGATCTCCGACGGCTCGGACGACGAGTTCCGCCCCATCCCCTGGTAAGCCAGCCTCCGGCGAGAGCGCGGGTGTTTAACCATAGCCGAACGGTACCGAAGGAGGAGGGCGTCGCCGCGAGAGACGCCACGCGACGCGCGCGTGGAGAGTGACGGTTTTCTCAGCGAAGCGAGGCTTCGCGTGTTTTTTAGTGCGGATGTGTCAGATGAACGACTCCTAACGTAGAGGCGGCGCGACGTACGACTATCCTCGTCTCGCGCGCTCGCGCCGAAGACGCCGAAGAAAACGCCCTTTCTCCGTGTTTCCTTTCTTCGACGCGTCTGATGACGGCGAACGAACAAACCCGCGACTCCGCGGTCTCGCGTCGCGCGCG
>Ga0181560_10005603_pt1 | contig 11192 bp, 10 predicted proteins | sample 011ome_20_FD_133751 | JGI IMG/M metagenome (GOLD analysis project Ga0181560, IMG submission 133751) | Coastal salt marsh microbial communities from the Groves Creek Marsh, Skidaway Island, Georgia - 011509CT metaG (megahit assembly) | ecosystem: Environmental > Aquatic > Marine > Intertidal...
CAACGAAATAAGCAGCGAGGTCGACCGATCGGGTCCATGCCCGGGTCACCCCGAGAGGGCTACAAACTCAATTTAATGGCGACCCTGCGTGCTTGCGCGCCCTGGCAGACCCTGCGCCAGCCCATCGGCGAACCGAGGAAACTTCGGATTCAGCCCAGCGATATTCGCGTTACTCGATTCAAGCAGCCGCAGGAAACCGCGACGATCTTTGTCGTCGACGCGTCCGGCTCCTCCGCGTTGCATCGCATGGCCGAAGCCAAAGGAGCTATCGAACTATTGCTCACCGATTGCTACTCGCGCAGAGACAGTGTCGCCCTCATCGCGTTTAAAGGCACGGAGGCGGAAGTGCTACTACCCCCAACTCGCTCGTTGGTTAGAGCGAAAAAGGTGCTTGCCGCACTGCCCGGTGGTGGCGGTACCCCACTGGCTCACGCCATCGAGCTGGCAGAGCAACTGGCCGCGACGATTCAGCGCCAGGGCATCACACCTACCACCGTTTTCTTCACCGACGGCATGGCCAATATCGCGCGGGATGGGACGCCCGGACGACCTCAGGCCCAGGCAGATGTACTGATCGCAGCGAAACGGTTTCAACAGCTGACCAGTCGTACCTTATTGATCGACTCCTCTCCCCGCGCCAGTAGTCGGGCCCGAGAACTCGCGTCAGCTTTAAACGGTAATTACCTAGCCATGCCCCACGCATCGGCCACTGGACTACGCGATGTCTTACTCCCCCACTAGCGCGCACGCGGCGAATGAACCCGTACTGCCGGACAACTGGCCCAATCGCGAGTACAGCCGCTTTATAACGGTTGAGGGCTTGCGCTGGCACGTGCAGGTCCGTGGATCGGGACCGGTATTGCTCATGATTCACGGCACCGGCGCCTCGGCACACAGCTGGGCCGGGATGGCTGACGCATTGGCCCAAAACTTTACCTTGGTCATGCCCGACCTACCCGGCCAGGGATTTAGCGAAAGCCTGCCTGACGGCCAGGTGAATATCGCTGGCTTCGCGGCAAGCCTGCATAAATTGCTCGGCGCCCTGGGCGCACAACCTAAAGTCATTGTGGGTCACTCCGCAGGCGCCGTTATTGCCACCCACCTCACCCTGCATTATCAGTTATCCCCCGCCGCTATCGTGTCGCTCAATGGTGCCTTTCTGCCCTTCGGCTCGGCGGCAGCGCCGGTCTTTAATCGACTGGCTCGATGGCTGTCGCGATCTCGGTTGCTCGCCTACATTACCGCGGCTCACGGTCTGTTCACCCGCCCCGTGCGCAACATGCTGACGGAAACCGGCTCGCATCCCACACAAACTATGCTGAGCTGTTATCAAGCGTTGTTATCCAGACCCGATCACATTCTTGGGACACTCAAAATGATGGCGGGCTGGGACCTTGGCGCTCAACGAGAACAGCTTCCTACCCTGCGAGTCCCGATCCACCTTGTCACCTGTGACAACGACAAGACTGTCTCACCCTGGCAATCGGAACGACTGGCCGACTTCATCACCCAGTCCAGCTTGTACCGCATACCGGCGCTTGGGCACTTGGGCCACGAAGAGGACCCCGCCCCATTTATCGACATTGTTCGCGCCACCCTGGCAGCCACGTAAAGCCAAGGCCTAGCGGACTATCCCTGAGGGAAGCAGACTGCTAGACTGCAGAAAAATTAGACACCGCGAGTGTCAAATATAATGAACACCCAGATTGATATTACTAAGCTAGGCCGTGCTTACGAGGGCGGGGACCGACGACCCCATGCCATTGTGATCGGCAGTGGCTTCGGTGGATTGGCAGCAGCCGTGCGGCTGGGTGCGCGAGGATACCGGGTTACCGTGCTCGAGAAGCTGGATGCGCCGGGCGGCCGCGCCTATGTTTATCACCAAGACGGCTTCACCTTTGACGCGGGCCCCACAATTGTTACGGCGCCATTTTTACTGGAGGAACTCTGGGAGCTTTGTGGTAAACGCTTCGCCGATGACGTGACATTAAAGGCGATGGATCCTTTCTTTCGCATCCGGTTTGACGACGGCAAGATCTTTGATTACAGCGGTGACCGGCAGCGAAATCTGGATCAGATAAGCAGCTACAATCCCAAGGATGTCGACGGCTATTTGGGCTATCTAAAAGCCAGCGAACAACGCTACCGCGTCGGCTTCGAGCGGCTCGGATTCAAATCCTTCGACCGAATCATGCAGCTTGTTGCTTACCTACCCCAGCTCATTCGCCTGCGCAGTGACAAGAGCGTTTACCGCCTTGTGAGCCAGTACATCAAAGATCCCCACCTACGACAGGTGATGAGTTTCCATCCTCTCCTAATAGGCGGAAATCCCTTTTCAGTCACTGGCATATACTCACTCATCTCCTTCCTGGAGCAACGCTACGGCGTGTTCTCTGCTATGGGGGGCACTGGAACGCTCATTACCGGACTGGTTGGCCTCATTCGTGGACAGGGAAGCACGCTGAGGTGCAACGTCGAGGTTGATCGGATCAACGTCGAGGGCCGGCGCGTTACCGGTGTCACCACCAAGTCGGGTGAAGTCATCAATGCCGACATCGTGGTCTCAAATGCCGATTCGGCTTGGACCTACCGGCATCTTCTGGGTCACACAAAACGACATCGGTGGACCAATCGCAAAATTGACAATGCCGCCTACTCCTGCGGGCTGTTCGTTTGGTATTTCGGAACCGACCGGCAGTACCCCGAGGTGCCCCATCACTCGGTACTCCTCGGGCCGCGCTATCAAGGGCTACTCAACGACATCTTCAAAAAGAAAAAACTCAGTCAAGACTTCAGTCTCTACCTGCATCGGCCGACAGCCACCGACAGCACCATGGCCCCCGCAGGTTGCGATGCGTTTTACGCCCTCGTGCCAGTTCCCCACCTCGACGCCAACGTCGATTGGACGACCCATGCCGAGACATTCCGGCAGGCTATCGAACAACGTTTAGCGGAGACCGTGTTGCCCGACCTGAGCCAGCACATCGTCACATCACGCCTGCTGACCCCGCTTGACTTCGAGACTCGCTTGAATTCGTTCAAAGGAGCAGGATTCAGCCTTGAACCTCGTATTAGCCAAAGCGCCTGGTTCAGACCCCACAACAAAAGCGAGGAGTTTGAAGGGCTTTATTTAGTGGGCGCTGGCACGCACCCAGGTGCAGGTATTCCCGGGGTGATCTCCTCGGCCCGAGTATTAGATGAGGTGGTGCCGAGTGCAGCTTCTCTCCGAGCGTATTGAACTCCCCACCCCGCATACCGATCTCGCGTATTGCCGGGATACGCTCTCTGGCGGCAGTCGTTCGTTCTGGGTTGCCTCGCATTTACTGCCCGCAAATTTACGCAATGATGCCAGTGGGCTCTATGCGTTTTGCCGTGAAGCCGATGATCTGATTGACGAAGGCTCAGACCCACAACAGGGTTTATTGCAACTGCAATCGCGGCTGGATGCCATCTACGCACAACAACCCATGAGCTTCACCGTCGACCGGGTCATGAGTCGGATCGTTCATCGACACAATCTTCCTCGGAAATTGCTCGACGCCCTGTTGGAGGGTTTTGCTTGGGATGCCACAGGTAAACGCTACGAGACGCTTTCTGATGTATTGGACTACGGTGCCCGGGTAGCAGGCGTCGTAGGGATTATGATGACCATCATCATGGGGTCGCGAGAAGGTGGCATACTGGCACGCGCTGCTGACCTAGGGGTTGCCATGCAGCTCACCAACATTGCCCGGGATGTAGGCGAGGACGCCAAAACAGGGCGCCTATACCTTCCTCAGCAATGGCTGCGGGAAGCGGGGATAGACCCGGATCACTTTCTGCAACACCCCAGTTACAGCCCAGCACTAAAAACAGTCATCGAGCGGCTACTAAAAGAAGCCGCGGCTTTGTATGAACGCGCGGAGAGCGGTATACCCGAACTGCCTATGGGCGCTCGACCGGGCATCTACGCAGCGCGACTGCTTTACGCTGAAATCGGCAATGCGCTGATTGCGAGCGGAGGAAACTCAGTAGATAAACGGGCCATTATCGGTGCCGCAGGCAAAACCCGGCTTGTTATGCAATCGCTCCGTTGGATGCAGCTATCAAACAGGGACCTGATGGAGCCCCCGCTGCGCGAATGTGCCTTTATGATTCACGCAGTACAGGCCGCCCCTCATGAACGAAAGCCCCCCTCACTGTTTAACGATTCACCCTTTCATCGATTTTATCGCCGTCTGCTTTGGACGCTTGATTTATTTGCGGCGCTTGACCAACGCGACGCGGGCATTGAGCAGCAGCAAACCCAGTGACCGATGACTATCGTGGCATTCTGGAAGCGCGGCGCGGCATCCTGACAGGCAACAGCAGCTGCATCCAAGGTGCTTTAAATCGGTTTAAGTGCAGGCTCTCGTGCATAACTGAGTGGGGACGTTCGCGGCCAGTCACGGACAGTTTCGATCGCGCATAAAAAGGTGAATCTTCCAGGGTTTGCACGTGATAAGACACCACGTCCTCGCCCCGGCAGGAACGCGGTGCGCGCCAAATCGGGGTGGGTCTCAGCTGTTGCTGAGGTGCTGTCTCAACATGACTCTCGATCCGCCCCGCCGCGTCGAAGCGCAGCGCCAGCGATCGCCTGTCCCCAGTAATGCTCTCTGCATCATAGAAAATCTCCCCATGCTCATCCGAGAGCGCGCTGCGCTGCCAGTGCCACTCTTTGAAGCTGGACTCAAGCGGCGCGACGCCGGCGTTGCTGTCGAGGTAGCCCGCCCCGCGCCATTGCACGTCGGGCTTTTCCATCACTACCCTCACCTTCGCGTGAGGGGCAATCGGCCACCAACGGTGCTCGCCCTTATCATCTAGCGCATGGCACTCGTTATCGGGGTGTTCAAACGCAACGTCGATTGTGCCTCTCATCTTGGTAGGGATGGGCGCACAGGTCTCCTCAATCGAAAAGCGCAACCCGGTCTCTCCTAAAGCCTCGACCCGACTGGGCCCAATCGTTATGGCTTCCGATTCGGTGATGAGATCTAACGCCCCTCGCTCTGTCATAGACCAATGCCGACGACGAGGTCCGTACAAAATAGTATTGATGCTGCAAAAATTGCGCGGGTTGCCCACGCCACGCTGGCGCGCAGTGAAATAATAGGGAGAGAACACGCTGCCCACAAAAATAATGACCGTAAGCGCTGCGTGGCCGTCATCGCTAAAGGCATCCAAATACCACCAGCGATAGCCATTATCGGGCACCGGCCAGTCAAACCCCAGATCTCGGCCAGCTAACGGCCTTTGTGACTCCATAACCCCATTCTCCGGGCCCCGGAAGAGCGAGCAGCTGCCTATCAAGGGATGTAATATTAGTTGAACATTGACTCTGTCTTGTTTACTTTACACTAATCGCCGACTCCCCGCTGGAGGGAAGCGCTATGGATGAATCAGTACTGAACTGTGAGCACGGGCTGGGGGTCTCCCTGCGAGACGCAACTGGCGACCAGTGCCCGCCCACCCTCGCCAGCGCACTCAATTACGCAGTCTTTCCGGGCGGCGCCAGAGTAAGACCGCAACTGTGCCTCGCGGTCGCACTGGCAAATGGTAACCCTGAGCCCGGTCTGGCATCCGCGGCAGCTGTGGCTGTGGAGCTCCTCCACTGCGCCTCGCTCGTCCACGATGATCTCCCCTGCTTTGATGACGCGACAACCCGCCGAGGAAAGGCCTCGCTGCACGCCAAATTCGGCGAGCGGATTGCTGTGCTTACCGGCGATGCCCTGATTGTTGCTGCTTTTCAACACATGGCTCGGGCAGCAAATACTGTCTCCGATCCAACTCGCTTAGCCAGTGTCATGGGCATTGTCAGCGCGGGGGTCGGCGCACCGATGGGTATTTGCGCCGGGCAGGCCTGGGAATGTGAAAGCCGCGTGGACGTCTCGCTTTATCACCGGGCTAAAACAGGCGCCTTGTTTGTCGCGGCAACTTGCGCGGGTGCCGCCGCCGCGGGGGTTCCCACACCCGGCTGGGTGGAACTCGGCAACAGTATCGGCGAAGCTTACCAGGTGGCCGATGATATTCAGGATGCTATCGCGGACCCGGACAGCATTGGCAAGCCAACCGGCATTGATATCGCCCTTGATAGGCCGAGCGCGGTAAGAGAGCTCGGAATCGACGGTGCGGTGAAGCGCTTGGAAGCCTGTATCACTCGAGGCCTTGACTCCATACCCGCCTGCCGAGGACGTAGCCAACTCCATGCGGTGGTGCAAAAGCATTCGAATCGGTTCTTCCCCAAGGGAATCAAACGCTCTGCAGCCTGACTGATGGAAGCCTTTTCGTCCTATTCGAGCAAGCGCGACCATCCGCTCACCTGGCGCATGAAGTGGCATCGCTACCGGAATAAGCTACTGAGCAATCCGGCCTTTCAACGCTGGGCTGCGCGCAATCCTCTGACCCGATCCATCGGGCACCGCAAGGCACTTGCCCTTCACCACTTAACCGCAGGATTTGTTTATTCCCAGACCTTAAGTGCCATTGTAAATCTAGAGTTACTTGACCGCTTAGCAGACGGACCTGTGCACACCGATGAGATTGCGCAAGGTTCAGCGCTGTCGATTGCGGCCGCTGAGACGCTACTTAAAGCGGGTGGGTCACTGGGTCTGATCGAAGCCTACGGTAACGGCCTGTGGGGGTTGGGCGAACTGGGAGCTGCAATGCGGGCGAATCCGGGCATTGCCGAAATGGTCCGGCACCACGAGCATTTATATCAGGACCTTGCCGACCCGGTCCGTCTATTGCGACATCGGGAGGGAAGCGCGCTTTCGCGCTACTGGCAGTACGACACTGTACTCGCTGGACAGGGCAACCCCCAGGTCTATAGTCAACTGATGCGCGAATCCCAAGCCATGATTGCAGATCATGTGCTTGACGCAATTGATCTCTCAGGCTGCCACTTACTGGTCGACATTGGCGGCGGCACCGGCGCCTTTGCGGGTCGAGCCTTGGATGCCTTTAACACCCTGAAAGCTACAGTTTTTGACCTCCCCGCGGTCGCTACTGCCGGGGCTGAACTCAACGTCGACAACCCAAGGCTGCGCTTCGCCGGTGGCGATATGTTCACCGGGCCGCTGCCTCTTGGTGCCGACGTCGTGTCATTCAACCGCGTACTTCACGACCATGATGATGACAAGATCAGGAAAGTGCTCCGCAACGCCTTTTCCGCGCTAAAGCCCGGCGGCCAAATCGTTATTGCTGAACCCATGGCCGAAACCACCGGCGCCGAACCCATTGGGCACGCCTATTTTGGGCTTTACCTCTGGTCACTAGGCAGCGGCCGGCCGCGAACCCTTGAAGAGCTCTCTCGATTCCTTCAAGAGGCCGGCTTTCACGAGCTCGCAGAGCAAAAAACCTCCATGCCCTGCCTCGTGCGGGTGGTGACAGGTATTAAACCAATTTCGTAACTTTTTCTTGACACCTGCTTATGTCTGATTAGACTTACAGTTTGATGCCGGAATAATACCTAAATCCTATCCGGCACAACGAAGGCGCGCGCACCTTAAGAGCGCCTTTCTGGAGTGGTTACATGGCGCAGTCAGCGACAGCAGTCGTCTTCGAATCTCCCGGGAATCTGTCCCTGCGGGAGGTGTCCTTGCCTGACTGTGATCCAACAGACTGCCTCGTCGAAATAGACTACTCAGGCATTAGCACCGGCACCGAGCGGCTCTTGTGGCGCGGTGAAATGCCCCCCTTTCCTGGGCTTCGGTACCCCCTCGTCCCCGGCTACGAAAGTGTTGGCCGGATCGTCCTTGCTGGCGCACACGCGTCACTGACACCGGGTACTCGGGTTTTTGTGCCAGGAAGTCGCGGCTTTCAGGATGTTGAGGGCTTGTTTGGCGGGGCGGCAAAACGTCTGGTAGTGAATTCCAGTCGATTGATTCCCCTCGACGACAGCATCGCTGAGGAAGGCGTGTTGCTGGCGCTTGTGGCTACCGCGGTGCATGCGCTCCGACGCTTTGATGGTGGCCAACTCCCCGAACTCATCATCGGCCACGGCGTGCTGGGCCGGTTGATCGCCCGAATAGCCCTCATGATGGGCGCTGACAATCTGGTGGTATGGGAGCGCGACCCGATACGCGCCCAGGGCGGTGAGGGCTATCGAGTCATCGCTCCTGAGGAAGACTCCGCAAGCTACAACCAAATCTGCGACGTCAGTGGAGACGCTGAGATTCTCAATGCCTTATTCCCGCGCCTGAATCATCGCGGCACCGTTGTGTTGGCAGGTTTTTATCACGGGGCTGTGCAATTCGCATTCCCCCCCGCTTTCCGTTGTGAAGCGACCATTGCCATCGCAGCCGAGTGGCATGCTGACGATCTGAATTTCGCAACGAGCTTGCTGCAGGAACACGCCATTCGCGTTGACGACCTTATTACTCATCGTTTTGCGGCGAGTGACGCTGCTCCGGCCTACACCACGGCTTTTTCTGATCCGACGTGCCTAAAACTGATTCTCGACTGGAGATCCCTATGAGTCCAACTGAAGCTGCCCGCGTCTATGACCCTGGCCTCGAAGCGAGTGGCGCAAGGGCAGACATCATCGCCACCGCGGCAGAGGCGGCGCCCAAGACACAAATTATCGCCATTTACGGCAAGGGAGGCATTGGCAAGAGCTTCACGCTTTCTAATCTCTCCTACATGATGGCGCAGCAGGGCAAGAAGGTTCTTCTGATCGGCTGCGATCCAAAGAGCGACACTACGTCCCTTCTTTTCGGTGGCAAGGCGTGCCCCACCATCATTGAAACAGCCTCGGCGAAAAAAGCGGCTGGTGACGAAGTCCGCGTGGAGGATGTTTGCTTTAAGCGTGACGGGGTATTTGCGATGGAACTGGGAGGCCCCGAAGTGGGTCGTGGCTGCGGTGGTCGAGGCATCATTCACGGCTTCGAAACCCTCGAGAAGCTCGGGTTCCACGATTGGGATTTTGACTACGTGCTTCTTGATTTTTTAGGTGACGTGGTTTGCGGTGGCTTCGGCCTGCCGATAGCACGAGACATGTGTCAGAAGGTCATTGTGGTTGCCTCGAATGACCTACAATCCCTATACGTCGCCAACAACGTCTGCTCCGCGGTGGAGTATTTCCGCAAACTGGGTGGCAACGTGGGTGTCGCGGGGATGGTAACCAACAAAGACGACGGCACTGGAGAAGCACAGGCTTTTTGCAAAGCCGCGGGAATACCGGAGCTAGCAGCAATTCCTGCTAACGAGGACATTCGCCGCAAGAGCGCCAACTACGAAATTATCGGCCATCCCGAGGGGGAATGGGGATCTCTGTTTGCCGATCTGGCAGCCAACGTCGCCGCGGCGCCGCCACACCAACCGACTCCGCTTACTCAGGATGAACTGCTTGGGCTCTTCGATGGCGACTCAGTGGGTCGCGACGTTGTACTCCAGCCAGCATCTCTTGAAGATCTTTGTGACGTTGAGAAGATCAATCGGCCATCACTTGAGGTCGTTTATGACGATGTCTGAGCACCAAATAAGTGACACCGATAGCGTGATCGCCTCCGATACTGCACCCGAGGCCATTGGCTGCCACGGCGATCGTGAAGCGCTGGCGAACGGAGCCGGGGGTAAGGCAAATCAGGAGCTGCTAGCGCAGTATGCCGAGGACTACCCCGTTGGCCCCCACGACCAGCCCCAAAGCATGTGCCCGGCATTCGGCTCATTGCGCGTCGGCCTTCGAATGCGGCGAACGGCAACGGTTCTCAGCGGATCGGCCTGCTGCGTTTACGGCTTGACGTTTACCTCACATTTCTACGGTGCTAGGCGCACGGTCGGGTACGTACCCTTTGATTCGGAGAGCCTGGTCACCGGTAAGTTGTTTGAGGATATTCGCGAATCAGTGCATACCCTTGCTGACCCTAAAAAATATGACGCGGTAGTTGTTATCAACCTCTGCGTCCCTACCGCATCAGGTGTGCCGCTCGATTTACTGCCAAAAGAAATTAATGGCGTTCGCATTATTGGCATCGACGTGCCCGGCTTCGGCGTCCCAACTCACGCCGAAGCAAAAGACGTGCTGGCGGCCGCCATGCTCAAATACGCACGCGCCGAAGCCGCTGCCGGACCGGTTGCTCGACCTAGGGGCGGCGATTCAGCAGAGAAACTACCGTCTATCGCTCTGCTGGGCGAAATCTTTCCGGTCGATGCCATCATTATTGACCGACTACTCAGACCGCTTGGCATCGCGGCGGGTCCCGTCGTACCAACCCGGGAGTGGCGTGAGTTATACGGCGCCATGGCCTGTGATGCGGCGGCGATGCTGCACCCCTTCTATGTCGCCTCACAGCGAGAGTTTCAGGCCGCGGGGAGACCGGTCATCGGGTCCGCACCTGTCGGTGTTGAGGGCACCATTGCGTGGCTAGGAAAAGTCGGCGACCAATTTGGTCTGTCACCCTCAGTGGTGCAGACACAGCAAAATGCGATGCGAGGGGCGATCACTGCTGCGCTCGCAGAGAACCCCATCAAGGCTCGGATAACGCTCTCGGGCTATGAAGGGTCAGAACTTCTGGTTGGACGCCTGCTTGTGGAGAGCGGTGCCGATCTTCGTTATGTTGGCTCTGCCTGCCCGAGCACCAAGTGGAATCAAGAAGACCGTGAATGGCTCGAAGCCCACGGTGTTTGCGTCAAGTTTCGAGCGTCCCTCGAAGATGACCTCTGTGCCATGGATAGCTTCGAACCCGATCTTGCCATCGGTACAACACCGGTTGTGCAGCATGCCAAGGAAGCAGGTGTTCCCGGCCTGTACTTCACCAACCTTATATCCGCCCGCCCTCTAATGGGGCCGGCGGGTGCGGGATCGCTCGCGCAAATCATTAATACCGCGGTGGGTAACAAACATCGATTCGATGCCATGGACGCGTTTTTTGAGGGCGTCGGCTCGGGTGAGGCCGCTGGGGTTTGGACAAAAGAAACTGCTCGTGAAGCCGGTCTCACACGAATCGGGGGGGCAGCCTGATGTTAGTGCTTGACCACGATCGTGCTGGCGGCTACTGGGGATCGGTTTATATCTTTACCGCCGTCAAGGGACTGCAAGTCATCATTGATGGCCCCGTGGGGTGTGAAAACCTGCGTAACCTCAGTCCTTCACTATACCGATGGTCTCCCCCCCCATGAGCTGCCGATCGTTGTCACCGGTTTGGCTGAAGAGGAGCTTGGTCAGCGGGGTACGGAAG
>Ga0181560_10005607_pt1 | contig 11190 bp, 12 predicted proteins | sample 011ome_20_FD_133751 | JGI IMG/M metagenome (GOLD analysis project Ga0181560, IMG submission 133751) | Coastal salt marsh microbial communities from the Groves Creek Marsh, Skidaway Island, Georgia - 011509CT metaG (megahit assembly) | ecosystem: Environmental > Aquatic > Marine > Intertidal...
CCAGGGCCTGGACACAGCTCGGCCCGCTCCTGCTGTCCTGTTCGGTCTCCAGCAGCGGCACATCGGTGAGCCAGAACTGATCGTCGGAAATACTCGCAGCGAGCTCCATATCGGCCCGCGCACGCGCTTCGTTGTCGAAGGCGCGCAAGGCTTCGGTTTCGCCATCCGCGTGTTTGCGCCACAAGACCCAGACGCCGGACGGCGCAACCTCCGAAGAGACTGCCGTTTCGTCAGACACAGCTTCGAGAACCGGCTCGTTTTCCGGTGAAAGCACGGGCGCGGACTCGGGTGCGGAGGTTGCCACCTCGGTCGCCGGGAAATCGGCAATGTCATCATTTGACATGATAACCATGCGCCAGTTTTCCAACCGGTGGAAGGTGAAAACATGCCCAAAAGAAGGAGGTTTCCGGGCATCGAGAAATTCGCCTAGAAATGCTAAGCGTCCGCCCCCACGGACGCAAAAGCGTAACGCAGGCGGGACTCAAAGTCAGCCACCCATGAGAGCGGCGGCACGGCCTATTTGTGAACCAATCTGTTGATAAATCCGGGATAACCGAGACAGACCGGCAGCCCGCTCAGGCTGCTGCGGCGTCCTCTGCCTGTTTGTTCAGGGTTTCAAACTCGCTGGGCCAGTGATCGGCCAGCCAGCGCAGATAATCCCCCATCTTGACCGGGTCGAGGTGAAGGGACGACTGGATCTTGTCGATCTCGGGCTGCTCTTCCAGGGCGATATCCAGAGAATCGTTGATCCGGTTGATCATGTTGAACATGCCGCAAAGCATGGTGATCTCAATGATCTCACCCTCGCTGAAATTGGCGCGCAGCCGGCTATAGGCGTCCTCGTTCTTCTGAGCGGTGTTGCGGGTCATGTTTTCCGCCCACAAGATTGCTGCCTTTTCACGCTCGGTAAACAAATCCGAGGACAGGTAGTCATCCGACGACATGGCAATCACCTGGTCGTAGGTGATGCCGGCGGCCTGCCCCAACGAGGTGTTGTGCGCGTAACAGTACTCACATTCGTTCACATGGCTGGTCTTGATCACCACCATTTCCTTGATCTTGCCGCTGATGCGTGTGCCCGGCCATTCGCGCTGGGCCGCGGCATTGATCGGCAAGAACAGCATCGCCAGGAACGGCGCGTTGGAAATGCTGCGATAGAAATGCGGGACGCGTCCGAGCAGCGCGGTGACAGCGCCGTAGAATTCTTCGAACTCGCCGTCGATGGATTCCGGCTCGATTTTCTGTATGCGTGACTGTTGGCGTGACACGTGTCGTTCTCCCGAATGATTTCTTGGCACCATCCTAGCGGCAGGTCACTTGCAAACAACCGAGATTGTGAACCGGGATCTCAGCGCGCAAAAACCTTCTGGAGAAGTTCGGTGCTTCGCTTTGCGGGATTCTCGCGGATCGCCTTCTCCTCCTCTGCCAGATAGAGAAAGATGCCCTGCAACCCGCGTTCGAGCACGTGATCGGACAGGTCTGCCTTCACATCCGGGACGAAGGGCACATTGCGATAGCGGCTGACCACCGCATCGTAGGATTGTATTGCCCCGACGTCAGAGAGACTTCGGTCAACAATCGGGCGTATCCGCGTCTTCAGCTCCGGCGTCATGGTGCGTTCGAAAAAGCGAGTGGCCGCGTCATCCGGGTCGTTATAGATCTCGCGCACATCGTCCATTGTCATTTGGTCCACGGCATTCCAGAAAACCGCCTTTGCCTCCGGCGCTGCCGCCTCGGCGGCGCGATTCAACCTGAGTTCGAGATCATCGACCATCCCCGACAGACCGATCCGCGACAGAGTGGACTGCACCATCTTCAGTCTGTCGGGCAGCGGCACATGGATGCGGGGATCTGCATTGTACCCGTTGACCGCACCAACCTGCCCGACAACCGTTTCGACTCCCACCTTCAGCGCCTCGCGCAACCCCGCACCGATCTGGGAGTCGCTCAAGCCCACAGCGGATGGGGCAGAAGATGATGCCCCGCCCGGGAGCTGACGCAACAAATCGCCACCGCGCTTGAAGAAGTCCGATTGGGCAGCCGCCGTCTGTGAAACTGCAATTCCGCCGGTGGTTACCAGAAAAACGGCGACCAGACGGGACATCTTGAATTCGGTTCGCATCGCTTCACTCCTGAATATAATTTTCAGAGCCTACATGAGAGATGCGACGCTGACATCGCCAAGGGTTCCCGGCAAATGGTAGAAGGGCGCATCCGATCCAATTTAGATTGCCCGAAATCGCCATGAACCGAGCCGCCCTTCTGATCCTTGCCACCCTGACCGGACTGGGCGGTGCCTATGCCGTCTGGCTCAGCCTTGATGCCGGCGATGCCACCCTGACCGAAATCGCTTGGCGCCTCGTATCGGCCGTCATCGCCCTGGGTGCCATGCTGATCACCTGGGAGGCCGCATTCCGGGCGCCCGCCGCACGGGCCCAGCGTCTGAAGCGGACCGCGCTGACAATCCTGCTGATCGGGGTGATCGGTCTGGGCGCCAATGCGCTGATCGGCGCGCTGGCCAAGACCCCCGACGGGCCCCTTTTCGTATTGTCCCTGCTTTTGATCCTGCAGGCTTTCCTGACAATCGGATACGCCGGCCGCACCGAGTGAACCAACCCGGGCCACAGACATGACCGGGAACCTGCGCGGCATTCTCTGGATGGCCGCCACGGGCGTCCTCTTCGTCGCGGTGACCGGAATCGTGCGCCATCTCGGCACCGATATGAGCCCGGTCCAGGCGGCGTTCATTCGCTACCTCTTCGGCCTGATCCTGATGATTCCGGTATTTGTCCGGATGGGCAGCCTGATGCGCGAACCCTCCATCCTCGGGCTGCACGCCGTCCGGGGCGTGATCCACGGCATCGGTGTGATGCTGTGGTTTTTCGCCATGGCCCGAATCCCCATTGCAGAGGTCACGGCGCTTGGCTTCACGGCACCAATTTTCACCACGGTCGGTGCAGCCCTGTTTCTGGGCGAACGACTGCGCCTGTATCGGATCGGGGCCGTGTTGATCGGTTTCGGCGGCGCGCTGGTGGTGCTGCAACCCGGCTTTCAGGCGATCAATATCGGATCCATCGCCCAGCTCACGGCAGCTCCGCTATTCGCTTGTTCGTTCCTGATCGCCAAGCGGCTGACGAATGTGGAATCGAGCACGGCCATCGTCGCCTATCTCTCCATCTTCGTGACCCTGACCCTGCTGCCTCCGGCGATTTATCACTGGCGCGAGCCGACCTATGTCGAGCTGGCCTGGCTGCTGGCGACCGCCATCTGTGCGACGGCCGGTCACTACACCCTGACCCAGGCTTTCCGATCGGCGGACATTACGGTCACCCAGCCGATCCAGTTTCTCCAGTTGGTCTGGGCGACCATACTGGGCCTGTTGGTCTTCGGCGAAGAGCCGGAAATCTGGACCTGGGTCGGCGGCGGGATGATCGTCGCCAGCGCAACCTTTATCGCCCACCGGGAAAGCCGGCGGCGCAAGGAAGCCGCGCCGAAGGCCTAGCGGAACACCACGGCCGCAGCCGCCAGAACCAGCATGCCCAGGGCGCACAGACCGACAAGCACCAGCACGAGGGCCAGAACGAAGCCGCTCAAAACCGGTTTCTGCTCGACAGTGTCCTGTTCTTCCGTTGCCCTGACTTCCTCGCCTGCATGCACCCCTGTCTGCATAACGCAACTCATGCGTGCACCGCCAGAAGTTCTCGCCGCACAGAACGGTTCAGCATCCCGTCAGACCCATGTATGCTTGTGCCGAATCAATGACGCGCGGAGCCTGCCTTGAATTTCGTCTTCGATGTCGGTTTTTTTGCCGCAGCATTCGTGCCGACATTTCTCGTCAGCCGGATCGTGTTTCGCCTGTCCAAGCGCTGGGAAGGCCAATGGCAGCGGCTTGTCCTGGCCAATCTGGCTTCGGGCATAATCTGCATCATTGTCTTTCTGGTGTCCGGCTACTGGTTTGCCGGTGGGTTTGACTTTCCGTGGCTCTATGGCGTCGTCAACTTTGCCGGCGCCCAGGCGATCTGGCTCGCGGTGGACATCTATTCCGACTGGATCAACAAGCGCCTGACAGTTCGTGACGAACACGCCTGACAGCGCACTGAAACACCACCACACGACCAGACCTGACACAGAGGACATAATGGGCAGCGAAGGAACCGGCGCGGGCAACGCGGATATCGATATCGGATCGTTCTGGCAGGCCGTCGGTGCCAGGGCGGTCGCCGCCACCATTGTCACGGCACGCGGCAGCGCAGGACCTGCAGGCTTTCTGGGCCTGTCGGCGACCCATGTCTGCGCCGCACCGCCGACCATGCTGGTCTCCATCGATGCCAAGACCTCGGCGCTGAGTGCGATCCGGGATTCAGAGCATTTCGCCATCAACTACCTTCCGCGCGGCACGGAAGACGTGGTCGACCTGTTCTCCGGCAAGTCCGAGAAGAAAGGCCGCGACCGGTTCGAGGCAGACCGCTGGGGCTACCTGGCGACGGGCGCGCCGACCTTCAAGGGCGCGGTCGGGGTGATGGATTGCAAGCTCGAGGAAACCATCGAACGCCACGGGACGATCCTGGCCCTCGGACGGGTGGTGGCCATTGCCGGCGATGCGGAAGCCGATCCGCTGGTCTATTTCCGCGGCGGCTACCTGTAGAGCGTTACTTCCAGAGCGTTACTCCGCCGCCTGATCGGCGTTCGCGAAGAAGCGGTTCTCCGGTCGCGGCAGACCCAGGTTCTCCCGAAGAGTGGACCCTTCGTATTCACGGCGCAGCAAACCGCGGCGCTGGAGTTCGGGCGCGACCCGGTCCACAAACAAATCCAGCCCTTCGGGCAGGAAGGGGAACATGATCGTGAAGCCGTCGCTTGCGCGGGTCTCGATCCACTCCTCCATCTCGTCCGCAATGGTTTCGGCCGTGCCCACCAGCGCGAGACCGGAGTAGCCGCCCATACGCTGGGCAAGTTCGCGCACGGTCAGGTTCTCCTGTTCGGCCAGGCGGATCGCACGTTCGCGCCCGCTCTTGGAGGCATTGGTATCGGGAATGTCGGGCAGCGGCCCGTCGAGATCGAACTTCGAGGCATCGGTGCCCAGCGAGATCGACAGGGAGGCAATCGCGCTGTCGAGATGGACCTTCGAATCCAGCAGCGCCCGTTTCTCACGCGCCTCCTCCACCGTATCTCCAACCACGACCAGGCAGGCGGGAAGAATCTTGAGGTGGTCGGGATTACGCCCGAGCTTTGCCATGCGCCCCTTGACGTCGGCATAGAATTCCCTGCCGTCCTCCAGGGTGCGCTGAGCAGCAAAAATCGCATCGGCGGTTTCTGCGGCAAGCTGCCGCCCGGCATCCGACCCGCCGGCCTGTACGATCAGCGGCCAGCCCTGGACCGGGCGCGCGATGTGCAATGGGCCGTGGACTGAAAAGAACTCACCCTTGTGGTCGAGGGTGTGCAGTTTCTCGGGATCGAAGAAGACGCCGGACTCCACGTCGCGGATGAACGCATCGTCGGCCCAGCTGTCCCAGAGGCCCGTGACCACGTCATAGAATTCACGCGCCCGCGCATACCGCTCCGCGTGATCGAGGTGTTCATCCAGACCAAAATTCTTCGCCGCATCCGGATTGGAGGTGGTGACGATGTTCCAGCCCGCACGGCCATCGGAGATATGATCGAGCGAGGCGAACCGCCGCGCAACATGAAATGGCTCATCGAAGGAGGTGGAGCCGGTCGCAATCAGGCCCAAATGTTCCGTCGCCATGGACAGCGCCGAGAGCAGTGTAAACGGTTCGAAGGACGTCGCCGTTGCGCTCCGCTTGAGGGCATCCATCGGCATGTTCAGAAGCGCCAGATGATCGGCCATGAAGAAGGCGTCAAAGCGCGCTTCCTCCAAGCGCTGCGCGTACTTCACGATCGCCTTGAAATTGAAGTTCGCATCAGGCGTGCCGCCCGGATAGCGCCAGGCACCGGTGTGGATGCTGATCGGGCGCATGAACGCCGCAAGATGAAGCTGCCGTGTGTCGGTCATTTTGGTCGTGCCCCGATATCTATCCTGTCTCTATCAGATAGGGTGCTCTGGGAGCAGGTCAAAAACCCCTATGCCCGCTCATCCCCTAAATGGGTCCGAAATCCGGCGGCGGGACCCGCCGTCGCGAAGCCGCCTCATAAGCCGAGGCGATCCGCAGCAGCGAATCTTCGGTGCCGGGTTCCGACCGAAAAACCAGCGAGAACGGCAGACCCGGCGCCTCGATCTGGGTCGCCGTCCGGGACGGCGCGGACACGTATTTCGTGCCGTTATCGCTCAGTTCATAAACCGGATCATAGGCCGTGGTGACATAGCCCGCCGGCACCAGCATCTCCGTCAATCCGGCGTTCGGGCCATACAGACTTTCGGGCCGCAAATTGTTCGGCGTGTCGTATTGCAGCGGCCCACCGATGATTCCCGGCGGCCAGGGGGTGTGCAGGCGCACAAAGGCATCGAGCCTGTTTTCGATCAGCACCATCATATCGACCCGGCGCAGCAACTCGCGCAGCATGATGCGCTCGTTCACGCCCTGTCGCCCGTCCAGCGCATTGCGCGGGTCAGCGGTCTCTTCCCAGTTCTTGAAGGCCGCACGCTGATCGTCGCCCCAGAATTTCGAGCGCGCGTTCAGCGCTTCCCAGTTGTCGAGCGCCTCGTGGAACCCGGCAGCCTTCCAGTCCGCGGCCCGACGCATGAGGTACTGGCTGATATGGAAGCGGAAGGTGGTCGCGAGCTGCTGATGCTGGATCGTGGCGATATCGAAATTCGATGGCGGCTCGATCGTGCCTTCCGCCAGACCGACGCAATAATCGATGGGGTCCATAGTCCCGCTGCCAAAGGTCTTGCCCGGCTGGAATTCCGTCGGCCGGATCGTGTCCGCAAATTCCCTGAACAAGGGCGTGCCATCGGCGCGCAGGCGAAACAGAACATCCGGCATGAAAACCGGCAGAAGCTTGGCGAGCGCCCGCCGGAAATCCGGCGTCATCTGTTCAAGCTCGGGATCGGGGGTCCAGAGCAGATCGCCCGACTCCACAAGCGTCGCACCCAGCATCCCACCCAGCACGTCCTTGATTTCAACCGTGGCGGCATCGACGATCGGTTTCTCGGTCAGAGAATCCTTGGGATAGACCATGGATTCCCGAACCACCCCGAGCCGCACGTCCTTCAGCGCACCCTCCCGGACATCGTGAGAGAGATGCGACGCATAGGGTGTATCGAGCACCGACGACCGGGGCACGGTCGTGTAGGGATCACGCGGATCGTAATAGCCGTTCTCGGGATCCTTCAGGGCATCGAGAATCTTCGCGCAGTCCGGGAGAGACCGCGCATGAATTCCCGACCGGTCGCAATAGATATCCGCGCCAATGGCCCCGCCGTCAAAACCGATCATCGATTTGTGGGGCAGGATCAGGGCAACCGCATTGTGGTTCGAGGGGCCGCGGCACGAGGCGCGGGTTTCTTCCCCGAGGCTCGCCATCACCAGATTGGTGCTGACCGAGAGGGCCGAGCCGGAGCTCGACCCCAGCGAGGCCGCCCGGGTGGTGTCGTAGGGGTTGGACGGATTGCCACCCCAGGTCGCGCGCTGATAGCCCAGCGTCGAGGGCAGCACCTTGTCCGGCGTGTGACGTCCGCCCGGATCGCCAGCACGGCCGTTGTATTCGGTGTTGACCGCCTTGGCGAGGATGATCGCACCCTTCTTGCGGAGCTGCTCGACCAGCACGTGATCACGCGCCGGAAAATCGTTGTCATAGGCGGCATCCGCACCGCCGGTGGACCGCATGTCCTTGGTGTCGAACGGATCCTTGAACGAGAAGGTCACGCCGTACATGGGCATCGCGTCGAGATCGGGATCGCTGCCATATTCCGCATCCAGTTCGGCCGCGCGCTCGAGCGCATCGGGGAACTGGCGGAACATTTCACAAACCGGCGGCGCACCGGCGGGCAGCGGACCCTCGGAGGGGTGCTTGTCGTATTCACCCCAGCAGGTCACGGAACGCTCGCCGCGAATATTGAGGGTGGACAGAGCGTTGACCTGACCGGCCCTGGGGATGCCTGCAATCATGCCGAATTGCTGCTCGACGTCCGGTTTGGAAGCCGTCGCCTCCATCCGTCCGAATTCGAGCGGCGGACCCTTGTACTTGTCGAGATCGGGCAGGATGTCCGACACCGGGATGGTCTCGGTCGGAAATTTCAGGGGCGCACCGGCGCGCACAACACCCGGGGCTTCCGGGACGGGCAAACCGTCCTCGGTGACCAGCATACTCGAGACCCCGTTATAGGCGCGGGCCCGGTCGATATATTGCTGCACGGCCTCCACGAGGGTCGTCTCCCCCGCGCGAATCGCTTCATGCAGGTCATCAATCGACGCCTCCACCACATCGAATGTTCCGGATTCTTTCGTCATGCCAACGCCCTCGGTTGTGTCGGATTTACACTGCCGCGATGATGTCTGGGGCGGCCACAAAAATCCAGAGGCAGAGCACTATCGGGGCTGGTCGGCATCCTGATCGCCCCGGGTCCGATACAGGTTGCCGACATTGAACCAGCCATCCAGGGGCTCGGGCTCCAGCGTCAGCGCAGTCCTGTATGCCGCTTCGGCTTTTGCCAAACGGCCCAGCGCTGCAAGCGCAAGACCGTGATTCACATGATCGATGGCCAATGCGTCCGGTGACTTGAGCACCCGCAGAAAAAGCCGGGCCGCCTCTGTGTGGTCGCCATCGGCAAATCGCAGAATACCGAGCAACCGGGCCGCATCGACAGCCACCCTGCTCTGACGCGGAATTTTGCGGAGCAATGATTGCGCGCCAGCCGAATCCCCCGCATTCGCGCGCGCGTGCGCATCGGCGAGAAGCCGTTCGGGGGACGTGGAAGAACCGGAAGCAGCGGGCATGGATGACGCGAAGGTGTGAACGACGCGTCACAGTACCGGGATTCACCGGCTCATGCGATCCTCACGAAGCTGCTGGTCTGGAGCGGCCCACCGCTCGATGGACCGACCGTTCTAGGCCTTGGCCAGCGCCTGATCCAGATCGGCGATGATATCGTCAACATGCTCGATTCCGATCGACAGGCGCACATATCCGGGCGTCACACCGGCCTGCAGCAACTCCTCAGCATCGAGCTGGCTGTGCGTGGTCGAAGCCGGATGGATCGCCAGTGACCGGGCATCACCGATATTGGCCACGTGATAGAGCAGTTCGAGCGAATCGATAAACTTCTTGCCCGCCTCCAGGCCGCCCTTCACTTCCATACCCATCAGCGCGCCATAGCCACCGTTGAGATAGGCGTCAGCCCGGCGGCGGGACTCTCCCTCCATCAGACTGGGATGAATGACACGTTCAACCTTGTCATGACCGTCCAGGAACTGCGCCACCTTGTCCGCATTCTCACAGTGCCGTTCCATGCGCAGCGGCAGCGTCTCCAGCCCCTGGATGAACTGAAAGGCGTTCTGGGGCGACATGGCCGCGCCGATATCGCGCAACAGGGTCACCCGCGCCTTAATGATATAGGCAATCGGCCCGAGCGGCTTGACCGCTTCGGTCCAGACCGCACCGTGATAGCTCGGGTCCGGCTCGTTGAGCAGCGGGAAACGGTCGGCATGGGCCTCCCAATCGAAGTTGCCGCCATCGATCAGCATGCCGCCGATGGAGGTGCCGTGACCGCCGATATACTTGGTGGTCGAGTACATGACGATAGCCGCACCGTGATCGAGCGGGCGGCAGAGCAATGGCGCAGCCGTGTTGTCCACGATCAGCGGCACGCCCAGCTCACGCCCGATGGCGGCAACCTCGGCGATCGGGAAGACCTGCAACTTCGGGTTCGGCAGAGTCTCGGCATAGTAGGCGCGGGTGTTTTCGTCGGTGGCCGCACGGAAGGCTTCCGGATCAGCGGGATCCACGAAACGCGCCTCGATCCCCATATCCCCCATGGTGTTCTTGAACAGGTTCCAGGTGCCGCCATAGATGTCGGTCGAGCAGACAAAATTATCGCCAGCGCGCGCGATGTTGAGCACCGAGAACATGGACGCAGACTGTCCCGAGGACAGGCCAAGTCCGGCCACGCCGCCCTCAATTGCCGCCAGACGCTGTTCCAGAACATCGACGGTGGGATTCATGATCCGGGTGTAGATGTTGCCCAGCTCGGACAGTGCAAACAGGTTGCCCGCATGTTCGGTATCGCGGAACTGATAGCTCGTGGTCTGATGGATCGGCACGGCCACCGATCCGGTGGTCGGGTCGGCGCGGTGACCCGCATGCAGGGCAAGGGTCTCGGGATGTTTCGTCGTCATGTCCAGGTTCCTGATCGTCGTCGTGTGGCAGACCGGTTCAAACGGCCCTTATTCACATTGTTCATGTGTATTTAAAAGTATTACACGAACAATATCGGTGCTTTTGAAATTGTCCAGTCAAACCCACGAGGCAAACGGCACCAATCCGGCCCGAACTTCCGTCCGGTCCGGCGCAGCAGCTGCCGAAGACTGAAGCTTATTCAGCCGCCGCGCGGTCCGCGGATCCGGAATCCGGCGACACCAGACCCAAAAAATTCCCGAATGAATCCCGGGCGGCGACCAGGGGAAATTCGACTTTCCCGGCCTCCCCGAATTCCGTCACCGTGCCGCTGGCAGGATCGTCTGCTCCGGGCGTAAAGACGAACGCCCAGGCAATGCCGTTCGGTGTGGGCGCAACCGGTGCGGAAGGATCGTTTTCGCCAGCGTCGACAAGATTGCCCTCGGCATCGAACAACATCGAGACGACCCCCTCCAGAACACCACGTTCGATCATGTCCTCGACCATGGTGACGAAACGGACCCGGCAGGTATCATCGCCACGCAGGATCATGCAGCCATAATCTTCGGCCAGCCGTGCCGCCTCTATCGGATCAAAATCGCCGAAATGCATTTCCGGTGTAACCGGGACTCTGGCGAGGTCCATCCCGTCAACCCTATCCTGCGCATCAGACATGCAATCCCTCCGGATCGGTACAACTGGCAGACTTGAAGCGAAGCGCGACTTGTCCGCAAACACATCCCGCCGCGACAACCCGCACGACAGTGCTTAGCTCAGTTCGAAGGGCGCGGGCAACCGCGGCCCGAAACCATCGACGTTCGCACTACCAATCGTAACCCGGCCCCTGCCGCGCCATCCCGTCATACAGGTCGAGGCAACGATTCATCCAGGCGCGCACCG
>Ga0181560_10005608_pt1 | contig 11187 bp, 12 predicted proteins | sample 011ome_20_FD_133751 | JGI IMG/M metagenome (GOLD analysis project Ga0181560, IMG submission 133751) | Coastal salt marsh microbial communities from the Groves Creek Marsh, Skidaway Island, Georgia - 011509CT metaG (megahit assembly) | ecosystem: Environmental > Aquatic > Marine > Intertidal...
CGATATCCGCAACGCGTTCTCAGAACAGGATTTTACCGACGAGATCGTCGACGCCATCGAACGCACACAGCTCAGCGATGAGGCACGCGTGCTGGTCCTGTCCGCCGAAGGCTCCGCGTTTTCTGCGGGTGGCAATATCAAGGACATGAAGGACAAGAAAGGGATATTCGGCGGTGGTGCCGCCGGCACGCGGCGCGGCTATATCGAGGGTATCCAGAAAGTGCCAAAGGCCCTGTACACCCTTGATATTCCATCGATTTCCGCTGTCCAGGGCCCTGCCGTCGGCGCCGGGTGCGATCTTGCGCTTTACTGTGACATCGTCATCGCATCGACAAGGGCAAAGTTCGGGGAGACGTTCATCAATGTCGGCATTATCCCCGGCGATGGCGGCGCCTGGATCGTGCCGCGCCGCGTCGGTCTGCAACGTGCCGCAGAACTTATCTTCACCGGCAGGATCGTCGAAGGCCCCGAAGCGGCCGAAATCGGACTCGCACTCGAATGCGTCGAGCCTGACGAGCTGATGCCAAGAGTTATGGGCCTTGCCGGGACCATCGCCAGCCGGCCACCCGTCACCGCCCGCATGCTGAAATCGCTTCTCCGCCAGTCACTGAGTTCCGGGCTGTTCGATTTCCTCGACAACTGCGCCGCGCTGCAGGCGATCTGTCACACCACCGACGATCATCTCGAAGCGGTCACCGCGATGCTCGAAAAACGGGATCCGACCTTCGAAGGCAGGTGAGCAAATACGCCCCCTATCCGGCAACATGTGCCGCCCGGTCGTCACTTTGAGCCCCCGACCGGGCGGTCAACTTACAACCAATTCCTATAACCATCTGTTTTATATGTATTTTTAGATTGGCACGGATTCTGCATTGAAAAAGACAACATTTCAGAATCAGGAGCAAAAGATGCAAGCCGCCACAGCCGACGCTTTCTCCGGCATGCCCATGCCGGCCGACATGATCGCCAATAATCAGGACGACCAGCCTGAAAACCAGATTGCGGAAGACGATCTCGTCAGCGAAATGATGATTGGTTTCGACAGGCTTCGGCGCATGTCGCATGCCGAACTTCGGGACGTTATCGGAACCCGGGTCGCCCTGCTTGAAAACGAGCTTCGCGGACGCGAGGAACGCCGTCAGGCGATCGACACGGCAAAAACCGCCTCGCGGATTATCGATTTCCGCCGCGAACGCGCGCAACGGATCCACCGTCACGTAAACCGCGGCAGCGCGATCGCCGCGATCGCAAGCACGTTTCTGATCGTCGCGATTATGGTCTGATCATGCGGCCTGCTTCGCCTGTTCGAGATGGGTCACGATTTCATCGACACCCAGTACGTCGGCGTATTTGTGGTGAAGATCGAAAAGATTGACCTTGTGAGACAATAACGACCGGTCAAATACGCATTCCTCTGCGAGCGTGACATGGTAGCCTGCGGAATAGGCGTCGACCGCCGATGCCCGTACGCAGCCTGACGTGCTCTCGCCGCAAACGATCAGGCTTTTTACGCCGAGCCTGTTCAGTTCCGGCAATATCGGCGTCCCGTAAAAGGCGCTCGCCCGTTCCTTGACGATCATGATGTCGCCATCCTGCGGCGCAAATGCCTCGAAAATATTGTAGTCATCGTCGCTGCTGGCGAGGCCTGACTGCCGGTTCGTCGCGACGACGGTCGATGTCATCGGCGCCGTCGTATAGACCACCGGAATTCCCGCGTTTCGCGCAGCGGAAAACAGGGCTTTGGTCGGCTCCACGGCCTCCCATGCATATTTCCCACAGGAACTCGGAAATTCACCGATAATTTCATGGGGCTCCTTCGCACCGCCGCGATAGACCAGATTATACAGGTCGATTGCGAGCAACGCCGGACGCTCACCGACAAAAAGATCCCGGTGATAGGGTTCGTAAACGCGAAGAATTTCATCGGAAACGATATCGCGCCAGCAATGGTCTTCAAAGTCACGCGCCACTTGCCGCTCTCCTCTGTTTGATTTGATCCATACGGGCTTCAACCTCTGCCCGGGACAGGAAACCGCGTTCCTCTGCCATGGCCAGCAAGGCGATTACCCTGATTTCGTAGTAGGTCACGCTGTCATACACTTCTTCGCCCAATTCTTCGATCTTGCGGCGTTGTTCATGCAGCCTGTAGCTGTCGCCAAGTGCATTCCTGAGGGCATCGGTGAGAGTTCCCCAGGATGGCTGGACCCCACTCTCCGTCGAAACGGGATTCCGGTGGCGCGGATCGCCTCCGATATCGTGGTAGCCGCGTCGGGGGTAAGTCACAGTCTTGAACTCCTGTCAGTCTTTTCGGTTTCGCGCTTCAAGCGATAAACGATCGGCGAAAGAACGTCACCCGGCGACCCTGTTGGAACGGTATATGGCCCTGTGCGCCGGTAACGTGAACATAACTTCCGTGCCCGAACCGAACGTGCTGGAGAGACGGAAAGTTCCTCCGTGCATTTCAACCAGCGATTTCGACAACGGCAGGCCGAGCCCGGTCCCGCGCGCATTATCGACCGTCGGCTGCTCTACCCGCCCGATTGGCGCGAGGACATGCTGAATGTCCTGGGATGCAATGCCGATCCCGGTATCGCTCACACTGAACTCCACCTCGCCGTCATCGTTGATGTCGACCCTAACGGTGATTCGGCCGCCTTCCGGCGTGAACTTGAAGGCGTTCGAAAGCAGGTTCAGCAATACCTGGCGAAGCCGGGTTTCATCCGCATTCAGGATCGGGAACTCCGGCGCTATTTCGACCGAGAGATCGAAATTGCCTTTCTGGATCGCAGGGGCCGCGATACGCATCGTTTCTTCCATCATTTCCCCGACGTCGATCTCCTTTTCATCGACGACAATATTGCCCGTTTCGATCTTGGAGAGGTCGAGAATGTCTTCGATCAGTTCCAGAAGGTGCGTGCCGCTCGCGTGAATGTCCTTGCTGTATTCGTGATATTTTTCATGATTCATCGGACCAAAAATTTCGTCCCGTAGGACTTCGGAATAACCGATGACGGCATTCAGGGGCGTGCGCAGTTCATGACTGACATTCGCCAGAAAGTAGGATTTGGCACGGTTTGCGGCTTCCGCTTCGTCCTTGGCGGCCTGCAACGCCTGGCGCGCAAGGGTCCGTTCCGTAATATCCTGGAAAACGCCGTCCCAGATGACGCCGCCGTCCGGGTATGGCCGAGGGCGCGCCACACTCCTCAACCATACCTGATCACCGGCACGGGAAAAGACAGGCGCCTCGATCTCAAAGGGCGTCATATCGCGCGCCGACATTTCAATCGCCTCTCGAATGCGGCTCCTGACCTCAAAAGGAACGATCTCCATCAGGAGGTCAGGCGACGCTACGACATCCTCCGCCTCTACCCCGATCATCTCCTTGATGCCGCGCGAAATGAACGGAAACGAAATATTCCCCTCTGTATCCATCAAACGCTGGTATATCGCGCCCGGGAAATTAGACACTGCCGCAGCAAGGCGTCTCTCGGTTTCCTCCAGCGCGGACTGAGCGCGAATGCGCGTTGTCACATCGCGCATCGTCGTCAATAGAGCATCTTCGCCGAACCAGGGAATGCGTACCGAGGAGACGTCAACGTCAATGACCGAACCGTCAAGACGTCGCCGTTTCTGGTATTCTATCTGTGCGCGTTGGCCCGCCGTTCCCGGTCCGCTCGACCGCATCTCGGGCGCATCCTCTTCGCCGGATATTCTGAGCTGCCGCCTCGACATTCCGACAAGATCCGATTCAGATGTCGCGCCGAACAATCTTGCAGAGGCCTCGTTTGCATACACGATCTTGTCGTCGCAGCTCACCATCATGGCATCCGGGGCCCCCTCGACGACACGACGGTAGAGTTCCTCTCTCTCCGCGAATTCCGCCTCCCGCCGCTTGATGTCCGTTATATCGCTGTAGACCGCGACAACCCGTCCATCGGCGACACGTCGCTTGGACTGCTTGACCCAACGACCATCCGGACGCCTCATCTCGGTTGTTGCCGGCAGATTGCGATGACGGTTCAAAGCCCGCATGACCACTTTCTGGACTTCGGGGTGGTCGGGCGGCAGTTTCATTTCCCACCGCGTTTGTTCGCGAACCATGTCTTCGAACTTCGTGTTCGTATCGATTTTGCTTTTTACGTGAGGCCAGACGCGATCGACATAGTTCTTGTTGTAGAACTCTATTCGTTCGTCCTCGGTAAACACGGCAAACGCTTCCGGGATGCTCTCGACGGCATCGATCAGGCGTGCTTTCGCCAATTCGGCAGCGGAACTTTCTCTGATCAGCGCCGCCTCTATCTCCCGTCTTTCAGTTGTATCATGCGCGACAATCATGACAGCTGCTTCGTTTTTCCACGTCACCGGCACCATCGTTGTGAGCGCATAAAAAACCGATTTGTCCAGCCGTCGCATGACAAATTCATGCGCATCCTGCGGAATACCGGCCATCAGGCGCTTGTACCTGTTGCGGACGAGTTCATGATCTTCAGGGTCTACAAATCGTGTCAACTGCTCGCCGATGAGCTCATCCGGAGTCTTCGCACCGAACATTTTCGCCCCGGCCTCATTTACGAAAACGAGCTCTAGATTTCGGTGCACATAGACCGCATCCGGGCATATTTCCACAAGACTGCGATAGAGTTCCTCGCTGCGGCGCAAAGCATCTTCGGCGACGATCCTGTCGGAAATATCGAAGGCGATCGAGAAACACCCGACAATGGTTCCATCGGCGCCGGTTTGCGGTACCAGCCGCGCCTCGACCTGACGTTCTTCACCGCCCCCCAGTTCAAACACATTGCGAAGCGTGACGACCTCACCGGCAAGCGTTCGCGCGACGGCCTTGCGAAACACTGAAAATGCCGCCGGATCGATGATGTCTTCCACCAACTGGCCGATAATCGCATCGGTAGAAAGACCGAACCATTTTTCATACGCTTCGTTAATGTAGCGGTAGCGTAACTGGTCATCGATATAGGCGATCAGGGCCGGCGTCGCATCAAGCGCATCATTGATGACCTGCGCCGAGACTGCGCCCATTGAAACTGCGAAGTCTGTCCGTTCCGCTCTGACAGGATCGGTGCCGGCCCCCTGGGCGCGCAGATGCCGCAATTCCGCGATCAGTTCCTCTCGGGACTTATCCTCATCGCGTTTGCCGTCTGTGCCAATTGTCATGCCCTAAACTTAGCTGTATTCAGACAAGCTTTCGAGACGTTTATGTCGCTATGCGCTGGTATGTCACGATGTGCTGGAACGCGATGTGCCAGACCGGTTCGACCGTCTAGAATTGAACGCGGCTCCACTAACCCGGGTTACCCGATCATGTCCGCCCCTGCCCGCCGCCTAAGCTTGTTCGCGCCGGATACTGTCCCGGAAATTGTTCACGGCACCGATCTGGCATCGGTCTTTCTGAATGCTGTCCATGCACGTGGCGAAGCAGCAGAATCCGGCGACATCGTCGTCTTCGCGCAGAAAGTCGTCTCGAAGGCAGAAGGCAGAGCAATATTACTGTCCGGTGTCTCCCCCGGAGCAAAAGCCCTGGCACTCGCAGCGGAAACCGGAAAAGATCCGCGGGTAGTAGAGTTAATTCTCCAGGAATCCGATGAAATCGTCCGGAAACGCGATGGGCTGATCATCGCCCGCCACAAAAACGGCTGCGTAGCGGCCAATGCCTGTATCGACCTTTCGAATGCCGGCGGTGACGATATAGCTGTGCTGCTCCCTGTCGATGCCGACAGGTCAGCGCAGACAATAACCGAGGATATTTTCGCAAAGTCCGGCGTGCGGGTCGGCGTCATCGTCAATGACAGTCTGGGGAGGGCTTGGCGCACAGGAACGACTGGTACGGCCATCGGCGTGTACGGTATCACGGCCCTACAGGACCGGCGTGGCGCAATCGACCGCGCCGGCAATGTCTTGCAGACAAGCGAAATTGCTATTGCCGATGAAGTCGCCAGCGCCGCATCTTTGTTGATGGGACAAGGCGATGAAGGTCTCCCCATCGTGGTCGTTCGGGGCCTTGACTGGGCAACCGGGACCGGAAAAGCCGCCGACCTCGTCCGCCCCCGCGAACTTGATCTGTTCAGGTAGGCTCAAATGTTTCTAGCACTTGCAGGAGGTGTCGGCGGCGCAAAGCTTGCCCTCGGATTGACAAAAGTCCTGGCACCGGAGGAGTTGATGATCGTCGTGAATATCGGCGACGATTTCGATCATCTCGGTCTGCGCATCTGCCCGGATATCGATACCGTCCTCTATTCCCTCGGCGGCATCGCCAATCCGGAAACGGGCTGGGGTCAGGCGGACGAAACCTGGAATTTCATGGCAGCGCTGGAGCGCTTGGGCGGCGAATCCTGGTTCCGGCTGGGAGACCGTGATCTCGCAACTCATGTCGAACGCACGCGCCGCCTTCAGGAAGGCGAAAAGCTGTCCGCGATCACCGCTGACTTTGCCGGAAGGCTCGGCATCCGGCACCCGATCGTTCCCGCAACAGACGGATCGCTGCCAACTATCGTCTGCACACATCAGGGCGATCTTGCATTTCAGGAGTATTTCGTCAGACAGCAATGCGCGCCCACAGTCACCGGCTTCGATTTCTCCGGTGCTGCCCAGGCCGAACCGTCGGCCGCCATTTCGACAGTCTTCGAAAGTGGAACGATAGAGGCGGTCATCATCTGTCCGTCCAATCCGTATGTCAGCATCGCGCCGGTCCTTGCCGTGCCGGCGATCTCGGACTTTGTCTCTAACGCCGGTGTTCCCGTCGTCGTCGTTTCGCCGATCGTCGGCGGACTGGCGATCAAAGGACCCGCCGCTAAAATGATGTCGGAGCTCGGGACCCCGCCTTCCGCCCTGTCGATCGCCCGGCATTATCAGGACATCGCAACTGCCATTGTTGTCGATACGGCGGATTCCGATGTCGCAGCGTCCATCCAGCAACTGGGGATGGCGCCGCTGGTGACCAATACCGTCATGAAAACCGACGCCGACAAGACGCGCCTCGCCGGGGAAATAATCGCCTTTCTTCACCGTTCCAGAGATGTCGGGTAGCCAGCTTGTATCGGAACACACCATGACGACGAAGGCCGCTACCGACGCGTGTATCGTGATCCCCGTAAAGGGGATTACATCCGGGAAAACCCGTCTCGACAGTGTGTTGTCGCCCGATGAACGCTCAGAGCTGAACCGATACCTTGCCGAACACACGCTTGAAGCCGCGACAGCCGCAGCACGCACGTTCCATGCCATCGTCGAAGTCTATGTGATTAGCCCCGACCCCGATGTCGCCGAGATAGCAGCGTCGTACTCGGCGCATTTTCGCCGGCAGTCATCCGTGGGTCTGAACGAGGGGCTTGCGGAAGCCGTCCCGCTTTTACCTCAATGCCGCACGGTTTTTCTCGCCGCCGACCTTCCGGATGTGACCCAGGATGATATTCGTCCGCTGCTTGAAACGGCTGGCATCGGTATCGCCCCGGACGAGGCGCAAATTGGGACAAATGCCATCAGTGTCCCCCGGCCCGATGTACTGGCCTTTCAGTTCGGGCCGCAAAGCGCCGCACTTCATTGCCGATCAGCCGAAAGCACCGGTCTGCCGGTGCAGGTAATCAAACGCCCGGGTCTGGCATTCGATCTCGACGAGAAAGTTGATTTAATCCGGGTGAATGGGTGGCCGCACGCATTCAATCCGCGTAATCTTGAAGAGTAGGAATTTCATCCCTCGCAGGATGGACCGGGTGGTTTTAAACTTTCACGCCGGCCGGCAGTGTGCATTTCGAAAGGAATAAAAAATGTCTGATCAGATTGGGGCCTCGCACATTCTTCTCATGTATGACGGATCACTTCGCTCGACCGCGACACGGTCGCAGGAAGAGGCGCAGCAGAAAATCGCAGAATTGAAAGCCGAAATTGACGGCGGCAGCGATTTTGCCGATGTCGCACGCCAGAATTCGGACTGCCCGTCTTCAGCCCAGGGCGGAGATCTCGGAAGCTTCGGACGCGGCATGATGGTGCCGGAATTCGAAGACTGCGCGTTTGCCCTCGATGTCGGAGCGACAAGCGATGTCGTGATGACCGATTTCGGCTATCACCTGATCAAACGCACCAGCTGACCAGGTCGCAGGCGCACATCGCTGCGCCCGAGGCTGACTATTGCTCAGCCCAGATGATACGGCATCTGCACAGGGCCGTCATACTGGTCCACTTTTTGATTATCAGGATCGAACCGGTTCTGAACGAAGGTCCCTGAACGCTGGCTGCGGACGATAAAACCGATCGTGCGCTGGTCGGAATTCGTTTCCTGGTGTATCTCCCACGGCGGGACAAAATCGATATAGCCAGGTACGACATCGTGGGTGCCGGCCTCTTCCACCTTCGCGGTGTCAGGCACTTGTGGACCGTCATCGGTGCGCCTGAACCGGGTCACGCTCTCTGCGCCCTCCAGGACGCCGTAAAGCGTCCATGACCGGCCATGGTCGTGAACCGACGTCTTCAGGTTCGGTGCCTTTATCAGAGCGTTCAGAACAAAGCCGTAATCCGGATCTTCGTAGAACAGCAGGTTTCCCGGTTTACCCTCGACCGAGAGGCTGTCCGGCCATGTCCGCGCATGAGACTTCAATTCTTCATCGGCCAGCAGGTCGCGCAGATGATCGCACGCGCGTGTCCAGATTTCCCGTTCTTCCATCCCCTTCGAGAATAAATCGCGCACCTGTGCAACGAACGTCTCCGCCGCGGGAATCATTTCGGCTCGTGTCGACATTTGCGTGGCCATGACTGTCTCATCCTGTTCTGTATTGTCAGATAATAGCGGATTTTCTTTCTAACCGCTTCAATCATCGTCTACAAATAGGATGATCCTGCAAACCGCCTTATGGGGAAGACATGTATTACGACTTCGTTCCGATGCCGGAACGCAAACCGCTGAAATGGCCGAACGGCGCCCGCGTTGCCGTCATCGTAACTTTCAATCTGGAATACTGGGACCTGACCAAGGATACCGAAGGCCCGTATTACGCCGGCGGTCCGGCAATTCTCCCCGATCCCCTGCCCGGCAACGTTGCGGACACCCCCAATTTCACCTGGCGGGAATACGGCCAGCGTGTCGGCATCTGGCGCCTGTTCGATATCGCCGAGCGCGCGGGCATCCCGGTCAGCTGCACGATGAACGCCAAGATGGGTCTCGAACGCCCGCAGGCGATCAAGCACTGCGTCGACCGCGGGTGGGAACTGGTCGCGCACAACTATGTTCAGTCCGACCTCTTGACGAATTATTATTTCGACGAGGAAGGCGAACGCGAACTCGTTCTGGAAACCCTGAAGGTCTACAACGATGTCGTCGGAAAACCTGCCACGGGCTGGCTATCATCATCGCTCCGCGGCAATCCCTCAACCGTCGAGATACTCGCCGAGCAGGGCCTGCTTTATACAACCGACTACCTGAACGACGACCAGCCATATCTGATCCATACCGATCACGGCCCGATCGTCTCCATCCCTTATACGAATGAAGTGAACGATTTCATGATCTTCATGCGTCGCGGGAACACCACCGATGAGGCTTTCGATCTGTTCAAGGAACAGTTCGATACGCTGTATGCCGAAGGCGCGACCAGCGGCAGGCTGATGAACCTCGGCCTGCATCCGCATGTCGTCGGCCAGCCCTTCCGGGCCCGCTGTGTTCGCGAATTTCTCGACTACGCAAAGCAGTTTCCGGATGTGTGGTGGACCACCCGCGAAGAGATCGCAAAGTGGTATCTGAAAAACCACGAAAGCCATATTCCGTCGAAGAAGCGCCGCAAGGGCAGGACACAATCTCCGGAGAACCAGAAGCCGGAGAATCGCAAGAAAAAGGCCTGAGCAGTAAGGCCTGAGCAGTCGTGCGTAACCGGATTTCCATACGAAAAAGGCTCCCCTTGCGGGGAGCCTTTTTTAATTACGCATTAAGTGGATCAGGCTTTGCGACGGCCCCGCCGCGCAAGGCCGAGGCGCGGGAGACGGATGCCCTTATTGGGCCTTATTGCGTATTGGGCCTTATTGCGCCGCAAAAAATTATTGCATCGCGCAAATGATGCGTCCAAGCTAGCGTTAACAGGGAATGCAAGAAAATTGACCAAGCTGAAATCTTCGGCCAAACCAGTGCTTTGGCCGATCTTCCAAAGTCGAAAAGGGGTAATGCCGACGTTCATTCTGCGCGCCTCTGATCGTCGACCCACCTCGTCCTCCGGACCTTTCAACAGTTTAACGGCATAGAACGAAATGCTTTTATTGCAGCAACTCATTAACGGGCTGATGCTCGGTGGTCTTTACGTGATGGTGGCCGTCGCCTTCACCCTTATAATCGGGATGCTCAACTTCCTGAACTTCACGATTCCGGCATTGTTCATGGTCGCGGCCATGATGATGTGGGCAGCGATGACCGGCAATCTTCCCTTCGGCAACGAAACACTGATCGGGATTTTCGGCGAAGCCAATATGTGGATCGCCGGCATTATCGTTGCCGTCGTCGTGGTATCGATTGCCTCGCTGATTATCGAGCGCTTCACCTATCGATACATGAAGGCGAAATACGGCGACGCGACGGAGCATGCCCTGCCCCTCGTCAGCTCGCTCGGCTTTCTGATCATGTTCGAGCACATGGTGATCAGCGCCTACGGGTCCGATCCGCTCACCGTCATCTCGCCCTTCGGCGACGCCACGTTCTCGATCGGTTCAATCCTGTTCAGCTATCCGCAGGTAATCAGTCTTGTCCTGTCGCTCGGGATCGTATTCACGCTAAACTATATCATCCGCCGGACAAAGCTCGGACGGGCGCTGCGCGCAATTGCGGAACGTCCTGAAACGGCGACATTAATGGGCGTCGATGTGCTGCGGATCGTGCCCATCGTCTATGTGATCACCGGGCTTCTCTGCGCAATTTCCGGCGTTCTTTTCACCATCAATTACACCACGGTAGACGCCTATATCGGCGATACCGTCGCGACCATAGCCATCGCCGGGATGGTGCTCGGCGGGCTTGGCAATGTCTGGGGCGCGGTTATTGGCGGACTGATGGTAGGTATCCTTGAAGTGTTCTCGATCTACATCGTCGGCGCCGACTTCGTGAAGGTGCCGATCTGGGGCCTGCTCCTGATCATCCTGATCTTCAAGCCGACCGGGCTGTTCGGCCATTCGGCAATCGGCAAGGGGAAATTCTGAGATGAG
>Ga0181560_10005615_pt1 | contig 11179 bp, 10 predicted proteins | sample 011ome_20_FD_133751 | JGI IMG/M metagenome (GOLD analysis project Ga0181560, IMG submission 133751) | Coastal salt marsh microbial communities from the Groves Creek Marsh, Skidaway Island, Georgia - 011509CT metaG (megahit assembly) | ecosystem: Environmental > Aquatic > Marine > Intertidal...
CGGCCAATCATGTCGGAAGTCAGGAAATAACCTTCTCCTGAAAGAGCGCTGTAAATTGCCTGAAAAAGATGCTCCAGCTCAACCACGTGATGCAGGCACTGGTTGGCAAGAACGATGTCGTAGATCTTGTCTGGCTGCCAGCTGTTAAAGTCACCGTAACGGGGAAAAATATAATCGCCGACACCTAATTCCTTTGCATGCTCTTTACCACGCTCCAGCATTGTTTCGTTTATATCGATACATTCAATTCGGAAGTCTGAAATACCTTCATCAAGCAATCGCCTTGCAAGACGCGCTTCCATGTCACAGTTGCCGCTGCCAATGCTGACAAGCTTCATGCTTTTACCAGGGAAACGTTGGTGAAATTTGCAGGTGTAGAGAAAGAAAAACTGTTCCGGGTCGGTAATGCCGAACTGGTGAAACTTGGGCGGTGCCAGGTGCTTGTTCGACCAGTAGTGGAATATTTCAGGCAGCTCATGCACATTGGTGCATTCATCAAAGTTTGACAATTCGTTGACGACTCTTTGCTGATAGTCTGATGAGTCCTGTGATGATGTGGCAGCCCCGCCTGGCTTCAGGCGTGACAGTATCTGGCGTAATTTGCCCAGGACTTTACCTGGCATTACGCGATCCCTGCCCCGGGGAAATCGATAGTGACTCCACCCTGGGAATGACATATTGATGAAAGCTTGCTGCCCAGGGTTTCCTGGTCTGCATCACAAATCCATTGACCCTCGACGAGGTCAAAGTGAAACCCACCGGACCTGGCTGCCAGCCAAAGCTGGTTTGTCGCAGACTGCCTGGTGATAATGATTGAAGTGCCGTCTTCACAAGTCAGGGTCAGGATATCGTTGATGGTCTCGTAATCCATCTCCGTATCACTGTCTTCCATTGCCGCCTCAACCACTTCCTCAATGGCCAGCAGCGTGCTGTCGTAACTTGAACTGAAATCCGGACTGCTCATCTTGTTATCCATAATACCGAGGGTGCTTAGTATATAGGCACTGCCTCTGCGTACAATGCAAGAATAGGGCGAAATCAGTATAATCCCCGCTTCATTTTGACCTGGATCTGACCGGTTTATGAAAAAGTTGCTGCCATTGCTGTTAATCAGCCTGTGCATGGTTGCCGGTTGCGGGCAAAAGGGACCGCTGGTTCCACCGCCAGCAGCCCAGACAAGCCAGTAATTCCTTCAGTTTCAGACCAGAGACTTCAAGAACTATCCCGAACTATGGATTATTTTCAGAATAAAGATAATCAGCTTTACGCTGAAGAGGTACCCCTCACCCGGATTGCAGAGCAATTCGGGACGCCCTGCTATGTCTATTCCAGGGCGGCACTGGAAGCCAATTACAATGCCTACGAGGAGTCCCTGGCGGACTGTGAACATCTGGTTTGCTACGCTGTTAAATCAAATTCCAACCTGGCCGTTCTAAGCGTACTTGCCAGGCTTGGCAGCGGGTTCGATATCGTTTCAGGCGGCGAGCTGGCCCGTGTTCTGGCCGCCGGCGGTGATGCAGGCAAAGTCATTTTTTCAGGCGTGGGTAAAAGCCTGGACGAAATTGACACCGCACTGGCAGCAGGCATTCACTGTTTTAACGTTGAATCTGCCCTGGAACTGGAGCAGATAAACAGCGTTGCCATTGAAAGAGGCTCCAGGGCGCCAGTCTCATTGCGTGTGAACCCTGACGTGGATGCCGGCACCCATCCCTATATCTCCACCGGGCTCAGGGAAAATAAATTCGGTATTTCCATGGAAGATGCCCGCACACTGTACCGGCAGGCTGCGCAAATGCCTGGTATTGAGATTACAGGTGTGGATTGTCACATCGGGTCACAGCTCACCAGTATTGAGCCTTTTCTGGCAGCACTGGAAAGAGTGCTGTTCCTGGTTGATGAGCTGAATAATGAAGGCATTCAGATAAGCCATCTTGATATTGGCGGAGGCCTTGGGGTGACCTACCAGGACGAGCAGCCGCCAACGGCTGGAGAACTGGTTAGCCAGGTGCGCGCAATGCTGGGAGAACGACAATTGGCCCTTGTTCTGGAGCCCGGACGTTCCATATCTGCAAATGCAGGAGTCCTGCTTACCAGGGTGACCAATATCAAAAGCAACGAAGAGCATCATTTCGCTATTGTGGATGCAGCCATGAACGATCTTATTCGCCCCGCTCTTTACCAGGCCTGGATGGATGTGCAGCCCGTTATTCCCAACAGCTCCAGTGAATCCAGAACCTATGATCTGGTAGGGCCAATTTGCGAATCTGGTGATTTCATCGCGCGCAATCGTGATCTGGCGATCAGTAATGGTGATTTACTCGCCGTCAGGTCAGCTGGCGCTTATTGTTTTGCAATGAGTTCCAACTACAACACACGTAATCGCGCTGCAGAAGTGCTGGTGGATGGTTCGCACTTGCACGAAGCCCGTCGCCGGGAAACCTACCAGGACCAGATCGCCCTGGAATCACCCCTGCCCTGATGACTTTGCAAACCTGATCATGAACCTTGAATTCACAAAAATGCATGGCCTTGGCAATGACTTTATTGTCATTGATGGAGTCAGCCAGGAAATAGACCTGTCTTCTGAGCAGATTCGATTCCTGGGCAACCGCCATACCGGCATCGGTTTTGATCAGATGCTTATCGTTGCCCCTGCCACAGAACCTGGCTTTGATTTTTCTTACCTTGTTTTCAATCCTGATGGCAGCCAGGCCGAAAACTGCGGCAACGGAGCCCGTTGCCTTGTCAGTTTTATCAAGGCCAGGGGACTCAGCGACAAGGATGAGTTTTCAATGCAGCTCATCAACGGTGACCTGCATTGCCAGGCAGAAGCCGACGGCAAGGTCACTGTCAATATGGGCGCACCGGTCTTTACCCCCGCAGACGTGCCCTTTGAAGCAGAAAGTGAGGCTGTCACTTACCCGCTGGCTCTAACCAATGGTGCGTCGGTTGATGTTGCTGTCCTGTCTATGGGCAATCCCCATGCAGTACTGGTCGTGGACGATGTTGAGTCTGCGCCAGTTCAGGATTGGGGCCCATTGTTGGAAAATCATGAAAAATTTCCAAACCGGGTTAATGCCGGTTTCATGGAGATCGTGAATACAGGTACAATCAGGCTCAGGGTATTTGAGCGAGGCGCCGGTGAAACCCTGGCGTGCGGAACAGGCGCTTGTGCTGCTGTCGTTGCCGGAATCAGGCAAGGACTGCTGGATAATACCGTGACTGTGCAGCTACCCCTCGGGGAACTGCGAATCCACTGGCAGGGTGAACAATCCCCGGTGTTTAAAACAGGTCCCGCTGAGACCGTTTTCGAAGGAAATATCGAAATATGAAGCCAGATTCCAGCAACCAGAATGCTTTGGCCGAGCCTCTGAATGATGAAACAGTTAGCAAATACCTGGCCGACAATCCTGATTTTTTCAATCGGAAAGCTGAAATCCTGCTGGACCTTTCTATTCCACATGAAAGCGGCGCTGCCATTTCCCTGCTGGAACGACAGGTGGCCATGTTCCGTGATCGCAACCGGGAGCTTCAGAACAATATCAATGATTTTATTTTCAATGCCGAAGAAAACGATGCGCTGTTTGAAAAAACCCGGCTGGTCATTCTGGAGCTGCTCAAGACAAATACGCTTGCAGCGCTTTCCGACTCGATAGAAGACACGCTGAAAACTGAATTCAGTGCTCATGCCAGCCGCCTGTTTTTTATCGCAGACAACATGGACACCATTGTTAGCAAGCTTGGCATACAGGATGAAGAAATCAGGACCCTGGAAACAACGCAGGCTCGCGACACTCTCGGTAAACTATTTGATAAGAAGCGCACCTTTTGCTGTGAGCTGACACCTGAGCAGGCCAAGCTGCTGTTTCCAGACACAGCCAAGGAAGTTCTCTCGGCTGCTGTAATCCCGGTTCATGTGAATGAATCGCTGCGCGATAGCAAGGGGATCAACATGCCAATCCTGGTTATTGGAAGCGAGAAGCATAACCACTTTAATTCAAGTCTGGACACCCTGTTCCTGGACTTCATCGGTGAGATTCTCGCCGCGCATATTACTCGCCTGACAGGTTGACCATGGCGCGAGTCGGCGCCTGATCCGGACACCACTGAACTCTTACCATGACTGAACAAGCCCTCGTCTCTGTCCTTATCCGCACCAGGGACAGAAAAGTGCTCCTGCAGGAAACGCTGCAATCAGTTCTTGCACAGGCTTACAGCAATCTTGAAATACTCATCATTAACGATGGCGGTGAAGATTTCTCTGCTGATATCTCCGATCTTGATCATCGTATTCGCTGGGTAAATAACCCCGGTAACAATGGCCGCTCAATTGCTGCCAACCTGGCACTTGCTGAAGCATCCGGCGAATACTGCCTGTTCCTGGATGATGATGACACTATTGACCCTGAACATATTGAAATGCTGGTTGATGCCCTTCGGCAAAATAACTCCTTTAATATTGCTTACAGCGCCGTAAGGACCATGACCAATGGCGTTGTGGAAGAAAGCCCGACTTTTGCCCATTCATTCGACCCTGTTCGATTGATGATCGAAAACATTCTTCCAATTCATTCCGTCCTGTTTAAAAGATCGCTTGTCACTGCAGACATCCAATTTGATCCGGCATTTGACCGATACGAAGACTGGGACTTCTGGTTGCAGTTGGCACAAGATAATGACTTCCTGTTTGTAAACAAATGCACAGCAACTTACCGGATCGATAATGACAGTGGATTCGGTTCAAAAGAAAACGAAGAAGACACCGACAGCTATCGCGTCGCTCTGTACAGAAAATGGTTCAACAAATGGCCGAATGAAAAACTTATCGCACTTGCTGACAGAAGTCGGGAGTTTCCTCGCATCGAAGTGCTGAATAATTCCCTGGCAGAACAACAGTCCTTGCTGCAAGAGCGCGAAGATTTTATTGATCAGCTCAATAAAAGAATCAAGGAAAACGACAAAACCATTATTGAACAACAGGAAAAATTAGTTAAGGCAGGTAATGAATTGCAGTTTGCTAGACACGAGCTGGAAGAATCAAAACAGGAGCTGGAAGAAACAGAAAATGAACTTGTAAACCTGCAAACCCAAAACAGGCATCACAGGGAAGAGCTTCAGGTTATATACAACAGTAAAAGCTGGAAGCTGACCCTCCCCTTGAGAACTTTTACACGTGTGCAGTGGTTTATCAGAAACGAAGGCATTGTAAACTTTCTAAAAAGAGTCCTGATCAAGCTGAAAGCCAGAAGAAGTACCCTGCACTCCATCAAGCCTGAATTTGCCATTTCAAAAAAAACAACGCCTCTGTCCTTTCCTGAATTCAGCGAACCTGACATTAGCATTGTCATCCCTGTTTACAACAAGTACGAATACACCTTTCATTGCCTGAAAAGCATTCTGGATCATGCCGGAAATGAATCATTCGAAGTGATCGTTGTTGACGACAAATCCAAAGACAAAACTGCCAGCATGCTGAAACAAGTCAGTGGCATCACAGTTGTCCGAAACCAGAAAAACCTGGGGTTTATCAAATCCTGTAATGCAGGTGCCAAAGCAGCCAGGGGAAAATTCATAGTCCTGTTAAACAACGACACGGAAGTTCGCGAAGGATGGCTTGGTGCCATGCGCCAGACGTTCAGGGATTTTCCCGATGCCGGTCTTGTGGGTGCCAGACTTGTGTTTGCAGATGGCAGCCTCCAGGAGGCAGGGGGCATAGTCTGGCGGGATGGTTCAGCATGGAACTATGGCCGCGGCATGGATCCCAACGAACCGGATTATTCCTATTGCCGACAGGTTGATTACTGCTCTGGCGCGTGCCTGATGATATCCAAAGAAGATTTCCTGGGATTTGATGGCTTTGATACCCATTATGCCCCCGCCTATTACGAGGACACCGATCTTGCATTCAAGGTCAGGGAGTCCGGCAAAAAAGTCTATTACCAGCCCGGGGCCACCATTATTCATTTTGAAGGGATCACTTCAGGGACTGACCCCAATAGTGGTGCAAAAAAATACCAGCAGGTTAACCATGGGAAATTTTATACCCGCTGGCGGTCGACCTTAAAAGCCCATCGACAAAACGGCAGGCTCCCCCATCTTGAAAAAGAACGCCATATTCGAAAACGCATTCTTGTTGTGGATGCTCGCGTGTTAATGCCGGACCATGACTCCGGTTCACTGCGCATGTTCAACATCCTGAAGATATTGCAAACGATGGGATACAAGGTGACCTTCCTGCCAGCGAACCTTCAACACCATGAAAAATATACCCCAATGCTGCAAAACATAGGTATTGAATGTCAGTACCTGCCTTATGTAATCGATGCCGGCAAATATATAGAAGATTATGGCCAGCAGTTCGACGCCGTCATCCTCAGTCGCGCCGATTACGCCGAAAAATATATGGACATCGTCAAAAGTGCATGCCCTCAGGCCAAGGTGCTTTTTGATACGGTTGATCTTCACTTTCTCAGGGAGCAGCGTGAAGCAGAATTGACCAATGACAAGGGACTGCTTGAAAGCGCTGCGCTTCGGAAAAGCCAGGAGTTGTCACTGGCACGCAAAGCGGATGTCACGATGGTGGTCAGTCCGGTTGAAATTGATCTGTTTCGACAGGAAGCCCCTGATGTGAATATTCATCTACTCAGCAATGTTCACCACCTGCATGCAAAAGGTGAGAGTTTCGAGAATCGCTCGGACATTCTTTTCATAGGTAATTTTGAACATCCACCCAACACAGACGCCATGGAATTTTTCCTCGATGAAATTTTTCCTATTATTCAGCAAGGCAATCCCGGCATTAAGGTGAAAATTGTTGGTGATCATGTGCCGGGTCATCTCAAGGCCAGGGCCTCGGGAAGCATCGAGTTCACAGGTTTTGTTTCGGATATCACACCGCTGTTTAACAATATCCGCATATCAATAGCCCCATTGCGTTATGGTGCTGGCGTTAAAGGGAAAATCAATTCCAGTATGGCTTACGGTGTACCCGCAGTAGTGACCAGCATGGCGGCTGAAGGTATGAACCTGGTTCATGGCCAGGACATTCTTATTGCAGATGAACCTGCAGATTTTGCCAGTGAAATTTTACGCCTCTACGATGACAGGGCATTGTGGGAGGCGCTCTCAGAAGCTGGCAGAAAAAACATCGAAACGCACTTTTCTTTTGCTGCTGCTGAAGCGCAGCTCAGTGAAGTACTCGACTGATTCTGAACAGATCAGTTCGTTTGCTCTGGCAAAGACGTTTCGGCACCGCCCTCAGAAATTTTAGATTCAGACGGTAAGTCCAGTGCGATAGGATGCGTCCACTCTCCTGATTCAGCCTTTATCCAGAAAAACACAAGAGAAAGAATCCCCAGTGACAACCCCACGATCACACCGGCATCCACAATGCCGCGCCACGGTTGTGGCGTAATTCTCAGCAACATCACCAGGCCGACAATCATCAGGGTCAGTATCCACGAGACAATTTTCCTTTTCCGTGTTGCATGGATATACCCCATACAAAACATGGGGGCCAGGAGGGTCAGAACAGGGTGTTTTTCACGGCGCAAATACATAGCCCTGGCAATAACGCGTGGGGAAAAAGCCTTGTGAAATCCCTTGTAGCCCTCAGTCCATGCCATCCAAGGCACAAAAACAATCAGCGCAGCCCAGTGAACAGGATCCAGGGAATAATCACCAAGTTCGAGCATACGTGGTGTTAATCTCACCACCGCATACATCAGGAACAGGATGACGCCCGTAATGCCCCAGTAAAAACCCAGTATTCGCAATTGACCGCTCAATTCTTCAACGAAAAAAACAAGGGCGCGATTGTAGCAGACATTTCATACCCCTCACCCTTGTTATCAACTAAAAAGTTCTACCGGGACCCTTTTTGTTATACTGCCGACACTCAAAAGTTGCAGCTGGGCACCGGGATTGACCATGACAATCAAACTTGCCGTAGTGATGGACCCAATCCAGGCCATCAATTTCAAAAAAGACACATCGCTTGCCATGCTAAATGCTGCACAACAGCGTGGCTGGGCTCTTTCCTATATCGAACAAAGCGGCCTGTACCTTGATGATGGTAAAGCCATGGCGATTATGCAGGATCTCAGTGTGAAAATGGATCCTGACAACTGGTTTGAACTTGGACCACAGCAGCGTAAATCATTGGCTGAAGTCGATGTCATTCTCATGCGCAAGGACCCTCCATTCAACCGGGAATTTATATACAGCACCTATATTCTTGAGCAAGCAGAACGCGAAGGTGTTCTTGTCGTAAATAAGCCCCAGGCCCTGAGAGACTTTAATGAAAAAGTCAGCGCGACTCTTTTTCCTCAGTGTTGCACTCCGGTGCTTGTTGCCAGGGACAAGAATCTGCTGATGGACTTTTATCGTGAGCATGGCGATATTATTTTCAAGCCTCTGGATGGCATGGGTGGCACAGGAATATTCAGGGTCAAACCGGGCGACCCCAATGTGAGCGTAATAATTGAAACCCTCACAGAATACGGCGGTCGGCAGATCATGGCCCAGACATTCATCCCGGAAATCACCGAGGGTGACAAGCGCATACTTATGATTAACGGAGAGTCAATTGGTTACGCGCTCGCAAGAATTCCATCGGCTAATGAAACACGGGGCAATCTTGCTGCCGGCGGCACCGCCAAAGGTGTTGAATTGTCCGACAGGGATCGCTGGATATGTGATCAGGTTGGGCCAACACTTCGTGAAAATGGCTTATTCTTTGTCGGGCTGGATGTTATTGGTGATTACCTGACCGAGGTGAATGTCACCAGTCCAACCTGTGTCAGGGAACTCGACGAAGCATTCGGACTGGACATCGCGGGTCAGCTGATGGATTGTATTGAAGAGAATCTACCTGCCTGATATATCTATTAACAGGCTTTATTGATTAAAAAATACATGGTTACTGCCGTTACAACTGAAGCCACCTCCATGGCCAATGAACGTTTTGGCTTCACCATGTTTGTGTCTGTCTGTCTTCATGTTGTCCTGATCCTGGGCGTCGGTTTTGGCATTTATGAGCAGGCTAACTCCTCCAGCTCAATGGAAATTACACTGGCCCAGTACCGCAGTAATGAGGCCCCTGAAGAAGCAGATTTTCTCGCCCAGGAAAACCAGTTGGGCAGTGGCAGCCAGGAAGAAAAAGCCGCGCCAAGTACTCCGGTTCAATCCCGTTTCAATGATGATGTCATTCAGGAAATCACCCAGTTTGAAGAACAGCGCACTGCCGAGCCTCAACAGAACAACCAGGTGATCACAACCAGTACAGACACCCTACAGGAACTTAAACAAGATTCCAGCGAAGAGCCCACCCCGGAAACCACCGAACAACCACTGGAAAATCTGACAGAAGCAGAAATCAGTGAACGCCTGGCCAGCTTGCAGGCCCAGTTGGACATCCGTCGTGAGGCCTATGCCAAAAGGCCAAGACGCTACACCATTTCTTCTGCCAGCACCCAGAAAGCACGTGATGCGTTATATCTCGACAACTGGCGCAAGAAAGTTGAAGCCGTTGGAAACCTGAATTATCCACCCGAGGCTACAGCCCAGGGAATCTACGGCAACCTTCGCCTGCTGGTCTCCCTGCGCTCTGATGGCAGCATTGTCGATGTGCGAATACTCAGCTCATCTGGCCATCAGGTCCTGGATGAATCTGCCATTCGTATTGTTCACCTTGCAGCCCCATTTGCACCTTTCCCCGAAGACCTGAGGAACGAGGCAGACTTGCTCGATATCATTCGTACATGGCAATTCAGGCGAAATAATTCCTTTGCCAGTTTTTGAACAGCACACATTGAAACGCCTTCAAATTGACCCAATATTAAAGAGTATGGACCAAACAGCCGATGACTAACCCATGAGTGAAGAAAAGCTGAACCTGACAAACCAGTTCCTCATTGCCATGCCCCAGTTAAGCGGCTCCTATTTTGGCAATACGGTTGTCTACATGTGGCAGCATGGGGACGACGGTGCGCTGGGAATCGTGGTCAACCTGCCCATGGAACTCAAACTCAAGGAAATTTTCAGCCAGCTTGATATTGCCGTACAGCTCCCGGAAAGCGGTGAAGAAACCGTCCTCTCGGGCGGCCCAGTTGAAACCGACAAGGGCTTCATCCTGCATGATGCATCCCGCGAATGGGATTCAACACTGCATGTCACAGACAGTATCAGCATCACAACATCAAAAGATATTCTTGACGATATCAGCCGTGGTGAAGGTCCTGAGAATTACCTTGTTGCACTTGGCTGTGCAGGATGGAGTGCAGGCCAACTGGAGCAGGAAATAACAGACAATTCCTGGATAACCTGTCCAGCCAGCAAGGAAATTATCTTTTCCAGGGATTTTTCAAAAAAGCCTGACATGGCAGCAGAAACCCTGGGCTTTAGCATGGCACAAATCACCACGGATGTGGGACACAGTTAAGACCCTGTCAAAGGTAAATCCCCTGACCGCACATACTCTACTTTGTTTTGATTACGGCACGCAGAAAATTGGCGTGGCCGTTGGCCAGACTGTCACCTCAACAGCCTCACCTCTGCCGGTTATAAATTCCAGGAACGGCGAGCCTGACTGGACCGTGATTGAGCAGTTAGTCAATCAATGGAAACCCGGCGCGCTGGTTGTTGGCATGCCTTTCAATATGGATGGCACTGAAAGTGAGATGACCATCAAGGCCAACAAGTTTAGAAAACAACTTGAAGAAAAATTCAATCTGCCAAGCCATGGTATGGACGAGCGGCTGAGCACAAGGGAAGCCAGGGAAATAAGCAGAGATAACGCTGAGGCATCAGGGAAAAAATTTGATGAAAGGGAAGCAGTAGACAGCCTTGCCGCGCAGTTGATTCTTGAATCCTGGCTGGAACAGAACGCCTGATTTACTGATACCTGTTCAGCACTTCCACAATCTGCACCTCGACACTTTCATACCAGTGCGCCCTGCCTTTTTCCTGCGCAGCTTTATGATCTGCATTATTTTTCCAGGCCTTGATATCGTCCAGTGAATGCCACCATGAAATGGCGACCTCATCCTTGCCTTCAGTAAAGGAGATAAAGTCGATGCATTTATATTCAGAAAACGCGAGCTGACGTAGTCGTTCAGCAGTATCTGAATACTCCTCATCAAATGTATTTATTCTGGCGCGAAAAATTACAGCGTACATA
>Ga0181560_10005617_pt1 | contig 11175 bp, 8 predicted proteins | sample 011ome_20_FD_133751 | JGI IMG/M metagenome (GOLD analysis project Ga0181560, IMG submission 133751) | Coastal salt marsh microbial communities from the Groves Creek Marsh, Skidaway Island, Georgia - 011509CT metaG (megahit assembly) | ecosystem: Environmental > Aquatic > Marine > Intertidal zone...
CATAGCGAAAGAAGGAAGACGAGCAGAAACCTCAATACACTTCGTCGTTCCATCCTGAGGGGGGTCAGATATACGTGCGTGAGTTTCGAGAGTGATCAAGACTTGGTGGCGTACGTAAGACAACCACCAGCGTCGCGCCTTGAGATCACCAGAAGGAAGGGTCGTTCCTCGTGCCTGGTGCGGTCGAGAGTGATCGTGATGTCACGTGTTCAGAACCTTTTGGGGTACGGGAAAATTGTCTCGATTCCAATTTCTTTTCTCTTCTCGACGGTGCCGACACGACTACACGCCGGCACAACACCATGCTCGCGGTCGTCGCGACGCACGTGGTCGCGCCCGGCGCCGAGGTCAGACGCGCGGGGAAGGTCCGCCGCGCGTCATCGCGCCGCGTCGGCCCCGCGCGCGCCTCGAGCGGCTCCGTCGCGTCGCCCCTCGGACGCGTGCTGGTCCTCGGCGGGACCGGCTTTGTCGGATCGCGCATATGCCTCGAGCTGCTCGAGGCGGGGTACGAGGTGACCAGCATCTCGAGGCGAGGCACGCCTCCGTCCTCCGACGACGGTGACGCGACCGCCGCGTCCGGAAACAGAGCCGCGCGTCTGAGAGCCTCGGTGGACTGGCGCGTGGGCGACGCTTCCGAGCCGGAGACGGCTCGCGACGTGTTACGCGAGGGGGGCTACGTGGGCGTGGTGCACGCTGTCGGGATGCTGCTCGCGTCGGACCTGAACGCGCTCGCGTCGGGTTCGGGTTCGATTCCCGACGCGGACGCGACGTACGATAGGGTCACCAGGGTCACCGCGTGTAACGCCGCGGACGCCGCGGTGCAGTGCGTGTCGATCGACGCCGCGCATGTGGGAGGCGTCGACGCCGATCCGCCGCCGCCGCCGTTCGTCTTCGTGAGCGCGGCGGAGGCGCGCTGGGACTTCGCGGCGCCTTTCGACTGGCTGGAGGAGTACTTGGTCGCGAAACGCGCCGTCGAGAGCCGTTTAACGACTTTGAACGAGACGAACAAACTGCGAGCCTCCTGGTTGAGACCTTCGCTCGTGTACACGTTCGAGAAACCCGCGGCGTTACCCGCCGTTTTCGCGTTTGTCCTCGCAAACGCCGTCGGGATTCCGTTCGTGGACCGACCCGTCACCGTCGACACGCTCGCGCGCGCCGCGGTCAGGGCGCTGTCGGACGGGGAAACGCGCGGGTGTTTGGATTACGAGGCCATGGAGAGGCTCGCGAACCTTCCGTGAGAAGACATGACTGAGACAACCGACGTGTGGAGGTTACGTGTGACGAAACCAGTCGTCACAAAGACGTCACAACCGTGCGTACGTCCGCTTCTCTCTCACATGTACAGGCCCTCCGGCACGCCCTCGCGCTTCTTGTACAGCACCTTTTCTTTCGCCTTGGAGAAGTCCGCGTGCGTGACCTGCATGCGGCGCTCGCGCAGCGCCAACAAACCCGCCTCCGTGCACAACGCCTTGATGTCGGCGCCGGAGAGGTCATCCTTGGCCATGACAAACTCCTCCAGCTTGACGTCTTCGGCGAGGTTCATGCGTCCGGTGTGGATGCCGAAGATGTGCCGCTTGGTCTTCACGTCCGGGAGCGGGAACTCGATCTTGCGGTCGATGCGCCCCGGCCGCAGCAGCGCCGGGTCCAGGGACTCGATCTTGTTCGTGGCCATGATCACCTTCACGTCGCCTCTCGCCTCGAACCCGTCCATCTGCGTCAGGAGCTCGATCATCGTCCGCTGGATCTCCTTCTCGCCGCCGCTGTTGCTGTCGTAGCGCTTCGACCCAACCGCGTCGATCTCGTCGATGAACACGATGGAGGGGCTCATGTCCTCCGCGACCCGGAACAGCTCGCGCACGAGCTTGGGGCCGTCGCCGAGGTACTTCTGTATGAGCTCCGACCCCACCACGCGCAGAAACGACGCGGACGTCGAGTTGGCCACCGCCTTGGCGAGAAGCGTCTTTCCGGTTCCCGGTTCGCCGTACAGAATCACGCCTTTCGGCGGGCTGATCCCGATGTCTTCGTACAGCTCCGGGTGCGTCAGCGGGAGCTCCACCGCCTCTTTGATCTCCTGGATCTGGGTCTCGAGCCCGCCGACGTCCGCGTACGACTCCAGCGGCGCCTTGTCCACCTTCATCACGCTCACCATCGGGTCGACGTCGTCCGCGAGCACGCCCACCACGTTGAGCCCTTTGTTGTGCAGCAGCACCGCGCACCCCGGCTCGAGCTGCGACTTGTCCACGAAGGACATGATGTTCACGTAGTACTCAGGGCCCACGGACGAGGACACGATCGCGTGGCTGTGGGGTGTATCACAGAGCGCGGAGAGAACGACAGAACGGGGGGCGTCGTATCGGGTCAGCGAAGGGGACGTCGAGCGACAGGACGTCGAGCGACGGAAAAAAAACGCGTTTCGGTCGAAAGACGGAAACCGAAACCGGCACGACACCGGCGTGAACCGTCGCGCGTTTCGCGCGGATGATGACGATGGGCGGAGATCTGGCGTTCGAGATGGTTTCCGCGTTCGGTTCGAACGCGAACGCATCGAAAACGCCGACCGGGGCGCACGCCGCGCGGTACGCACTTGTCATCGATGATCTCCTCGAGGTTCCCCACGGACATGGGCGCGCCCCGCAGGTCGTCCACCTTGCTCTTCTCCTCCTCCGCGCGCTCGGTGTGGGGCTTGATCCGCTCCTGGTTCCCCACGAACTCCTCCTCCATGAGAAGCCAGTCCTTGACGCGCTCGAGCTTGAGCTTGCGCAGCAGACACTTGGACGCGGGCGTCACGTTGGGAAGCCGGTTCGCGCCGTCCAGACCCTTCTTCTTCAGCTTCTTCCCCACGCGCGTGGGAGGCGCGGGAGGTTGCCACTTCTTCTTCTCGGGTTTCTTCTTCTTGTCCCCCTGCTGCCCGTCGGGCATGAACCCGCTCTGGTTCTGACCCATCTCCGCTGCTCGGCGACGTGCGGCGCTCGAGCGCGTGCGCGACGACCTACTCGGCCCCGGAAACGCCGTGCGGAACACGCGCGCGTCCGACTGTGACGACGCACGGGCGAAGCCTTCGAACGTCAGATCTGAGAAGGGTAGGTCAGCGTTTTGGGCACCTTCCTACGGCAACTTTGAACTTCGCGCGTCCTGTCGAGGTTCGTGACTCAAGAAATGGCCCGGGCGTCACCTCGGCGATCTCCCGTGAAAGTGCGTAAAGTCTAAACACGCACGAAAACTCTTTCGCTTCGCATCGTGATACGACTCGGGTGACGTCGTGCGCGCTCTCGCACTCGCGGGCGCGCGATGAGCGTCGCGGGCGCCTCCCCGGCGGCTGGCGGGCTCGGGTTGGAGCCTCCGCGCGCGCGCGGGGGCGCGTCGGGTGGGATCTTCGCGTACTGGTTCGGGACCTCGTCTCTCCGCGCGGACCCGTCTGAGGTATTCGCGGGGCTGGTGTACCGCCTGCGCGCGCGCGACGCCGCGTTCGCGCCGCACGAGCTCGCTTTGCTGAAGCAGTGCGAGACGGACGTGCAGGTGCGCGCGGTGACCGCCGGGTACGTCACCGGCGCGGGCACGCACAGCGCGCTCGGGTTCGTCTCCAAGAGGGCGCCCCGCCTGATGCTCAGCGCGCTCGCGGGCGCGTGCGGGGCGTACGCCGGCGTGCAGAGCATGGCGCGCGACTGCATGCGCCGCGTCGCGCGGCTGGAGGATTCGCGGCTGGCGGCGGACGCGCGGTTCGTGATTCGGCAGGTGGCGCCGCACGACCCGCTGGGACGCGAGCCCGCGAACGGCGCGAACGGCGAGGGCGCGGTTCGGCGAAACCGCGCGCATCCGGACGCGAACGAAGACGTGAGAGAAACGGGAGGCGCGGCGCGCGGCGACGGCGAGATGTCGCGAGATGTCGCGCGGCTGGAGATGGAGACGACGCGCGCGGATGACGCGTCGTCCGCGCGCGCGACGGAGACGCGTTCGTACGGCGATGATGCGACGTCTTCACGAACGCACGAAACGCACGAGCGACGCCGGGGCGGCGTGGGTCTCGTGCGGAACTCGCGACGCGACACGACGCGCGCGAGAGACGGCGCCGGAGACGGCGATTGGAGTCGGGAAAACGACCAAGTGGGAAAAACGTCATTCCCGCTCTCCCACTCTCGCGTCGCGTCGTTCATCCCCCGGGACGCTTTCGGCGAAGGCATCCCGGGTGGGAATGAACCCGGAACTACGTCCGCTGCGAAACACGTCCCTCGCCCACCGCGTGGCGGGGCGCGGTCGCGCGCCGAGGCGAGAGAGGCGCGGCGGCGCGCGTCCCGCGAGGCGGCGGGCGCGCGGCGCCGCGACGCGAGAAACGCCGGCGACGAGAATCACGCGTTCGCCGCGACGGATGCGGAAACGCCTCTCGCGAGAGACGAGCTGATAGACCCGGCCACGCGCGTTTCGTTCGGCCGGGGCACCAGACGCACGGCCTACGGGGACGTGCTGGACCGGTGACTGGCGCTCTGTGCCCGCGAGAGCGAAGGCGTATGGGTCGCGTTTTTGGTTTGGATGATGCACTGTCGGATAAACCTTTTGTCATATTTCACGTTCTTGACGTTTCGCGTGTGATTTTTTTTTTCTCAAAAAATGCCAAGCTGTCGGTGCGAATCGCCGTGTCCCCGTCAGCCGCTTCGGTGGGTGAGCATTCAGTCGCAAACATTCGCGAAAATCCCCTGCCACTTGGACGGCGCACACGCGCTATATCTCGAACCCGAACAGCCGGCACATCCACGACGCGCCGTGAGGTGCGGCGTCGGTAGTTTCTCTTCCGAGTCGACGCTGGAGGGCACCCGGCTCGGCACGATGGCGAGCGCGCGCGCGGCGTCGCTGCTGTCGGACGCGCTGCGCGCGGTGTCCATGGACGCGGTTCTGGATGAGCCGCCGAGCGACGCGCCGACCACGGATTCGGAATCGGACTGGTCCGACGCCGAGCTGCGCGAGTCGGACTCCCACGGCAACGGCGCGCCTCCCAGCGCGGCGCAGGGCATGGGCCGCCCTTGGGCGCACATCGCGCGCGCGCGCCGCAGTCGCAGGGAGGCGCGAGCCCGGGGCGCCTCCATGCGGTACCAGGGAAACGACGCCGAAACGCGCGACGGCGCCGGGAGCGACGGCGCCGGCGTGTTTTTGTCGGACCTCGACGCGTCCGCGGCGGTGCACGTCCTGGCGTGCCTTGACCCCGTGGACCGCGCTCGCGTCACGGCGTGCCGCCGCGCGGAGCGCGCGGCGCTGACCCACCGCGGGCACGTCAGGGTAGCCTCCGCGCGGTCCACGCCGAGGAGCTCCGTGAACGCCACGCCGGTGGGCTCGTTCGGGGGTGGCATTCACCTCGGCGCCTCCCCCGCGAACGGTCCCCGGTTCGGATCCGGGGACGCCCAATTGGACGGCAATTTCGGCGGCGAGGGGCACCTCGCGGACGCAGCATGGCGCGACGTCGACGCGCGCGGCGCCGCGACGCCTGCCGCGCTGGCGACGCTGCGGAACGTCGCCTGCGGGAGTTTAGTCCGCCTGGACGTCACCGGCAGTCGCGGCATCAAGCGCGGCGAGCTGCTCGAGCTGGTGCGCGAGAGCCCTCGATTGCGAGACTTGCGAGTCGCGCACCTCGGCGACACCGGCAAGTTCTCGTGCGGGGACTGCGAGTTGTTCCTCGCCGCGTGCCCGTCGCTCGCGCGCTTCGAGTGCGACGTCGGCGTCAGCGCGGCGCGGGTGAAGGACAAGGACGGCGCGCTGGTGCCGGGCCCCGCCGAGCTCGACCTCGCGGCGCTGCTCGCGCCGGGGGGCGCGACGGTGATCAGGCGCCTCAAGATCCACTCCGCGGACGCCGCCGCCGCGCGCGCGCTCGCCGCCGTCGCCGCCGGCGCCGCCGGCGAGAAGCGCGGCCCCCGCGTGTTTTCGCTGGACGTCTCGTGGGGGCTCAAACTCGCCTGCGCCGCCGCTGAGGGCGTGGCGGAGGCGTGTGAGACCCGCGGGCGCGGGTTCCCGTTCGCCAGGCTCGCCATGCGCAAAGCCAACGTGCGGTGCCCCGGCGCGGCGCGGCTGGCGCTGGCCATCCGGCGCGCCGCCGACCGGCGCGAGCGCTTCGACCGCGCGCTCGCGTACGCGCGCGAGAGGAAGTCGCGGGGCGAGGACGGCCACGGGGACGCGTTCGCGGACGCGGACGAGATGTTCGCCGTGGACGACGAAGAAGGCGCCCAGGACGTCGACGAACGCGCGCGCCGCGGCTCGGTCGATTTCGTCTCCGCGGACGGCACGGCGGCGGAGCCGCGGCGGCCGACGTGCCGGCTGCGCTGGCTGGACCTCGGGTCGAACCTGATCGGTGACCGCGGAGGCGCGGCGCTCGGGGACGCGCTCGGCCCGCGTGTCCCGATCACGCGCATCAGCCTTCGGGACAACCCGCTCGGCGTTGAGGCGTGCGCCGCGCTCGGCGCGGCGGCGGCGCGGTGCCCCTCGCTCCGCCGGCTCGACCTCGCGCACTGCGGGTTCGGGGACGCGGGCGTGGCGGCGCTGGCGGCGGGGTTCATGTCCGCCCCCACCGGGCGATCCACCGGCCTGCGCGTGCTTCAGCTCGGGTTCAATAACATCGGCGAGGTTGGAATCAAGGCGCTCGCGGAGGCGCACGCGGCGGGGAAGCTCGATCACTTAGAACACCTCGATCTGGCGTGCAACGTCCTCGGCCCGAAAGGTACCGCCGCGCTCGTGCCGATGTTGGAGCCTTCGAGGAGGCGCGAGGAGGCGCGCGACGCGCGCGGAGGAGACGCGGCGGCGACTTCGGCGTCGGGCGGAGACTACGAAGTCGACTCCGACGACTCCGACGACTCCGACGAAGACTTTGAAGACCCCGACGCGAAGACTTTGAAGACGCCCTCCGCGCGCCCTCGACGCGCCGGTCTGTATTCCCTAGACATCGCGGTGAACAACTGCTCTTTCGACGGCGGCTCGACGGGCGAGCGGTTCGGCGTGAAGGCGCTCCTGGCCGCGCTGGAGCGCAACGCGACGCTGCGCCATCTGAACCTGCGCGGGAACGACTTGACCCCCGAGATGGCCGGGGACGTCGCCGAGATGCTGCTGGAGAACCAGACGCTGCGCATGGTCAACGTCGGGTACAACAAGATCTACGACGAGGGCACCTGGGAGCTTGCCGAGGCGCTTAGCGAGAACGCCGGGATCCGCGGGCTGGACCTGCAGCGCAACGAAATCTCGGACGCGGGCGCGGCGCACGTGCGCGGACTTCTGCGCGAGAACACGTCAATCGCCGAGGTGGACATGCGGAGTAACATGCTGAGTCCCGAGGTGGTGTCCGCGTTCGGAGACGTTTTCGGCACCAGAGTGAACTGCCGCTGGCAGCAGGAACCGCCCAAGATGGACAGGTCCGGCGCGCCGCAAAAGAGACTCGTCGCCGACGGGTTCGGCGGCGGCGTCAAAGCCAAGCGCGCGGCGAAGAAAGCCGCCAAGGAAAACGCCAAGAGAGGACGATAGGAGCGATGAACGGTTTCGTCGCGCGATGAACGGTGTCGCTTTGTTTTTTTTAGTGAAAAATTGTCGTCCACATCATCCGACGTGGCGTTAGTCGTTCTCTTCGCCTGTGTGTCGTTTCGACCGGTGACGCGTCGCGCTTCGTCGTCGCTCGCGCCGTCGCTCGCGCTTCCCCATACGATTTTTCACTTTTACTTTAGAAAGTAAAAGTAAAAAAAAACGTCACCCGGTGACGAAAAAGTCCATCTCCTCGGCGGAGTTGTTCAGGACGTGGTCGTCGGCGTGTTCCCAGGGCACGAAGACCAGCGTGTTCAGACCGCGGTTGAAGTCCCGCACCGGCAACGTCCCGTTGTACCGCTTGATGTTTATGCCGCAGCTCCGGCGGTACGCCAGGCCGGGGTCGTCCACCTCCTCCCACTGCCGCGGCGTGGGAAACGGAACGGGCGACTCGTCGACGCCGCCGGCGCCGTCCACCGACGCGAGCTTCACGAAGTCCAGCCGGTTGGACGCGCCCGGGTGCGTGCCTCGCAGCCGCAGCCACATGTGCAACGTGGTGTGCGTGTCGTCGTTTCGGTACCGCGGCGTGCACTCCAAGTGCAATCGGCTGTCGTCGCCCTCGAACTGCAACCTGTACCCGCCGTGATACACGCCGTCGTCGCGCGCGGCGGCGTACCGGCTCTTGAACAGCTTGAACACCTTGCGCAGCCGCTCGGGCGACGTCTTCGACATGAACTCGCCGTTGTTGAAGAAGCGGAAGTACCGGTAGTAGCACACCAGGTGCACGGGCTTGACGTTCTCCCAGTCCGTGATGCCTGGTTTAATGTACGTGTTCCTGGAGACGTACAAACCCTCCGTGCGCAACCGCGGGCGCGCGAAGAACATCCGGCGGTAGCTTCCCCGGAACCGGTCGCGCGCGACGCCGCGCGTCGCTTCCCTCGATTCGCGGTACTCCCACGCGTCGAGGCACGCCTTCTCCCAGATGTGCTCGTCCTGCGCCAGGAGGCGCCAGGGGCGGCACGCGCACGCCGCGCGGCTCACGTCCGAGGGCGCGGCGCGCTTGAAGATCTCCACCATCAGCTCGTGCGGCACGACGCGCTGGATGAGGCTGAGCCTCTTGTGCTTCGCATCCACCGGCGCGCGCACGCGGAGGTTGTACAGAGACGTCCACGGCCGGGGGGTGAGGAACGCCACCGTGGGCGGCACGATGGGCTTTTCCGGGGTGAAAGGCCGGTCCAGCTCATCGTCCGAGTCCACGAGGGCGTAGAGGCCCCCGAAGACCACCATGTTCGTGGTCCCCGCCTCCCCGCCGCGTTCCCGAGTGACGCCGCACCGCCGACGTGATGAAACACGTCGACACGGAGGTTTTCCGAGACGGCGAAATGTGCCGGACGGACGGGCGATCCGAAACAAACAACAGAAAGCCGAGAGGTCTTCGCTTCGCTCGCGCATTGCCGTTCGCGTCGTGCGAGGCGCGACCGAGGGCGAGAGTTGCGGGTGCACACGAGGAGACGCGATGAGTCACGCGATGGACGAGGACGCGCCGCGCGTGTCCGACGGCGAGCGGTCTGAGGATGAGGATCGACGGCCGGGAGGCGACCGAAACGTGGAGAAATCCAAGTCTCGCAGCCGGAGTCGCAGTCGGGAGCGAGAACCGGAGAAGGTACGTCGATTCCGGCGACAGGCGCGGTGGCGCGATGCGCACCCGATCGGCGTGCGCGTTCGAGACGTCGACGCTACTCGCGTGGTCGCGTGATCGAGGTCGCCCGCCGCTGCGCGCGACGCTCCCGGCTGCGCCATCGACGGCGAAACGCCAAACCTAACGAGAACCCGAAGCGCGTCTCCGTTCGGGCGATGGAATCTCGTTTTCGCCCGCCGGACGCACCGCCGGACGCACGATCGAAGCTGACTTACTTGTTTGTGTTTTCGCGTCTCGTTCTTTTCGCGTTCGCAGATCCGGCGATCCGGCGGGTCGAACCGCGCTTCGAACGGACCCACGGACACCATGACCATGGCTGGCGAGGACGCCGCGTTTCTGCTGGGCGCGGGCGGGTCCACGAAACGCAAAGTCGCGCGCGCCGCCGGCGCGAGGCTGGAGCTGGACGACGACGCCGACGGAAAACACGTGCTCACCGTGTCGGGTCCGGATGCGGCCCGCGCGCGCGCCGTGGATTACGTGCGCTGGGTTCTGAAACAGAGACTCGGCGCGATCGAAGTGAGCGGCGCGTCCGCTCGGGACGATTTGTCCATCGTGCGCGTCCCCGCGGACTGCGTCGCCTACGTCACCGGCAAGAGCGGGCGCGTGTTGCGCGCCGTCGAGGAGGAATTCGGGACGCTTTTGTTTTTCGGGAAGCTCGTCGGCGACGCCGGCGAGCGAATGGGGGAGGAGACGGAGCGCGGGCAGACGATCGAGACGCTGTGCGTCTTAGGCGACCGGCGCGGTCGCAGAGGCGCGGAGCTCAAGGTGATGTCCGCGGTGGAGCACAAGACCCCGGGGTGGTACGTCAACGACGAGAAGAAACTGCGCGCGCGGCTGAAGCAGCCGGGCGACGGCGAGGGCGACGGGTTCGGCTACGACGTCTTTCCGTTCGAAGACCACGAGTTTTCCTACGCGTTGGGCGCGCAGGTGCGTTTTTCTCGATGCCGGCCTTTTCTTTCGCGGTTTCGGTTTTGTGGGTTTTCGTTCGTTCGGTGCGGCGGGAGGTTCGTGAATCACGAACCTCCCGATAAGAGCGCACCGCGAACACACAGCGCGCTCACTTTCATGTCGATCCGCCGAGCTCGACCCTGCTCGGCGTGCGATCACCGAAAGAGCTAATCGTGAGCGCAGATGGAGTCACTGGTTTGCGGATGTGTTCTGGCTCGCGCGCGCGTCCCCGTCGCGCGCGCGAAAGTCCCCTCGTCTATCCGCACATTCGTCATCACGGGTTTTCTTTCGTACTCGAACCGCGTGCCGCAAACACGCGACCACGCGTGACACGACACACCCTCGGCTGACGCGAACGTCCGCGAATTCTCTAAAAAAAAAATACGCTCATCTTTACATCGCGACAGGGCTCGACGCGTAAAAAGCTGGCGGCGGCGTCCGGCGCGCTTCTCGAGTACGTCGGTCGCGCGGCGGTGATGGCCGGGACGCGCGCCGAGCGGGGGCGGTGCTGGGACTACTTGACTTGGCTTCTGAAACAGCGGCGCGGGTCGCGGTTCACCGTGCCCGATCTCGAGAAGCGGGATGACTGCACGGAGCTGCGCATCCCGCGCGGCGCGGCGGGGCGCGTGCAGGGCGCGGGGGGCGCGACGCTGCGCTCGATCGAGCGCGAGACGAAGACGTTTTGCTTTTTGACGCCGGACCGAGACGACCCCGACGGGAAAGAAGAGCTCGTGCTCATCTTCGGCGTGGACAAGAAGCGGCGGTACCGGGCGCTGGACCTGATCGAGGACGCGATGAGCGGGCGGTACCGCGCGCGGGAGCGGGAAGACGAGCGCGGCGGACGCCGCCGCGACGGCTCGCGCGACCGCCGCGGGCGCGAACGCGATCGCTCGCGCTCGCGCTCGCGCTCGCGCGACCGCGGCCGCGGCGGCCCCGACCGAGGCGGACCGAGGCGGGACGACCGGCGGGACGACCGGCCGTACGGGAACGGGAGGCGCCGCGACCGTTCGCGCGATCGCGGGCGCGGGCGCGACGGCGGGCGCGAC
>Ga0181560_10005619_pt1 | contig 11172 bp, 9 predicted proteins | sample 011ome_20_FD_133751 | JGI IMG/M metagenome (GOLD analysis project Ga0181560, IMG submission 133751) | Coastal salt marsh microbial communities from the Groves Creek Marsh, Skidaway Island, Georgia - 011509CT metaG (megahit assembly) | ecosystem: Environmental > Aquatic > Marine > Intertidal zone...
AATCGTACGAGCAGCTCAAGGCGTCCGTCTCCGATAACCTCACGTCGCAGATCCGCACGATATGCGCGGCGGTGCGCGCGTCGCTCGCGTCGCCGAGGGTGCCGCCGAGGGTTGGACCGCGCGGAGGAGGAGGAGGCGACCGCGACCGCGCGTCGTCGTCGTCGTCGTCGCGCGAGGCGATCGCGAACGAGATCACGTTTCGACTGGGCTTCGCGTGCGCGATCCAGAGGTCCACCGCGGGCGCGGGCAGCGGCCGCGGGCTGTTCGTGCGAGGCAAGGTGGACCCGGGGGAGATCGTGGCGTTGTATCCGGGCGTGGCGTACGACGTGAGGAGCGTGACACACCTCCCGGGGTTCCCGGAGGTGGCGGCGGCGAATCCGTACCTCATCGCGCGATTCGACGGCACCGGTGAGACTGGTCCCCGTACGACCCCGTTCGCGTGGTGCACGCCGTTCCTTGAGGACTGGACTTTTCCCGTCGCTCTCTCTTCGCCCGCGCGTCCCTTTCAACGTAAGTAACGTTTGACCGATGAGACCTTCGACTGACCCACGCGCTCGCCCCGCGCGTCGCTTCCGTCGCCGCGCAGTGATCGACGCGACGCCGTGGGGGAGAGGCGACGCGGTGGCGCCGCGCGGGGTCCTTGACGACGACGACGACGCCGAATCGACGCCGGCGAGCATGGGCGTCTGGCCGGGCGCGCCGATAGAGCCGAAAGAGGACGAAGAATCTGAACCGTCGCGTGCGAACACGAACCGTCGCGGCGCGAGAAGAGAGGGCATCCTCGGCGTCATCGACGACGCGTTGACGCCGACGCTCTCGGGCGCGTTCATATTTACACCGGTCCCCGTACGACCCCGTTCGCGTGGTGAACGCCGATCCTTAAGGACTTCATCTCCCGGCGTGTCTCTCCGCCCAGGGTCCCTCGCTTTCAATCCCGACACGCCTCGACGCCTTTCAACTCCGCTTCTGACGCCTTTCAACTCCACCCCGACGTTCGCTCGTATGGAACGGCCCTCATCAGAAGACGATCGCCGCGTCGCGTTCGACGCCGCCGCCGCCGTCGAACGCCGCCACCCGCTCGCGCTCGCGCACTTCGCGAACCACCCGCCGGGGGGCACGTCCCCGAACGTCGCCGTCGCGTCCGTGGACGTCGTGTTCGAGGAGGAGGAGGAGGAGGAGGAGGACGCGGGCGCCGCTGAGGCGGGGACTGCCGAGGGGCTGCGGTCGTCGACGACGGACTCTGTGGACGCGTCGCTCAGGCCGTACCTCCCGAACGTCGGGATCGGGAGCTGGGGCGTCCCGACGCGCGGGTGGGAGCTGGAGGAGGGAACCCTAGACTCTGAGCAAAATAAGACCGGGGGGTTCGCGGGGCTGCTGCGCCGACTCTTCGGCGAGGACGACGACGACGACGACGATTTTGAGACGAAGGCGAGGAAAAAAGCCGCCGACTCCGAGGCGGCGCGTCGACGGAACCGCGTCGTCGTCCCGACGCTCGCGCTCGTCGCGCTCGAGGCGCTTCAGGACGAGGAGGTGTTTCTGAACTATCGACTCAGCACGCACGTGAAGAGGCCGGAGTGGTACGTGCCCGTGGACCCGGCGGAAGACGCGCGACGCTGGGCCAGCGACTGATGAGACTGGTGACGTGAATAGAGGATAGCCTTTTTTTTTGGTTTGGCATAAAACGCATCTGGCTTCAAATTGACCGATGAACGCGCGCGCGATGGTTGAAATTTGCCGCTGTCCGAGCCTTGAAGCGCGATTTTCATCGCTCAGGGTTTAGGATTTTCATCGCCCGGACGGATCGCAGACGGATCGGAAAAAAATCCGGACGAGCCGCTCCGAAACGTCGACCGAGACGCGATCGCGACGCGTTCTCGCGATCACACATCGCGCCGTCGCACGCACACGCACACGCCACACACGCCACCTAACATGGAAGACCAGGTCCCCGCCAACCGCCTCTACGTCGGCAACCTCCCGTGGTCCACGGACGTGGACGAGCTCCGCGCGATCTTCTCCTCGTGCGGCGCCATCACGCACGTGGACATTCCCAAGGGCCGCCAGGGGCGCTCGCGCGGGTACGGCATCGTGGAGTACTCCTCCGCCGCGGAGGCGCAGGCCGCGATCGCGCAGCTCGAGGGTGCGCGCCCGCCGCGCTTCTCCTTTCCTTATTCTTTCGCGCGAATTGGCGTGAGCGCGTCGGCGTGGGGTTCGCGCGCGCGCGCGAACGCGAACGCGATCCGCGCGCCGCCAATTCGCGCGGGACAACGCCGATTCATCGATCGAACGATCGAACGACCGATCGCGCCGCGCTCCGATCGCGCGCGCGCGATCGATCCGCCCCGAACGAACGCCGACGAACCCCCCCCCCTTCTTCCGCCCTCTTCCTCCAGGCCACACCCTCGGCGACCGCAACCTGACCGTGCGCGAGGACAACGCGCCGACGAAGACCGCCAACTCCGGCGGTGGATCCAAGTCTGGCGGCGGCCGCGGCTCCGGGAACGTCATGGGCGAGACCCCCGCCGCGGAGGGCTGCCGCTGCTACATCGGCAACCTCGCGTGGGAGACGACCGCGGAGTCCCTCGTCGGTGCGTTTGAAGACTATCGTCCGCGCCTCGCCGCGGGCGCGGGGTTTCGACGCGCGAAAGCGCGCGATCGCGACGGCGGCGACGGCGCCGTCGTCGTCGTCGTCGCTTCTTTCGCGCTCTTTTTTTTTCTCCTCCCTGGCTGGAGTCTCGTCCGCGGAGCGCGTCTTTTTCTTTTTTCATCTCTCTGGGGCTGGAAACTGACGACCGCTCTTCTCCCTCTTCTCAACAACGACAGCGCACTTCTCCTCCGTCGGCTCCGTCGTCAACGCTGAAGTCGCGAAGCAGCCCGGCGGCCGCAGCAAGGGCTGGGGCCTCGTCGACTTCGAGTCCCCCGCCGCGGCGGAGTCCGCCATCGCGACGCTCCACAACTCCGACCTCCAAGGCCGCTCCATCATCGTCCGCCTCGAGCGCGCGGGCGGCGCTACCAAGGGGCCCGGCGGCGGCGCCAACGCGGGCCGCCCCGAAGCCTCCTCCGGGCTTCAGATCGTCGTCCGCAACCTCCCGTGGACGACCACGAGCGAGGACCTCCGACAGGTGTTTCAGCAGGTTGGCAACGTCGTCAAGGCGGATGCGGTGTGCCACGCGGACACCGGCCGCAGCAAGGGGTGGGGCACCGTGCTCTTCGAGACCCGCGAGCAAGCGCAGGCGGCGATCCAAGGGTTCAACGGCGTCGAGCTCGAGTCGCGCCCGATGCAGATCAAGCTCGATCGTTACGATTAAAACCCCCGTAACGAAGATCGAGACGAGAGAGGAGGAGGAGGACGAATGATGATGATGATGATGATGATGATGATGAATTTCAGACGAGAAATGAATTTTGGATCGAGAGAGTGAAGGTGGATGGAAGGAAGGTTTTGAGAGGAGCTGTGAAGAGCGGAGGAGAAAACGAGGAGAGTCGCGGTGCGACGTAACCGAGTCGTCGAAAACGAGCAGAGCAGAGTGATGAAAGTACAAAGTAACCGCGGGGCGTCGAGGCCTCGACGCGGTTGACCGGTATATCTGTCAACCGCGTCGACGCTCTCGACCACGCGGTTAATGATGGTAAATGGCTGGCTGGCAACGCCCGTGCGTCCGACGCGCGCGGGCTGAAACGGATGTTGATTTCGTATCCTAGCAATGGGAGAGAGAGACAGTAGTTTTGAGTATCTTGAAAGTGCCAATCAAGTTAACCGAAAAGAAGACGGACGGACGGCCCCCTGGAGTCGCCGCGCGAGTAAAATCGCGTCAACAGACTCTCCCGCGAAAACGAAACGCGCGTCCGAGCGTCTCGCGTCTCCCCGCTCGCACTCGTCGCGCCGCGCGGGCGGACGAGGACGATGGCCGGCGGCGGCGGCTCGACCGCCCCCGTCTTTCGCCGGTCGACGTACGTCCGATGGACGACCGGCGTCGTCTTGGCGCTCCTGCTGTTCGTGTTCTTCGAGGACGTCGACGCGCTGCGCGGGAGGGCGCGACGCGCGGTGCTCGATTACGCGCGCGCGACGCCGACGCCGCCGTCGACGACGACGACGACGACGCTCGCGCGGTATAGCGCGGTCGAGCGCGTCGCGGCGGCCGCGTCGCGCGCGTGGGACGTGATGACGCCGACGCGACCGGCGAGCCCGCGCGAGCGCGACGCGAACGACGCGGCGCCGCGCGGCGCGGAGACGAATCGATCCACCCCGTCGTCGTCGTCGCCGCCGCGAGCGCGCGAGCCCACCGCCGCCGCTTCCGCTTCCGACGACGACGTCGACGAAGAGCCGTTCGGGTACGACGACTGCCTGAGCTTCGGCAGAGGATGCCACGGGGACGCGGCGGATCTGAGCGACGCGGAGTTGGCCAAGGTGGAAGTGCGAGAGATCGCCCCCGGTCGCTTCGAGACGCTGGAAGCGGACGACATCGGGGAGGAAGCGAACGAGGACCTCGAAGACGACGTCGAGTGGGACGAGCACGACGTCAAGTTCCGCGACGACGACGAGGAAGAGGAGGAGGAGGAGGGGGATAACGCGACGCGTAGGGTTACGGTAACGCCATCCCTGGGGGCGTTACCGTTACCGGACCCGCCCGCCGCCGTCGGCGGCGCGTTTCGAAGCGTCGGAAAAGTCTCGCCGTTCGCGACGAGATGCCCGGACCTGGAGAGCGCGGACGACGACGCGCTCTTGGACGCGGCGAAGCGCCGCGCGTTCAACAACGAGATCATCCTCGCGACGACCAACGCGGGCGGCGCGCACCTCGCGGCGAACCTCGTCGCGAACTTGCGCTCCGTGGGCGTCGAGCATTACCTCCTCTTCTCCAACGCGAAAGCCGCGTGCGAGCGTCTGACTTCGAAGGGCGGTCCTTCAGCTTGGACCATCGACGCGGCGTACACGAGCTACCTCGATGGACACCCCGGTTTGGAGACGTACGGGTTGACCGTCGAGGAGGGCGCGGTGCCGTTCCGGCTGTGGTGGGCGCGGCTTCGGTACATGGAACGGCTGGTCGGCGCGGGGTACAACGTCATGTACGTCGACACGGACGCGTCGTTCCGGGTGAGACTGGTCCCCATACGACCCCGTTCGCGTGGTGCACGCCGTTCCTTAAGGACCTGACTTTTCCCGTCGTCACTCTTCACTCGCGCTTCCCTTTCAACGTAACGTTTGACCGGTAAGACGTTCGACTGACCGATCGCTTCACCCGCGCAGGTGAACCCGTACGCGCTCTTGAAAGGGCCATTCGGCGGGTTCAACCTGTTCGCGCAGGACGAGACCGGGCTGTTGAACGGTCTGAACGTTGGCGTGGTGTACGCGCAGAACGCGAAGATCGGCGGGCCGACGCATCGCGCGCTGAACGAGACGGTGAACCGGATGTTGGCCGCGCTCGAGTCGGGCGCGTTCGGATCACACTGGTCCCCATACTACCCCGTCCGCGCGGTGAACGCCGTTTCTTAAGGACTTCGTCCGTCGTTTCTATTCTTTCCGCACGCGTATACGTTTGTCTTCCACCACCCGCGACCCGCCGCTCCGCCGCTCGGTTTCGACGTGCGTGCGTACGATCGCGCCACTGGTCCCTCACGACTGACCGATGAACGATCGTATCCCGTGACCCTCAGACCCCCCGCTGACGCGGTGGGACGGGACGATGCCGTGGGGCTGGGCCGGCAAAGAGGTCATGTGGGACCAGCACATCTTCAACGACGTCGTGGAGACGTTCGCGTGGGGGAAGCACATCGAACGGCGGTCGGGGCGGTGCCTCATCGAGAACGCCAAGCGGGACGCGTGGGAGAGAGAGAGAGGGTACCCGGCGTACTTTGGCGACGGCGCGATCGGCGACGGGTGGACGGCCGAGGTCGTGACGATATCCGCGGAGGATATCGAAAACGCGGGGGGGTTGGACGTCACGGTCGGTCAGCATACGGTCCACGCCGCGCCGTTCAAGAATTACTTCCCGGGTGTGAACGCGAGCGCGACGACGACGACGACGACGACGACGACGGAGGAGAAGGTGATCGCGGCGCCGGCGTGGTTGTTCGCGGGGTGGGACGGCGCCGCGGGCGAGGGCGACGCGTTGCTCGGCGCGTTCGGATGGTGGACAGCGAAGAAGCCGAAGATCGCGATCGCGCACTTCGTCGGCGGGCTCGGGAAGCAGACGACCATGAAGGCGTTGGGGTGGTGGACGTACGGCTCGGAGGTGTACAAAAACTGGAAGACGACGGCGACGCGCGAGGCGTTCGACGAAAGGGGTGCGGGCGCGCTCGCCGTGACCGGGCTTCTCCCCGGGTCGCGCGAAGATAACCCGGACGCCGCGGTGAACGCGTTCGGGGAGTCGATCGCGCGGTTGATCGCGCTCGCGGTGGAGCTGAACCGCGTGCCCGTGATCCCGGGGCTGCCGTGCGACGCGCCGTGGATCAAGCGAAGAGACGGCGCGCGGTTCGGGATCAAGGTGCGTTCTATACAAACGTTTTTCACCCACCGCTCGGTTTCAACATTTGATCGCGTCCCATTTCAACTGACCGGTGAACTATTTTTGTATGGAACGACCCTCAAGGACCGCGAGCACGTCGTGACGTCCGCGCTGTGCGAGGGCGGCGGGCACGGTGACGATGGTTTTAACGGTAACGTTTCGAGCGTTACGACGAGGATCGCCACCGCGAGCTGCTGCAGGGCCACGTCTGTGAACTTTCAGTGCGACGAGCCCGGGGTGCTGCTCGAGGTGGACCTTCTCAACGACCCGCGCTCGCGAGCCGCGTACCCGGAGTCCTCGCGCGAAGTCGTCGACGCGAAGGCGTTCGTGACGACGCGCGACGACGACGCCGTGGGGATCGTGAACGGCGGGCTCGACGGCGTCGCGCGAAAAGACGCGCGGGTGCTCGTCGTGGACCTGAGCGGCGTGAACGGCGAGGTGCCGAGGTTGCCGGAGAAGACGGAAGATGCGGCGGCGTCGTCTGCGGCGGCGGCGGCGGCGGAGAAAAAAAAGCGTTTGGAGAAAAAAAAACGTTTGGGATGGATCTTCGACGCGTGTCCGCATCTGAACTGCGGCGGGCGACGGAAGCCGTGGCCGACGCACGAGCACGGGTGCGCGCTTCCCCCGCAAGGGTTAGAGCATCGCGACAGGAAGGACTCGGGGAGGGTGGTGATGCCCGCGCGGCGAAGGTCTCCCGGAGGTAGAAAAGAAAAAGTGTAGAGGTTTAATAACCAATCCAGAATTATCGTTGTTGAACGACGGACGCGCGGTGAAATTTGATCGCAATTTGTTTTTTGATCGACCGCGCGAGGCTTCGTTTCGGTTTCGGTTTCGGTTTCGGTTGAGCGGGATAGAAAGATCAGCGATTTCGTCGCGCTGAGTTGTCGAAAACGTGGTGCCGACGAGTCCATTCGCGCGCGACGCCCGCGCGTCCGCGCAGAACACGCCGCGGTCACGCTCGTCGCCGGTTCTTTCGCTCGCGTTTCGACGCCCTCGCGCTCGCGTCTCGCCGCGCACGACGCGCGCGCGCGCCGCGTCGCCGCGTCTTATCTGCCTCGGGACGTGAAATCGTTTGTCACAGCAGCAGCACGCCGGCTAGCTCAGCGGCGAGAAATCTCGCGCGTCTCTCCCTGGTCCGGACGCCGCTCGACGCGCGACGCCGTCCACGTCCGCGCGCGGAAGCATGAACGCGGCGCCGACGCGCGCGCGATGCCTCCGCGCGCCCTCGCGCGCGGCGCTCCTCGCGCTCGCGCGTCCGCGCGGCCCCGCCACCACCTCCAGATCCTCCTCCTCGTCCTCGTCGTCGCGTCGCGTCGTCGGCGTCGTCACGCGCGCGGTCCTCGACGCCGAGGGCATCCCGTGGCAAGAAGAGAAAGAGAAAGAGAAAGATGAGGCGAAGAAGAAGAGCGCGCCCGTCGTGACGCCGCCGCGCGGGCTCGCGATGGCGGGCGCGGACGACGACGACGACGACGACGCGTTCCCCGGGGAATCCCTCCCCGAGCTCGCGGAACAGGTGCGTTCTATACACTGGTTCCCATACGACCGCGTTGGCGTGGTGAACGCCGATCCTTAAGGACTTTTCCCGGCGTGTCTCTCCGTCCAGGGTCCCTCGCTTTCAATCCCCGCCCTCGACGCCTTTCAACTCCACCTGACGCCTTTCAACTCCACCCCAGCTCCGACTCGCCGTCGAGATGGACTTCAAAGACTCGATGTACGACGAGTGCGTCGTGGACATGACCCCGTTCGGGATCGAGGAGTGCTACGGCGACGTCAGCAACGCCGTCGCGGAGGTGTGCGTCAGCGCGCACGCCGCGGAGACGGCGGGGAACTTCAACATGGCGTTGCGGAGGAAGGAACTCCGGCGCCTGCGCGCGGCGTTGTGGGAATTACGCGTCACGCTCGAGCGGCAGTCGAAAGACAGCGGCCACTGCACGCTGACCGTGCGGCATAAGCTCGAGGCGCTGCGGAGCGCGTCGCTGGACGTGTGCCACCCGCAGATGCGCGCGGCGAACGCGCCGAACGCGACGGCGATTCCGAACTTCCAAGCCGTGCATCAAGACTTTCGCGTCGACGCGCTTCCGGACGTCTTCGCGGACTCGACCGAGGACTCGATCGACGACGACTGCGAGGTCGAGGCCGAGATCGCGTTCTACCGCGGCGGACAGCCCACCGCGGAAGGCCGCGCGTGGCTCGCGGAGAGAGGGTTCAAGACCGTGATCGACCTGCGCTTCGAGGACAGAGACAACCAGTGGACGAAGCCGTTCGGAGGCGGCATCGGCGTCGGAAAACGCGCGCCGCGACTCGCGGACGATGCCGGCTTCGAGGTCGTCCACATGCCGGTGACGGACATGGAGCCGCCGACGTTCGAGCTCGTGGAGCGATTCATCGAGGTGGCGAACGACAGAGCGAGGCGACCGATGCTCGTGCACTGCAAAGCCGGCATCGGGCGAACGGGGAGCATGGTGTCGTGTTGGCGAATTTCCCGCGGCATGGACGTCGACGAGGCGCGTTCTATATCACACTGGTCCCCATACGACCGCGTTCGCGTGGTGAACGCCGATCCTTAAGGACTTTTCCCGGCGCATCTCTCCGCCCACCCCTCGCTTTCAATCCCGACACACCTCGACGCCTTTCAACTCCGCTTCTGACGCCTTTCAACTCCACCCCGACGTTCGCTCGTATGGACCCTCGACCCTCAGGCGCTCGCGCTCGAGTCTCTGTGCTGCGACTTTGGAAGCATCGCGCAGGAGACGTTCGTGCGATCGTTCGCGGATCGCCTGGCGAAGAAGAAACGCAACGCCGCCGCGACGATCGTCGAGAGCGTGATCGTGAAGGGCGCGGGCGCGGCGTACGAGGGCGCCGGGTTCCTCGACGTCGCGGAGGCGGAAGAGGTGGACGTGATCGACGCTCGAATCGCGACGCCGCCGCCGCCGCCGCTCATGTCCGGTGGCGAGGGCATGGGCAGCGGCGGCGTCAGCGCGGAGGCCGCGGCGGCGGCCGAGACGCAACCCGCGCCCGCGAGCAGCCTGGAGCAAGCGCCGGACATGTACGTCATACGCACGGACGGGTTCACGTGCACGCGCGAAGAGGTTGAGGATGGGATGCTGAAAATTTCGCACCCGAGCACGCAGCAGCTGGTGCTGGTGTGGCGTAAACCGCCGAAGCGGATACTCGTGCTGAAGAAGCTCGGCCCCGCGCTGCTGCCGCAGCTCGTGGAGGTGTCGCACGCGATGTTGTCCATGGGGTTCGAGGTTGTCGTGGAGGAGAACGTCGTCGGGGAGATGCGGGAGGAGAAGGCGGCGAGGGACGCGGCGCGACGGTCGGCGGCGGCGGGCGCGTCCGGTCCGGGGGGCGCGGACGGCGCGCCCGGGACGTCCCTCGGCGCGTCCGCGATCAGAGACCTGGTGCTGGAGAACGTGGAGAGCGTGCCGGACGCCCTCGCGCGGGTCATTGGGACTAACGCGACGACGCCGACGGAGTACGCGGGGGTGGATCTCATCGTGTGCCTCGGCGGCGACGGCGTTATTCTCCACGCGTCCAAGCTGTTCCAAGGCCCGGTGCCGCCGCTGTTGGGGTTCCACTTCGGGAGCATGGGTTTCCTCACGAATCACCCCCCGGACCACCTCGCGCAGTCGCTCCTGCAGTCCGTCGGGAGAGGCTCGAACTTAGCCGGAGGCATCAAGGGCGGCATACCCATCACGTTGCGCATGCGTCTGGAGTGCTCGTTGGTCAAGGCGAACGACAGCGTCCGCAACGGCGGCGACGGCGCGCCCTCGCACGCGTACGCCGTCCTAAACGAAGTCCTCGTCGATCGCGGCCCGAGCCCGTTTCTGTCCAAGATCGAGGCGTACGACCGCGGTTTATTCATCACGACGATCCAAGCGGACGGCGTCATGCTCGCGACGGCGACTGGGAGCACGGCGTACAGCGTCAGCGCGGGGGGATCGATGGTGCATCCGAACGTGCCGGCGATCTTGATGACGCCAATCTGCCCGCACACGCTGTCGTTCCGGCCGGTGATATTGCCGGACTCCGTGGAGATGGAGTTGAGGGTGGCGGACGACGCGCGGTGCAGCGCGTGGGTGTCGTTCGACGGGAAGGAGCGCTGCGAGCTGTGCGCGGGGGATTCGATTTTCGTTCGGATGTCGGAGTGTCCGGTGCCGACGATCAATTACGCGGATCAGACCGGGGACTTCATAAGTAGCCTTCGCAGGTGTTTGCGGTGGAACGAGCGCGAGGAGCAGAAGCCGCTGGACGAGAAGGTCACGAAGAAGCTTCGGAAGATGGCGCAAGGGAGGGTCGACTTGGCGACCGTGGACCTCACGATGGACGAGTCCCAGGACGACGCGACGTTCGTGTGACGACGCGACGACCGACGCGCGGAGCGTCGGGGGCGCGGCGGCGGGCGCGCGCGCGACGATCGATTACAGTAATACTTTGAAAGTTCTTGTTGTTGTTCTGTTCTGTTCTGTTGGTTGTTATCTTTTCGTGATCACGTTACCAGCGCGCGCCGCCTCCGCCTCCGCCGCCGCCGCCGCTCCTATGGCTATCTCTACTCGAACGGTCCCTGCCGCCGCCGCGTCCGCCGCCGCGGTGTCGATCCTACCCGCCGCCGCCGCCGCCGAACCTGCTCCCGTTCCCGCCGCCGCCGCCGCCGCCGCCTCCCCTA
>Ga0181560_10005622_pt1 | contig 11168 bp, 5 predicted proteins | sample 011ome_20_FD_133751 | JGI IMG/M metagenome (GOLD analysis project Ga0181560, IMG submission 133751) | Coastal salt marsh microbial communities from the Groves Creek Marsh, Skidaway Island, Georgia - 011509CT metaG (megahit assembly) | ecosystem: Environmental > Aquatic > Marine > Intertidal zone...
GACGACCGCGACGACGGGGGATCGCACGTGGATGGATTGGAGGCGCGCCATCGCGAATGTCTAGGCCTTTCTAGGGTAGAGAAACCCACCAATCACGACCAGGAGCGATCGACACCCACTCCGACTACGAAAGAACATATACGGGTGAAAATCACGCGCACTATGGGCGCGATCGTCGTCGGCCGGTCGCCAGTCGCCAGTCGCCGGTGGGCCACGCCCCAGACTGGCAGACTGGGCGTCGGAAATTCTTTTGTTCGGTGCGCGAATTGGGCGCGTGGGTTGGCGCGCGTGAAGGGGCACCGCACACGCATACACGCATCCATTGCAGTGCGCGTGCGCGTCACTGGACACATATATTCATTCGCGCGCACACCGCACACAGTGATGTCCACCGATGAAGCCGCGCGCGAGGACGACGCGGGCGCCCAGGTGGTGCCAACGCCGAACGATGCAATTCACCACGATGGGCAGCCTCGAATGATGCATGAAGCGGCGTTGTGTGGGAAATTCTTTTCCATTCATGGGTGTGCATACGGGGATGATTGTCACTTCTCACACGTGTACTACCCTGGTATGTTACTTCCGCCTCCACCCGCACCGCTACCGTACGCGTACGCGATGGGTGGACCCCAGAGCGCGGGGAATGAAAAGATGAAGACTCGATTGTGTCGCAATTTCAATTCACCCGAGGGGTGTAGGTTTGGTGATCGGTGTGTTTTTGCGCATGGTGAGGAGGAATTACGGAGTGAAGAAACCAATATAGCTTTAGCAGAAACCACGATGGCGATGGGTAACATGGGAGGGTTCATGATGCCCCATTACGGTACGTCGGGACGCGCGCGTCGAGCCACCTCGAAAAAAAACAAGACACACATTTCTGATTTACCTTGATACGTGACAACGACCACCGACGCCACTAACATGTTTTGCGTTATTTCAACAGAACACTCGATATTGGTTCCAGTCCATCCCACGCACGTGGGTATCATCGTCGGCAAAGCTGGATCAAATTTGGCAAAGGTGAGCTCACTTTCGGGGGCAAAGGTTTCACTTTTGGGCGCCGAGCATATCAATCCCGATGGTAACCGCTTGTTGCGAATTGCGGGGAGTCCTTTCGACGTCCAGCGTGCGCAACAGCTTATATATAGTCGTTTAAGTTCTATCACAATGCGAAGCAAGGTGGGTGGACACACTAGAGATCATCGTAACGGCAAAGAAGGTGGGCAGCCAAAGGCTTTCAAGACGAAAATGTGCGCAAGTTGGGAAGCCACAGGAACCTGTTCTTTCGGGAAAAACTGTCACTTTGCACACGGCAAAGAAGAAATACAATCGGTGAACCAGAGGAATACGAATGGTACATCGAATGCGAACCCAGAGGCGGAGGTAGACGAGCCGTAGTGGTTGCGTTGTTTGTTTTGAGCGAGGCGGCGTTGTCATTCAGTCAACAGTGAAAAGACTGTAGATGAGCTCATCTTTCGCTTGTTTTCCTAGCTCGTATATATTTATTTATGTACGGTAACGAGTTGCAATAAATACCACACTAGTCTCACGAATATGACGTTTCACGAATTCGCCACGCCTGAGCTACCACACTCACCGACTCGCGGGCGAGCCTAGGCACTGGTCCATGACAGACGCTGCATTCTCGGAAAAGTTCGGCGTTCATAAAAAACGTGTCAAACATCCAAATTATCCTGAATGCGAGACGGACTTATGGTGGATCGTCAAATATACGTCCGAATGGGACCAGGAAAAGGCGGAGGAGTTGATGAAGGGTGGGGAGGATGAGGGCGTCATGTCGCCTTACGTGCGCGTATGGGACCTTCGAAAGCCAGGTGTTAATAGTGGTGCACTCTCTATTGACCACACATGGACTCCTGTGAATCTTCGCGGAATGGGGTTAGGCGAAGAGGTCGTGCGTGCGGTTGAAACGTTCGCCAAACTCCACGTCAGTGGTGACTTTCATGTTGAAGCCACGTGTTCTTATGCGCAAAAAGTTCTTAGCAAGGTGGCAAAGTAGTACTACATAGATCCTAGTCCTAGAAAACATCTTCGTCATCATCATCATACTCAACCTCTTGAGGCGCCGCTATTGTTTCCTTTTCCCAGTCTTTCAATTTCCCACGGCCAAGCATGAAGTCGTCTTGCAAAAAGCTCGCTTTTGTCGCTCCGTCAGCCTCTGTTTTCTCATCGATTTTAGTTTTCGCCTTGTCACCTCGGAGTTCTTCGAGAAACTTTGTTTTAGAAATAAGTGCATCTTTTCTACGCATTGTTTTAGCCTTTTCTGCATCACGTTGTGCCTTCCCAACGGCGTTAAATAACCGCACAACGCCCTTGGTCGCGGTGTGATGCAAACGTCGTTCAAGCGTGTCACTCTCGAGATCGCGTCCACGTGGTTGAGGTATGACATGACCACGAAATTTGAGTTCTACTTTTGCTCGTTTGATCCGACGTCTTTCCTTCTCCTCAGCTTTGGCTTCAGCTTCATCTTGTCGCTGTTTCTTTGACTTCGGCAACATTTCCGCCGCCGCCGCGCTCGACTCCTTGTCACCAACTAATGTTTGAAAAGCTCTTGACATTCCCATCACGTGACTTGAAACCGGACGAGCTAATGTCTCTTCATCGCTCTCTTCATCGTCGTCTTCGCCATCGTCTACGCTGTCGTCGTCGTCGTCGTCGTCGTCGTCTGCGTCGTCGTCGTCTGCGTCCTCCGCGCCATCGTCGTCTTCATCCACGACAAACTCGTCGTCATCAAACCCTTCACTTTCGGAATCCTCCTCCTCCTCCTCCTCCTCCTCATCTTCGCCATCATCGTCAGCGCCATCGTCCTCGTCACTTCCGTCGTCTTCCTCCCCCGACGTCGACACCGATGGGTCCTCGTCCTCGTCCTCGTCCTCGTCCTCGTCCTCGCGCCGTCTGGTTCTCATATCGCACTCTGGCGTGTTCGTTCGGTGTCACCCACAACCTTTATCGTCGTCGTCCGATGTCGTCGTACAGTGTCGTCGTCGTACAGTGTCGTCGTCGTACAGTGTCGTCGTACAGTGTCGTCGTCGCGCAATGGCAATGGCGGCGGCGGCACGCCTTGAGACGTTTTGGTGGGACATGGATAGACACAATGACGGATTTCACTTTCTCACGCACCGTTTTAAACGACTCTGTGCACCTCCACCACTGCAGTTGACGACGAGACCACGCGCGCAGAGAGCGTGGGTTGACGATACGACACAGTCGACGAACGAAACGCACGGTGAAACATGTCTCGACACGCCCAGCAGCACAGCGTCGATGCCACCGAAGCGGCGTTTCGCGAGTGCTATGAACTCGTGGAAGAAATGACAAAAATTTACGCCAGCGACGAGGATGTGCTGCGAGTGAGACAGATTGAAAGCGCTCGAGAAGAAATACTACGAACGTGTCAGGCGAGGGAAGAACACATGGCGGGAGTGATAAAGGAAATGGCCCGACGAGTACAGATTGCTGAGCGTAAAGCGGTTTTACCACCTGCGGCTATGGCGCAACGGGAACGGTTGTTGAAACTCGAAGCGGAAAAACGGGCGGCTGGGGAGTACCTGTCGACGATGGAACGAGAGGCACAACAACTCGAACGTGAACAAGAAGAGTTAGCGAAGCGAGCGGCAGAGCTAAAACTTCAGAAACAGCATCTTGATTCGGTCATAAATGAAGAAATTCCTTCGACGAAACGAGAAGTGAGTTTATATGCGCACATCTCAAATATCGCTTGGCACTATGAAATCGTCGATCGTATCTCTGGACACGTCAACGCCAAGGCGAGCCGAGATGTTCGAAAAATTGACATGCCAATCAGACCCGGGAACGAGTTCTACGTAGCGAATGAGCTTTGGGAAATGATGGATTAGCTTTAGTCCTTGTTTAGTCTTGTAGCATGCATATTCGCAAATCCGAAAACGACAAAAGAAACGATTGTTGTCCATGCGCTCACTTCTGCACTTCGCTCGTAATCGCACATTCACTTTCATAACGCGACGGGCGTAAGTTTTGATTGTCACGCTACATGCACGTCTGGCTTCGAGTTGATGTGCTTGTGCAACACTGGACTACGGGACAAAAACGCGCCCCGCAGAGGTTGACGCTCGCGGCGCGCGGGTACCGGTGCACATGTCAGGACTCGCACGGGAACCAGACCTAGAACGTTGTCTTTATGACGCTTACGTACACACGGAGAGTGTCGTCACGGAGGCTCATAACGACGCCGAAGTGGACAAAGATGCCTCGCCAGCAACGACCAGGAGTTGGTCTAACTTGCAGACGCTAGCTCAGACTTTCACACGGCGAAAGGAAATCGATAATGGAGAACGGGAAATGATGAGAGCTACAGCTCTCGCATCGACGTCGAATGGTGACATGTTAAGCGTTGTTGCTGGAAGGAGCGTTCAAATTTTCCGCGCGGATGATGACTGGCACGTTCCGAAAGGAGGTGTTCACAGAGCGCAAGTTCAGTCTATTTCTTGGGCTTCCGATGGTCTAGCGTTCGTCATTGTTCAAGCGGCAAAGTTAAGCGTAGCCACACGCGTAGGAGAAATTGTATACGAGCGCGATGTGTCAGCTGCACCAGTTGCCTTTGCGGCGCTGGCATTGCTCAACGAAGAAGCGTATGACTTAATAAGCGTCAACCTTGTGGGAACACCGGCGTTGGTTACTCAACGCGTCGAACTCGTTCATGGTGCCGCGGTAGGTGAAACTATATCTAGAATGTTTGGTGAGGGTTTGAAAAAGATCGACTGCGCAAGTTGGTTGGAAAAAGATCGTACGCTCGTCGTTATTGGTCGTAAAAAATCTCTGTCGTCAACAGTAGTGACGATGTGGAAGTATTTTGACGGTTCAGACAAAAGCGATGCCGCGCTGATGCATTTGAAAACTATAGATTTCGGCATTGACTTGACCCCAAGGCGAAGTTTCTTTGAAACTCCGCGTGCATTATTGTCGCTGTCAGTTTTTCATGACGGCGGCGAGTGTTTGAATTTAGCCATAATATCTGAAACGGGCGCATTGAGCGTAGTTCAAATTTCAAAGAACGGCGAGTATGCCACGAAACTCAATTTTTATCACAACGTGTGCGCCACTGCATGGTGGTCATCCGAAGCTATCGCTATTGCATTACGTAACGGTGAAGTGATAGTCGAGAACGTATCCACCGGACGGCGCATACTTGGAGACGCACCAGAATGCTTTGAGACGGTTGCTGGCATGATTTCCGTTCCACGGAATGTCGACGGCACTCGGAGTGCTAGAATTTTATTGATGGAACGTCCTAAAATAGGTGGTTGGAGACTTATTTCACTCAACGAGCGCACTCCACTTGAACTAGTACACGCCCACATGGATCTCGAAGAGTGGGGCTCAGCCTTGATGTTAGCACGTCAGCATGGTTTAGACACGGATCAAATCTACAAAGCAAGGTGGACTAGTTCGCCGGCATCGATCGAAGGTATGTCTGATTGGTTGTCGCGCATAAGCGACAGACCGTGGGTAGTGGTGCAGTGTCTAATCGCGTGTGCGACATCATATGAAACGCAGCGTCACATTTTGGTTTATGGTTTGAAAGAAACCGACACGCAAGCGAAAAGAATACAAAACTCTATAAGCAACGAGCCGGAGTGGAGTTGGTGGGTGAAGTTGCGTTTGGCTCTGCTTGGTGCATTGGATCGAGCAGATACGGTCCACGAGATTTGCAGTGGTGGATTTTCTCCAAATATGTACCAAACTTTGCGGCAATCGACAATCTTGGATGCGGCCATGAACGCAGCATACTCCAGTGACTTGTTTTCGCTGAAGATTATTTTCAAGCGCCATGCGAGTTGTTTGATGCCGCGAATATTTGATGTACTTGACGCGCTGCCAGAAACATGCTCCGTTTCGTCCTACGAAACTCTCTTGCCTTGGTCTAACAATTATGTCTCGGATCGAGATTTTCATTCGTCAAAACTCAGACAAAACGATTGGGCAGAGTCGGAATACTACTTGCAGCATATTGATTCAGCGCAAGCTAACGATGACGAGGAGTTAAATCGTAGGGCTGATGTGTGCCAAGCAGTGACTGACGTTTTGCAAAGAGAGAACGTTTCACAACGCTGGCTGCAAGAAGCCACGGAGGAGTTATGTCTTATTAGGCAACGAACTCACGGATCACAAGTGCCATCATCCAGAGATATGGAGACGTGGGTCATACGAAGAGCTTGTGAGATGGACACTGCATTAGGTCAAATCACAAGCGCTCGTCAAATTTTACTCTCAGCGGCAACAGGGCTACAGTCACAAACATTGATAGACTATGCTTTCGCAGCATCGATTCTGGAAGCTGCTGTGATGACTGTTTTTGTTGAAGATGGCGTGGTTGTTGAAAGCTCTCTAGAGGAATTCTCGGCAAGTGATACTTTTGAAAGGATGAATGTACTTTTTGCTTTGCTGAGCGAGAAAAACGTGACGAGTATCATGTCAGGAGCAGTTCGCGATTTTATTGATCACGCGAGTCACAATTCTGATGAGAGAGTATGTGAGATATTACAAAGGTGGATTTTGATTGCTTCTGAAAATGCACAATATTCTTCGATGTCACACGTTGTGCGTTGGTTTTCATCTTCAAAGGAGTCCATAGATGTTGTCGGTGGCGCTGAGGCTCTTGCGGCCGTCGTTGCCGAAGCTTCGCTTTGTCAGCGCGACATCGACAACAGTTCTTTGACTGCATTGCTTGATATGCTAAATGATTTGCCAGAGTCTGTTTCAGGCGTTCCGGTAGCAAAAACAGCACTATTTCGACTTCGTGCGTGTCACGTGTTACGGCTACGTGGACTAAATATATCACTTGAGGCTATTATCAGCGCTGAAAGAAGCGAATCGCAAGCTTTGGATATAATCAGCAACTTCATCAGTAGTTTCGTTGAGAATTCTGAAGGTGAAACTACGACAAACTGGTCAATACTATGGAAAGAGCTCCTGTCGTTGCAAAGTGGGGTGTTTCATCGCTGTCTCACACATGATGGAATTCTCAGCCTACTAGTACGTGCACAACTAGAGCATGAAGATTGGGCACACGCTAAAGCACATATTCCAGCAAGCGGTACCGCAGGCACAGTAGGTGCTCTCGTAGGCGGTTTAAAAGAGCTCAGTGGCTCAGTTTCATCGATTCTTCCCGTGTCTGCAGCCGAGGACGTCATTTGCGCCGTCAGTGCTCAATTTATGCAGCAAGCACGTGATATCGAAGATAAATATGCTTTGGATGCGGAAAAGTGCCTAAAACTAATGCCTCTGAACGGCGCCGTCTCATTAAAACTAGAATTCATTAGTGCTTTACGTTCCCTTGCAGTGTTTGGTGTCCGTCGACCACCAAAAGACGTCAGTGGCGAAGTTGCGCTGCAAATGGTACTTGAAAGCTTGGTACAGTTTCCCGAGTCATATCGGTCACCCGACGAACTACAGTCGATCGCACTGCGGCTCGGTGTGACAGATACTGGTAATCAACATGCGATCCTGCTCGCGACTGGTCTTAAGGCTTTTGAACGTAGCGATTTGAGAGCATCCGTCGCTACAGCTATTCGACTGGTGAGACGCAACTACGCGCCATCATGGGAGTTATGTGCTAAAGTTGCACGTGCTTTACCGTTAGATGATGAGTCTATCAATAAGAAAGGAACGTTGCTAGCGTTTGCAGTTGCGCACGCCAACGAAGACGTTCTTCCTAGTCTACTGAGTGATTGGCAAAGTACGCAAGCGTGGGAAATGTTCAAGAAGTTTGAAAAATGCCCCGCGGACCCTGACACGCAATCATTTAAGCCAAATATCGAAGGAATTTTGGCCAAAATAACAGATATTACCACGATGCAGGCAAATATGCGCCCAATTGTGAACTTGTTTGCACAAAAACCATGTCTGGCTAATGCTCTTGATGTTATTTTCAAAACGAAAGATGATAAGGCAAAGGAAGTGGCTGGCGCGATGGCTTATGCTCTTGGCATTCATGGCGTGCATTCCTCAGATAAAATTTTATCGATAATTGCGACTCAGACAATCTTAGAAGTTGTGAAGTCCTTATCGATAGAGGAGCTGGCAGTGGACACACCTCCATCATCATTGTGGCCGTCAATTGCCATCTTGCTCATCATGCGAGATGCGCACACTGTCTCAGACGTTATTGATAATATATCAAGTGGAATTCAGGAGCGTCTAGTATTACAAACAGTTTTGAATCTAGGAACTTGCGTGCACGCGTTGCGTGTACTTCGATCGGTCGATTCGCACCTACAGCTCCCGATTCAGACCTCGCTTTTGCTGGCGCGGGTGTCGGAAGTTGAAAATAGAGAAAATTTCGACGAAGACGCTGATGTATGCTTTGCAAAGCAATTCAATTCCAGTCTCAGTTCGGTTGTTGACGCTGAGTGGCTCGCTAAAGCCATTCCGGAGATTGATGCCGGTGCGTTCACGTCAAATACTGCAGACTATCGCAAACGTGCAATCTTAGCTCTCGCGGCTGGAAGCTCACGTCTGGTCAGAGTTGGTGAATCGCTCAATCATGCTCTTCGACTTGCGCGTGCGTATAAAGTAGACGAGTACGACGTCTACGCGGCATACAGCGCTGTTTTAGCTTCCGACAACAAGCACGACGTAGTGCAGGCTGCAGAAACTTTGAAGGAAGTCCTTCCTACATTTCGTGGGAAAAGTTTGGATATAGTTTACACGTCAACGTGGAAAAGTTTGCCGAGTCACGGACATCGGGGATTTGAATCGATACGGGCGTACTTTGACGTGCTGCATGCGTGCAAGAGTATCAACATGAAAGATTATAATAATTTATTGGCAGCGATGAAATTGATCGCAGATGCGTGTCCGGAAATCGACTTGAAACTTTTCGTTGATGCGCACGGCCGTGCATCAAAGACAAATACCACTGACGTTTTGGATGCTATCAAGCGAGATGTGTGTGCTGAAAGTAATCGAACAAATTCTTACCCACAACTTATGCTGGCAAATCTTCTCAAGGCACTCGATACTTTACCTGACACAAATGCAGCACTGAACTCACAAAACGTACATTTTTCCGCAGTTTGTTCTATTTTATCGCCGCCGGCTGGAGTGTGTCGTTTAAGTTCTGCACAAAGGTGGGCACGAGTTGTCGATAGTGGCGCATTGGATAAAATTGGAGAAGATCATGCGATGGAAATGGCTCAATGTCTAAGTGCTTGCGCGCTGACTGATCAACGTTTGAAGGAATTGAACAAATTTGCATCCGAAATTTCTACGTCGTTGCAACTCAAGGCGCTGGATTATGTGCTTGGTAAGCTTGATACCTCGAAGTTAAAGGCGATTCCAGATGTATTAGATGAGCGCAACCGTCTCAGTTTCGTCAACACTGTAGCCATGAAAATGCCAGAGCTCGACGCTCATTTACTTCAAATCTTGACGAGCGATTCTAGGGAGAATCAGAGATTATCAGTTATTATTGAGAGATGGATAAGTCGAGGCGCGACATTCAGTCAAATTTCAACTCTCGCATCTATTGCTGGACAAGCTGAACTACAGTGCATGAAAGTAGATATCGATGTTACCGATGTTATCATGCAGAATCTAGACAAAGCTCTGATGCGCTCATCAAATCAGCTTGGTAAAGTCTTTGATATAGTGGAAAAGACTCTTTGGGGAGAAAATGATCTTGACGCTCTTGCTACGGCACGCACGCGCGCATTTGCCAAGCTCAAAGAACGCGTCGCGTCGAACGATGGCTCTTCGATTTCAGACGATTGTGCAAGTATTCTTGAATTGATGTCAAATATCATGTCTGGTGATGGGATTTGGCCAGGATGGGCATCATCAAATCACGGTGACGGCGTTGTCCACATCGTCAGCATGCGCACAGCGGCATTGCTGGCTCCGTTTGTCGGATGTCCGATCCCTTGTGAGGAGGATGTGCGTGATGATGCCGCGATGTGCGAATTCTTTCGAAATTCTATACTCGCTCAGGACTGCATACCTTTTGACGTGCTTTCTCAGCTGTTGACCATGTGGGCTGGTTATACTCAATCAAAGCTTGCGCTAAAACCCTGCTGGCTGGCCGCCGTAGAACGCGCATTGTTGGGCGGTACCAACAATGACGCATTGAACATCTTGAGTTTCTTGGCTGAGCAAATTCTCTGCACCTCATCTCCAGGATTGCTTTCAACGGCAGATGTGGCTCAAATTCTAGAAACCGCACAGAAAACGTCGGGAGTGGACACTGCCTTGGTCGCAAAGTTGAGGCTTTTAATAGATGCGCAAGGCATTGATACCGCCGCTTGCGAGCTGAAGGAAATTCTAGATTTGGATATGATTATGTTGGCCATATATAGAAATCGAATCGCTTCGATTGTGATGATTGATTCGGTCATTTGTGATCAAGTTGTGTCATTAGTATTGACACACCGTAGAGGTCGCGACGTTTTGATGCCACATATTTTGGCAGCCGTCACGAGGGAAAGAATGTTCAATTTGGCGTGCAACCTTGCGCTACGCCTTACTACGTCTACTCTTGATTTGTTCAGAAATGATATTGAAGGAAGGATTTTCATATTACGCAAGCAGCTTTACGCCAGGGGGCGGAAAGGAAACGTCGATATACCTCAAGCAACGAATGTGGAACAAACAACACGCTTGCATGATCTACTTTTGAGTGAGCTGACTTCCACACTGTACACGGCGTGCGCAGCAGCATCAGGAGCGCTTGAAATTGCACTAGTATCATAGATGTGCGCGCTACTACCTAGGCTTCCTAGGTCATGTTCAAACCATCCACGCAAACTTACCTCGACAGGTGGGAGGAGATCAAGACATTACACCATCAACTTCTGCCTGTGCTGGTGTGAAACATGTGAGAGACGTTAGAGCTCTTGTTCATGTTGCGTCATATGAGTGTATTGTAGTTCGATCTGTAACTTTATTTATCACAAAACTAAAAGTCTTTCATACGCACGATATATATAATCAAAATTGGACGCGCTGAGCAGCTCTTGAAGCATTGAGAACCAAAAAACTGACGCGTGTGCTGCTCATCACGCATGCGTGAACTCATCCTTAGGCGAGCTTACAACATCTTGAGGTAAAAGTTACCAGGTTCAGGAGGCCAGGTGTACAATTGCACGTCGTCGACGCAGATGGAAACTCCA
>Ga0181560_10005624_pt1 | contig 11166 bp, 8 predicted proteins | sample 011ome_20_FD_133751 | JGI IMG/M metagenome (GOLD analysis project Ga0181560, IMG submission 133751) | Coastal salt marsh microbial communities from the Groves Creek Marsh, Skidaway Island, Georgia - 011509CT metaG (megahit assembly) | ecosystem: Environmental > Aquatic > Marine > Intertidal zone...
CGGAGCGGCTCGAGGCCACGCTGGAGGCGACGATGCCGTCCGCGTCCCCCGTGGACGCGGACGCGCCTCCCGACTGGACCCCCGACGCGGACTGGACAGACAAGACGCAGTACTACCCCACGGTGCTGGGGGCTCCGAACGCGGCGGCGGAGGAGGCGAGCGTCGCGGCGCGGCTGCGGCGCGCGGAAGCCGCCGCCGACGAGTACCTCGTCGTGCAGTTGCCTTCGCGGCTGCCGCTCGCGTCGAACCGCGGCCGGGGCGGCGAAGACGTCGCGCTCGTCACGGTCACGGAGAGCGACGCGGGACCCACCGGAGGCGGAGGGACCCACCGACGATCCGAGACGCAGACGCAGACGCAGACGCGCGTGAAAGATCAAACGCCGGCGACGCGCGACGGAGGATCCGATTTCGACTTTTCCGTCGCGGCGACGCTTCGCGATTTAGAGGAAGGGCGCCTCGGCGATCTGGAGGTGCTCGCGGACGGCTCGGCGCGTCTGGTGATCGGAGACGCCTCGTTCGACGTCGTGGAAGGCACGCCGTTCGCGCACGTCGAGCAACTGGCGTGCGTGGACGCGGGGGGAGGGCCGGACGCGAAGTGCGCGTTCCTCGGCCGCGTTCCGGGCAGACTGGTGTGCATACCGGACGTCGCGGAGTTGCTTCGCGTCAAGCGCGAGTGACCGCCGCCGCGCGACGCGCGATTGTATAAACAGTATTAACAGCATTAACACACTACTGGTCGTCCCTGAACCGCAAACCTCGCGTCGGATCGAACGAGCTTCATCAGAAGAAGACCGCGATGGACCGCGTATGTCGCCTAGTGATCTCTTCACGCGCTCACCGTCGCTTTCGCGTAGACGCTGGCGCGCGCGGCGTCGCAAAAGTGCCCGACGCTCTCCTCCGGCGTGCCCTGCACCACTCCATGCCCGACGTTGAGGATGTGCTTCCCGTCGCCGGCGTCGCGCGTGTTGTTCGCCACCTCCTCGTAGATGCGCTCCTTGCCCGCGAACAAGTACATGGGGTCCATGTTCCCCTGCAGCACGCGGTCCGGCCCGAGCACCTCCCGCGCCTCCGCCATGGAGGTGTTCCAGTCCAGGCCGATGACGTCGGCGCTGGACGCCTTCAGCCCGCTCAGCTTCCCGACGCCGCCGTTGGCGTGGAAGATCAAAGGCACGTCGGGGTGCTTCGCCTTGACGATCTCGATGACGCGCTCGTTGTACGGGTGCGAGAACTCCAGGAACTGCGTGGGGGACAGGTGGTGCGCCCACGAGTCGAAGATCTGCACCACCTGCGCGCCGCAGTCAATCTGGTGGCACACGTACACGCCCAGCGCCTCGGCCAGGTGCGCGAGGTACGCGTGCAGGGTTTCCGGGTCCTGGGTCATGATCTGCTTGGTCTGCAGTAGGTGGCGGTCGCTGCGCCCCTCCATGGAGTACGCCGCGAGCGTCCAGGGCGAGCCCACGAAGCCGAGCATCGTGCTCTGGCCCTCGATCTCCTTGCGCAGCGAGCTCAGGATCTCGCGCACAAACGGCAGAGACGCGTCGGGGTCGTCCAGGGGCTTGAGCGCCTTGACCGCGTCCATCGATCGAATCGGCGTCTCGATGACCGGGCCTTTGCCCTTGACGACGTCGAACTCGACGCCCATCGCGGGCAGCGGCGTCAAGATGTCGGAGAACATGATCACGCCGTCCGGCTTGAACGCGCGCCACGGCTGCATGGAGAGCTCGATGGCGATCTCGGCCGTCTCCGAGCGGTGCCTGAACCCGTACTTGTTGGAGTACTCGCGGAACTCCGCCATGTACCGGCCAGCCTGGCGCATCAGCCACACCGGAGGGCGCTCGGTCTGCTCGCCGCGCGCGGCGCGGAGCAGGATGGGCTCGTCCGCGGAAGCGCGGACGGCACCCGCGGCGCGCGCGTGCACCTTGCCGATGCGCCTCTTCTCGTTAAACGCCTTGGTCGCGGAGGCGAACGCCGAGGCGCCCTGCGCGAGGTGCGCGGCCATCGTCGGAGCGTGCGTGCGGCTTCCCGGAGAGTGCGCAGAACCTTCTCTGCGGCGAGTCGCGCGAGGAAGTCTCGACGCGTGCGGTGCGGTATGCGCGCGCGTCCCCGCGACGAGACCGAGCCCAATCCCGATAACTCGTCCAGACGATCTCATATCTTGCAGATTTTCCATGTCCACCTCAGCACGCGAAAATGGACCCATAGCCTGCACATTCACGCGTATGGGCAAACAGCGTAACTCGAAATTTGCGAAAGACGACCTTTTCGCCGTCGCGTCGCATCGTTCGTTCATTCGGTCGGCGCGCGGTCTGCGCTCTCCGTGCGAGCAGCCCCATGGCCGCGCCCGCGCCGGACGTGCCCGTCCAGGTGGGCATGGCGCCCTTCGTGGCGACCGTCTCGGAGCCCACGCCCCTGGCGGACGGGCACGTGGGTCTGCTCGTCAACTGCGGGCTGCACGCGTCGCGCGTCGTGGGGAAGGGCGGGGCCAAGATCGCGGAGCTCATGACGCAGACGGGCGCGACCATGCGCGTGACGCGCAACTCGGGTCTGTGCGAGATTTGCGGCGCGCCGGACGCGGTGGAGCACGCCAAGCGGCTGGTGCTGGAGATCGTGGAGGACGGGGACACCCGGGACCTGCGCGCGGCGGTGTCTCAGGCGCTGCACATTCGCGACGGCGCGCGCGGCGGGCTGGTGGTGGCGGAGCCCACCGTTGGCAGGGTCGGCCTGGACGTCGAGTGGCCGGACGGCGACGCACCGCCGTCCGAGGACAAGCCGTTCGAGCCGCCCAAGGTGACCAGCGCGTTCGTCGTGCCGCTGTCGCTCAGGTGACGAAATGCCGACGTCTTTGTGGCTACGCGCGCGTATACGCGCCACGACGCTCGCGAAGGTAACACACTTCCGTAGCTCTAGTAGCTAATGAATACTACACGTTCCTACGTATAGACTACGTATAGACTACGTATAACCGACTACGAACCTTCTCTACGCCCGAAGACGTCTTCGTGTCTTCGCGCGGACGCGGCGATCACCGTCGCCACCGCGCACACCACCGCGGCGCCGCCCAGTATTGTCTGCGCGCCCGGCGCGTCCGCGACGCCCAAAAAATAGCCGAGCGCCGAACCGAGCGCGGGTTCGAGCGTGAGCGCCGTGCTCACGACGAGCGGCGTGACGTGTCGCAACACGGCGTTGTACCCGGTGTGTCCGATCAAGCCCGGGCCGAGGGCGAGGTACGAGACCACGGCGAACCGCCTTAGGAGCCGCGAAGGCGGCGACGCGAGCGCCCACCCGAAGACGTCGAGAAGCCACGGACCATCGCCGTCGGTCGACGTCGGTTCGCCGACGACGACGGCGGCGAATGACGTAAACGCCGCCGACGTCGCCGTCACCGGGAACGCGTACAGGAACAGAGGCATGGTCTTCCGGAGCTCGGCGCCGATGTGCATGTAGCCGATGATGGCGACGGCCGCGCCGAGCGATAAGACGTCGCCCTGCCACGTCACGCGTTCCAGGTTCGTCGCCGATGTGCGTCTGTCGAACGCGACGAGCGCGACGCCGGCGACGCCGAGCGCCGCGCCGGCGAGCTCGCCCCGCGAAACCGCGAACCCGAGCGCGGACGCGCCGAACGCCAGGAACAGAGGCGTGCACGACACCAGCAGCAGAGAGTGCGACAGGCTGGTGCTCTGCAGTCCCGCGACCCACAGGCCGAAGTGCGCGCCCAGGCACGTCCCGGAGACGGCGAGCCGCGCGAGCGTGTCGCGCCTCAGCGCGAAGGCTCGCGCGGGAGCATCGGCCGCGCGCCACTCGCGTCTGGCGCCCACGAGCAGGACCGCGGACGTGGCCTGCATCCTCCAGCTCGCCAGGCGCAGCGGAGGGACCTCGGGGAGCCGGTCGAACGCGACGCCGGCGGTGGAGATGGCGAGCACGGCCGCGGCGAGCTGCGCCCACGCCCACAGGGGGGCGCCGAACGCGCGCCTCTCGAGGAAAGGACCATCGCCCGACGCGGGAAGGTGCACGCCCGCGTCGCTCGCGGCGGAGAGGCCGTCGCGGGAGAGGAGCGCCGAGCCGTCCTCTAGGTGGACGGGCTCGACGCGTTCGTCCGCCTCGGGCGTCATGTCAGCCGGAACATCGTGTCGTCGCGCTCTCGGAGAGTGCGCGAAAACCAACGCACGTTTTGTTACCGACACTCTGAAGACTTGTTACCACGAAGTTTCGATACCACCGAAACCTTTTTTCGAACGCGCGTTTTGCGCATTCTCGGCTCGGCCGACGGCCATTCGCACCGGCACGATGGAGGCCCCGGGGGCGCTGTTCGACGAGGCGCACCTTCAGAGCCTCGCGAGCTCGTTGGGGAAGAAGCAGAACGTGAACGGCGTGGACGCTTACGTCAAGGACCCGCAGTGTCACGGTGCGTCCTCGTCATTTTCAAACCGAGAGCTGTCGCGGCGCCCCGTCGAGATCTCGGCGTTCGAACGCGCGTCTTCGGACGGAAGACGCGCGCCGAGAGTCGCGTGTCTTTCCCGACTCACCCACCCGAGCTTCCGCCTCCCCGCCTTCCCGTCACCCAACAGAGACGCTGCAGGATCTGCTTCGGTTCCTGCGCCGTGACGCGTCGAAAGATCGCCCCGTGGCGTGCGCGCTGCACGCGTGGAACGTGCTGGAGAAGGATGCGCTGCCGTTGATCTTGACGTACCACACGGCGGACCACGAGGCGCTCTCCCTGGACGCCATCAAGCTCCTGGTGTTCCTCACCCTGCCTCCCGACGGCGACGCCGCGAACGTGATCGACCAGAAACGCAAGGCGCGCGACGCGCTGGAGGCGATGTTCCGCTTCCGCGACGTGCGCGGCGACGTCTTCGCCGTGCTCTTCTCGCGGCTGGCGGGGCCGCTGGAGCGGCACGAGGACAGCGCGCTCCGCGCGCGCGAGGAGGACGGCAAGCTCGTGCAGCTGTTCGTGACGCTCGTGCGCAACCTGCTTCTCGCCTCGCAGTCGCCCGCGGGCGAAACGCGCGGCGAGGCCAACGCCGCCGCCGGCGCCAGGCGCCTGCGCGCGTCGACGGTGAAGATGCTCGGCGAGCTGCGCGTCACGCGGTGCTTGGCGCAGATGGCGCGCGACGCGCGGAAGAAACCCTTCTCCGAGGACGCCGCGCTGCTCGTGGAGACGTTCCACCTGCTGTTCGCCTCGCAGTCGCCCTCGCGACTCGCGCGGGTGCTGGCGGACGCCGACGCGAGCAACAAGAGCGAGAAACGAGAGCGCGCCGAAGACGCCGGCGCGGACGCGGCGGAGGGCGGGCTCGAGGATCCGCCTCTCGCCGAGTCGCCGGCGCCGAGAGCGCGCACGTTCGTGGACGCGTGCCGCGTGAAGAGCACGCAGATGCGCCACGGCCGGTTCGGGGGCACGACCGCGCGTCTCCTGGCGAAGGCGGCGACGACGACGCGCAAGCGCAAGTCGTTCATCGGGTCCGAGCTTCGCGACGCGCCCGGCGGATATTTCGGCGAGCGGCCCACCGGCGGCCCGGCGCGGCGCGGCGCCAAGGCGCGCGGCGCGAGCGGCGCCATCATGACCTCCGACACCGTCGGCGCGTTCAAGGCGAGCCGGACGGACGATGTCGATCGCCCTCGCGACGATGGTCGCGACGACGGCGACGGCGACGCGCGCGACTCGGACCCGGCGCTGGCGGCGGCGCTCGCCGAGTTGGCGCTGGACCTGTCGCGGGGCGGATTCAACGAGATCGCGCTCGCGGCGTGGAACCAGCTGCGGCACGCGGAGCAGCGCGCGACGGGCACGGAGGAGCACGCCGCGCGCGTGCACGGTTTCCTGGGCCTGGCGCACTTCTTCGTCGTGTTTTCGCGTCTGCGCCTGGCGAACGCCGCGAACCGCCGCGCGCCGAACGACCGCCGCGAGAAGGACGAGGCGGAGAAGGACGAGGCTTCGTTCCGCGTCGACGACTCGGCGGCTTCGGCGTCGAACCTGTTCGACAAGCACGTCACGCACTGGCTGCGCGTGACGTGGGACTTCTTCGAGGAGACCAAGGACCGCCGCGGCTTGGTGCTCGTTTCGGGGCTCACGAACGAGATGCTCGGGTTCCTCTCGGCGGTCATGGACCACGGTTCGCCCTCGGACGTGTTCGCGTGCGAAGCCCTGATCGCCGAGACCTGCGGCGACCGGGGCGGCGCCGGCGACGAGAGTTTACCTCGCTTCCTCGCGTCGCGAATGAAGCGCTACGAAACCCACGACGCGCCGCTCGTGTTCCTCGCCAACGTCGCCGAGGCGATGCACGCGTCCGGCGACCTGGCGCGCCGCGCCGACCCTTCTGATCGTCTGTCCCGGCCGAAGACGTACTTCGACGCGAAGACGGTGGAGAACCACGTGCGTCTCGCCGCGCACTGGCACCTGAACAAGCCACGGCTCAACGCCTTCGTCGCGCGCTTCTTCGCGGAAGCCATCGACGCCGAGATGGAGCTCGCCTGCCACACGTTTGCGTCCCTGCAGACGCTGCACGCGGTGGCCACGGAGACGGCGGACGAGACGAGGCGCGACTTGAAGATGCTGCGGCGGGTCAGCGCAAAGCTGGTCGCGGACTTCGTGGGGGGGCTGTACCAGCAGGAGCGGGAGGACGGCACCGCGCCCAAGATCCCGCGAGCCAAGTACGTGGACCTCGTGTTTTAACGTTCCGTCGCAATCTACGCAATCTACGCAATCGACGCTTCGAGCTACGGATACGCGCCACTCGTCTCCGCGCAACCTACTACGTCTCCCTCCCCGCGTTCTCCGCGATCGCCTCAACGCGCGCGGTGAGCGCGGCGGACGTGCTCTCTGGAAGCAGCGCGCTCGGGTCGGGCGCGACCGGGTTTTTCGTGAAACACTCCGTCCACGCCTCCTCGAAGCGTCGCATGGCGTCGTCGAGCGCGCCGGCGCCGGGCTCGGTGGCGAGCAGGAAAAGCGCGCCGGCGGCGGTTTCGCGGACGTGCATCTTGTAGTTGTTCGTGCGGAACGAGTAGTACTGCGCGGCTTTTTGGTTGCCGGTGTCGCCGACGCTCCGCGCGCCGCCCACCGGGCGCAGCTTCGCGATGAACTGCTTCAGGGAAAACAACGAGCCGTACAGCATCTTTCGCGCGTCGTCGTCCAGGGTAGCCTGAGACGGCGTCGTCGTTCGTTTTCATTCGACGGCGTCGCGATCGGGAAGAGACGGAAGAGCGGAAGGCGGAAGGCGGAAGGCGGCGTGTCAGGTGCGCGCGGTTTCGTGGGTGGTGCGTCGTCGTGAAGGTCTCGAGCCGCGTGCGACATCGCGCGCTCGGCTCAACGGCCGTCTGCGACGTACCTGCGCCGTGCCCGGCCACGCGTGGTTGAACAGGCACACCCCCTGCGTCGGTCGGGAGAAAGAGGGAAGGCGTGAGTTTCGACGAGGAACGCTTCGCGTCGGTCAAGTCGTCGACGTCGCAGTCGTCCGGGCAAGCGGACGCGCGCGCGCGACGCACCGCCTTGTTGAAGACCCGGAACGTGTACGCCTTCATCGCGCCCCTCGCGCGACCGGCGCCGCCGCGAGTGAGGCCGCGAGTGAGACGGGCGACGATGGAAAAGAAAAAGTGAGCGTCGAGGAAGCGATCCGAGGGGTTTCATCACAAAAAAAAAAAACGACGCGCGACGCCGAGCTCGCGTCGGCGAGACGAGAGAGACGCTCGTCACTCGCGTCAGATGTGGTGCGGATGAGACGTGAACTGGGTTTAGGGTTTGCGGCGCTTTTACGTTCATTGACACTCGACTCGATCGCCGCGTCACGCCCCGGCGTCGCCCGCCTTCCCCCCCGCCTTGGCCTCGCCTCCGCCCAGCGCCCCCGCGCCACCCCCCCCGCCGGCGACGCCGGCCGGCGCCGCCTTCTCCGCGCGCTGCTGCTCGTTCTTTTCCCGGATCTTGAACCCGAAGATGCGCGGCACGTACGCCGTGGCGCACTTCTGCGGCTTGAGGTAGCCGTACGTCATGAGGAACAGGTGGGGGAAGGTGGTGCCGTAATACGCGCCGTCGATGTTCCCCTGGTACTTCGATCGGGGAAAGTAAATGTCCTCGCACTTGGGGCAGAAGATCTTGACGGTGGCGGTGCGGAACACGTCTGAGGTGCCGACCGGGAGGCACGGGTGGTTGTTGCAGTACACCCTCGGGCATCTGCCGAAGTGGCACTGCTTGTACTTCTCCAGCATCGCCACCATCCCGCGGCTGGTCAGGATGTAGCGCGCGTGAATCAGCCCGTAGAGCATCTCCGCGGCGCTCTCCACGAGCTCGTGCTGCTGCTCCGTGAGCATGTCGTCGTTGGGGCTCTCGACGTCCAGAATCAAGTCGAGGGCGTAGTCGTAGTACGGCACCATGGACGACAAGCCGCTGAGGTTGAAGTCGTCCTGGATGTACTCCTCATCGACTTCGCAGAAAAACTCGTTGCCCTTCAGCGAGCAGAACCACGAGATCCAGCTCTGCTCGTCCTCGTCCGCGCTGCTGTTCCCCGAGGAGCCGTCGTCGGAGTCGGAGGAGTCGTGATCCAGGTACTTCTTCGAACCGGACGCGGGGAAACGGTCGTCGTTCTTGTCGTTCTTGTCGTTCTCCGCGCCCGCGCGCGTGGAAAACCTCATCGATCCTCCGGAATCGCCTCGCGCGCCGGATTTTTCCATCTCGAACCCTCCCGACGCGCGAGGTCAGCGGGAGCCCCGCGCGTTTGGAAACGGCCCGAGCTCGGTCGCGCGGCCGTGCCACCCGCGACCTAGTGCCGCGAGTCGATCCGCGGAAGCGCGCGCGCCGGGTCGTCCACCGGACCCGCGGCGATCCGCTGGAATGGCGAGCCGCGGAGATACTTTTACCGGCAGAGCGATTCCGCGCGCCGCAGACTAAAAGGTCACCGGCGGCTCCCCGTTCACCGCTGCCGCACTGCGCGCGGGAAGGAAAACACTCGCGCGAGCGAAAAACGAAAAGTTCGCCCGAAACGCCCCGACGTGGTCCCTCGATCTGGCCTCCACCGCTACACTCCACGCGCGCGTGGTCGCCGCACCGCGTCCACCACGTCATCGCCACCCGCGGGCGCGATGACGACGAACGGCACCGCTCCCGACGTCCCCGCGGACGCGAACGAGTCGTGTCCCGGCACGAACGCCGAAGCGGCGGGTCGAGCCGCCGCGTGCGCCGGGTGCCCCAACCAGCAGGCGTGCGCGACCGCGCCCAAGGGCGTCGACCCCGACGTCGTCGCGGTCGCCGAGCGTCTGCGGGACGTGAAGCACAAGATTTTGGTGCTTTCCGGCAAGGGCGGCGTCGGGAAGAGCACGTTCGCCTCGCAGCTGGCGTACGGGCTCGCGTCGGACGCCGACAAGGATGTGGGCTTGCTGGACATCGACATCTGCGGCCCCAGCGCGCCGATCATGTTCCACCAGGAAGGCCAGGACGTGCATAAGAGCAACAGCGGGTGGCAGCCCGTGTACGTCGCGGAAAATTTGGCGGTGATGTCCATCGGCTTTTTGCTCCCCAACCCGGACGACGCCGTCGTCTGGCGCGGGCCGCGGAAAAACGGACTCATCAAACAGTTCCTGAAGGACACGGAGTGGGGCGCGTTGGATTTCCTCGTCGTGGACGCGCCGCCCGGGACGTCCGACGAGCACCTCTCCATCGTGCAGTACCTGAAGCACGCCGGCATCACCGGCGCGCTCATCGTCACCACGCCGCAGGAGGTGGCGATGGCGGACGTGCGCAAGGAGCTCAGCTTCTGCAAGAAAGTCGGCGTGCGCGTGCTGGGCGTCGTCGAGAACATGAGCGGCTTGGCCGTGCCGTTGGCGCGCGGACGTCGCGCCGACGTGAAATTCAGAGCGGGAACGCACGCCGACGCCGCCGCCGCCGACGACGACGCCGAGGCGCTGGGCGCGAAGATCCGCGCCGTGATCGAGGCGCACTGCGCGGAGACGGGCGCGGACCCGAACACCGCGCGCCTCGAGGTGGACGTTTTCGCCGCGACGCGAGGCGGAGCGGAGAAGATGTGCGCCGACCACGGCGTGCCGTTTCTCGGGCGCGTGCCCCTCGACCCCGCCATCGCGGCGGCGGCGGAACGAGGCGCGTCTCTCTTCGACGACGCGCACACGGGGCACGACGCGGGGGCGGGCGGTTCGGGCGCCTCGTACGCCGCGGTGCGCGCGGTGGTGGACGGTGTGCGCGCCGCCATCGGAGAGGCGTAGGAGTATAGGTCGCGAAGGTAGTACGTAATACCTTTTCGTTCCGTAGTCGCCGCGATCGCAAAAACGAAATCGCAAAAACGCGCGTACGCGCGTAAGGTTAGCGGTATTTTACAACGCGACGCGCGGGAAGCCGCGGGAAGCCGTGTGCGTGTTCGCGGTCTCTCGCGATGCGCGTCTCGAGAGCGGGCGCTTTCGCGTTCCGCTCGCTCCGCTCTCGCGCTCTCGGGTTCAGTCTCAGGCGGCGGCGGCTTTTTTCTTTTTCAGATCCTCCACGGCGGCTTTGATGGCGTCCTCGGCGAGCATGGAGCAGTGCAGTTTCACCGGGGGCAGGTTGAGGTGCTTGGCGATCTCGCTGTTCTTGATCGTCACCGCCGCATCCATGTGCTGCCCCTTGACCCACTCCGTGACCACGGACGAGCTCGCGATCGCGCTGCCGCACCCGAACGTCTTGAAGCACGAGTCCACGATGTTTCCGTCGTCGTCCACGCGGATCTGAAGCTTCATCACGTCCCCGCACGCGGGCGCGCCCACCAGCCCGGTGCCGACGTTCGCGTCGGACTTGTCGAACGAACCCACGTTCCGGGGCTTCTCGAAGTGGTCCACCACCTGGAGTGCGAGGAAACGGAAGGCGAGAGGGGCGATGAGGACGACGCGAACGGGTCAGAGGGGACGACGCGAGCGAGGGAACCCTAAACGCGAACGAATCACTGAAGCGCCCTCGCGCGAGCGCGAAGAAGATGGCTAAATGTCCCGAGACGGGGGGGTCGCGTGACACGCACGTTCTTGTGGTAGCTCCTGGTCGCAGAGACGGACGCGGCGGCCGCCCGGCCGGTCGCGGAAGCGCGCGCCACTCGCGAGAGGGAGAGCATCGCGAAGGGCGACTGTGCGACGAGCGAAGGCGCGTCGAGGTGTGGGAAAGTGACGTGGTGGCTTTGCGACGTCAGCAAATTCTGAGCGAATGTTGAGTCCAAA
>Ga0181560_10005629_pt1 | contig 11161 bp, 4 predicted proteins | sample 011ome_20_FD_133751 | JGI IMG/M metagenome (GOLD analysis project Ga0181560, IMG submission 133751) | Coastal salt marsh microbial communities from the Groves Creek Marsh, Skidaway Island, Georgia - 011509CT metaG (megahit assembly) | ecosystem: Environmental > Aquatic > Marine > Intertidal zone...
GAGGCACCTTGCGGGGCCACATGCGCCAGATCTGTCCGGTCCAGATAGGACACCGCCAGTTCGCGGAAGATGTAATCCAAGATCGACGTGGCGTTCTTGATCGAATCATTGCCCTGCACAATGCCCGCCGGTTCGAATTTGGTGAAAGTGAAGGCATCAACAAATTCTTCCAGCGGCACGCCATATTGCAGGCCAACCGATACCGCGATGGCAAAGTTGTTCATCATCGCCCGAAAGCCTGCGCCCTCTTTATGCATATCGATGAAGATTTCGCCCAAGCTGCCGTCTTCGTATTCGCCGGTGCGCAGATACACTTTGTGCCCGCCCACCACGGCCTTTTGGGTATAGCCTTTGCGCCGCTCGGGCATCTTGGTACGGTTCGATCGGATCACCTCTTTCACGATGACCTTCTCGATGATTTTCTCTGCCAGCACCGCCGCTTTTTCCTGCGTGCTGCCGCTTTGCAAGATTTCGGCGGCTTCGTCATCGTCTTCCACCAAGGCCGAGGCCAAGGGCTGGCTTAGCTTCGAACCATCGCGATAAAGCGCGTTGGCCTTAATCCCCAGCGACCACGACAATTCATAGGCCTTTTGGCAGTCTTCAATCGTGGCATCATTGGGCATATTGATGGTTTTCGAAATCGCCCCCGAAATGAACGATTGCGCCGCAGCCATCATGGTGATGTGGCTGTCCACCGACAAATAGCGCTTGCCCTTCTTGCCGCAGGGGTTGGCGCAATCGAATACCGAATAATGCTCGGTCTTCAGATGCGGTGCGCCTTCCAATGTCATGGTGCCGCAGACATGGTCGTTGGCCGCCTCGATATCGGCGCGGCTATAGCCCAAATGGCGCAGCAGATCAAAGGAAGGATCGTTCAGCTTGGCCGCCGGGATGCCTAAGACATTGGTGCAGAAATCCGCCCCCAGCGTCCACTGGTTGAACACAAAGCGGATGTCAAAGGCGCTTTTCAGCGATGCTTCGATTTTATCCAGCTCGTTCTGGCCAAACCCGTGCCCGATCAGGCTGGTGTGGTTGATGGCCGGCGCCTGGCCCAGGCTGGCGTGGCCCACGGCATAGGCGATGATCTCTTCGATCTGCGCACTGCCATAGCCCAGCTTTTCCAAGGCCGCCGGAACAGAGCGGTTGATGATCTTGAAATACCCGCCACCGGCCAGCTTTTTGAACTTTACCAGCGCGAAATCGGGTTCGATGCCGGTGGTGTCGCAATCCATCACCAGCCCGATCGTGCCTGTGGGCGCGATCACCGTGGCTTGGGCATTGCGATAGCCGTGTTTGGTGCCAAGGCGCAGCGCCTCGTCCCAGCAGTTTTTGGCAATCTCAACCAAGCTTGCATCGGGGCAATTGGCATGATCCAGCGGCACTGGTTTGATGGCCAGCTGCTCGTAGCCATCGCTTTCGCCATAGGCGGCGCGGCGGTGGTTGCGGATGACGCGCAGCATATGTTCTTTGTTGCGCTCATAGCCGGCAAACGCCCCCAGCTCGGCTGCGATTTCGGCGCTGGTTGTGTAAGAAACGCCGGTCATGATGGCAGTCAGCGCAGCGGCCAGGGCGCGGCCCTCGTCGCTGTCATAGCCAAAGCCCATGTTCATCAACAACCCGCCGATATTGGCATAGCCCAAGCCCAGCGTGCGGAATTCGTAAGACAGCTGCGCGATTTCCTTCGAGGGGAATTGCGCCATCATCACCGAAATTTCCAGCGTCAGCGTCCATAGACGGCTGGCATGCATGTAATCTTCGGTCTGGAACGCGCCATCCTTGAAAAAGGTCAGCAGGTTCATCGAGGCCAGGTTACAGGCGGTATCGTCTAGGAACATATATTCCGAGCACGGGTTCGAGCCGCGGATCTGCCCATCTTCGGGGCAGGTGTGCCACGCGTTGACCGTGTCGTGATACTGGATGCCCGGATCGGCACAGGCCCATGCGGCATGGCCAATATCTTCCCACAATGCGCGGGCCTTAACGGTTTTGGCCACCGCGCCATCGGTGCGGCGCAGCAATTCCCAATCGGCGTCGTCTTGCACGGCCTTCAAGAACGCATCGGTCACACGCACCGAGTTGTTCGAATTCTGGCCCGAAACGCTGGCGTAGGCCTCGCTATCCCAATCGGTGTCATAGGTGGGAAATTCGATGCTGTCATAGCCCTGCTTGGCGTAATCCAGCACACGCTTGACATATGTTTCCGGAATAGCGGTTTTCTTGGCCCCGCGAATAGCGGCTTTCAGCGCCTCGTTTTTGGTGGGGTCCACCGCATCTTCGGTGCTGCCGTCCCATTGGCGGATGGCGGCAAAAATTTCATTCAATTTTTGATCGTGCATCTTGCTGCCGGCCACGATGCTGGCAACCTTTTGCTCTTCTTTCACCTTCCAATTCACGAATTGCTCGATATCGGGGTGATCGACATCGCAAATCACCATTTTCGCGGCGCGGCGGGTGGTGCCGCCCGATTTGATGGCGCCCGCGGCGCGATCGCCGATTTTCAAAAAGCCCATCAACCCCGAGGATTTGCCACCCCCCGACAGCGCCTCGCCCTCGCCGCGCAGCGACGAGAAATTGGTGCCGGTGCCAGAGCCGTATTTGAACAGGCGCGCCTCGCGCACCCACAGATCCATGATACCGCCGTCGTTGACCAGATCGTCACTGACCGACTGAATGAAACAGGCGTGCGGCTGGGGGTGCTCGTAGGCGCTGTTCGATTTGGTCAATTTGCCAGTTTTATAATCGACATAGTGGTGGCCTTGGCTGGGGCCATCGATGCCATAGGCCCAATGCAGGCCAGTGTTAAACCATTGCGGGCTGTTGGGCGCGGCGCGCTGGGTGGCCAGCATAAAGCGCATTTCATCGAAATAGGCGCGCGCGTCTTCCTCGGTGCTGAAATAGCCGCCCTTCCAGCCCCAATAGGCCCAAGCGCCTGCCAGCCGGTCAAACACCTGACGCGCGCTGATTTCGCCTGTGAAACCGGTGTTGTCATTGGCAGGCACCGAGCGCCACAAAAATTCGGGCACGCCTTTTTCAGCCACACGGCGGCTTTTCAGCGGCACGCCGGCCTTGCGAAAATACTTTTGCGCGATGACATCGCTGGCAACCTGGCTCCATTCCGCCGGCACTTCGACATCATCAAGCTTGAATACAACCGTGCCATCCGGGTTACGGATCTCGGACGAGGTGGTGACGAATTCCAGTTCAGCGTAGGCGTCCTGCCCTGCCTGTGTGAATTTTCTTTCAATTTTCATGTGCGCTGCCTCATTCTTCCAGCTTTTTGGTCCCCCCACCCACCATTTTGATGGGCCGCAACGTGGCATGGGCGCCGGCAAAACAAAGACATCTGCGCGGTTTTTTAAGCGCGCACTTATAGTTCGGGAGGTTCCCGAAGTGATGTTCAGAATTTTTGACCGAAGACCAACAACCACTATATCTTGTGGTCGCCCCGCCTGCCCGCACAAACTGACGTAAAACCGCCGGGTGGGTCAACGAAAATATTTCACTTTAACCGCTCAAAAAACGGTTGACCTTGTACCAAAGGCCAATGCCCTGATTCAATCTCAAATCGCATCACGGTTTTTTACCCGGCGCGTCCGCTACCCAGCCGAAAAAAGCCTAAGAACTTAAGGCATTTAAAGCGCCCATGACACAAAATGGTGCATTTTGAACGTTTTTTATGCTCTTTAGAGACAACCTTGCGCAAATGGATAGTATGGGTCAAATAGCGCAATCTAGGCCAGGAAACGGGTGCAATGCGGTGGATGCGGCGAATCTGTTACACTATATTTAGTGTTGCCCTTGGGGGCTGTACCCCTATTGGTGGTATACCAAACGATGCCCCCCTGCCCGCCATCGCCCCCAGCCAAGCCTTGGCCACCATCGCCGCCACCAGCACAGCCATAGATGCCCGCATTGCAGCATTGTGCCAACAGCCCGGAACCCGCATCGCGCGCCCCGCGCCCACCCGCGTGCAATGCCGCCGCCTGCTGCCACCCGAGGGGGCCGCGCGCGCGATTTTAACCTATGATGGCAGCTTAACAGCCCTGCCCGAAACGGTGCTAGAGTTTGACACCAGCGCCTTGCCGCAACTGCGCTTGACCGCCTATGTCGACATCCCACGCAAAGATGGCAGCACGCTGCGTTTGGCCTATCCGGGCTTGCGCACACAGCGCCAGTTGATGGGCATCATGCGGCGCCTTGGTGCGACGGCCGCGCCCGAATAGGGGCAAATAAAAACCCCCGGTGCCAGACCGGGGGTTTTTTATATTGGCTTTATCCGCGCGACCACCAGCCGCGGCGCTTGGGCTTGGCCGGGTCTTCTGGCTGTGGCGCCGGGGCGGCCACAGGCGCGGCCATTTCCACTGCGGGCGCAGGGGCCGGTTGGGGCGCTGGCGTATCCGCAACCGGGGCCTCCGCCGCCGCAGGCGCTGCCGGCGCAGGGGCCGCATCGGGTGCGGTGGCCACGTCGGCTGCGGGCTCTTTCGCCTTGGCCGGCTTGCGGCTGCGCGTGGTTTTGCGCGGTGCCTTGGCCGGGGTTTCGGCGGCGGCACATTCGGCACTGGCACCGGCCTCGACCGCCGCGTCTGCCTTGGCGGGTTTGGCTTTCGGGGTGCGCTTGGCGCGGGTGCGCGGTTTCGCAGCGGGCTTTTCCTGTGCCGCCACTGCGCCAAGATCTGGCGCTGTTTCAGCTGCCTCGGCGGTTTCCACGGCCACGGGTTCTGGCGCGGGTTCTGCCACGGCTGCTTCTACGGTGGCCTCGGCAACGGTCACTGCCGCCGCGGCCCCCTCGGCTGCGGCTGCAGCCTCGGTTGTGGCATCGGCTTTTTTGCGGCTGCGCGAACGCGAGCGCGTGGCGGTTTTCGTGGGCGTGTCTGCCTGCGCTTCCACCGCATCTTCTGCGCTGGCCGCATCAGGCTGAGCATTGGTGCTGGGCGCAGATTGGGCATCGGCATCGGCGCTGGCCTCGGCATCTGCCTCGGCTTCTGCGTCCGTGCCATCCAAGATCTGGCCTTCGCCTGCCCCGCCCTGTTTGCCACGGCTGCGACGACGGCGGCGGCGCTTGCGCTTGGGCTTGGCCTCGCCATCTTCGTCGCTATGGGTGGTGACAGAGGTTACCGCCTCGTCTTCGTCTTCCAAAGCCGTGGCATCATCGACCTGATCCATCAAAGAGGCGTCCACCGACACAACCGCCGGCGCCACTTCGGCCACAACGCGTGTGGCGGTTTTGAATTTTTCCATGGTGAAATCGGGCGAAATCAGCATCGGGTCGCCCTCAATGCGCACCGACAGGCCATAGCGGCCTTCGATCTGGGCCACATGTTCACGCTTTTGGTTCATCAGGTAGTTGGCGATGCCCACAGGCGCCTTGACCAGCACCTCGCGCGAGCGGCGGCGCGTGCCTTCTTCTTCGATCTGGCGCAGGATAGAGAGCGCCAAGTTGTCATCCGAGCGGATCAGGCCCGTGCCGTGGCAATGCGCGCAGGGCTGGGTGGTGGCCTCGATCATGCCAGGGCGCAGGCGCTGACGCGACATTTCCAACAGACCAAAGCCCGAGATCCGGCCCACCTGAATGCGCGCACGGTCGGTTTTCAGCTTGTCTTTCAAGCGCTTTTCAACGGTTGCGTTGTTCTTGCGCTCGTCCATATCGATGAAATCGATCACGATCAAACCAGCCAAATCGCGCAGGCGCAATTGGCGGGCCACCTCTTCGGCGGCCTCTACGTTGGTTTTCAATGCCGTCTCTTCGATCGAGCCTTCTTTCGTAGCGCGCCCCGAGTTCACATCGATGGCGACCAATGCCTCGGTCACGCCGATCACGATATAGCCGCCCGATTTCAGCTGAACCACCGGGTTGAACATCGAGCTGAGGTAGCTTTCCACTTGGAAACGGGCGAAAAGCGGCAGGGTTTCGCGGTATTGTTTCACGTTCACGGCATGCGAGGGCATGATCATTTTCATGAAATCTTTGGCAATGCGATACCCGCGCTCGCCCTCGACCAGCACTTCGTCGATATCGCGGCTGTAAAGATCGCGGATCGACCGTTTGATCAGATCGCCCTCTTCGTAAATTTTTGCCGGGGCGATCGATTGCAGCGTCAATTCGCGGATCTGTTCCCACAAGCGCTGCAGATATTCGTAATCGCGCTTGATTTCGGCCTTGGTGCGTTTGGCGCCCGCAGTGCGCACAATCAAGCCTGCGCCGGTGGGCACATCGATTTCTGCAGCGATTTCTTTCAGCTTTTTGCGATCAACCGCATTGGTGATCTTGCGGCTGATGCCGCCACCACGGGCAGTGTTGGGCATCAACACGCAATAGCGGCCTGCAAGGCTAAGATAGGTGGTCAGGGCGGCGCCTTTGTTCCCACGCTCTTCTTTTACCACCTGCACCAGCATGATTTGGCGCACTTTGATCACTTCTTGGATCTTATAGCGGCGCGGGCGCGGTTTGCGTACAGGGCGAATATCTTCGGCATCGTCGTCATCAGAGACGTCTTCGATTTCGCTGTCGCGCTCTGCCGGGCGGGCCTTGCGGCCACGGCCACGCCGTGCGGGGGTGCCATCGGCCTCGGCATCGTCAGCCTCGGCGTCATGGTCCCCGTCTTCGTCAGCGCCGTCTTCGTCTGCACCGTCTTCGTCTGCACCGTCTTCGTCTGCACCGTCTTCGGCACCGTTGTCTTCGGCAGCCTCTTCATGCGCGTCGGTTGCAGGCATATCATCGCCCGCCGCGGCGGCATCTGCCGCTTCGGTGGCCTGTGGTGCGCTGTCTTCGGGCTCTTCCACCGGGGTTTCTGCCACGCGCTCCATGGGCGAGATCGCCTCGTCGCTGTCGTCGGCCGCCAAATCGATGGTTTCCATGCCCGCGATTTCGCCGCTGTCATCGGCGACGTCTTGGGTGATGATCACATCGTCTTGGGTAGATTTTTCTGCCTTAGACTCGCTGCGGCCACCGCGCCGGCGGCGCTGGCGGGGGTTTTCATCTTCATCTTCGCGGGCGCGCTGTGCCTCGGCATAGGCGCGCTCTTCTTCCATCAGGGCTTCGCGATCGGCCACTGGGATTTGGTAGTAATCGGGATGAATTTCCGAAAACGCCAAAAACCCGTGTCTGTTGCCGCCATAATCGACAAAGGCCGCCTGCAGCGAAGGTTCGACGCGGGTTACTTTTGCTAGATAGATATTGCCAGCGAGCTGGCGTTTGTTTTCAGATTCAAAGTCGAACTCTTCAACCTTGTTTCCGTCCACCACCACAACGCGAGTTTCCTCGTCGTGGGTGGCATCGATAAGCATTTTCTTAGCCATGTTTTCCGTTTGCACGACGTTGCAGACCGCCGCCATAAACGGCGCGGTCCAGCAAGGTCTTGACTGTCAGGGGCGATGGCGGGCGTAGACACAGAAAAGCGACAGGCGCTTGCGCCTGCTCTGCTGTTCGGTGCTCGTTCACGCCTCATCGCGTTTCTTCTCCAAACGATGGCGCATCGCGCACCACCGCTCATTCAACACGCATCGCGCGGATCTATGCCTGCGCCTGCGCTATTCACTGGCCCGTTTCCGGGCCCAATCGGCCTGTTCAGAACTTCCGTGGTCATCGGAGCGGTTTCTGTAACAGCGAAACTCTTTGCGGCGGGCGGATTGCGCCTCTCGCCGTGGGTCGAGCATAAGGCCTGCACACCGGGAAAGACAATGGCAAAAATGCGAAAGCGTTTGCCACCCCCTTTTGAACACATCCGCTAGGGCCCTGCCAACGGCGGGCACAGCCGCAATGCTACAGGTAATCTTGGCGTTGCAGCGCGTATTTGGCCATTTTTTCATTCAGCGTGCGGCGTGGCAAACACAGCTCGTCCATCACCGCCTGAATAGAGCCTTTGTGCCGGCGCATGGTGTTATCGATCAACATCCGCTCGAACGCCTCGACATATTCTTTCAGCGGCTTGCCCTCGGTCGTCATGACGGGTTTCATATCGTCGTGATCGGCCATCAGCAGCGAGGCAATCGTGCCCTGCCCCCGGCGCGCCTGCAACACCGCGCGTTCGGCAACATTGATCAATTGGCGCACGTTGCCCGGCCATGGCGCTTGTAACAATTGCGCCGCTTCTTGGGCGGTTACCTTTGGCGCCTCGCAGCCATATTCCTCGGCAAACTGGTCGCTTAGGCGGGTAAACAGCGTTAAAATATCCTCGCCCCGTTGGCGCAGCGGCGGCAAGGTAATGCGCAGCGCGCCCAAGCGGTAAAACAAATCTGGCCGCAACACATCTTCAAGGGTTTTATCCTGCTGTTGCAGGTTTGAAATGGCGATAATGCGGGTTTCCGCCGGGGTGCCCTGATCGTTGAGCACGCTCAAAAGCCGCGCTTGCAAACTGTCGGGCAGCGCCTCGACATCCTCTAGGACCAAGGTGCCGCCGCGCGCCTCTTCCATGGCGGGCAAAATGGTGTCTTCGGGTTGCATCGGGCCAAACAGCCGTTTGGCCAAGGCTATTTCTTCGAAGGCCGCGCAAGACAGCAGCACAAATTTCTTGCCCGCCCGCGCCCCCACCGCATGCAGCGCATGCGCCACCAGCGTTTTGCCGGTGCCGGTTTCACCATCGATCAAAACATGGCCATCGGCCTGCCCCAGATCTAAAATATCCTCGCGCAGCCGGTCCATGGCCGGGCTGGTGCCGATCAACTTTCGCATCAGCTGCGTGCCATCGCTGAGCTCGCGGCGCAGTTGGCGGTTATCCAACGTCAAGCGGCGCTGCAGACTGGCCTTTTTGGCCAGCTCTGACATCCGGTCGGGGTTGAACGGTTTTTCCAAAAAATCAAAGGCACCAACGCGCATCGCCTCGACCGCCATCGGCACATCGCCATGGCCGGTGATCATGATCACCGGCAAGGTGCTGTCGTTGCCCATCAACTTTTTCAAAAACTGAATGCCATCCATGCCCGGCATTTTGATATCTGAAATCACGATACCCGGGTAATCGGGGCCGATCGCCTTCAGCGCCTCTTCAGCACTGGCAAATGTTTCGGTGTCATAGCCCGACAGCGCCAGCCATTGGCTGATCGATTGGCGCATGTCTTTTTCATCATCGACGATGGCAATTTTTGTGGCATTCGACATGGTTTTTGTGGCCCCTTACTCTGCAGCCTCGATTTCGTCGGCGTCGTCCATCAAGATGGGCAGGCGCATTTCAAACACCGCCCCGCGCCCTTCGGCATTGCGCGCAGTCAGCCGCCCGCCAAGCTGGTTCACGATCCCCGAGGAAATGGCAAGCCCCAGCCCAACCCCCTCGCCCGCAGCTTTGGTGGTGTAAAACGGCTCGAACAGCTGGTCGAGATCTTCAATGCCAAGGCCATTGTCGCGCACCGTCAGCGTGGCGGTTTCGCCCGCCGCCAAGAAGATATCAACCTCGGGGTCGTCCAAGGCGCCAGTGGCATCGATTGCATTGCGCAAAAGGTTGATCATCACCTGTTCAATCCGCACCCGATCGCCCAGCACCATCACCGGCTGCGAGGGCACCGCACGGCTGATACGGATCTGGCGTTGTTTCAATTGCGGCTCCATCATCGACAGGGCCGAATTCAGCGCATCCCCCATATTTACAGGGGTCAGCGCGCTGCCGCCCTTGCGGGCATAGGATTTCAACTGGTGCGTGATGGTGCCCATGCGCCCGATCAAATCATCAATCCGCTGGAACGACGACAGCGCTTCTTCGGGGCGGTTGCGCTGTAGCAGCAGCCGCGCGCCGGCCAGATAGGTTTTCATCGCCGCCAGTGGCTGGTTCAACTCGTGGCTGACCGCCGCAGACATTTCGCCCAAGGCCGCCAATTTCGAGCTTTGTTCAAGCGTCTGTTCGGCCACGGCAAGGGTTTCTTGCACGCGCTCGCGCTCGGCGATTTCCCGCTGCAGGCGCATGTTCAATGCGCGCAATTCCGCCGACTCGCGTTGAAATAATGCCATGCGCAGCGCGGTTTTGCGGCTAAGGGCATAAAACGCCAAGGCCAGCAAAATGGCGAATCCCATGATTTCCAGCGCCAACACGCCGTTCACCCGCTCGCGCACGCTGTCGTAGGTGGTAAAGCTGGTCATCATCCAGCCGCGAAACGGAATGCGGCTTTGCATGCGCATCACCGCCTCGCCCTCGACATAGGCATCGGCGGGCAAGGCCGACCAATCGGCGGTGGCCTGAATGGCGCGCTGGATGGCGCTGATGGCGGGCTCGGCGGCCAATGCGGCCTCTTCCGTCTGGCCGCGCCAGCGCGGTTCAGAGGCCAAAATGATTGTGCCTTCGCTGTCGGTCACCAAAACCGCATCGGAAATACCTGCCCAAGCGCGTTCGAATTTGGCCAAATCCACCTCGACCACGATCACACCCAGCGTGCCGCCCTGCTGTTCCACCCGGCGCGAATAAGCAAAGACAAAACTGCCCACTTCGCGGCGCATATTGGTAAAAACCGTTTCATTCGAACGGATTGCATCAATAAAATAGGGATCCGAACGGTGCATACTGCCCAAGCGGTTGCGGTCTGTGGCGGCCACGGCGCGGCCATCGCGATCGAGCAGCATCAACGAGGCGGCGCCAATTTCATCGACAAACGAAATCAGGCGTTGGGTCGAGTTTGAAAAATCACCCGAGGCCAGCGCCCCAATCAGCGCCGGGTCGCGCGACAGCAACTGTGGCACAATCGCATTGCGGCGCAGTTCCGACAGCAAGTTGCCAGAATAAAGCGCCAGCCGCAATTCGGCCCGGTTGCGGGTGTTTTCGGTAAAACGGTCTGTCAGCAGCGCGTTGGTCACAACCACCGTGATCACGGCCAGAATTGTCAGCACAAACAGCGCCACCCTTGCGCGCCAGCTGACAGTGCCGGTGCGCAGGGGTAGATTTTTCATTGGGACAGAGCGGGCAGCCATGCCGTAACGCTACGCCGAAGCGCAGGTTTGCTCAAGTCAGGCTGTCACCACTTGATCCAGCAATGCGCGGAACATTGCCGCCCCGTCGGTGCCGCCATGGGCCGCTTCGGCCATGCGTTCGGGGTGGGGCATCATGCCCAAGACGCGGCGGTTTTCCGACAAAATACCCGCAATATCCCCAACCGAGCCATTGGGGTTTTCGGCATAGCGAAAGGCGATACGGTCTTCGGCCTGCAGCTGCTGCAGCGTTTGTGCATCGGCATAGTAGTTGCCATC
>Ga0181560_10005638_pt1 | contig 11151 bp, 6 predicted proteins | sample 011ome_20_FD_133751 | JGI IMG/M metagenome (GOLD analysis project Ga0181560, IMG submission 133751) | Coastal salt marsh microbial communities from the Groves Creek Marsh, Skidaway Island, Georgia - 011509CT metaG (megahit assembly) | ecosystem: Environmental > Aquatic > Marine > Intertidal zone...
AACACTTTGTCGATATCGTCCCTCACCGCACTCACCGCGGTCGCGGTGAGCGCCATGAGCGGCACTTCGCCGTTCGGCGCGAGGTACGTGCGCAGCGCGTCGAGCGCGCGGTAGGCGGCGCGGAAGTCGTGCCCCCACTGCGATACGCAGTGCGCTTCGTCCACCGCCACGAGGCCCAGCGTCTTCGCCTCGACCATCTCCTGGAGACGCCGCACGAAGTACGTCGGCTCGGTACTTTTGGGCTTTTCGGCTTCGTCGTCGTCGACGAAGCCGACGAGCTTCTCGGGGGTGACGTAGAGCACGGCGAAGTCGCCGCGCAGCGCGCGCTCCTGCACGCTCGGATCCGACTGCGCGCTGCCCAGGAACGCCGCGAGCTCCGCGCGGCCCTCGCCCGCGGTGTTGTTCAGGTGCGTCACCTGGTCCTGCATCAGCGACACGAGCGGGCTGACCACCAGCGTGGTCCGCCCGGTGTGCAGCGCCGGGACCTGGTAGCACATCGACTTGCCCGACCCCGTGCTCCAGTACACCGCGGCGTCGCGCCCGGAGACGGCCGCGGCGACGACGTCCAGCTGGCCGGCGCGGAACGCGTCGTGGCCGAAGAACTTCTTGAGCGTCGCGGTCAGGGACGAGGCGAGCGCGGGGTCGACCTCGGGGGCGGCGGTCGCCACCGCGGGGGCCTCCGCGGCCGGCGTCGCGTTCGTCCCCCGCGAGCCGTCGCCCGCGGATCTGGGCACCGTCGGCGCGTCCATCAGCGCCAGGAGCTCGGCGTCGTCGATGTCATCCTCGAAACGCATCGCGGCGGGCCACGACGTCGCGCGCGGACGGCTCGTCGACGCGCGCGTGCGCGGGGGTTCGCGTGACCGGTGGGTGTGCCCGTGGGTGTGCGCCGGGGAGAGGACGCGACGCCCAACTTGGCACCCCCTGGATCGATCGAAAAAACGGTGGAAAAAACGTGGAAAAAACGTGGAAAAAAACGTGGAAAAAACGTGGAAAAAACCTTTTTCTCTTTCGCGGGATGACCAAAAACAGAACCACCGTATGGGCATTTCGTGCAGACGGGTGACGATTTGGGTGCGTTCGCGAGCGCGCGTCTCGCGGAACGACCCAAAGTTCGTCCCGATTTTGGCTTGGGCGAGACCCTGCGCGCGCCTATATTTCGGAGTTTTCCTGTGGAACAATTCGTGGAAAAATTCGTGGAACAATTCGTGGAACAATTCGTGGAACAATTCGTGGAACAATTGGCGCATCCGAAAAACCACGTCCCGAAACGCCTCTCGTTCCCCCGAAAGCTCCGGTTACCGTTTCTCGTTCCGAGCGCGCATCGAACGCGCACCGCGCCGCGCGCTTATTCCATCGACGCGCACCCGCGTCCCGCCACCGCGCGTATCGCCATCGAACACGCGACAGGTGCGTGCCTCCGCGGCGAGCGAACACCCCGGCGGCGCGCTCCTGGCGAACGCCGCGCGGCGCGCGCGTCTCGTCCCGACCGAGACGACTCCGAGAGGCGCATTGTTCTTTCCCGTCTCGAGCGGACGGGGACGCGCGGCCGCCGAAGCGCACCGAGCGCGGTCGCGCTCCCGGACGAAAGACGCGCGCCCCGGAGACACGCGCGCGCACGCGTCGCGTCACCAGAGGCGTCTCATCCCTCGTCGCCTCGCGCGCCGGCGCTGCCCGTCCCCCCCTCCCGAAACGCCAGGCGCACGATGGGTGTCCTCGGCGAGATGAACACCACCCCGAGCGGCCCCAAGGCCAAGGGGAAGAGCAAGACCCCCTTGAAGTCCCCGCACGCCGCGCCCTTGGGCGTGCTGAGCCCCAACAACGACGCGCTGGAGAAGCGGCGGAACAAGCTCGCGAGGCAGGCGAGCGAGACGCAGAAGCGCTCGTTCACCGAGGCGCTGGATGAGGCGCGCGCGGATGCGGAGGCGCCCGGAAAGAGTCCGCTCGGTCGCCAGACGAGCGCGCTCTCGCGGAGCAGCTCCATCGCGAGCGCGAACGCCTCGCGCCCCCCCCGGCGCCCCGCGGTGCTCAGCGCTGAGTCCGTGCTCAACCTGTACAGCAACTGCATCAAACTCGCGTCCGAGAACAAGATCAACGCCAAGAACACGTGGTCGCTGGCGCTCATCGACCACATCTCCGAGATTGTGCGCGACAGCAAAGACGAGGACGGTCAGACCAACTTCCAGAAATCCTCCTGCACGCTGGACGCGGGGGTCAAGATCTACGCCTCGCGCGTGGACTCGTTCCATAACGAGACGTTCAAGATGTTGGGCGGCATGAACAAAGTGGCGACGGTGGAGGAGGGAGAGGAGGGAGAGGATGGCGGTTTCGAAACGGCGAAGGGCGACGGCGAGGGCCTGGACGGCGAAGGCGCGCCTTTAGTGAGGAAGAAACGCTCGGCGCGCGCCGTCGCCACGCTGGAGCCCCCCGACGCGCACACCGTCGCGAGGGTGGACGAGGCGAACGTGGTGGACCCGCTGTTCCAAAAGACCAGCGCGCTGTTCGACGAGGGCGGCGCCTCGGGCTTGCTGCTCAACAACCTCTCCGTGCACCGCGGGTGCAACATCTGCTTCGACTCGGAGGAGGTGCCGGAGTACCGCGACGCGAGCTCGAATGCGCTCGACGGAATCCCCGAGGCGCCGCTGGAGGGTACGACGGTGGACCTGTCCAGCTTGGAGCCCGTTCTGAACGCCGCGCACAGGGCGGCAGCCTCACTGGAGACGCGCATCACGCCCTCCGTGCGCGTCGTGGAGGACCTGCTGCAGGGCCTCGTGGGCGGCGTCGCGCCTACGGCGGCGGCGGCGGCGGCGCGCGAGGCGCGCGCGGCGGATGCCAGCGCGGGCGTCGCCGGCGTGTCCCTCTTCGACTTCGCCTCCGGCGACGGCGTGCAGTTCGCCGAGTACGACGACGACGACGACGGCGAGGCGGACGACGCGTTCGGGTTCGGGCACGCCGGCGGGTTCGACGACTTCGCGGGCGGGTTCGACGACGACGACACCGCCGCGGCGCCGGATGAGACGGCTCCGGGCGCGGCGCTCGCGTTGCGCCTGGAGGAGAACGAGGCGAACGCGGGGCTGGAGTGGGTGGTGAACGCGTCGCTCGGCGGCAAGATGGCGTGGGCCGGGCCCAGCCACTGGAGGTTCAAGGCGAGGTGTTCAACCCGCGCCGGGCTCGGAAACGGCGACGCGGGCGACGAGGAGGGGGCGGAGGACGGCGCGAACAAGTCCGCGAAGCCGCGCAGGGAGAAGGGCGCGCTGACGTACGACCTCGAGAACCCGGGCGAGCCCGACGAGGCGCGCTTCACGCTCGCCGCAACCGCCGAGGAGCTGCTGCTGGTCGCCGCGCCCACCGCCGTGGACACGCTGCTCCCGCCCGACCTCGGGTACGACCCGAGCGACCTGGCGAGGCTGTCCCTGCGCCCGAGCGCCTCCGTCACCGGCGCGGGGCTGGCGGGCGGGAGGCGCGGCGGCGGCGACGACGAGGGCTTCGGCGGCGACGACGACGGCGGATTCGGCGGCGGGTTGGACGGCGACGACGACGATTTCGGATTCGGCGGGTCCCTTCCCGGGCTCGATCCCGATGCTTCGAGCGCTCCGGGCGCGGACGGCTTGGTCGCCGCGCCTCGTCGCGTGGAGAAGATCTCCGTGAACTACGCGCGGAGCACCAAGCAGGTGGACGTGAAGGAGCTGAAGTGCGCGCTGTGGGAAAACGTCAACTCGAGCGCGACGTCGGCGCCCGATCCCGAGACGGGCGCGCGTTCGTTCCACGCGCTGCTCGCGACGTTCCCGGAGGACAACCTGGCGGGCGCCACGGAGGACATCAGCGTGCACATGGCGTTCATATGCATGCTGCACCTCGCGAACGAGCACGGGCTCAAGATCACGGACCGGCCGAGTCTGAACGACCTGGACATCTCCAACCTGCCCGTCGCCGCGGCGTGAGAGACGAGAAGAGACGAGAAGAGGCGACGAGCGACGAGGCGCGGCGTCGAAGCCGTCGTCGCGACGCGTCGCGAGGACGACGCGTCCGGAACGGACGTGATGATATGTACACGAAACGGAGACTTCTGAGCGCTGCGATGGTCGTGCGTGATCGGTGTTCCTTCGTCTTAAAACAGAAATCTTCCAATCCTTAACTCTACGTACCATCACTCACTTCTTCCCAGCCGCCGCCTCGGCGTCCTTCTCCTCCGCCCACTTCCCCGAAGTGTGGTTCATGAGCGCGCGCACGATGTCCGCCCGGACGCACCCCGCGTCCTGGAACTTGGCCACCGCCGCGTCGCAGTCCGCCTGCCAGTCCTTCGCGTCGCGGTGGTGCTTCACCTGCGACCGCTCGAAGAGCACGTTCCCCCACAGGACGAGGATCTGCGACTTGAGCGACAGACCCTCCTCCGCCGGCGCGGCGGCGTCGCCCGAGGTGGACGCCTCCGCCTCCTCCTTGGGGATCATCCCGAGGCTCTCCTGGAACTTCCCCTCCGCCAGCGCGAACATGGCGTCCGCGTCGGCGGCGAGCTTTCCCTTCGCCGCCGCGTCGTCGCCGGACTTGCTCGCGACGTGCAGCACCTTGCCGCGCTCGAACGCCTGCTGCCCCCACGCGATCGACGCCTCGTAGAAGTCGCTCTTGATGGCGAGCGACTGCGTGTACCGCTCGACGGCTTTGGCGTACTCGTCGTCGATGCGCGCCATGTGCGTCGACGCGGCGGCGGCGAGCGCCGCCTCGCTGGGGGCGCTTTGCGACTCCGCGGCGCCCTCGGTCGCCGAGGGCTCCGAGGTGTCCACCAGCTTCCGCGACGCGCACACGTGCACGTTGCCCCAGTTGAAGATGGCCGCCGCCGCCGCCTCCTGGAACTTCTCCGCCGCCGACGCCAGGAGCGTCTTGGCCTTCTCCGTGCCCACCGCCTCCTCCAGCGCCTCGCAGCACTTCTCCAGGCCCACGGCGCGCAGGTCCAGCGGTCCCTCCGTCGCGCCCGCCTCGCCGAGGTGCTCGCGGAACAGCGTCGCGAACGTCAGGAGCCACTCGTCGATCTCGATCACGTCCTCGCCGCGGTCGTCGTCGTCGCCGGGAGCGGCGTCCGCGCGCCCGACGTTTTCGGGCGTCACCACGTCGGGCGTCTCAGACGGCGCCGACGCGACGCGGACGACTTCCAGCTCGACGGGCGCCAGCCCGCCCGGGGCGACGCTGGAGGGCTTGCCCGTCCGCTTCGCCTCGCGCTCCAGCGCGCTCACCGCGGTCGACAGCGCGCTGCGCAGGTCCGTGCGCGACGTCACGGTCACGAAGTCGCCCTCGAAGTCGCGGTACTTGAGCGCGACGGCGCCGTCCCCGAGCGCCTCGGAAAACTTGGCTTTCACCGCCGCGACGATATCCGCGAACCGCGACGAGATGGGCACCGCGAGCGACTTTTTGCTCTCCTCGAACGTGCAGTTCAGCACGAGATCGGGTGTCGGCTGCTGTTGCTGCTGCCGCCGCGCGGCCGCGGCGTTGGCAGCCTGCACCGACGCGGGCACGCGCCCGCCGGGCTTCACGGCGCGGCGCCCCGCGCTCTTCCGCGCGGCGTGGTTCGCCTTCGCCTCCGCCATCTTCCGGCGCGTCTCCTCGCTCCCGTCCAGCTTGAACGCCGCCTCGTAGTCCTTCGCGGCTTTGTCGTGGATCCCGAGCGACTCGAGCGCCTTCGCGCGGCGCATCAGCGCCGGCTTGAACCCCGGAACCTGGTCAAGCGCGCTCGACGCCTCGCGCGCGGCATTCTGGAACTTGTTGTCCAGCAGGAAGCACGCGGCGCGGTTGCTGTGAAGCGCCGCGCGCTCCTCCGTGCCCGCGAGGGTCATCTGCAGCGCCCTCTCGTACGCGTGCAGCGCCTCGCGCAGGTTCCGCTTGCCGAAGTGCGCGTCGCCCTCGTGCTTCAGCTTGGCGGCTTTGGCGGAGAACGACGCGATCTCGTTCTTCGCCGCATCCTTCTCTTTCGAGCTCGTCGTGACCGTCATCTCGTGACTAAAACGCGTACGGAACAACCTGTCGTCGTCGTCGTCGAGGGTTTCGTGCGAGGGTTTCGCGCGTGCGTTTCGCGTGACGGGGCGTGATGAGGGTCAGAACACGCGACGCGAACGCGCGGCGAACCGGAAACGCGGGAAGCGACCGGGAACGGTGGTTTCGTCTCGGCTTCGGGAGAGGTTTTATTTTCCCGACTGAAAAAAAAGACGACCGGCTGGTGACTCGGACGTGACTCGTAACGAACAACGCGTTGGGACAAAACCCTGAGTGCGAACCGTCGACGCGAGCGTCTCGGATCGGCGGACGCGGATGAGGCGCGCGGCCGCGCGCGAGGTTGAGCGACGCGACACGACGATGTCTCACACGCCGGGCTCGAGGCGTGCGTCATCCATGCGCGCGGACGCTCGCCGCGAAAATCGGATCGTCGCGTCGTGCGCTCGCGCCCCGTGGCCGACACACGGCGCGCGCACCCGCCGCCTCGACGGCGATTCGCGAAAAGCGAGCGGCGTGCCGCATGTGTCGTTATCCGAGTCGGGCGCGGCGCTTCGCGCGCGGCGCGAGCGCCGAAAGGCAGGTGAGAAGGGTCCGACAGCTGAAACGCACCTTCCGGTCGATGTCTACGCGGGGAACCGCTCGGACGAACACCCGTCGAGCGCGACGCGCGTGGCTTTGTGCCGTCGCGTGAGGCGACGTCGACGGTTTCCGATAAAAAGTGAAAGTGGGTCTCGGAAAGTTCTCGCGTGGCGAATCGGTGCGTCACCACGTCCCAGATTGTGAACTTCTCGTGGCTGACGCGTCAAGGTGTCGCACTTTTCGAGCGTGACTCGGATGGCGACGCGACTCCTGGCCTCGCCCCTGGGTCGCTTGACCGCGCGGCGGGTCACCGCGCGCGCGTGGTCCGCGTCCGCCCCCCCCGCTTCGAGCGACGAAGGCGCCTCCGAGACGTTCATCAAGCGGTACCCGCTCGTCGCGAGAGGGTCGGGAACGCAATGCGTGATGAAGGCGCGTAACGTGCACGACATCCGCACGGACGTGCCCAAGGCGATGGGTGGGGCGGACGAGGCCCCCCAGCCGGTAGAGCTGCTGTTGGCCGCTCTCGTGGGGTGCGAGCAGGCCACCGCGGCGTACGTCGCGAGGCACATGTCCCCGCGGTTCAAACTCAAGTACGTGCACTTCTCCGTCGTCGGCGAGCGCGACGACCGGGGAGCCACGGCGTTGCCCGTGCACGAGCCCGCGCCGTGCCCGGCGCGGCTCTCGCGCGTCACCGGCGAGGCGGTGGTGCACGTCCGCGGCCCCGCGGAGACGCAGGCGCGCGTGGACGAGCTCGCGCGGCTCGTGAAGAGCAGGTGCCCCGTCGCGGACACGCTGCGCGCCGCGGGGACCGAGCTCGAGGTGCGATGGCGACCCGAAGAGAGGAGTGAGAACGATGACCGTCTCCGTACCTCGTAGCGGTCATCGACGCGCGATTGTTTGTGCGCAGCCGTGAGAACCTAACCTCGTAATAAGAAGAGAAAGCGCTCGCGCCGGCGTTACTTCTACGTCACTCCTCACACTCCTCACCGTCCAGCCTCCCTCGCGCTCTTGTCGCTCTTGTCGCTCCCCGGGCGCGCGCTTTCGCGCTTCGCGCTTTCGCGAACACCTGCTCGCGAGACGTTCGTCGCTCCCCGGGCGCGCGACGGAAACGTCGGCATCAAGCGCTGCGCCTTCGCCGGCGGGAACTCGGCGAAGAACGGGTGTTTCGACGCGTCCTCCGCGGTGATTCTTTTCGCCGGGTCGTACGCTAACATCCTGTTGAGCAGGTCGAACCCAGTGTCGGATAAAGGCGCGGGCGTGTGGCGCGCGTCGTCCGCGCGCCTTTCCCGCCCGTCCGGCCCGATGGCGACGAACGTCCGACTCTCGTCGCTCGGCGGTCCCGGGAACCGCCGCCGTAGGTGGTTGTACGGCTGATTCGGGAACGTCACCTTCCGCGCGCCCGGTAACTCTTTGCACCCGGGCCACACCGCGTCGCTCGGCGCGCCCAGCGTGGCGAACATCTTCGATAGCTGGTCGATCTCGGTCTTGCCGGTGAACAGCGGCTCGGACGCCAGGAGCTCGGCCATGATGCACCCGAGCGACCAGACGTCGATCGCGGGGCCGTACCGCCGCACTCCTAACAAAAGCTCGGGCGCGCGGTACCACAGCGTGACCACGGTGGGCGTGTACGCGCCGAGCGGCTCGCCGTAGACGCGCGCCAGGCCGAAGTCGCAAATCTTGAGCTCGCCGCGGTTGTTCACCAAAATGTTGGAGGTTTTCAGGTCGCGGTGCAGCGTCCAGTTCTCGTGCATGTACGCCACCCCGGAGAGGAGCTGTTTCATGAGGCACTTCACCTCCGGAACGGAGAAGGGCGCGCGCATCGTGGACATGAAACACTTCAGGTCGTGCTCGCAAAACTCCATCACCATGAACACCGAGTCCAACGAATTGCCGACGACCATCTCCGACACGTCCACGACGTTGGGGTGGCGCATGGAGAGCAGGATGTTTGCCTCGCGCAGAGCGGTCTGCGGGAACCCCTCGCGCTCCTTCTCCATCTTCACCTTCTTCAGCGCGTAAATCTTCCCGCTCCGCTTGTCGCGCGCGCGAAACACCACGCCGTACGTCCCCTCGTCGATCTTGTTCAGCTGCTCAAAGTCAAACACCGACCGGCACGCCGCGGTGGCGTCAAACGCGCGAGGCGCGCTCGGGGCGCCCGGAGGCGAGCTCGGGCCGTCGTCGTCCACGCCGCGTCTTCCTTGCCGCGGTGAGTCTTCGGAGCTCGCGTCCGAGTCCGACGGGATCGCCGCGCGCTCGGGGGAGGGCGAGCGAGAGGGCCTTCGGAGGGCCACGTCGTCGCCGGCGGCGTCGTCGTCGCCGTCCTCCAGGAGAGCGAGGTCGTCCAGACCGCCGCGCGAGACGTTCACGTTTTCGTCCGAGTCGCGGAATCCGTCATTCCGTGACGGAATCTCTTACGCGCGGCGTGACGGAATCTCGTCGCGCGGCGTCGCGTCGCCGTCGGAGCTGGGCGTGCGCATGGCCATGATCGCCGCGACGTTCACCGAGGCGGTCGGGCGGGAGGCCGGAGGACCGACGCCGGGCGCGTTCGCGTCCGCGTCCGCGCGCTCGTCGTCGACTTGCCTCATCTTGAACTCAGCCGCCTCGCGCACCATCTTGTCCATGTAGCTCTCGCGCGTGTCTCGCGTCCGCGCGCGTCTCGCCTCGGGAGACGCCGGGGCGGCGCTGTCGGACGCCTCAGGAGAGGCGTCATCGGTTTCGTTCGCCCACCGCGACTCGGCGAGCGCGTCGTCGCGGGGCGCGTCGGCGTCCCATCTCGAACGCTTTCCTCGCTTTTGCCCTCCAGGCGACGCCGAGGTGGACGCCGGTCCGGTGGCGTTTCGCGCGTCGGCGGCGCGACCGTCGCCGGCGGAAGGCATCGCGACGCCCTCGCCGCTGTCACCGTTCGTCGCGTCGGTCTTCGCGCGTTTCGCGGTCGCCGCCGCCGCTCGCGCCCGCTCGAGGATGCTCCCACCCGATCCGCTCGAGGCGGTTTTCCTCTTCCCGCCGCCGGTGCCCAGCAGCGACGCGAGGTCGCGCTTCCCGCCGGCCATGGCGCCCGCAGAGCGCCCGCGCGCTTCCCGGGGCGAAGGCGTCGACTCGACCCACCCGTCCGCGGGACGCGCCCGGTCGACTGACCGAGACGAGCGCGAGACGTCTGGGGCGTAACGCGTAAACGAGAGAGGTGACTTGGCGTGGAAAAACTTCCTCGGAAAACGTCGCGATCGTGGTCCTCTGTTTCAGACGTGCCCGTGCGCCTCCACGTCGCGCGCCGCGAGGCACGCGCCGCGCGGGCGGGATGTCCGCGGCGGTGGGCCTGATGGGCGTGCTCCCGTCGGACGACCCCGACGACGCGGCGTGGGATGTCCTGGTGGCTCGCGCGCGCGACCTGGTGTCCCGGCTGCGCGTCGGCGGTCGACGCGACGACGCGGTGACGGTCGCAGCGCTCGAGGCCATCACCGCGGAGGCGGCGGCGGACGAGGAGTTCGTCGCGGCGCTGGGCGAGGTGAGCGGCCACGACCGGGTGATGCGTCTGGTCACAGACCCGACGTCCTCGGCGGTCGCCGCGTGCGCCGGGGACGCGCTGCAGATGTGCGCGGACCGCAATCCCCCGGGCGCGCCGTTCCCCGCGCGCGGCGGCCTCGGCCTGCGCCCGGACCGCACCGTGCTCCACGTGGGCACGCTGCGCGCGCCCCTGAGCCTGCACCTGCGGCACGCGCGCGAGAACCTGGGGGGCGCGAAGAAGAGCATCCCCAACATCGCGTGGCACAGCGGCGTCGCGCTGGCGCGGTGGCTCGCGCGCAACGAGAAAGTTGTCAGCGGGGCGGACGTCGTGGAAATAGGCGCCGGGCTCGGCGCGCCCGGCCTCACCGCCGCTGCGTTCGGCGCGAGCGCGGTGGTGCTCACCGACCGCGACGGTGCGGCGGTGCGGAACCTGCGGTACAACGCGGGGAGGGGTTGCGCGCCCCCCGGCTCGGCGGCGGCGTCCGGTCCCGGAGAGGCGGACGATGACGCGAATGACGCGAGGACGGCTTCTTCGACCGCGGCGTATCGACCGTCGAGTACGAAAACAGACGCGTTCGCGCGCGAGGAGATGAAAAAGCGACGCCGCCGCATCGCCGAGCGGTGCGTCGCGGCGGCGCTCGACTGGAACGACGAGCGGCCGCTCCCGCGGGCGCTGCGTCTCGCGAACGACGGCGTCGACGGCGACGCGAACGACGGCGGATTTTCTTCGCCTTCGTCTTCGCGCCTCTTCCGACTCGTCCTCGGCGCGGACGTGGTGCACGAGCGGGGCATGGGCGACGGGGTCGTGCGGTGTCTCGAGGAGCTGCTGTGTCCTGAGCGCGGCGTCGCGGTGCTCTGCAACCCCGCGCCCGCGCACAGAGCGGGCGCGGCGGAGTTTCTGGAGACGCTGCGACGCTCGGCGTTTGAGTTTTCCAGAGTCGACGTCACGAGCGCGCTGCTCCGCGTCGGCATGGAGGAGGAGACGGAGGATATCACGTTGCAGATGTTCGCGGTGAAGAAAAGGGGGAGCCGAGGGGTCTTGCCGGACCTCCGCGACGCGGGCGACGCCTGGCCGGAGTTTTGCGATTATTAGAT
>Ga0181560_10005644_pt1 | contig 11147 bp, 5 predicted proteins | sample 011ome_20_FD_133751 | JGI IMG/M metagenome (GOLD analysis project Ga0181560, IMG submission 133751) | Coastal salt marsh microbial communities from the Groves Creek Marsh, Skidaway Island, Georgia - 011509CT metaG (megahit assembly) | ecosystem: Environmental > Aquatic > Marine > Intertidal zone...
ACACCGCGGGACCCGAGCCAGCATGGCGGACCTCCCCGTTCCCGGGGCCCCCGGGCAGTTCTCGTTCGTGCGCAAGGAGGACCGCGAGACGGGCGACGGCGGGAACATGGCCGGCGCGTTCGCCCGGAAGGCGCTTCGCGACGAGTTCAGCAAGTCCGACGGGACGCTGATGAGCGATTTCGAGAGCGTGCTGAGCGGCGAGTGCATCTACCTGCCCGAGTTCCACTGCGCGGCGAACGATTTCGCGTTGCTCGCCGGGTTGGCGCGGGACATGGAGGCGCACGGCGCCGAGGGCGGCGAGGGCATGATCAACTGGAGCAAGCACTTGAAGCACGAGAACCCCGAGTTTTCGGGAACGTTCAAGAAGATCGTGCGCGAGCTCGGCGCGTACTTCGACGTGGAGATCTACGCGACGCGCCTTAACTTCTACCGGGACGGCACGGACTGGAAACCCTTTCACCACGATTCGCACGCGTACGGCGGTCGCGAGCAGCGCGAGGACTTCACGATGGGCGCGAGCTTCGGGTCTGAGCGCGAGCTCGCGTTCCTGCACGAGCCGAGCGGCTCGCAGTTCTCCTTCCCGCAGCGCAACGGCGACGTCTTCGCCTTCACCACCGAGGTGAACAAGCGGTTCAAGCACGGCGTCCCGAAGTCTTCGCGAAGTCACGGCGCCGCGCCCCGGTTCTCCATCATCGCCTGGGGGCGGCGGCGGTCGCTGAACCCGAGGAACGGCGGGACGGTCGCGTGCGGCGGCGAGCGCGAGAGCGTCGCGAGCGCGCGCGCGCGGCTTCTGCGCGACGGCGGCGACGTTTCGCGAAACGGCGGTGACGTTTCGCGAAACGGCGAAGGGCGAAACGGCGCGGCGAAAGCCGCGGGGGCCCACCCGGGCGAGACGGACGCGAACGACGAGCGTGTGATGCCTGTGATGCCTGTGATGGGCTCGGGGGAGGTATCGAGTCTGATCGAGGCGTTCCTCCGCGAGCGATCCGCGGCGACTTCGAAGGCGGAGCGGACGCCGCGAACGCGCGAAACGGGTAGAGTGAGCAAACTGGCCGGCGGGCTCGGCGGCGCGGAGCGAGACGCGCGAAACAAAAGAGACGACAATGCGGCGGCGGCGGCGATGGCTGTGCCTCCCGGAACGCCTCTCCTGGAAACCCGAGGGAGCGCGCCCATGACCGCGGCGACGCGCGCGGCGCTGGGTGAGCCCGCGTTCCTGAAGCTGAGGCACGCGGCGCGCGCGTTCCAAAGGGGAGAGCTCGACGCGGAAGCGGCGGTGGCGGCGGCGCGCGACGTCGCCGGAAACGCCGGCGCGAACGCGCTCACCGCGCTCGCCGCGCACCTTCCCGACGCGGCGAAGCGGGACGTGCTCTTGGTTGCCGTCGAGGCGGCGCGCCTGGAACGACTCGAGACGTCGTAGTGGTCGCAGCACAGTCTAGCTAGCTAGTCTACGTAAATACGAAAGTAGTCATGATAGAGTGATCGCGTTAACAACGAGGCGTCGCGTCGCGTTTCACTTTCTTTCGCGTTCGCCTCGGCGAGCGTGGCTCGGTGGCTCGGTGTACACCTCGACGCCGCTTCGGACCGGACGTGACGCGCGGGCGCCGACGTCCGTCGCGAATACAGCGCGTCCGTGTCAGTCGGAATCCTTGAGCAGCGACGGCCAGCGGTCGGAGGTGTTGGCGGAGAGCAGAATCTGGAGTTCGGCGCCCTTGTCCACGAGGCACCACGTGCTCTCGTCGCCGTGGACGGTGCCGGCGAGCGCGCCGTCGATGATGGTCTCGCCGTGCACTTCCACCTTCAGGGTCTTCGCGCCGAACGTCACCTTCAGGTCCTTCTTGGTCGCGGGCTTAGCGAGTTCGATGCGCACGATGATCTCTTCATCCTTCATCTCCCACTTCCACTTGGTGTCGCCGGACCCGCCGTCGACCTCGCCCATGTCGGGGGGAGGGCCGCCGCCGCCCATCATGCCGCCGCCGCCCATACCGCCCATCATGCCTTCCATGCCGCCCATGCCGCCCATGCCGCCCATGCCGCCGCCGCCGCCGCCCATGCCGCCGAGCTGCGCCATGAGCGCCTCCATGTCCATCCCCGGGGGCATGCCACCCGGCCCGTCGTCGCCGCCGGGGGGGGCGCCGGCGCTGGCGCCGCCGCCCATGCCGGACATCATCTTCTGGAGCTCGGCCATGTCCATGCCGGAGAGGTCATCGTCCTGTGCGATGCGAGGGGATGCGAGGGATTCGCGTGAGTGATCGAGACTCGGGGAGGACCGGAAGACACGATGGATTTCGCGTCGCGCGTCGAACAGTCACCGCGATCGCGGCGCGAGATCTTGTTCCGCGCTCGTCGTTCGATCGGCGCTCGATCGAGTCGCGCGTACCTTGGCGTCGCCGGATTCCGCGGTGGAGGCCTCGTCGACGTCCTCCAGGGGAGGAAGATCATCCTCGATTTCTTCGATCTTGGGACCCATGGTGTGTCGGGTGCGCTGGAACAGTGCGGGCGATCGGGGCGGGGCGGCGGCAAAGTCTTCTTCGGCGCGAAACGCGTTCAGAACGAACGCAGATCTTTTGGCGAAATGCCTCGCGCTCACGAACGAACGGACGAAGTTGGGACTTCGCGTCGTCTCTCGTCATCGCGCGAGCGCTCTACGCTCGACGCTCGACGCTCGATCGCGTGCCTCCCGACGCGCCTCGTCGCACGACCGCTGCCACACGCTCGTTTCACATCATCTTCTCCGCGAGCCGTTCCCACTTCTCCACCGCCGCGGCGGGCACCTCGCCGCTCTCGCCGCCGTGCAGCACGCACGTCAGCTTTGGCCTCGGCGGCGGCGCATCGGCGTCGCCCGGCGGTTCCCCGAAGAACCTGATGGCGTAGATTTTCCGCCCGCCGCGCTCGGAGCGCGCCAGCGCCACCTCCCTGATGGTCTTCAGGAACACGTGTGCCTCGAACGTCTTGTCGTCGCTCGCCAGCGTGCAGCACACGCCCTTGGCGCCCAGCGCCGCGAAGCGCGGCGACGCGGGGAAAGGCGCGACGGTCTCGAGGATGGCATCGCCGATCACGATGAACCTCGTGTCCGTTCCCGCCAGGCACGAACCCGCGTCCCGCATGAACTGCGCCAGCTCGCCGTGCTCCTCGCTGTCCTCCGCGGTGAACGCGCGGCGGAACTCCCGGGGCTCCCACTCCGTGGGGGGCATGTCATCGTCCGACGCGGCCGCGTTCTTTCGGCGGGACGAGACGCCGCGCGCGGGGGAGGCGCGACGCGACGGGGGGGCGCGACGGCGCGACCCCGAGGTGGCGGCGTCGCACGGCGTGCGCGGCGCCGGCGCGCAGGCGAAGGCGTGTGGCATTTCGATCGACGGGCGTGGGCCTGGTGTGACGGCGCGTCGCGCCCGGCGGTCGAAGTCGGGAACGAGCAGTGGGCACCCGCGTCCGTCTCCGAGGGAAGCGGGATTGCGAATCTCCGAAACGGCGGTCGCTGATTGGCCGCGTCCGACGCTGAAACGTTTTGTTGGTTCCGATGCGCTGTCAGCGACAGGCGAAGCACCGACCGCCTTCACGCGCGCTCACTCCGTCTCGCGCAGCCGCTCACGCCGCACGTCCGGCAAGCAGTATGGCCGCCCTCGCCGCCGCGTCGCCGCTGGCGCTCGCCGCTCGCGGCGCCCCCCTCTCGTCGCGTCGCGCGCGACCGAGCGCCGCGGCCCAGCGGTGCGCCACCGCCCGCGTGAACGCCGCGCGCCGCGCGCGCGGCGTCGCCGTCCGCGCCATGAGCGTCTCCGAGCCCCCCGCCGCGAGCGCCGCCGCCGAGGCGGCGTCCGCGACGGACCAGTTCGACTGGCACAAGGCGTGGTACCCCGTGAGCCCCGTGGACTTCCTCGATCCCGCGGTGCCGAACCCGCTCAAGCTGCTGGGCCGGTCGATGGTGGCGTGGCGCGGCGCGGACGGCGCGTGGGCGGTCGCGAGCGACTCCTGCCCGCACAGGATGGCCCCTCTGTCGCTCGGGTACCTGGACGAGTCCGCCCGTTTGACGTGCCGCTACCACGGCTGGGCGTTCGAGACGGACGGCAAAGCCGCGGCGATCCCGATGTCCGTCGACGCGGCGGCGGCGCGCACGGCGCGCGCGTCGCCGCGCTCGTGCGCCGAGTCTTTCCCGGTTAAGAGCGAGGGCGGTTTGCTGTGGGTGTGGCCCACGAGCGGCGCGGACGCGTGGCTGGAGGCGTCCGCCACGCCGGTGGCCACCGCGCTCGCCGAGCAGGGCGAGCTGACGGGCGAGTGGGGCATGGTGGAGCTCCCCGTCGGGTACGCGCCGGCGCTGGAGAACCAGTTCGACCCGAGCCACGCCGAGTGGCTCCACGCGCGGTACGACGAGGACGGCGTTTTGTCCAAAACCGCCAACGTCCCGTTTTCGCCGATGACCGAGTTCGCGGTGCGTCCCGGCACGATGCGCGCGGACGGGTTCGTGGTGGACCACGGCGGTTACAACGAGGGCAACAAGACGGTCAAGGCGGAGCGCGTGTTCACGGCGCCGTGCTCGTCGCGGTCCGAGTACGTCGACGCGGACGGCGCGCGGTACCTCTCGGCGGCGATTCTGTACGCGCCCACCGAGCCGGGCCGGTGCCTGATGTTCACCAAGTTCCAGGCGCACCAGCGCACCGCCGTGCAGGGCGCCGGGCGCAGGAAGGTCACCACGGCGGACCGCGTCGCGTCGCTCGTCACCGGGCCCGTCGACCTCGCCTTCCGCTGGTACATGCAGACGCAGACGGCGCGCCCGGAGCTCGCGCGCGTGGGGATGAACCACGGCGTCTACGGGAACGCCGCCTACACGCTCGGCGACCAGGACATCCAGGCCATGCACGGCGTGGAGGTTGCGATGGAGGCGGCCGAGAAGGACTGGAAAAGCGCGTACTACCTGCCGACACCCGCGGACGCGGGTGTCGCCGGGTTCCGCGCCTGGATGGACAAGCACGCGGGCGGCGGCGTGCGCTGGGCGGCGGGCGTCGCCGACGACGCCACCAAGGTGAAGCCGCTCGCGCAGCAGCTGGACCGGTACGACCGGCACACCAGGCACTGCAGGGGCTGCCGCGAGTGCCTCGCCGAGCTGGGTTCGCTCGAGGCGAAGCTGGTGGGCGTGGCGAACGTGGCGTGCGGCGCGGGCCTGGCGCTGGGGCTGGTGGGAGGCATCCTCGGCCAGGAGGCGCCGGCGGTGGTGTCGCTGTGCGTCGCCGGACTCGCCACCGGCGCGGCGGAGAAAACCAGGGACATGCAGAACGAGTTCAAAACCTCCGTCAAGCGCAGGGGCGACCCCATCCCCAAGCTCTGGTGAGGCGAGGCGCGTTTTGTTTTTTTCCGGTGTGCACGTGCGCGTCGAGGGAGGGAGGCGGTTCGGGGAATACTTTTTAAAGCCGGGGCGGCGCGGCGCGCCCGTTTCATGTACCTTCTCACGCACCCGCGCGAGGTCGCTACGTAGAAACCCTCTCAACTCAAGTACGAGCCGGTGTCGTCGGTGACGGAGTCCGTGTACCCGACGCTGGTGCCCGCGCCGAACCCGGCGCTCCCGCGCACGTACGGCAGCCCGAGCGACGCCGCGCTCAGCGCGTTGCTCTCGGTGACGTACTCATCGGCGGGGACGCCGCGGGGCACGTTCTTGGCGTACGGCTTGCCCACCGACTTCTTCACGAACGCGCTCTCCAGCTTGGCGCCCACGTACGCCGGCATCGCGACGCCCGGCGTGTTCGGGCCCGCGGGGTCGGGCAGCATGCCCAGCCGCTGGTCCTCCAGCAGGCGCGCGTAGACGGAGCTCTTGTCGGCGGTGAACTTCACCTTCTTGTCGTCCAGCCACCCGCTGATCACCTCCATCACGCCCTTGCCCTCCGCCTGCGCCTTCACGAGGTCCTGCAGCAGCGGCAGCGGCACCGGGCCTTGGAACAGCGGCAGCTGGAACGCGCCGCTCGCTAAGAACGCGCTCCCCTCTTCGAACAGCGGGAGCAGCGCCCACCCGACGGGCTGCGCCGTGCGCCCCACGAGCGCGCGTACGTCGATGATCACCACCAGGTTCGGTTCGTGTATGACGTGCTGTCTGGCGTGGAACCCGTCGCGCCACCGCGGCGCCTGCAGCGCGGACGTGATGTCCGGCTGCTGCGTGAACACCACGTCGTCGCTCGCCTTCGAACTATAAAACGTCCCGGGCGGGAAGAGCGACGTCGCGGCGACGTGGAAGGAGGCTTTGGAGAGTCGGAACGCGCCGTCCACGGCGACGTGGAACCCCAGGTCGGGCACGTACGGGTCAGAGCGGCGGTAGTTCAGCGGCTTCTCGTTGGAGAACTCCGGTCGTTCCAGCCGTTTCGCCATCCACCGCTCCAGGTCGCCCTCGGTCATGCCGCTCAGGACGTTGGGCGCGAACGTCTTGCGCGCCAGGTCCAGCATCGCCTCGCGCACGGGCGGGCCCGGCTGCGACAGCCGGTGCGCGAACAGCCGGCGCTCGACGGCGACGGGGTAGGTGATGGAGGAGTCGTAGCCCCCGTCCTCGTACTGCGGCACGGCTTTGTTCGCGGGCGCGTCCGCCCTCGTCGCGACGAGCGCGCGCACCAGCACGGACGCGCACGGGATCTTCGGACGCGCGAGCGTCTCCTTGAGCGAGAAGCCGCTGCCCGAGCTCGACGCCGTCGCCGCGTACACCGGGATCTGCCACCCGCCCTCCTTCAGGCGATAGCCGCGCGCCATGGTCTGCGTCGGGGGCTCGCCCGTCTCGGGGTCGACGAAGAACGGGAACACGACGTACCCCACCGTGCGCTGCTGGCTCGTGCCCTTCTCGATGGTCTCGATCTGCAAAAGCGCCGTCGCCGTCGCGTTGTTCCAGCGGCCGGTGGCGAACCTCTGCCGGTTGTGGAACCGCGGCGAAAACGCGAGCGAGTCCAGCCGCGCGTTGATGATGAAGTCGGGCGCGAGTTGCTCGCCCGCGGCGCTGATCACGCGCCCCACCACGCGCGTGATGGTCACGTTCGGGGGCAGGAAACGAGCCGCGTCCACGCAGAACACCAGCCCGTCGCCGGGCTGGAACGCCTCGCCCTTGCCGCCGGCGCCGCCCGCGCCCACGTGCCGCACCTCGCGCCAGGCGCGTCGCGGCACCCCCGGCACGTCCTCCTTGCGGTTCGCCTCAACCTCCGCCTGCGCGGCGCCGCCGCCCTTCAGCCACGCGGGTTCCGCGGACTCCACCACGGCGCCGCCCATGGGGTCCTCCAGGTGCCCGCCGGCGACGCCGCCGCCGACGCGCGGCGTGCCCGGCGGCGACGGCGAGCGCGAGGGGTTCTCGGGCTCGGTCCACACCCGCACCTCCACGCGGCTCCCCTCCAGCCTCTGCGTGCGCTCGGCGGAGAGCATGAGCGGCAGTTGCAGCAGCGGCGTGACCTGCAGCCCGCTGGGCGTCTCGCCGTTGCTGTCCAGAACGGGGATGTGCGCCCACGCCACCACCTCCTCCGAGCCGACGGCGGCGCCGCCGCCGTACCCGTCGTCCTTGATCACGTGCGCGGCGTGCAGCTCCAGCACCAGCTTGGTCGCCGCCGTCACCTGCACGCCGCGCAGGGAGACGCGCGCGCGCCACTTGTACCTCGCCGCGCCGCCGCGGTCGTGCGACGAGGGCTCCATGAGCGGGCCGCGCGACCGGAGCGGCGCGCCGGAGACATCCAGCGACGGCTCGTGGCCCTCGTACAGCGCCGCGACCAGCCGCGCCGGCGAGTCCTTCAGGTCCATCGGCCCGGCGCCCTCCATCATCACGCGCACGGTGACCCGCGGGAAGTCGCGCCCGAGCCCGCGGCGCAGCCGGTCGCGCGAGTCGTCCGTCATGTACGAGTCCGAGTCCGAGCCGTACGCCGAGCCGGAGTCGCTGCCGGACCCGTACGAGTAGTCGGACTTCGCGTCGCCCGGCGCGGGGGCGACGCCTTCGGGCCCCTCGGCGACGGCGTCCAGGCCCGGCCCGCGGCGCGATCCGCCGCGCTTCGAGCCCCCGCGCGCCAGTTCAGGCGCGGGGGTGAGCCCGTCGTCGCCCAGGCCCTGTTCCGGGCCCGGCGAGGGCGATCCCGGCCTCGCGCCCCCTCCGGGCGCGGGGGTCTCGTCCGCGCCGCCGGGCCCGAACCCTCCGGGGCGCACCTCGCCGTCGTTCATCATCATCGGGCTCTGGCCGTACGGCGGCGCGCCGTAGGGCGGCGCCGGGCTCTGGCCGTACGGCGGCGGCGGGTACCCGTGCGGAGGCGGCGGCGCGCCGTACGGCGGCGGATACGCGTACTGCGGCGGCGGATACGGCGGCGCGCCCATGTTTTGAGCGTGCGCGTGGTGGCCCGCGTCCGCGCGAGTCGTCGTGATCCCATCCTTGAGCTGGAGCATCTCCGTGCGCAGACGCTCGAGCTCAACCGCGCGGCTCTCGCGGCCGATGTTCAGCTGCATCTTGAGCATCTCGCGCAGGTGCTGCGCGTAGAGGGACTTGATCTCGGCGTCGTCCTTGATCTCGTCGGGGAGCGCGGGCACGTCAGGCACGCGCCCGCCACCCCCGGCCCCCGCGCCGTCGGACCCGCCCAGGCCGTTGCCCTTCTTCGCCACCTCCAGCAGACTCGCCAGCGACTTCTGGAGCTCGTCCACCTGCGCGCGGAGCGCCGCCGCGTAGTCGGGGGTTTCCTTCTTTTCCTCGCGCCGGCGCTCCTCGCGGTCGCGCTGCGCGTGCGCGTACGGGTCCTGCCCGTACGGGCTCATGCCGTACATCCCGGGCATCATGCCGTACGGGCCCATCCCGGGCATCATCCCGGGCATCATCCCGGGCATCATCCCGGGCATCATCCCCGGGTACCCGCCGCCGTGGGGCATTCCCTGGTTCTGGTACGGGTCCCTATCTCTGCCCCGCCCGTGCCTGGAATCCTCGTCGTCGTGCACGCCGTCGCGATAGTTCCCGCGGTTACTCCCGCGGGCGTGCTGGTGCGACTGGCGCATGGGGTCGTGGCGCGGCGGCGGACCGCCGCCGCCGCGAGGCGGCGGCGCCGGCGGCTGCCCCACGTCATCCTCGGGCTCATCCTCCACGTAGCGCCTGCCGAGCGCTGCGAGGCGCTCGCGCTCGCGCTCGCGCTCAGCCTCCACGGCCGCTTCCGCCGCATCGGCATTCGCGCGGTCCACCGCGGCCCTGTGCGCGGCGTCCGCCTCGTTCCAGCCGCTGCCGCCCTTGTACGCGGCGAGCCGCTTGCGCGCGGCGCCCTCTTCGCGGCGCAGTCGGTCCACCAGCTCGCGTCTGTTGTGCTCGCGCTCGGGACGAGGCGTGCCGCCGTGCCTGTGCTGGTTGAGCGTGCCGTTCGTGGTGGCGGCGCGCTGCAGCTTCTCACCGACGTCCATCTGACGCTCGAGCAGCTCGCGCCGCTTCGCCTCCAGGTCCTTGACCTTCTCCAGGTACGCCGCTGTCTGCTCGGGAGGCAGCTTCCCCTTCGACACGGCGTCGTGCTCGACGGAGCGCTTGCGCAGGTCCGCGACGTGGTTGTCCAGGCCCTTCAGGCGCTCCTGCGCGCGACGCATCTTGTCGTTGAGCTCATCGTCGTCCATGTACCGCACCGCAGCCGCCGCGGCATCCTCGGGCGCGCCCCTCGCGCCCGAGACAGCGCGGGGCGCGGTCTTGGGAGTGGAGACGGCCGACGAGGAATCGGAATCCGACGAGTCCGTGGAGCTGGAGCCCGAGGACGACGAGGACGCCGGCCTGGGCGGCATCGCGCCCGTCTCTCCCCCTCACCCGAGCCTCCCTCCGAGCTTCACCTGGGGGCTCTGCCGGAAGCAGGCGCGGCCGGCTCTGCGGCGCGGGGCGCGCGAAGGTCGTGGAACAAACATCGTCTCTGCGCTTTTGTTTTCAAAAATGCGTTGACTCGATTGAAGGTTATGGGAAGATACAGTCGTATGGGTTTTTAGTCTGGTCGTTCAAATCGGGCTTACCCCTTCCGCGGTTTCGCGAGATACGGTCGCGAGCTGTCTTCTCTCTTGGACGGCGTGCGAACAACGAGCGTCAATCCTTCTTCGCGCGGGAGCGCGCGCGGGTCATCGCTGGGGTCGGCGATGGCACCGACGGCGTGCTCGATCCGCGCGACGCCCTCGGCGAGTGCCTCGGGGCGCGCGGCGGCGGCGGCCTGTCGGCGTCGTCCCTGGAGCGGGACGCGCGTCGCGCACCCACGAGGCCAACGCCGGGTGCGCGCCAGGTTGGTGGCGCGCGCGGTCGCGGCGGACGCCGGGGGCGCGTCCAGCGCTTTGAACCTGCTCGTGGGCTCGGGCGTGCTCCTGGGCCTGGGCTCGGCGGCGCTTCGCGCGCGCCCCGCTCTGAGCGCCGGTTTCCAAACGCGCGGGCCCGTCGACGCCCCGGACTCGGACGACGACGACTCGGATCTGCGCTGGGGCGTCGCGGGGTTCGTGTCGTGCCTGCCTCTGTTCGGGTTCGCGGCGTGGTTCCTGCCGGCGATGGGCGGCGAGGTGGCCGGGTCGAGCCGCGACCCCGACGACGACGCGCGCGCGCAGAGGGCGCAGAAGTACCTGCGGTGGGCGGCTCTGTACGGCGTCGCGTACGCCGCCAGGGGCTTCGACCCGGCGGACCCGGGAACGTGGGCGGTGGCGGCGGCGTGCGCCGCGCACGTGCAGCTCGAGAGATTGGCGTTTGAAGCCGAGCGACGCGATCGCGTCGCGGCGGCGCCGGAGGAACGTCCGTCGAAGACCGTGAGACCGAGACGCACGGGATCGAGACCGAGACGCACGATCGAGAGCGTTCCCGCGCTGGACGCGCCGAAGGCGCGCTCGGTGCTCGACGCGCTCGTGGAGACTGCCGTCGTCGAGGAGCGCGAGGCGGCTTCGGAGGCGGGGCTCGAGCCGGAACCCGAGGCGAGCGCCGGAGGCGCGAACGGCGAGTCGTGGCGCGACGGCGACGATCCCCTTTCTCCTTCCGGGCTCGGTTTCAAAGGCCTCAAAGGCCTCAAAGGCAAGGCGATGCCATCCATCTCGCGCCCCCGGCTCCCCGAGATGCCCATCTCGCCGCCGGAGCTCACCGTGCGCGGCGTGGGGCGCGCCATCGGCGCGACGCAGATCGCCGCGGCGCGTTTGCGCGAGGAAATCGGGGAGGGCAAGCTTCGCGCGTCGATCGAGGAGGAGGAGGC
>Ga0181560_10005648_pt1 | contig 11144 bp, 9 predicted proteins | sample 011ome_20_FD_133751 | JGI IMG/M metagenome (GOLD analysis project Ga0181560, IMG submission 133751) | Coastal salt marsh microbial communities from the Groves Creek Marsh, Skidaway Island, Georgia - 011509CT metaG (megahit assembly) | ecosystem: Environmental > Aquatic > Marine > Intertidal zone...
GCGGCGTCGCGGCGGCGGCGCGACGCGCTTCGATTTCGACGCGTCGCGCGTCGCCCTCGCCGTCGCGGTCGTCCCGCGCGCGGCGTCGACGCGCTGGGTTCGCGTCGCGTGCGCGGTCCACGCGTCGATCGCGTCCGCGTTCGGCGGCGCGTCGGCGTCGTACGTCGTCTCCGTGATGTCGGGCGGCGGCGGCGCGTCGTCGAGGGCGTCGGCGTCATCGGCACGTCTCGCGCCGCGGGCGTCGAAATCGTCGAAATCGTCCGCGGCGTCCGCGAACGCGTCCGCGTCGACGACGCCGTCGTCGACGTCGTTCCACTCCCCGACCGCGCCCTCCGTCCCCGCGACCGCGCCCCAGCGCAGCGGGTCCGTCGCGGACGTCGCCGCGGACGACGCCGCCTTCCCTCCGCCGGGCGACGCGAGGCCGTCGAAGACGAGCCTCAGCGCGCCCGATTGAATCGCGCCGTCGGGCGTCGCGTCGGAGTCGGACGCCCTCGACGCGCGCGCGAAGCTCGCGGCCGCGTCCGGTTTCGACGCGACGACGTCATCGACGACGTCATCGTACGCCGAGTCCGCGTCCTCCGCGACGTTCGCGAAGGCCTCGCCCATGCCGCGGCGGCGCGGGACGGGTGTGCGCCCTCGAAGCGACGCGACCTGTCTGAGAGGAAACAACGACAGCAGAGACGTCGGCTCGGCTCTTCCGAGAAAAGCGAAGTGTGTTGTCGTTGTTTCCTCCGCGCCTCTCGCCTCCACACCCCGCCGCCGCGATGCCGCCCGCGAAGAAGAAGACCAAGACGACGACGACCGAGAAGGTCCCCGCCGCCGCCGCCGCCGCGGGACGCTCGCTGACCGATCTGAACGACGAGACGCTCGAGCGCGTCGCGTCGTTCCTCTCGCCCCCGTCCGTGTACAACCTCGCGCGCGCGTCGAAAAAGACGTTCTGGGCCGAGCGCGACGACGGCGCCCCGCCGCTCGGGACGACGCTCGCGCAGGCCGCGCTGAGGCGGCAGCTCGCGCGCGTCGTCAGGGCGGTGACGAGGCGCCGCGCGCCGCGCGATGACGGTCGCCCCGCGTTCGAGCTGATGGACGTGTTCCCGGACGAGCTCGTCCCGAAGGACGCGCGCGAGGCGCCTCGGGCGCTGCTCTCTGGCTCCGTCGCCGTCCAGGCCGCGATAGGCGTGAGCGGAGACGAGACGGAGGACGAGGAGGAGGACGAGGACGAGGAGGAGGTTGAAGATAACGACGACGACGACGACGACGACGACGACGACTGCGGCGGCGGCGACGACGACGACGACGACGACGACGGCGGCGACGACGACGACGACGACGACGACGACGAGAAGGAACCGTGGGCCGGCGCGGACGTCGACGTCTTCTGCACGTTCGAAGCCGCGCCGTTCGTGCGTCGGCGGCTCATCGAACGCTGCGGCATCGTCTGCTCCGGCGTGGACAACGACTACATGCAGCAGCGCAGCGACGCGGACTACGACGCGCCCGGGTCGTCGCTGAACGCGATCAGTCACGTGGAGAGCTACTCGGCGAGACCGACGTCGGGGGTCACGACGGATCGCGGCGCGTTCTATACGCTAGTTCCCATACGACCCCGTCGCCGTGGTGAACGCCGATCCTTAAGGATTTTGCCCGGCGTTTCTCTCCGCCCAGGGTCCCTCGCTCACAATCCCCGCCCGTGTTGCCTTTCAACTCCGCTTCTGACGCCTTTCAACTCCACCCCGATATCATCGCTTTGTAGGCAACTACGAAGACCTGGACGACGATCTGGAATACGCCAGCGACGCGTACTACGAGAAAGCGAAGGCGTGGGGCGCGGCGGCGGTGAAACAATCGCGCGGCACCGATCGCGATCCGCATTTCTTCACCTTTCTCGTCGGCAGGCCGGACGGCAGCGGCGACGGCGGCGACTTTCTGTACGACTACGAGCTCCGCGACGAGAAATTCGTGCAGCTCGTCGTCGGCTTGCCTCGCGTGAAGGACGCGCGCGAGCTTCTCGAGTCGTTCGACCTCGAGATATGCAAGTGCTCGTTCGACGGCCGGACGTTCCGCGTCCCCGCGCCGGAGAACACGTTCGCGTCGAGAACGGTCGTCACGCCCGCGAGGCGCGCGCTCGTCGACGACTTCATGAAGAAACGCGAGAAGTGGGCCGCGAACGTGACGGAAACGATCGCCAACTACGACTGCAACGTGGCCATCGCGCTGGCGAAGATGACGAAAAAAGTGTGGAAGGACCTCGGCGTCAATCCATTTAAGGAGGACGGGACTAAAGGAGGGCTGTTCGACCGAAGCCGAGTCGACTTCGCTCGCAAGTACACCTTCCTCACCACGCTCATCAAGCGGATGCAAAAGTACGCCCGCCGCGGCGTGGAGATTCTAGACCCGCCGCACGGCGCGTTGGAGTGGGACGTCGTCGAGTTCGTCGAAGGGTGAGGGTCATTCCATACGAGCGAACGTCGGGGTGGAGTTGAAAGGCGTCGAGGGCGGGGATTGGAAGCGGGGGGTGGGCGGAGAGAGACGCCGGCAAAAGTCCTTAAGGATCGGCGTTCACCACGCGAACGGGGTCGTATGGGGACCAGTGTATAGAACGCACCTGAGGTGAGCGCGCGGCGAGCGCGGGAGGGAGCGCGAGAGAGACAGGGCACGCGAACGAACGAACGAACGAGAACACGCGCGAGCGACGACGACACGAGAGAGAAGCGTACAACGTACTGTAGAGTAGAACGCGCGGACGACGACGACGATGGCGACGACGAGCACGAGCACACGCGCGCGCGTCAAACTATCGAGCTAGTAGCGCTATTCCGCCGCCGCCGCCGCGACCGCAGCCTTCTCCCTATCCTCCCCGCCCACCTCCTCCCCCACCTTCGCCGCCGGCTTCTTATTGTTCACGCGCGTCATCGCCTTCTCCAACCCGTCCGTCAGCACCGCGACGACCGCGTCCCCCGCTTCCCGCATGACCTCGCCGCGTTCCAACGCTTCCCGCTCCTCCACCGTGAATCGCCGCAACACGTGATCGATCACGGAGACGCCCGCGGCGGGCCGCCCGATGCCGATCTTCACGCGCGCGAACGTCTTCTCCCCGCGCGTGACCTCGTCGATGATGTTCCGCACGCCGTTGTGGCCGCCGTGGCCGCCCTTGCCTTTCAGCTTGACGACCCCGACCGGGGAGTCCATGTCGTCGTAGAGCACGAGCATTCTTTTCGGAGAGATCTTGTACCAGCGGAGGACGTCGCGGATCGCCTCGCCGCTGAGGTTCATGAACGTCTGCGGCATCGCGAGGACGACCGGGACGTTCGCGATCTTCCCCGTGGCTATCATGCTTCTGTGCTTCAAAGCGCCGGTGAAGGACATCCCGTGCGCGGAAGCGAGGAGGGAGACGGCGTCGAATCCGGCGTTGTGACGCGTGCGCGTAAACTTCGATCCGGGGTTGCCCAGGCCGACGACCAGCCATCGGTTCGGGTCCGCGGCGCCGCCGCCGATCCCGCGCGCGCGGTTCACGAGACGCATCGGGAAGCCGATGACGCGCCGCGCGAGGCGGAGTGGGGCGCCGAGGAGCGGCGGGAGGCCCATCGGCGGCGCGCGACGGCGCGCGGATCCGTCTGGCGGACAGAAGAGTCGCGCTCGCGCTCGACGAGCAGACGAGACTGGAACGCGATCGATTCTTCCGACACGCACACCGTCATCACTTCTCGCCGCGCCGCCCCCGCGCGCGATCCGATGTCGTCGCCCGCGCGCGCGCGCACGCCCTTCTCGGACGCGGACAAGACATGGCTCGCGACGCACCAGCACGCGAAGATGCTCGACCCGGGGGTGATCGTCCTGGGCGTCGCGCACCGCCAGGGAGACGAGGACGACCACCCGCTGACGCGGCATCTGAACCTCCCGACGGTGATCGAGTGCTACCCGCTCCGCGTCGCGCACGACCCGTCCAAAGCCGCGAAAGGGTCCGGGTTCAGCGCCGCGAAGTGGGACAGCAAGTCGGGGGAGGCGCCGGTGCCGTGGCCGAACACGTTCTGGCTCGTGGATCCGACGCTCGTCGCGAAGGTGCGTTCTATCTCACAGCGGTTCCCGTGCGACCGCGTTAGTTCGCGTGGTGAACGCCGATCCTTAAGGACTTTGCCCGGCGTTTCTCTCCGCCCAGGGTCCCTCGCTTTCAATCCCCGCCCTCGGCGCCTTTCAACTCCGTCTGACGCCTTTCAACTCAGGTTGGGCAGCTCGAGCACGAGGGGCTCGTGGCGAAGTATAACAAGGTGCGTTCTATACACTGGTTCCCATACGACCCCGTCGGCGAGGTGGACGCCGATCCTTAAGGACTTTGCCCGGCGCATCTCTCCGCCCACCCCTCGGTTTCAATACCCACCCTCGACGCCTTTCAACTTCAACTGACGCCTTTCAACTCCACCCCGACGTTCGCTCGTATGGAACGACCCTAAGACGCTCGGGTTCAAGCCGCGCGAGATGGCGAGGCGCGAGCGCGAGATCGCCGCGGGGTCCCTCTCGCGTAGTGATGAGGAGGTCGTGAACGAGGATCCGGAGTACGACGCGGCCGCGGCGCGCGAATTCGCGCGGCAGCACGAGGCGTACGGGTCGCATCGGTGGTCGCTGTTGTCGGAGGAGGACAAGGCGTTCGCGACCGAGAGAGGATTCGACGTCGTGATTCGCGACGTCGGCATCGGAGGGCTGCGATATAAAAACCAGGTGAAGTGTTTGCATTTGCACTACGCGCATTGGCTCGTTACCAGGGATAACATCGTCGGGGGGTGGGTGCACGACGAGCTGATGAAGCGCGCGGCGGCGACGAGAGGGACGACGACCGGCGGTTGAAAAGCTCAGTCGTAATTTAAAACAGCGTCTGGTCGTAGCGATAACGTCTTACTACCTTCGTAGCTAGCTAGGCGTCTCGTCGCGCCTCTTCCGGGTAGGACGCCCCCAGTGACGGATCCAAGTCCACGCCGGCGGCTCGCAACTTCCCCGCGAGGTACGCCCGGCGCTGCGCCCTGCCCTCGAGCGCCTCCCACTCGAAGAACGGCACGCACGCCAGCCCCCGGTGCCGCCGCGACAGAAACGCGTCCCTGAGCGTCGTTCCATACGAGCGAACGTCGGGGTGGAGTTGAAAGGCGTCAGAAGCGGAGTTGAAAGGCGTCGAGGTGTGTCGGGATTGAAAGCGAGGGACCCTGGGCGCAGAGATGCGCCGGGAAGTAAAGTCCTTAAGGATCGGCGTCCACCACGCCGACGCGGTCGTATGGGAACCAGTGTGAATACGAACGCGCCTGAGTTCCGTGCTCGGCGACCTCCGCCGCTCCCCGGGTCCGTGATCGCCGGGTCCGCCGCCGACGTAATGCGACGGCCCGTCCACCTCGAGCACGACGTCGTGCTCGGGCAAATACACGTCTAGCGAGAACAGCTCGTCGTCGGTCAAGACCTCGATCTCGTGCTGGACGCGGAGCTCCGCGAGCGTCGCGGACGCGGAGAGATGCAGCCGCGACACGTCGACGTCGTCGAGGACGTTTTTTCGCCACTCCGCCTTCGCGTCGCTCTGGATGTCGGGGTGGAGTTGAAAGGCGTCAGTTGGAGTTGAAAGGCGTCGAGGACGGGGATTGAAAGCGAGGGGTGGGCGGAGAGACACGACGGCAAACGTCCTTAAGGATCGGCGTTCACCACGCCAACGCGGTCGTATGGGGACCAGTGCATAGAACGCGCCTCGAGCCACGCCGGGTAGTTGGCCCTCGCGGCGCGCAGAAGCGCTCGCATCTCGCCGCCGCCGCCGTCGTCGTCGCCGCCGTCGCCGTCGTCGTCGTCGTCGCCGTCGCCGTCGTCGTCGCGCGCCTCGAGGAGCTCCGCGTGGATCATGCTCGCGTGGAAGAACGCGCACCAGTTCGCGTCGAGAAACGACGCGGGGTCCAGCTTCGACGCCGCGTCCCAGAGCGTGACGTAACACCCCGGGAGCCGCGTCCCGCGCGTCGCCGCGAGCGCGACGACGGACCACAGCGTGATCGAGCACGCCTGCGCGTTCATTGACGACGCGCTGGTCTCGACCGCGGCGTCGAGCGCTTTCAACGCGTCGTCGCCGGGGTCGAGCCCCAGTCGCGCGTACGCGTAGAAGACGTTCGACGTCTCCTTGGGCGCAACGACGATCGGTCCTCCTCCTCCTCCTCCTCCTCCCAAGCGCACGATCGCGCGCTCGATCGCGCGCACCGCGCCCTCGCTCGGGCTCGCGCCGATCACCGCGTGCGCCCACAGAATGTTCGACACGTCTTCGTACGACATTTCGTGTCCGACACGTCCGACGGCGTCCGACAACGAATCCCACGCGTCGGCGCCCGACGCGGTGGACAGCCGCCGGCGCCGCCCCGCGTTCGTCGCGTGCCCGAGCAGCGCGCTCGCGACGTCGCGCGCGCGCATCGACCCCGCGAGCCGAACCTCCGCGCGCTCGATCGCCGTCAGCGTGCTCTCCTGCGGCGGCGGCGCGTCGCGAGGAAGCATGGAGAGCGCCCAGGTGACGTTCGCGACGTCCTTCGAGGCCATCGTCCGCGTCAATCGCGCCGTCGCCGCCTCCAACGCGTCCCGCGCCGCGGGAAGCGACGGCGAGGATTCTAGGGTAACGTACGACCACCATACGTTACATACGTCGTGCGCGTTCATCGTGTCCGACGTTCGGATCATCGTTCGCTCGAGCGCTTTCCACGCCGCGGGGGACGGGCGTCTTCCGAGCGTCGCGAAACCCCAGAGCGCGTTGGCGACGGCGCGCGCGCTCATCGCCGTCCGCGCGTCCCCCCCCGGGTCATAATGTTTCGGAAATCGGTTCCGGCCGTACCCGGAAGAAGAAACGCTTGAATCTGAGCCGTTTGATCCGTTATCGTTTTCGGTGCCGCCGCCGCCGCCGCCGCCGCCCGCGACGCTCGTGACGGCGCCGTCCAACGCCGACCACGTCTCCTCGGCGAGATCCCACCCGAACGTCGCGTACGCCCACAGCACGTTCGCCACCTCCTGGCCGTTCATCGACCCTCGCGCGCCGCCGAGCCGCACGACCGCAGCCTCGAGCGCGTCCCACGCGTCCGCGCCGAGCTCCCATCGCATCGTCGCGAGCGCCCAGATGGCGTTCGCGGCGGCTTGCGACGTCATCTTTTTCGATAGCCGCGGCGTCGCGCGCTCCAGAGCCGCGACCAACCCGCGGAGGTTCGTCGCGTCGCCGTCCACGGAGAGCACCCCGCGCGCGTGCATGCTCGCGAGCGCGTGCAGGACGTTGGAGAGGCCCTGCGCGCCGAGGCGGCCGTCCGCGCACATGACCCGCGCGAGGACGACGAGCGACCGGAACCCCTCGTCGGCGTCGAGCTTTAATCGCACCGCGCCTGAGGGTCGAGGGTCCATACGAGCGAACGTCGGGGTGGAGTTGAAAGGCGTCAGTTGGCGTTGAAAGGCGTCGAGGTGTGTCGGTATTGAAAGCGATGGACCCTGGGCGGAGAGAGACGCCGGCAAAAGTCCTTAAGGAACGGCGTTCACCACGCGAACGCGGTCGTATGGGGACCAGTGTGACATAGAACGCGCCTGACGCGTCCCCCATCGGCGCCGCCGCCGCGAGCCTGTTCAGCGTCACGAACGCGGTCGGGACGTGGATGTGATCGAAGCGCGCGAGCGCGCCTCGGTCGGTCGCGAGGAGCTCGAGGAGCTCGTCCACGGAGACGCAGTCGGTGATGACGCGGTTCAGGCGCGCCGCGTTCACGGCTACGTCCACCGCCGACGAGGGCGAAGAAAAGTTGGCAGCATTTGCCGCGGCGTTGACATCGTTTCCGTCCGCCCCCGGTCGCTCCCTCCGCGTCTGGTTGCCCTTGCGCTTGACGTTCGCGAACCCCGGGAACAGCGTGTCGACGCCCTTGCGAACGCTGAAGTCTTCCGCGGTGCCGTCCTCGCGAATCACGACGAAGTATCGGTACCCTTTCTCCGGGTCCTGTCGGACTTGGAACCCGCGCGGGGCGCCGCGTCCCATCTTCCGAGACGCGTCCGGGTGCGCGCGCAACACGCTCGCGACCGCGTCGCGCGCCTCGCCGTCCAGGTACCGGCACAGCTTCGCGTCTTTCAGGACGCCGGAGAAGTACCCCATCATCTCGTGCGGCGTCGCGAACGTCGCGCCGCCGTCGCGCGGTGGGATCGTGACGGGCGCCCACGCGCGAAGTTCGCCTCGAATCGGCGCGCGCCGCGCGCGGTCGCCGGGGCGCGGCCGCGCGGGCGTCGCGACCGCGCTCGCCGCGCGCGGCGAATCCGCGCGCGACGCTCTTCGATGCCCGCGCGAGAGCGCGAGCCGCGCGCTGTTCAGGCACGCGACCGCCGGCGTCGCCATCGTCGCCGCCGCGCGCCGCCGAACTGCTTTAACGTCGCGGAAAGCGCAAGCGGCGGGCGCTCGCGTCATCATCCAATTTATTAATTTCTCGAGCGCCCTTCTGTCCGGCGCTCGAGGGCTGACCGATGAACCCTTATTTTGAAAGGCACGATCGACCCCGCGCGGACGGCACTTGAAACTGAAGCACGCGCCCGTCGTCCCTTTCGATCGACCCCGAACGCTCGCGAGCAATCACAGCCCACCGATGGTCCACCTCGGCGGGAAACGCTACTCGCTCGGTCCGATCGCGCGTCGCGGGCCGCCGACACAACGCGCAGCGCGACCGCGTGAGAGAGAGGACGCGGCGTCGTCGATCGCTGTTCCTTCTCCGTTCACGACATACGGGTGAGCGTCGTTCGCGGCGCGACCGGGCGACGCGCGAGGTGCGTCGCGGCGCGCGCTCTCCCCGCTCGGCTCGGCGCGCGGCGATAGATCGCGATCGATGGATCTGGCGCCTCGAACGGACGGAGGCGGCTCTCGTCCGTCGTCTCGCTCGCGATGCGTCGCTCGCGCGCGCGTCGTTCGCGTCGTTTCCATCGCGCTCGCGCTCCCTTCGACGCGACGCCGCGCGCGACGTCGTCGCTGGCGTCCTCGTCGCGTCGTCTCCTCCGCGGGATCGAGCGCGATCGAGCGCGTCGTCGCCGTCGCCGACGCTCCGTCGCATCTTCCGCCGAAAAAAAATGGGCGCGAAGACGCCTCGCGTCTTTTCCCGTCGTCCTCGCTCCTCCGTCGCGAGATCGCGCGTCCTCGCGCCCGTCCGACGACGTCTGACGCCTTCCTCATCCCCCCTCCCCCGTCGTTCCACCCGCGACCCCGTCGTCGACGCAGGCGTCATGCCGTTCGGTAGTAAAGCTCCCGCGCCGCCGCCGCCGATGGCCGAAGCGATCCTCGAACGCTTCACCGCGTTCGTCACCGAGAACGTGAAGTTCTCCCAGGAAGACTTCGCGATCCTCGGTCTGAACTGCGTCGGATGCGTCCTGTTCTACTACTTCATGCGTCTCCTCCGCGTCCCGGATCACTCGTGGTACCTCACGCTGTACTCCAGCGGCGTGACGTCCTTCTTCGGGCTCTACATGCTCTACCACGTGTGCCTGGACGGATTCACCGCCGTGCTCGTTCGCGAAGACGACATCACGCGGTGCGAGACTGCTCCCCATACGACCCCGTTCGCGTGGTGAACGCCGTTCCTTAAGGACTTTTCCCGTCGTCACCCTTCACCCGCGCTTCCCTTTGAACGTTTGACCGGTAAGACGTTCGACTGACCGATCGCTTCACCCCACAGGTATCTCGCCATATTTTTCACCGCTTACTGCATCATGGACCTCGCGCTCGGCACGCTCCACTACGGGACCTTCATCACGTTCGACGACGGATGGACGCATCACTTTTTGTACATCGTCATCCTCGCGTACTTGCTTCACAACAACATGACGCCGCTGTTCGCGATCGCGCTCGTGGAAGAGCTTCCGATCATCGTGCTGTCCATCTTCGAGGTGCAAAACAAGCAGCGTCCGTCGCTGCTCTTCGGCGTGCTCTACTTCCTCACGCGCGTCATCTTTCACACGATGCTCATCTACAAAGCCGCGAAGCAGAGCACGTTCGTGTTCGTCGCCGGCCTCGGGCTGCTCCTCTGGCACGTCGACGTGTTCCAAGGCTGGGTCAGGGGGTACCTCATGCGATCGCACGGTCGCGCGAGGATGAGCTTCCGCTCCAAGCTCCGCGTCTTCACCGCGATGCTGACGACGCAAATCGCGACGCACGCGTTCGTCACGTACGACATGTGCGCGAACGTGCTGGGCGATTTCACCTCCCCGGCTGCGATTTTGTACGCGCTGGTGTTCGTCTACTTTCTGTACCGCATGGGCGTCGTCGTGCACGACGTCTACACGCAAAACTTCATCATGACGTCCATCGGACGGAAGAAGATCATCTACAACATCTCGTGGGAGGACCCCGCGATCGATCACACGGTGATGCACATGACCCCGGAGGACACCGTGCTCACCATCTCAAGCGCGGGGTGCAACGTCCTGGATTACCTGTGCGAGGGCCCGAAGAAGATCATCGCCGTGGACATGAACTGGGCGCAGCTGCACGTCCTGGAGCTCAAGCTCGCGGGGATTCGCGCGCTGACGTGGGACCAGTTCTTCGCCATCTGGGGCCGCTCCGATTTCGAGGTGTTCAAGAAGGTGTACGCGAAGAAGCTTCGACCGCTGCTGGAGCCGGAGACGGCGGAGTTTTGGGATCAGAACCATAATTTGTTCCGCGATAACTTCATGTACGCGGGGACGTCCGGGCTCATGGCGAAGATTCTGTGCATGCCGCTGATTTGGTCCGGCGTCCGCGAGAAAGTGAAGAACCGCGAGGAGTTCACCGGCGGCGGCGGGTTCTTCTTCCAGCTCACGCTGAAGATTTGCTCCATCACGTCTCTGTGGTCCATCTTCGCGCCGCTCGGAGGCGTGCCGCTCGAGCAGCTCAACCTCCTGTCGAGGAACCCGCAGGTGTTCGTGGACAGGCTCGTCGAGGTCCTCACCACGCGGATTTGGAAGCCGAACAACTACTTTTACTACGGGTACATCGTCGGCGAGTTCGCGCCGGACTGCTGCCCGCGCTATCTCGAGAAGAAAAATTTCGCCATCATGAAACAACGCGTCGATCGCGTGAAGGTGTACCACGGCACCTGGGCGGAAGCCGCGGTCGAGGAAGGCCCCGGGTCGATCACGATCGCGTCGCTTCTGGACTCCATGGACTGGATGCC
>Ga0181560_10005651_pt1 | contig 11141 bp, 4 predicted proteins | sample 011ome_20_FD_133751 | JGI IMG/M metagenome (GOLD analysis project Ga0181560, IMG submission 133751) | Coastal salt marsh microbial communities from the Groves Creek Marsh, Skidaway Island, Georgia - 011509CT metaG (megahit assembly) | ecosystem: Environmental > Aquatic > Marine > Intertidal zone...
GATTCGAAACGCGTCAACGCGACAGCCTTCGTACGTTTCGTGATTGAATATATGACGCGTTTCGTCATTCACAAGACACGCGCGCGGTCTTTCGACCGCGCGTCGTTTTTCCTAAAGGGTGGGTGATCTATGGCCTACAGTAATACGACTAAAAGTGTTTCGAGCGTTTCCTCGTCTCGTCACGCGCGCGCGAAGAGGAGTTTCCGGCGCGGCGAGAGGCGCGCGTCGATTCCAGTCGCGCCGTCTCGCCGGCGCGAAACGGAGAGCGCGCGCTCCGACTCGGACGCCGCCGCGCGCCGCGCGAAGCGCCCCGGGGTGATCCTGACCTCCGCCTCCCGCGATGGAATTTCGTGGCTGGCCGTCCCGAGCGGCGCCGCGTCCACCGCCGCGTCCGTCTCCGCCGAAACCGACCCCTCCGAGAAGGGCTCGGGCGCGACGGTGAACCCCTCGGGCGCGCGCAGCTTCTCCGCCCAGTCCAGCTCCGTCCGCTTCTCGTCGTAGATGGACATCGCCGCGCGCATGCCCTCGTACGTGCTGAACCACACCACGCCCTGCTGCAGCGAGTCCGCGAGGCGGATGCGAGTCACGCGCACGGCAGCCATGCCCAGCTTCGCCGCCGCCGCCGCGCTGTCGGCGGCGACGGCGCGCTGAAGCAGCTTCCCGCCGTACAGCGGCGACATCGCCAGCACCGTCGTCGCCGTCGCCGCCGCCGCGCACAGCGCGCCGGTGGCGGCGCCGTCCATCACCGCCTTCATGCGCGTCTTGGGGACGCGCGCGATGGCGGAGCCCTCGGGCATCTTCAGCACGCCCTCCTGCTGCGCGCGCGCGAGGTGCTCCTTGAACCGCTGGAACAAGCCCCACTCGATCATGCAGTGCGCGGCGATTGGAAGCGCGCGCGCCGCCAGCGACGACGCGGGCATCGCCTGCAGCGGCCCGCCCAGTTTCGACACCAGCAGGGGCGTGGCGACGTTCGCGCCTCCCACAGCCACGAGCGAGGGCATGCCCGCGCTCGCGCACAGACGCATCGTGCACCCGTAAAGCATCGACGGGCCCAGCACGCCCTTCGCGCCGCCGGCGGCGGCGGCGAGCATCTTGCGCGAAGTCACGGCGACGGCGCGCTCGTACCCGTGCGCCCACCCCTTGTACAGGAACCGCGAGTTTTTGAAAAACGCGCCAACCTTATCCCTGTTCTGCGCGAGCGTCGACAGGCCGTTCGCGGCGGCGTACACCGAGCAGTCGGCTGTCGGTGGCGGGAGCGAGGCGCGGTCAGTCGGACGAACTCCAAAAAAAACGCTCTAAAAGAAACACCGCGCTCGTCTGGGACGCGATCGCGGATCCGCGATTTGTCGACGTGGGTGCGAACGGTGAAAAGTGGCAAAACGCGTTCGGTTGGAAATCCGGCGCGGTGATTGGCTGCCACCGCCGACGCGGAATGAAAAAACGCGTTTCACGCGCGACGCCGACCGTCGCGGCGCCTCGGCGCGCGCGACCGAGCGGCGCGCGCGCGGAGCCGGGAGTGGGAAACGCACCCGCGAACTTGACGTTTTGAGGCGTCGAGAGGTTATCGCGCAGCAGCTCCTGCGCCGCGAACACCATGGTACCGGAGAGAAGCGCGTACGGTTTTCTCGTTAACGCGTTAACGCACGCGGGGACCTTCCACCTCCGCGGGAGGTGCCCCTCGCAGAACCTCCCAACTCTGGACGGTTCCGCAGGCTGGCCGCGGACCGAGAGCGCCGAGCGCTTCGGGACGCCGGGGCGCGCGCAAGGCGCCGCGAGTGGAAGAGCTCGGGGCGTGCGCGCGCAGGAGTGTCCTCCGCGCGTGGGGATAGATGAACATGACTGCAAGGAAAACAAACCACCGAGACGAAGATAGAATCCCAATTTTCGACTCCGATTCCATATGCGTTCTGCGTCGTGTGAAAAAGAGAGCCGTTTTTTTCGCGTGTCATCATCATCATCACAAGGCTCATTCTCATCATCATCACCGCCGCGCGCCCAACTCGCTCAAGACGCGCCTGTCGATCTCATCCTCGCTGTCGCCTCCGTCGTCGCTCAGGCTGAGTCTCCGCCGGCTCGCCGGCGGCGATGCGAGGACGGGCGTCTCTCGGCCGGACCCGCGCGGCGTTAAAGTCTCCGCGGCTCGGCTTTTCAGTTTTTCGGTTTCGTCGCGCCACTTTAACGCCGCGGCGCGCGCGGGACCCGGACTCCGCGGGCCCCCCGCGCCGGCGGCGATCGCCTCGAGCGACGACCCGAGCGACTGCCACTGCCGGAACACGGACGGGTCCACGCCACGGTTCTCGCCGTACACCGACCCCATGACCGACTCCGTGGAGTCGGTGATGAGCCCCAGCGCGCCGGCGATGTCCCCTTCGAAGGCTCGCCAGTACCAGTCCAGGAACCACGACGTGAGCAGCCTCTTCGACGTGACGCACCGCTTGAGCGTTTCTTTGCGCGTCTCCGTCTCCTCGCAAAACGCGCACCACTGATCGAACACGCTCTGCGCGTAGATGCGCCGGCTCTTCGCGTACGCCTTGGCCACCAAGCCGCTCGCGCGCTTGTACGACGCCGCGTACGCGATCCAGCCAGTCAGGGCTTTGCGCCGACGTCGCTCGACGAGCACGGCGGTTTTCACCGCCGAGTGCCGCGCCGCGGCGGCGCGCTTCACGCGGTCCAGGTCCACGCTCGCTTTCCACGAGCGCCAGCCCAAGGCCAGGCGCTGGCGCGTCCACGCCTTGGCGGCGCGGCGCATCGTCGCGCGCGACGACAAGTCGTCCGCGGAGCGCGAGCGCCACGCCTGGAACGCCGCGCGCGCGCGCAGGAAACCGAGCCTCCGCGCGGCGCGCGCGGCGATGGCGCGCGCGCGCCCGCGCGTCTCCGCCAGGCGCCACCACGCTTCGATCGCTTCGCGAAGCGCGAAGCGATCGAACCGGCGCCGACCCCGCGCGACGAGCGCATCGTGCCTCTCGCGCTCGTACAGGACGTCGAGCCACTTGTCGAAAGCGCGCGATGCCACGGATATGCGTATGCGCGACACCGCGCGCGCCGCGCGTTTGCGGTAGGAAACGAGCGCGCGCGTCTCGTCGAACCACGCGCGCCATACGCACAAACCGCGGTCGCTCGCGCGCCGCGCCGCGAAGCGCGTCGCGCGGGAGAGCGCCAGCTTGGCGCGCCTCTGCGCCGACGCGAACGAAACCCACGCCAACCACGCGCCGTACAGCTTGACCCGCGCCATCTTCCGAAGCGCGCCGGAGACCACCGCGCGGTACGCAGCCGCGTCCGCCGCGGCGTCGCGCCAGCGCGCAAGCGCGGAGGCCAGCCGGAGCGCGCCCATGCGGCGCACCACGCGCCGCGCCAACGCCGCGCGCCGCGAGAGGTCCCGCGTCCGGAACCGCCACCCGCGGAACGCGGCGGCGAGCGCGCGCTGGAGCATGGGCGCCAGGACGGCGTGCGCGGCTGCGCGCTCGCGCGCCGAGCGGGTCGCGCCGAGCGCCCACGCGCGGAACGCGCGCGCGGCGGACCTGTGCGCGACGCGCCACACGAGCGCGCGCGCGCGCTTGGTCTGCGATTTTTGACGCGCGGCGGCGACGCGCCACCCCTCAAACGCCGACGCCGTCTCGGCGCGGCGCCATCGCTCGACGACGGCGGTCACCTTCGCGCGGCGCCGCTTGAGGTCGCTCGCGGCGTCGCGCCAGGTGCGGAACGCCTTGTGCGACGCCAGGCGCGTGATGCGCACGGCGAAGAGCATGGCGTTGTCGCGCGCGGCGAGCGCGTACATCACGGTGGTGGCCCACTCGGCGAACGCGGCGTGCAGGTCGCGCCGGCGCCACTTCTTCACCACCGCCGCCGCCTTCCGCCTCGCCCGCGCGCGGCGCACGCAGACGAACCGCCACCGCTCGAGCGCCTTGGCCTCGGCGACGCCGTTCCAGCGCGCGACCAGCCGTCTGGTGAACTGCGTGACGCGCGCCTCACGCGACGCGCGCGCGCCCGAGGCGGCGCTCCACAGGCGGAAGGACGACCGCAGCGCGCTCCGGTCGAACCGGCGGCTCAGCACGGACAGGACGTGTCGTTCCCTTTTATTCGCACGCGCCGCGCGCGCCCAGGCGAGAAACACGGCGTGTCGCTCGCGGTTCAAAACGCGGAGCACGAGCTGCGACAGACGCGCGCGGCGGCGGCGTTTCCCGGAACTCACCGAGAGCCACGCGTAAAACGTATCCGTCGTCGCCGCGCGCGTCCACCGCGCGTGCGTCTTGCGCAGGATCCCTCGCAGGCGCCTCCGCTCGCGCGTCCGCTCGCGCCAGCCCGCCATGGCGCGCGACGCCGACGCCAGACGCATCTTCCCCGCCGCGCGTCTCTGCAGCGCCGCCACGAGTCGCTCGTGCCGCTTCGCGTCCGCGTCCGCCAGCGTCGCGCGCCGCCAGGCGCCGAACGCGCGCCGCGTCGCGCCGGCGTCGGCGACGCGGACGGCCCGCGCGACGGCGCGCCTGGCGACGCGCCGAGCCCTGGCGCGCTGGCGCCACGCCGCCGTCGCCTTGGCCAGGCGCGTGTGGGTCAGCCGCCCCGCGGCGCGGCGCATAGCGACGCGCCTGCGTCTTTTCTGGAACGCAGCCACGCGCCACGTGGCGAACGCGTCGCCGGTCCGCCGCCGGGAAAACGTGGCGCGCGCCATCCGCGCCACCTTGCGGCGCTGCGCCGCCGCCGCCTCTCGCGCGTCGCGCACGTTGGCGCCGTAAAACGAGGCGTCCCCGATCCACTCCTGCCTCGTCGCGCTCACCTCCCCCCTGAACCCCTCCAGCATCGCGCGCATCTCCTCCCTCAGCTCGAGCATCTGCTGTTCCACCTCTTTCCGCGCGCGCACCTCCTTCAGGACGAACGCGCTCCACTCCTTGATCAACACGCCGGACATCGAACGCAGCGCGTGCGTCTGCTCCTCGCCCGCCGCGGCGCTTTCGCCGCCGGAAGGCGTCGGGATATACGGCGTGCGCTGGACCTCCGCCGCCGCCGCGGCGGCGGCGGCGCGCCCGATCTCGTCCTCGTGGAACGCCACTTTGCGCGCCACGGGTTTCGGAACCCGCGAAAGGTCTGAGTCCGAGTCCGAGTCCGACCCGCGGTCGGCGTCGCGCGCCAGCGCGTCGCGGCTTTCGCGGCGCGTTTTTGACGTCGGCGATCGCCTTCCGAATCCGTGTGCCGCGCGTCGCTCCGCCACCGCCGGCGACGGACGCGAGGTGTGCGGCGGTGTGCCGGTGATCATCTCCGGCGGCACGCGCGTGACGGTGACCCTCAGCACGCACGAAGGCAGGCGGCGATTGCGCAGGCGGAGCGTCGCGGCGGTCCAGCCGGTCTCCGCGGGTTCATCCGGCGTCTCCCACTGCTCGTTCACGCCGTGGTTCCGGTTGTAGAAGCACAGCCGCCCCCTGCCTCGGTGCCTCGCCTGCAGCAGCTTCCCGTCGCACGGCGCGGAAGCCGAGCGGAAGCCGAGGAACTTGCCCTGGCGCACCACCACCAGGTGCGTCGCCGGGTCCGCCACCGACGCCGCATCCTCCAACGCGCTCAGCGCGAACCCGACAGCCTCGCCGGTCGGCGCGCGGTCCGCGACGTACGGCAGGCCGTCCTCGAGGAACGCCACCGTCTCGCCGGCGCGGAGCGCGCCGGCGGGGAGCGGCGGGTCCGTGGAGCCGGGCCCGATCGCGTCGGCGTCCGCGTCGCGCGCGGGGATGCCGGGATCCTCTTCCCGCTCGTCATCCTCTCGATCGCCGTGGGACTCGATCTCGGCGCGCGTCTCGGATCGACGCGCTCGAGCGACGCCGAACAGAGCGGACGCGGCCTGCTTCGCCCACCGCTGGTCGCTCATAGCGCCCGGACCGAACGCCGCGGCTCGCCGAACGCCCGAGCGCTGGCCCCTCTGCTGAGCAGCGAGCGAATCGTTCAAACGCCGAGCCTCGGAAAGCTGAATCAACAACGACTGCAGTCGCGACTCTTCGCAGCGAAGGGGCCACTTGTACGGCTCACGTGGACGCGTTATGTCGAAACGTGTCAAATAGCGTTATTTTTGCCAGATCATCCGTCGACGTCCACGAGGTACGATCCTGGCGCATAACGCCCCGCACGAGTCGGTCAAGCACGTCTCTGCCAACGCCATGAGCTCGACAGAGTTGGCGGACGTCCCGGCTGGCAAGGCCCAGGCTCAGGCCCAGGCTCGGGATGACGACGCGCCGCCGACTTTTCGCAATGACCCCTTCGGGTGGTACGCGCTCAAGTCCGTGGAACGTCCCCGGCTGGTGTTCTGCTCCGCGTGGTTCGTGATCATCCTGCTTACCGCCGCGGGCTTGCCCATGTTCAAGCAGACGGAGACCACCAACTATGACTGGCTGCTCGGCCAGAACAAGGTGGTGAGCCGCTCGTACGCGCTCTCCAAGATGCAGGAGGAGACGAGCACGTACACGTCGCTCGCGGAGCGATCGGTGGGGCAGTCGGACCAGCTCCTGCACTTCATGTACGAGAGCCAGGGCGGGGACGATAACCTGCTGAAGCCCCTGATCCTGAAAGAGATTCTAGAGGTGGAGAAGACGTATTTCACCGACAGCAAGTTCGCGACGTACTGCGTCGCGCAGGTGGGCGACGTGGGGACGTGCGCGGCGGAAGCCTCACAGAGTTTCCTCAAGTTTTTCTACGACATCGACATTGTTCGCGACGCCAACAACGAGACCGTCGCCACGGTCACGGAGAAGACCCACCCCATTTCCGGCGCCGCGTACGTCGACACGGAGGCGGGCATTCAGCAGGTGATGGCCTCCATCATGGCGGACGCCGATCTCGGCCCGAGGGCGGCGCTTTTCTTCGACACCGGGTTCAGCGCCGTGAACCTCAAGGCGAACTTCATGCAGTCGTTTTACTTCCTGGGATTGCCGCTCGAGGGCTACGCCAACCCCAGCGTGCAGCCCGAGGAGCAGCGCAAGCCCGGCAACGAGTTCATCGTCGAGATGTCCGAGACACTGAAAAAGCGGTTCGGGATGAAGGAGACGTTCTCCGAGAGCGCGTTTCAGACGGCGGCGACGACGAGCACGACGGATGGCGATTTCAAGTTGTACTGGTGGTCCCTCCCCGTGCAGGAGAACGAGTGGCTGGTGCTTTCGGACAAAGACCTAAGCTGGACCTTTCTCTCGTTCATCGGCGTCGGCGGGTACGTCGCGTTCCACACCGGCTCCATCATCATCTCCGCGGTGTCCATGGCCATGACGGTGTTCAGCATCTTCACCGCCTTTTTCTTCTTCCGCGTCATCTTCCAGGTGACGTTTTTCCAGTTCATCAACTTCCTCATCATCTTCGTCGTGCTCGGCATCGGCGCGGACGACGTCTTCGTGTTCATGGACGCCTTTCACCAGAGCGTGGATGAGCTCAAAGCGAAGGGGATCACCCCGACGCTCCCCAAGCGCATCAAGCACACGATGAAACGCGCGATTCACGCCATCTTCGTCACGTCCTTCACGACGTCCGCCGCGTTCCTCGCCACGGCGCTGAGCCCGCTCATCCCGCTGCGCTCGTTTGGCATCTTCAGCGCGCTGGTCATCTTCTGCGTCTTCTTCATCAACGCCGTCGTGCTGCCCCCGCTGACGGTGATGTACGCGCGAAACATGCTGGGCCGGGGCTGGCTCGAGTCCGCCAAGGCCCTGACCTGCGGGCTGATGCCCATCGCGCCGTTCGAAGACCCCGGCGCGACGCTGCCGGAGGGGAAGCGTGACGCCGTCGCCGGCGCAGGAGACACGGGCGCCGCCGCCGCGGGCAAGTACGACATCACCAAGATGCGCCGCAGCGAGAAGTTCTTCTACGTGACCTACTTCAACTTCCTGAAGGGCCCGGCGAAGTGGGTGATCCTGGTGGTGTTCGCGGGCGTCTTCGCGGGGGGGGTCGCGTCGTGGGTCAGCCTGGAGGTGCCGAAGGACCCCGAGCAGTGGTTCCCGGGCTCGCACATGTTCCAGCAGTACCAGGACATCGGCACGTCCAAGGTGATGCTGGGCGGCGGCGCCGGGAGCGAGCTGGACGTGAACATCGTCTGGGGGCTGAAAGGGCTGAACGACAAAGGCACGGACTCGTGGTTGCCCAGCGACCTGGGCGTCCCCGTGTACGACGCCGCCTTCGACCCGTCCACCGCCGCCGCGCAGGCGTGGCTGATGCAGACGTACGAGACGCTCAAGACGGCGCCGTGCGACGCCAAGGCGTGCTCCGACGGCGTGCTGGTGGACCCGCTGAAGGCGATCCGCAACGTGCTCGCGGAGACGGACGCCGCCGGCTCGCTCACGGACGGGTTCTACGTCTGGCTCAGGGCGCAGGACGCGTCGTACGCGGCGGCGCACCCGGTGAGCGCGCCGGTGACTGGCGACGACTTCAACGCGAAGCTGTGCGCGTACTCGAAGCTGGACGCGACCAAGGTGCGGTACCCCTCGCACGTCGGGTACTTCACCAACGACTGCTCCGAGACGCCCACGCCGAAACCCAAGTTCATCCTGATCGAGTCGACCACCTCGATCCGCATGCCGCAGGCGGCGCTGGACTTCCAGGGCGCGCAGGATGAGTGGGCCGAGTTCACCGACTCGGTCAATACGGGCGCGCCCGCCGAGCTCGCCGGCGCCAAGGAGACCTCCACCAACGTGTTTTGGCTGTGGTCCGTCACGTCCCTGTCCCTTATGGACAACGTGTACCTCGGGCTGGCGGTGTGCTTCCCCGGCGTGTTCCTGGTCCTGACCCTCTCCACCGGCAACGTCGTGCTGGCCTTCGGCAGCACGGTGACCATCGCCGGCATCGTGACCACGGTGATCGGCATCGGCGCCGGCGGCATCATGGGCTGGGACCTCGGCACGACGGAGGCCATCGCCGCGGTCATCACCATCGGCTTCTCCGTGGATTACTGCGTGCATCTGGCGAACGCGTACATCGAGAACGACGCGAAGGACCGCGAGACGCGCACGCGCATCGCGCTCACCACCATGGGTATCTCCGTCACCGCCGGCGCCATCACCACCATCATCGCCGGCGCGTTTCTGGGTCTGTGCATCTTGACGTTTTTCGTCAAGTTCTCGTTCCTCATCTGCTGGACCATCATCTCCTCGTACCTGTGGGCGGTCGTGTTCTTCGGCGCGCTGTGCATGGCCGTGGGCCCGGCGGACGACTTCGGGGACATCGGGTGGCTCATGCGCAAGCTCCCGGGGTGCAGGACCTACGGGCGCAACGCGCACTGAAGAGCGCGGCGTGAGGCGACGCGAATTGAAGCGACTCAAATCGCTCGGTAGCGGCTCGGTAGTGCGTGTTACGAGTAGTCTATGATACGGTCGATCGCGTTTCACGGACGACGCCTGGCCTCATCCCTCAGACGCCCTGTATTTCCTTGAGCAGCTGCGCCAGCACGTCCGACGCGAACGGCGCGTGCACGACGTCCTCCCCGTCCGCGCCCTTGCGCGCGCGCGTCAGCTCGTGGTCCACGAACTCCGTCAGGTGCGAGCGCAGCGTCACCTCGGACGTCGCCAGGAACTGCGCGCGGCACTCGGTGTAGAACGCGTGGAACCCCATACCCTTCTCCTCCGGGTTCTGAAGCTGGTACTCCGCTAAAACGCGGAAGATGTCGCGCGCGTTCGAGGTGAGCGACCGAAGCACGTTCGCCGCGCCTCTCACGTGCCTCTCCTCGCCCCGGCTGGCGAGCAGCTGCGCCGCGAAGCTCGTCTCCACCGCGTACGGCGCAAACGTCGTCGCTTTGCGCCAGACCCAGTTGAAGCGCGCAGCCTCGCGCTTAGACCAGAGCAAAGGCGCGTTGACGTGGTCCACGGAAGCGATCAAGTGCACGCGGGGCATGCTGGCGAGCTCCCCCAGCACCGCCTGCGCCTCGGGCGACCGAAGCTGCGCGCCGTCGATGTTATGCAGCACGATGTACAGACGCTTCGCGGGTTGGAAATCACCGTCAAGTGATTTCCCCGCGCCATCCGAGTTGGACAGCTCGTGCGCTCGTGCGCTCGGGAGCGTCGGGAGCGTCATCACGCTCGAGGTCCGCCTGGCGGTCCGTCGAGGCTTAGGGTTTAGAGTCTCGGCGGAAGCCTCGAGACGGACGTCTCGAGACGTCTCGTACGCGTCGTCTCCTCGTCGCGCGCCGCGCCGTTCGCGCGTCGCCGCGGCGACGCGCTGGAAGAGCGCATCGTTGGACCCCGCGTGCAGCGCGTTGACGCTGTCGCGGCTCACCGCGGCGGCGGCGTTGGCCAGGATGTGCTTCGCGGTGAGCCCGGGGAAGAAGCCGTTCACCACCACCACGCCGCCGTCCGTGAGCGCGCGCCTCGCGAAATCCTCCAGCAGCTCTTTTTTGGACCCGAACCCGTACAGCAGGACGGAGAACTCGCTCCGCAGCAGCTGCCACCAGCCCGAGTACTCGTCCGCGAGGTCGCGCGTCAGGCGCGCGCGCTCGTTGAGGTGCCCCACGGGTAGGCGCCCGAGCAGCTCGCGCACGGTCTCCTCGTCTGCCAGGTCCAAGCGAGCCAGGCTCGCGTCCGAGGCGTCCCGGCGGCCTTTCGCGGCGATGTACCCCCGGCCGCCGCGCCGGGGCGCGGCGCGCGCGCTCTCCGCCGCCGCCAAACGCGCCGCCGCGTCGTTCGCGATGAGCGCCACCAGATCGTTTTCCTTTCCCTTTTCCTTTTCCTTTTCCGCGCGCCCGCTCGGACCGGCGGGATGGGTCCCGCCGGTGCCTCTGCCTCCTCGGTTCGCGGAGCTCGCGAGGAGTTCCGCCGCGCGTCTCGCGAAGGTGACTTGCTCGCGCGACTTGGGTTTGTGCCCGGCTTGCCGCCGGTGCGGCTTGGCGTTGGCGCGCGACTTGCCAGCCACCTGCGTGCCGAACGCGGCTCTCGCCTTGCCCTTGCCCGACGCCGCCTGAGAAAGGGAGGAGGAGTTCAGGGTCGCGTGGGTTCAGGGAGCGTGAGAACCCGATCGAGTGCCGACAGACGGGATCCGAGGAAAGGGGCGGTTTCAAATCTGCGCGCGAAGAGACGCGCGCGAACGCGCCCGCGCGCGCGGTCGCGCGACCGAGGGGAGACGGCGGAAAGGCGCGTACCGCCGGTTTCTTCCTAGACGCGCCCATGGCGCTCGAGGAACTTCGAGCGGAAGTGAAGGCCCCC
>Ga0181560_10005654_pt1 | contig 11136 bp, 11 predicted proteins | sample 011ome_20_FD_133751 | JGI IMG/M metagenome (GOLD analysis project Ga0181560, IMG submission 133751) | Coastal salt marsh microbial communities from the Groves Creek Marsh, Skidaway Island, Georgia - 011509CT metaG (megahit assembly) | ecosystem: Environmental > Aquatic > Marine > Intertidal...
ATCTTTGGGATCGACTACATACTCAACGCCACGGTCACCCGCATCAAAGATTGGCGCGCCTTGCTGCTGCTGACCGGTGACTTTTTGGCCGTCGTGCCTTCGGCCATCGTGGTGATGGTGTACTTTGGCTGGATACACGGTGCCCACGTCGAGGGCTTGGTGTTGCTGCGTCTGTTCCGCTTGATGCGGGTGGTCAAACTGCTGCGCGTGGGCAATATTTTGGTTGACGTTCTGGGTGCCTCGGTCTTCACGCTGGTGTTTGGCACCATGGCCGCGCATTTGGGGATTCGGGTCGCCTTTCTTGAGATCGGCGCCGCCATGAACTTTGACCTGCTGGGCTTTTTTGATCGCAACATATTGTTGCTAGCCGTGGGCTCTGTGGGCTCGGTATTTGGCATTGCCTTGGCGATCACCTTTGGCATCGTCAAGCGCAAACAAATGGAAATCACCGAACTGCACCGCACCGCCTTAGATGCGGTGCAAATGATCGAGCACGACATCCAAACGGTGCTGGCTGACGCCGCCAAAGACAAGCCAGACCCTGGCTTTGCCCAGTGGCGTCAGCGCTTGAGCCTTTACTTGGTTGAAGAGGTTTCGTACGAAACCATGAAGCGCGAGTCCATGGCCATGCTCGAGCGCGTGCGCGCCATTGTTGCCACACGGCCCAGCATGGATGTGCCTTTTCATGCGGTGTTGGTGCAGCGCATCTCGGCCCTGCTCACCCGAACACAGGTGTGTTTTCACCCCGCGTTTTATCAATGGCTGCGGCGCATTTCCAACCTGTATTTCACCTTGGTCATGCTGGCAGCGCCGGGCCTCACGGGCTTGGCTGTTCAGATGCTGGTGATTTTTGTGTTTGGCGGCTTGGTCATCATCATCGATGACATGGACCACGCGGTCGACAAGAGCGTGGTGATCTTCAACTCGAAAATCCTCGACCACTGAGCCAAGTCAACCACTGCTGCGCACCTATACTGCGCCACCATGGACGCATGGATTCACAGCACATTGGCCTTTTTTAGTTTGCCAGCGGTTGGGCTGTCGACGGTGTTCGTGGTCGCTTTGCTCTCTGCGACTTTGATTCCCGGTGGCTCAGAGTGGGCGGTACTGGCGTGGCTTGCGCTGCGCCCAGACGCCTTTTGGGAAACCATCGCCGTGGCCACCGTGGGCAACACCTTGGGCGGCGCCATCTCTTGGTGGATGGGCTGGGGCGCGCACGCGCTGGCCGAGCGTTGGCGCGACAGCCGCACCCACGTTCGGGCGCTGGTTTGGCTAGAGCGCGTGGGGCCCAAAGCGCTGCTGATGTCGTGGTTGCCCATCATCGGTGACCCCTTGGTCGCCGTGGCTGGTTGGCTCAAGTTGCCCTTTTGGGCTTGCATGGCTTACTCGGCCGTTGGCAAGGCTCTGCGCTACATCATCATGACGGCGATCGCCTTGCAAATATTGCCTCTGATCTGAAGGCGACGCGGCGATAAACGAGGGCAAAATGCGGGCATCTATTTCAGGCGGAGCTCGAGCATGCAACAGGTGACATTGATTGGTTACGGCGAGGTGGGTCAAATATTCGCACGCAGCCTCAAACCTATGGTGACCCGCGTGCGCGCTTGGGACATCGCCTTGCTCGACCCCAGCCGCCGCGCCAAGATGCAAGCCAGCGCCGACGCACACGGCATCGACTTGGGCCGTGACATCGGCGAGGCGCTGCAAGGCAGCGAGCTGGTGATCAGCGCCGTCACCGCTTCGCAAACCTTAGACGTGGCCAAAGAAGTGGCCGCTCACATCGCACCAGGTGCTTATTTCTTAGACCTCAACTCTGCCTCGCCTGGCACCAAGCAGCAAGCCCGAGACGCCTTGCAAGCCCCAGGCGCGCATTACGTTGAGGCAGGGGTGATGACCTCTGTGCCGCCTTATGGGCTGAAGGTGCCCATGTTGCTAGGCGGCGCCATGGCCCAAGCACTCCACCCTCAACTGCAGGCATGGGGCATGGACACGCAGGTCGTCAGCACCGAGGTGGGGGTGGCGTCGGCCACCAAAATGAGCCGCTCGATCATGATCAAAGGGCTAGAGGCATTGGTCATCGAGAGCTTCACCACCGCGCGCGAACACGGTGTCGAGGACGCCATGGTGGCCACGTTGACCGAGACTTTTCCGCAAATCGACTGGCACGCCCAAGCGGCTTACTTTTTCATGCGCGTGGCGCAACACGGCAAGCGCCGCGCCGAAGAAATGCGCGAGGCCGCGGTCACCGTCGCCGAAGCCGGCCTGCCTCCCACCATGGGCTCAGCCATCGCCAACAAGCACCAAGAGATTGCCGACCATGCCGCCGCTGGCATCTTTGCCCAAGTGCAGGCAAAAGACCCGTGGCAGCGCTATGCAGATGCGCTGCTAGCGGCGCGAATTGAGCCATCGTGAGTGCAATTTTGAACATCACCGGGCCGATCTTTTTGATCATCGGCCTGGGTTACGTCAGCGTGCGCGCGGGTTTATTTGACAAGTCCCACACGCGCGCGCTGGGACGCTTTGTGATGTATGTTGCGCTGCCCGCGTTGCTGTTCAAGGCCCTCGCAGATCGCGACTTGGCCGACATCGTGCACGCCGACTACATGGTGATTTATGCGCTTGCCTCGGCCGCGCCACTGGCGTTGATGTTGTGGTGGCAACGCCGCCAAGGCGCTTCCCACGCGCGCACGGGCACCATGGCCATGGGCGTGAGTTGCCCCAACAGCGGCTTTGTGGGCTTTCCCATTTTGTTGTTGCTGATGCCGCAGGTGGCGCCCATCGTGTTGGCCTTGAACATGGTGGTCGAGAACTTCTTCACTTTGCCGCTGACCATGGCCTACAGCGAGCGCAAGCCCAGCGCGCGCGGCCACTGGGTGCACGCCATCGGGCGCGCGCTCAAGCCGCTGCGCACCAACCCCTTGTTCATGGCCATTGTTCTGGGCGGCGCTTTTGCGGCGACAGGTTGGCAGTTGCCCATTGCCGTGGGGCGCTCGATCGAAGTGCTGGCGCAAGCCGCGGGCGGTGCCGCGTTGTTTGCCATCGGCGGTGGTTTGGTTGGTTTGCAAATCAAAGGGCTTCGCCGCCCCGTGGCAAGCGTGATGCTGGGTAAGCTCATCGTTCACCCTGTGGTGTGCGCCGCGCTGGTCTACTGGGTGTGGCCGCTTGGCGACCCCATGCTGAGCCAAGCCATGGTCTTGTCAACCGCCATGCCCATGCTTGGCGTCTATCCTTTGCTGGCTTCGCGCGTGGGCCAAGAAGACTTGGCCAGCGCGGCCATGTTGGCCACCACCGTGGTCTCATTTTTTAGTTTGAGTTTGGTGATCGCGCTGTTGGGTTTGGGCGCGCCGACACTCGGTGTGTAGCCACGGCGCGGGTGAGCGCTGGCGCCGTTAGCCCAGCACCCGCAGCGCCACCGATGTGTAAAGCGGTATGCCCACCAAAATATTGAACGGAAAAGTCACGCCCAGCGACAAGCCCAAGTACACCGATGGCGAAGCCTCAGGCACCGCATAGCGCAGCACCGCAGGCACCGCAATGTAAGACGCGCTGGCGGCCAACACCATCAGCAGTGCCGCGTTGCCCACTGGCAAACCCAAGCCCCACGCCAGCCCCAAGGCCAAGCCAGCGTGCACCAGCGGCGCCAGCAGCGCGTAGGCCCACAGGTGCCAAGGCAGGTCGCGCACCTTAGAGGCGTTGCGCGCGGTCGTCAAACCCATGTCCAACAAAAAGAAGGCCAGCATGCCTTTGAACAAATCGCCCACAAAAGGCTGCATGGCCACCGCCCCAGCCTCGCCGCTGAGCAAGCCCACCGCCATCGCGCCCAACAACAGCAACTGCGCGCCATCGGTGATGGACTCGTGCAAGACCTTGCCCATAGACGAAGGTGGCGCCTGCACCTGGCTTGGCGTGGCTTCTGGTGTCTGTGTCGCCAAGCGCTGCTTTTGGCGAATGCGGTTGGCCAACACCACCGCCACGATGATGGCGGGTGACTCCATCAAGGCCATGGCTGCGGCCATGTACCCCGCGTACACCACGCCCTGGTTCTCTAAGAACTGTATGGCGGTGATGAAGGTCACCGCACTCACCGAGCCATAGGTGGCGGCAACTGCGGCCGCGTCAAAGCGGCTGATCCAGCGCTTCAAGAGCAAATAACTCATGCAAGGCACAAGCAGCGCCAGTGTGATCGCCGCGCCCAAGCTCGACACCACGTCCATGGTGAGGCCAGACTGAGCCAAGGCAAAACCGCCCTTCAGCCCCAGCGCCATCATCAAATACAACGACAAAAACCGCGAAATGGCGGGCGGAATCTCTAGGTTCGATCGCACTCCGGCGGCCAGCAGGCCGAACAAGAAAAACAAAATGGCTGGGTCTAAAAAGTTGTTCACATGCATCTCCTGGGCGCGAATGGTAGGCTTCAAAGATGTCAATGTAAAATTGATTTTTCGGCATTTATGTATAGGTTTTTATCTATGAATATCACCTTTCGCCAGCTGAAGATGTTTTTGGCTCTCGCAGACACCGGCAGCGTCAGTGCCGCCGCCAAAGCCATGCACGTCACGCAGCCCACCGCGTCCATGCAGCTCAAAGAATTGGGGCAATCGCTGGGGGTGGCTTTGTATGAGGTGATCGGCAAAAAGGTTTACCTCACTGTGCACGGCCAAGAGCTGGCCCACACCGCCCGCCAGATGCTCAACACCTGGGACAGCTTTGCCCAAGGGGTAGATGCGGCGCAAGGGCTGACGCGGGGCAAGCTGCGCGTGGCTGTGGTGAGCACGGCCAAGTACTTCATTCCGCGGCTGATTGGCAGCTTTTGTCAGGCCCACCCCGCAGTCGATGTGTCGCTAGAGATATTGAACCGCGACGGTGTGGTCCACGCCTGCAGTCCAACCTAGATGACCTCTACATCATGTCCCAACCCCCCAAACACATGGACTTGAACGACCAAGTGTTCATGAGCAACCCCTTGGTGTTGATCGCACCCAGTGACGACCCACTGACCCGAGAGACGCAGCTCGAGCTAGAGCAATTGCAAACCCGCCGCTTCATCTTGCGAGAGAAAGGCTCGGGCACCCGCATGGCCGTTGATGGCTACTTTCGGCAGCGGCGCTTCAAGCCCCAAGTGCGCTTGGAGTTGGGCAGCAACGAAGCCATCAAAGAATCGGTGGCGGGCGGCTTGGGTCTGGGCTTTGTGTCCAGCCACGCCCTGCACGGACTCAGCGAAGAGCACGGCGTCAGCGTCTTGCAGGTGGTGGACACGCCCATTGCGTCCCACTGGCACATGGTCCACCTCAACTCCAAAAAGCTCACGCCCGTGGCTGCGGCGTTCAAGCGCCACTTGCTCGAGGCCAGCCAAAGCAGCCCGCCAACAAACACCTGATTGCCAGCGTCACGCCGAGGTATGGCCGCCTAAACCATGGGGCACCTGCATCAGACCCTGCACCGACCGCGCTACCTGCCCGGCGCAAAAGCTGAGTGACTGTGCGCCATACCCGAGGCAAGATTCAGGCTTGAGGCTTCAGGGCTGAGCAACACCCAAGGCCACTTCTGACAGCAAGGCCAGCGCGGCCAGCTGCGTTCGGGTGGCGGTGCGACTGCGGCTGACGGCCAACGACACAGGGATGCGCAATCCCGGTGCAGCCAAGGCCTGCACGGAGTAAGCCGAGGGCCGCACCGATCGCGCCACCGCATGCGGTGGCAACAGCGCCGCGCCCACACCGTCGGCCACCAAATCCAAGATGGCCTGAACGCCGTCGATCTCCAGCGCCACCCGAGGTGTCAAACCATGCGCCGCCAACTGCGACTCCACGTGCACGCGAATGGCATTGGGCCGGCTCGGTATCACCAACGGCAAGTCGCGCAGCACATCCAAAGACACCGGCGGCGGTGGCGGGTCTTGTGCCAGCCCCGGCGGGCGGGCTTGCACCAACACGAGGTCTTCGGTCATCAGCGGGCGCAACTCGATATCGGGCAGCACCACTGTCTCGTAGACCACAGCGGCATCTAAGCGGCCTTGCTGCACACCATCGAGCAAACCCGCTGACAAGCTCTCAGTGATGGACAAACTCGCTTGGGGCAACTGGTGCCGAAACGCGCGCGTGTAGGCCACCGTCATCACGCGCGCCAAACTGGGTGGCAGACCGATGGTGACGTGGCCCGCCAACTCGCCCGCCACGCGGCCCATGTCCTCCATGGCCCGGTCGATCTGGTGCAGAATGCCGCGCCCATGCTCAAGCAACCGCTTGCCCGCTTCGGTGGGTGAAGCGCCGCGCCCATTGCGCAGCAACAGGTTTTGCCGCAGTTCAACCTCGAGTAGCCGCACCTGGCGCGACAACACGGGCTGGGCCACCCCCAGTGCTTGCGCCGCACGGGTGAAACTGCCCAGCTCGGCAACGCGCACAAAGTAGGTCAACTGCTTCAATTCCATGTTGATATTTTAGATATGAATCAATCAGATATTCACTTTTGATATATCAGATAGTCCCCACAGCCACTTGGCGCTGGGTGCGGCGGTGCTGACAATCACGCCATGACCCCATCCATCACCCTGCGCGGCATCTCATCCATGGCCACCCGATTGGTGCTGCAAGAGCTCACCGAGGCCTACACCTTGCAAACCGGTATTGGTGTGCAAATTGAATCCATAGGCGGCGTGGATGTCGCCAAACGCGTGGCCAACGCAGAGCCATTTGACGTGGTTTTTTTGGGCTCGGGTGCGATGGACAAGTTGCTTCAAGCCGGCCACCTGCTGGCCAATAGCGTGGTGCCGCTGATGAACTCGGCCACCGCCGTGGCCGTAGCCAGTGGCAGCGCACACCCCGACATCAGCACCGAGGCCGCGCTCCAAGCCGCTGTGCTGGCCGCCCCCAGCATCAGTTACTCGACGGGGCCCAGTGGCGTGGCGCTGGCCGCATTGTTCGAGCGCTGGAGCCTGGCTCAAACCTTGGCAGATCGCACCATCACACCGCCGCCGGGCACGCCCGTGGGCAGCTTGGTGGCACAGGGTGAGGCTGCCTTGGGGTTTCAGCAATTGAGCGAGTTGATACACGTTGAAGGCATTGACGTGGTGGGCCCCTTGCCCGAGCCATTGGCCATACAAACCATTTTTTCTGGCGGTGTGGCCAGCACGTCGCAGCAGGCACAGGCCGCGCACGACTTGCTGGCGTTTTTGGCCTCAGACCAAGCCAGCGCGGCCAAGCGCGCGCAAGGCATGGACCCCGTATGAGCGCTCGCGTGCGCTGGCCCTCACCCCCCTTTTCACACAAACCCCACCCATCACCCACTTTGGAGTTGACCCATGAGCCGCAGCCCCTTGATCATTGACGTACACGGCCACTACACCACGGCACCTGCCGCCTTGGGCGACTGGCGCAACTTGCAAATCGCGTCGCTGAGCGACCCCAGCGTCATCGCCGACCCCAAGGCTTTGCGCATCAGCGACGACGAGCTGCGCGAATCGATCGAAACCAACCAGCTGGCCAAGATGAAAGAACGCGGCTCTGACCTCACCGTCTTTAGCCCCCGCGCATCTTTCATGGCCCACCACATCGGTGACTTTCAAACCTCTAGCACTTGGGCCGCCATTTGCAACGAACTGTGTGCCCGTGTGGCTCAGCTCTTCCCCGACAACTTCATCGGCGCGGCCATGCTGCCGCAGTCACCCGGTGTTGACCCCGCCACCTGCATCCCAGAGATAGAAAAGTGCGTCAAAGACTACGGCATGGTCGGCATCAACCTCAACCCTGACCCATCGGGAGGCCACTGGACCAGCCCGCCGCTGACCGACAAGCACTGGTACCCCATCTACGAAAAAATGGTCGAGCACGACATCCCCGCGATGATCCACGTCTCCACCAGTTGCAACGACTGCTTTCACACCACCGGTGCGCATTACCTCAACGCCGACACCACCGCCGTGATGCAGTGCATACAAGGCGACTTGTTCAAAGACTTCCCCACGCTGAAGTTTTTGATTCCGCACGGCGGCGGCGCTGTGCCCTACCACTGGGGCCGCTTCAGGGGCTTGGCACAAGAGATGAAAAAGCCCCTGCTCGAAGACCACGTGCTCAACAACATCTTCTTCGACACCTGCGTCTACCACCAGCCGGGCATCGACTTGCTCACCAAGGTGATCCCCGTCGAAAACATTTTGTTTGCCTCTGAAATGATTGGCGCCGTGCGTGGCATTGACCCCCAAACCGGACACTACTACGACGACACCAAGCGCTACGTTGCGGCCACGCCCAACCTCACCGAAGCCCAGCGTTTCCAAGTGTTTGAGGGCAACGCCAGGCGTGTGTTTCCGCGGCTTGACGCCGCGCTCAAGGCCAAAGGCCTCTGAACCCAACCGACGGAGAAAATCCCATGTACGAACTTGGCGTGGTCCACCGCAACATCACCCGCACCGACTCAGAAACAGCCCAGCGCTTGGGCGCATTTGGCAGCGCCACCGTGCACGAAGCCATGGGCCGCGTGGGCTTGATGTCCACCCACATGCGCCCCATTGACTCGCAAGCGCGCGTGGGCGGCAGCGCCGTCACGGTGCTGCTTCACCCCGGCGACAACTGGATGATGCACGTGGTGGCCGAACAAATTCAGCCCGGCGACGTCGTGGTCGCTGCCTGCTCAGCGCCGTGCAGCGATGGTTTTTTTGGCGACCTCTTGGCCACCAGTTTCATGTCGCGTGGCGCCAAGGCACTGATCATCGACGGCGGTGTGCGCGACACCAAAGACCTCAACGAAATGGGCTTTCCGGTGTGGAGCACCGCGATCAGCTCAAAGGGCACGATCAAAGCCACACTGGGCTCGGTGAACATCCCCGTCGTCTGCGCTGGCGCCTGGGTCACCCCAGGTGACGTCGTGGTCGCCGACAACGATGGCGTGGTCGTCGTGCCCCAAGCCTGGGCCACCAAAACCCTAGAAGCGGCCAGCCGACGCGAAGCCCTCGAAGGCGAAAAGCGCGCCAAACTGGCCTCTGGCGTTTTGGGCTTGGACATGTACAACATGCGCGAGCCCTTGGCCAAAGCTGGCCTCAAGTACATCGACTGAACCAACGACTGAACCGACCCCAACACCAAAGGCACACCCCCATGAGTCACACAACCTCTGGCGACTTCACCAAAACACCCGGCTGGCTGGACTGGTACAGCGGCCCGTCCAAACCCCAGTTTCAACTGCCAGCTGGCAGCGTGGATGCGCACTGCCACGTCTTCGGTCCGGGCGACACCTTTGCCTATGCGCCAGAGCGCAAGTACACGCCCTGCGACGCCAGCAAAGCCGAGTTGTTTGCGTTGCGCGACCACTTGGGCTTTTCACGCAACGTGATTGTGCAAGCCACCTGCCACGGCGCTGACAACCGCGCCATGATGGACGCCTGCCTCAGCAGCGGTGGCCGCGCACGCGGCGTGGCCACTGTCAAGCGCAGCGTCAGCGACCAAGAGCTGCAAGCCATGCACGAAGCGGGGGTCAGGGGCGTTCGCTTCAACTTTGTCAAACGCTTGGTCGACTTCACGCCCAAAGACGAGTTGATGGAAGTGGCCGCTCGCATCAAAGACTTGGGCTGGCACGTGGTGATCTACTTTGAAGCCGCCGATCTACCCGAACTGTGGGACTTCTTCACCGCATTGCCCACCACCGTGGTGGTCGACCACATGGGGCGCCCCGACGTCACGCAACCCATTGACGGCCCCGAGTTCAAGCTGTTTGAGCGCTTCATGCTCGAGCACGAAAACGTGTGGAGCAAAGTCAGCTGCCCCGAGCGCCTGAGCGAAAGCGGGCCAGCCGCGCTCGATGGCGAACGCCACGCGTACACCGACGTGGTGCCGTTTGCGCGCCACGTGGTCCAGACGTTTTCAGACCGTGTGCTGTGGGGCACCGACTGGCCGCACCCCAACCTCAAAAAACACATGCCCGACGACGGCTTGCTGGTCGACTTCATCCCCCACATTGCGCCCACGGCCGAGCTGCAACAAAAGTTGTTGGTGACCAACCCCATGCGCCTGTACTGGCCAGAGGAGTGCTGAGCCATGGCCCTAGAAAAACCTTACCTCGACGTGCCCGGCACCATCATTTTTGATGCCGAGCAAAGCCGCAAAGGCTACTGGCTCAACCAGTTTTGTATGAGCCTCATGAAAGCCGACAACCGCGAACGCTTCAAGGCCGACGAGCGGGCCTATTTGGATGAATGGCCCATGAGCGAAGAGCAAAAACAAGCGGTGCTGGCGCGCGACCTCAATTGGTGTATGCGCACAGGCGGAAACATTTATTTCCTCGCCAAAATCGGCGCCACCGACGGCAAGAGCTTTCAACAAATGGCGGGCTCTATGACCGGCATGACCGAGCAAGAGTACCGCGACATGATGATCGCTGGCGGGCGCTCAGTCGAAGGCAACCGCTACGTCGGCGAAGACGGCAGCGCCCAAGCCCATCGCCAACCACAAGGCGCTGCTGGCACAGACCCCCAAGCCACAGGCCAGAAAGGCTAACCCAACATGGCACGCATCACCGCCTCAGTATTCACCTCTCATGTCCCTGCCATTGGCGCCGCCATGGACTTGGGCAAAACCCACGAAGACTACTGGAAGCCCCTGTTTGCGGGCTACGAGTTCTCTAAACAATGGATGAAAGACAACCGCCCAGACGTGGTGTTTTTGGTCTTCAACGACCACGCCACCGCGTTCAGCCTTGACATGATTCCAACCTTTGCCATCGGCACGGCCCCCGCGTTTCAACCCGCTGACGAAGGCTGGGGCCCCCGCCCTGTACCCACCGTACAAGGCCACCCCGAGTTGGCCAGTCACATCGCGCAAAGCGTGATTCAGCAAGACTTTGACCTCACCATCGTCAACAAAATGGACGTGGACCACGGCTTGACCGTGCCCCTGTCGTTGATGTGTGGCGAGCTTGACCCCCAGCGCGATGCGTGGCCTTGCCCCGTGATTCCGTTTGCGGTCAACGTCGTGCAATACCCCGTGCCCAGTGGCCAGCGTTGTTTCAACCTAGGACAGGCCATCCGCCGTGCGGTCGAGAGCCATGACGAAGATTTGAACGTGCACATTTGGGGCACGGGCGGCATGAGCCACCAACTGCAAGGGCCACGCGCTGGCTTGATCAACACCGATTGGGACAACGCGTTCTTGG
>Ga0181560_10005661_pt1 | contig 11127 bp, 8 predicted proteins | sample 011ome_20_FD_133751 | JGI IMG/M metagenome (GOLD analysis project Ga0181560, IMG submission 133751) | Coastal salt marsh microbial communities from the Groves Creek Marsh, Skidaway Island, Georgia - 011509CT metaG (megahit assembly) | ecosystem: Environmental > Aquatic > Marine > Intertidal zone...
GCCAAAACCCACCAACCCCGATGTGGCGATCGTGCCTGTGAAGGGTGGGTATTACGCTGTCTACAGCTATAGCGGGCGCGCCAATGACACGAATTTCGACGAGGCCCGCAACCACTTGATCGCGAAACTGGCACGCGATGGCATCGCCACCACCTCTGCAGTGATACGGGCCACATATAATGGCCCGTTCACACTGCCCTTCAACCGCAGGAACGAGGCCCTGATACGGGTTGAATGGCCCTGATTGCCACCCAGCCCCAAGGGTGGCCATGCGCCGCTGCGGCTAGCTATTGCGCTGATAGGTGATTTGGCCATCGCATATGGTCATGGCGGCGCGGGCTTGGCCCAGATCTGCCGCCTCCAGCGCCTCTAGGTCGTGATCCATGATCACGATATCGGCCAAAAGGCCGGGCACCAGTCGGCCAAGGCGATGTTCGTCAAACCCGGCATAGGCACCGCCGGCGGTGTAGGCATTCAGCGCTTCTTGCAAGCTGCAGCGGTTATCTGGGCAGTCTGGCGATAGTTTGGGCCGCGTCATTGCCGCCTGTATGCCGCGCATTGGGTTGATATCGGTGATCGGCCAATCCGAGGAATAGGCCATGGCCACGCCCGCATCGCGCAGCGCCCGGTCAGAAAAGGCCTGCGGCAGGCGCGCCTGGCCCACCATGCTGGCCCATGGATCGCGCGGAAAGTCCATGGCCAAGGGCGGGTGCGATGGCTGGGTCGAGGCCACAACCCCCAGCTGGGCAAAGCGCGGCACATCATCAGGGTTCAGCAATTCGATATGTTCAATGCGGTGGCGGCTGTCGCGGGGGCCATTGGCCTTTTGTGCGGCCTCATAGCCATCAAGCGTGCGCCGCACGGCCGCATCCCCGATGGCATGCACCGAAATTTGCAGCCCATGGCCATCGGCGGCGATGCAGATGTCGTTGAAACGCTCTGCGCTATGCAGCGCCTCGCAGGTGCTGCCATCGCTGAACGGGGCCAGTGTAAAGGCTGTGCCGCTGTCGATGACCCCATCCATAAACAGCTTTACCCGCCCCGAACGCAGCTTGTCACTGGCATATTCGGCGCGCATTTTCACGGCATCGGCCAAGGCCGATACGGGTTTTTCCGGGGTCAAATGATAGGGCACCTCGGTGCGGCAGATCAGTTTGCCTTGCTCTTCCAAGCTGCGCAGCAGGGCCAGTTGATAGAAATTGCCATCCATATTGTGGATCGAGGTAAAGCCGAAAGCGGCGCAATATTGCAGCCCCTGAGAAAGCGTGTGCAGGTCTTCGGCCCGTTCGGCGGCGTTGGGGGGGGTGGCAGGCTCTTGCCCGGCAAAGCCCAAATCTTCGCGCCCGCCCGAGGTGCGCAGCGCCAGCACGGGCGCATAGGCAAATTGTTCGCGCAGCTCGCCCGTGGCCGTGCCATCGGCGGACATCACAACTTCGCAGCCCACAGGCATATCGGCGCCCTGCAAAATACCCGCCCGTTCCAGCGCAATCGTGTTGGCCCATGCGGTGTGGTGGTCGCTAGACAGCAGCATCACGGGGCGGTCGGGCAGGGCTTGGTCTAGGTGTTGGCGGGTGGTGGCAATGCCGGGGCCAAACAGATTGTAATCTGCGGCCTTGCAAATCAATAGCCCCTCGGTGGGGTTGGCATCGGCATAGGCGCGCAGTTTGGGTGCCAGCTGCGCCAGCCCCTGCACCCCGGACAGTTGCAGCAGCTTCAGGCCATAACCGCCCCAAAACAAATGCATATGTGCCTCGATAAACCCCGGCAGAACGGTGCAGCCTTGGGCGTTTATGCGCAAGGTATCTGGCCCGGCAAGACCGGCAATATCGGCACCATCGCCCACCGCGATCAGGCGGTTGCCCGCCACAGCCAAGGCCGTGGCCCGGGGGCGGGCGGTGTCCATGGTCAAGATCGAGGCGTTCTCGATGATCAAATCTGCTAGGGTCATTTCGCACCGTCCACCTTGGGGTTTGGCAAACAGTCATTGACTGGTGGGCGGCTGTCAATACGACTGGTGCAAGGCGATAAGGGGGCTGGGATGGGCATTTTTGAAACCTCGATCCGTGATTTGGCGCAGCAACTGGATGCGGGCACGCTGCGCGCGGTGGATTTGGTGGCGCAGTGTTTTGACCGTATTCAGCGCTTTGACCGCGCGGGCCCCTGCCTGAATGCGGTGCCCGTGCTCAACCCTGCCGCCCTTGACGAGGCGCGCGCCTCGGACCAGCGCCGCGCGCAGGGGCGGGCCTTGGGGCTATTAGACGGCATTCCCTACACGGCAAAAAACAGCTTCAAGGTTAAAGGTCTCACCGTGGCCTGCGGCGCGCCGGCCTTTGCCAATCTGGTGGCCCAAGATGATGCCTTTGCCATCAAGCGATTGCGCGCGGCGGGGGCGATTTTGATTGGCCTGACCAATATGCCGCCCATGGCCAATGGCGGCATGCAACGGGGCCTTTATGGCCGGGCCGAAAGCCCGTACAACCCTGCGTTTCTGACATCGGCATTTGCTTCGGGCTCGTCCAACGGATCGGGCAGTGCCACGGCGGCGGGTTTTGCCACCTTCGGCTTGGGCGAAGAAACCTGGAGCAGCGGGCGGGCGCCGGCGGCCAACAATGGGCTGTGCGCCTACACGCCCAGCCGTGGGGTGATCAGCGTGCGGGGCAATTGGCCCTTGGTGCCCACCATGGATGTGGTTGTGCCCCATACCCGCAGCATGGCCGATATGCTGGATGTGTTGGATGTGATCGTTGCCGACGACCCCCTATGCAGGGGCGATTTTTGGCGCGCCCAACCGTGGGTGCCCATTCCCACCGCCGCCAGCCACCGCCCGGCCTGCTATGCGGCGCTGGCGACGGGGGCCGCGCTGGCGGGAAAGCGGTTTGGTGTGCCGGCGATGTATATCAACCAAGATCCGCTGGCTGGCACCAATCCCAAGGGGGGGATCGGCGGCGCAACGGGGCAAAAAATATCTACGCGCCCCTCGATGTTGGCGCTGTTTCAGGCGGCCTTCGCGGCGATTACGGCGGCGGGTGGACAGGTGGTGGTGACCGATTTCCCCTTGGTCAGCAATTACGAGGCCGACAGGCCCGGCGCCCCCAGCATCAAAACCCGTGGGCTGGTGTCTGAGGCCTTTTTAAAAAGGGAAATCACCGATTTATCGGCATGGGCATGGGATGATTTTTTGCGTTCCAATAATGACCCGGGGCTGAACCGGCTGGCCGATGTGGATGGGGCAAACATTTTTCCACCCCCGCCCGGGGCGCTGCCCGATCGCTATTACGGCTTTGACGACGATATCGCCACCTATCCAGACCATATCCGCAACACCCCGATTGCGCGGTTTGAAGATATTCCAACGCTGGCGGATGGCCTGCGCGGGCTAGAGACGACCCGCAAGCAAGATTTGGAAGACTGGATGGATCATCTGCATCTGGACGCGGTGATTTTTCCAGCTGTGGCCGATATTGGGCCGGCTGATAGCGACACCAACCCTGCCTCGGCCGATCTGGCATGGCGCAATGGCGTGTGGGTTGCCAATGGCAATCTGGCAATCCGGCATATGGGCGTGCCCACCGTGACCGTGCCCATGGGGGTTTTGGCAGATATCGGCATGCCTGCGGGGCTAACCTTTGCCGGGCGGGGCTGGCAGGATGCGCAATTGCTGGGCCTTGCCGCCGCGTTTGAACGCACAGGCCCCTATCGCGTGGCGCCTAATCTGGGCTAATGGCGCGAAAATCTGCGTGCTGGGTCGAAAGCCCCGGGGCTTGCCCGCCAAGATCGGCGATCAACAGCGCCGGGCTTTGGCCCGCGCGGGCCAAGCTGGTGCCATTGGTATCCACAATCACCGATCCGCCGCCATAGCGCATGTTGCCCTCGGTGCCGCAATAATTGGCATAAGCCACCGCCATGCCGTTTTCGGCTGCGCGCGCCGGCACGATCAGATCTGACACATTCTCAAACCCAGCCGGGTTGGCGGTGGGCACCAGCAACAAATCAACCCCGCGCGCCTTTAGCGCCCAAACATGTTGTGCAAATTCAACATCGTAGCAAATCAGCATGCCAATGTGATGGCCGCGAAACGGAAAGCTGACATAGCGATTGCCGGGGGTGAAAACCGCTTTTTCCTGCGGGCCAAACAATTGAATTTTGCGGTAATGGCCCAATTTCGCCCCATCGGGGCCATAGGCCGAGGCGGCGTTGTAAATATCTGCCCCTGCCAGTTCGGCCCAGCCAACCACCAGCCCGCACTGGTGCTGCGCGGCCAGTTGCGCAAATTGGCAATCCCAAGCGCCCCCCACGGGTTGTGCCATGCGGCGCTGCAGATGGGGCTGGTTATAGCCGGGCAGGAACATTTCGGGGAAAACCACCATCTCTGCCCCGGCCAGCGCGCTGGCCTTTAGGGTCTGGGCCAGCGTGTCGAAGGCGGCGTTGATCTGTTGGGCAGAGTGCAGGCCCGTGTCGCCGCCCAATGCATGGCCTTGATAGATGCCGATTTTCATCGCGCGCGCCCCTTTGTTGTGCCTGCCCTTGTTTATCTCAGTGCCGGGCGGGGGTGATCAATTAGTTGCTTCCTAATCAATGCTTACGCAGCGCGGTCTTGGCGGTTGGGCGTTCTTTGCTACCATCGCCCCACCAGCCGAGATGGAGCACACATTGCGCGATCCCCGTTATGATATTTTATTCGAGCCGCTGAAAATTGGCCCCGTTACGGCCAAGAACCGCTTTTATCAGGTGCCCCATTGCAATGGGGCGGGCTATCGCGACCCATCTGCTGCTGCCGCGATGCGTGGGATCAAATCAGAAGGGGGCTGGGGGGTTATCTTTACCGAACAGACCGAAATGCACCATACGTCTGAAATCACCCCCTTTATCGAGCTGCGCCTTTGGGAAGACAAAGACATTCCCATGTTGGCCCGTATGGCCGACAAGATGAAAGAGCACGGCGCGCTGGCGGGTATTCAACTGGCCTATTCTGGCATAAACGGCCCGAATTTTTATACCAAAGAGGTGCCCTTGGCGGTGTCGCCCGGGCCCATTCGCACCTTTACCAACGACCCGGTGCAAGCGCGCGCGCTGACAAAAGACGATATCAAAGACCTGCGCCGATGGTTTGTGAACGCGGCCAAACGGGCCAAAACCGCAGGCTTTGACCTGATCTGCCTTTATGGCGCCCATGGCTTTGGGATTTTTCAGCATTTCCTTAGCCGTGCGACGAATATGCGCGATGACGAATATGGGGGCAGTTTGGAAAACCGTGCGCGCTTTGCGCGCGAGGTGATCGAAGACATGCGCGCCGCCGTTGGCGATAGCATGGGCATCACCTTGCGGGTGTCGCTGGATGAAACGATCGGTGATCTGGGGTTTTCAAACGCCGAATTGCGCGATTTCATCGAGATGAACAAAGATTTGCCCGATCTGTGGGATTTGGCCCATGGCACATGGGAAGACTGTTCTGGCCCGTCGCGCTTCAAAGGCGAGGCTGCCCAAGAGGTGTTGGTGACAGGCATTCGGGAACTGTCGCAAAAGCCGGTTGTGGGGGTGGGGCGCTTTACCTCGCCCGATGTGATGGCGCGGATGCTGCGTAGCGGCACATTAGATGCCATTGGCTGCGCGCGCCCCTCGATCGCAGATCCGTTTTTGCCGCAGAAAATCGCCGAGGGCCGTATCGACGATATCCGCGAATGCATTGGCTGCAATATCTGCATCACGGGCGATATGACCATGTCGATCAGCCGCTGCACGCAAAACCCCACCTTCATGGAGGAATGGCGCAAAGGCTGGCACCCCGAGCGGATGAACGCCAAAGGCCCCAGCCAATCGGTGTTGGTTGTGGGCGCCGGGCCCGCCGGGCTAGAGGCCACCCGCGCCTTGGCCGAGCGCGGCTATGACGTGGCGCTGGCCGAGGCAGGCACCGTTTTGGGGGGGCGCGTGGCCAAAGAGCGGCTGTTGCCGGGCCTGTCGGCCTGGGGGCGCGTGGCCGATTACCGCGCGTATCAGATTGGCAAAAAACCCAATGTTGAAACCTATTTCGACAGTCATCTTGATGCAGCGGGCATTTTGGAATTTGGCTTTCAGCATATCTGCATCGCCACCGGCAGCACATGGCGGCGCGATGGGGTCAGCCGCCAGCATGTGGTGCCCATGCCGATAGATCCGTTGATGCCGGTCTTCACCCCAGACGATATTATGGCAGGCCGTCTGCCCAGTGGCGATGTGGTGATCTATGATGACGATCACTATTACATGGGGGGCGTTTTGGCCGAGCTTTTGCAAAACAAGGGCTGTGCCGTCACCTTGGTCACACCCTCGGCCTATGTGTCTGATTGGACGGTGAACACCCTAGAACAGCACAGCATCCACCGCCGGTTGGCGCTGATGGGGGTCGAGATTGTGTTGAACCGTGGGGTGGTGGCCATCGGGGCGGATCACGTGGACACAAATTGCACCTACACCGATAAGATCACAGCCATTGGCGCACAGGCGGTGGTTGTTGTGGCCTCGCGCGTGGCCAATGACGCGGTGTTTCATGGCTTGATGGCACGCCAAGCCGACTGGGCCGATGCGGGCATTCGATCGGTCCAGCGGATTGGCGACGCCGAGGCCCCGGGGCCCATTGCTTGGGCCACCTATGCCGGGCACCGCTATGCGCGGGGTTTGGATGGGCCCGATATTGGCGATGCTTTGCCATTTCGCCGCGAAATCACCGCTTTGGCCGCGATTTAGGCCCGCCCATGATTCGGCGCAGCCCCCGGTGCGGGATGTGGCAGCTGCCCGGTTTTTGACCAGCGTGCCCAATTCCGCGCCAGCGGCGTTTCCCGGTGCCGGGCTTAGGGCGCAATTGCCCTGCCGTGGCTAGCTTAGCCAAATCCTAACAACCGCTGTGGCACACCGTTATTTGGGTTTGCGGTGTTCCTTCCCTACTCTGGCACTAGGGCTGGCGGGCCTTGCTGCGCCAGTATCACATGTGGGTGAACGCGAAAAAGCGGGGGGGATGCATTTGCAACCGGATCGGCCAATTGCTGTCGATATTCGCGACGCGGTGAAAACCTATGGCGATTTCACCGCGCTGAAACACGTCTCGCTGTCGATCCAGGATAACGAGTTTTTCACCCTGCTGGGCCCGTCTGGCTGTGGGAAAACCACGCTTTTGCGGATGATCGCGGGGTTCGAGGATGTCACCGCGGGCGAGATCATGCTGTTTGGCCAGCCCATCGCAGATTTGCCACCCTATCAGCGGCCGGTGAACACGGTGTTTCAAAACTATGCGCTGTTTCCGCATATGAGCGTTTTGGAAAACGTCAGTTTTGGCTTGGAAATGCTGGGGCAAAGCACGGCGCAGGCGCGGCTTCGGGCCGGTGAAGTGCTGGAAATGGTGCAGCTTTCCCAATTTGCCGCGCGCAAGCCCGCCCAGTTATCTGGCGGGCAACAACAGCGCGTGGCGCTGGCGCGGGCCTTGGCGCCCCAGCCCAAGGTTTTGCTGCTGGACGAACCTTTGTCGGCGCTGGATTTGAAGCTGCGCAAAGCCATGCAGCTGGAATTGAAACACCTGCAGCGCGAAACGGGTATCACCTTTATTTTTGTCACCCATGACCAAGAAGAAGCGCTGACCATGTCAGACCGCATCGCGGTGATGTCGGCGGGGCAAGTGCAACAGCTGGGCGCGGCGCGCGATATTTACGAACGCCCCATAAACCGGTTTGTGGCCGATTTTATTGGCGACACGAACCTGATCGAGGTGGTGGTGACGCGGGTGGAAAATGCCCAAGCCAGTTGCCAAATGACGGGGGGGCATGTGCTGCTGTGCGAGGCGGTGGATGGGGTGCAAGCTGGCGCGCGCGTGCATCTTTCGCTGCGCCCCGAGCGGTTGTTTTTAACCCAAGCCGGCGCTGGGCCTGACGGGCTAAGGGGGCGGGTGCGCGAAAATATTTTTATCGGCACAGATATCACCACCATCGTGGCGCTGGATCAGGGGCCCAGCTTTACCATCCGCGCCTCGAATTCGGCGCGGGGCAATGCACGGGTGTTTGCGCCGGGCACAGACGTGGTGATCAACACAGAGCAAGGGGCAGGGCGCCTCTTGGTGTCATAATGGCAGGGGGCGGGCAGACCAGCGGCGCATCGCAAAGCGACAGTTTCGCGCCGGTGCGCTATTGGTTGCTGTTGCCCTCGTGGCTGACATTGCTGGTGCTGGTGTTGGCGCCAGTGTCGATGATGGCGCTGTATTCGTTTCTGACCAAAGAGTTTCGCGGCGGCGTGGTGTGGGACTTTACGCTGGCCGCCTATGACCAGTTCTTTTTCGATCGCGGCCTTTTTGGCGATGAACCGCCCAAGCTGCAATGGACCTATATCGCGATCTTTTGGCGCTCGATCTGGCAGGCGGGGCTGGCCACGCTGATGAGCTTGCTGATCGGCTTTCCAACGGCCTATTTCATTGCCACACGCCCCGAAAAACAGCGCGCACTTTGGGTGTTTTTGATCACCATCCCCTATTGGGTGAATTTGTTGATCCGCACGGTTTCTATGAAATTCCTGCTGCGCGAACAGGGGCCGCTGAACGATTTTCTGTTAAGCACCGGCCTTTTGTCCGAGCCTTTGGCGATTGTGAACACCAATTTCGCCGTGCAGTTGGGGCTGTTTTATTCCTATCTGCCCTTCATGGTGCTGCCCATTTATGCAGCGGTCGAGCGGTATAATTTCACCTTGTCCGAGGCCGCAGCCGATCTTTACGCCACCCGCTGGGTGATTTTGCGCCGCATCATTTTGCCCAGTGTCAAACCGGGCATCATTGCCGGCTGCATCTTGGTTTTCGTGCCGTCTTTGGGCTCGTTTTTGGCCCCCGACCTGCTGGGTGGGGCCAAGAATTTCATGATCGGATCGCTGATCGAAGAGCAATTCAAAGGCAATGCCGGCAATTGGCCTTTTGGCGCGGCGGCCTCGATGATCTTGCTGACAATGGTCATGCTGATTTTGATGATCTTTGCACATCAGCAGGCAAAAGGGGGCAAATAATATGGCCATGCGCCGCTATGATTTGCGCCATTACCCCAGCTTTAAAGCGGTAACGCTGTTTTGCCTGTTTGTGCTTTACGCCCCGCTGTTGGTGGTGACGGCCTACAGTTTTAACGCCTCGGCCTCGATCACCAATTGGGAGGGGGTTTCGCTGCGCTGGTATGTCGAGGTGTTCATCGGCGCCGAAAGCGAAAAGTTTAAATCTGCCGCGCGAAACAGTTTTGTGATCGCCCTGATCGCGGCCACGGTTTCCACCGCGATGGCCACCTCTGCCGCAACGGCGCTGTTGCGCGGCGGGCGGTTTCGCCTGCGAATGCTGTCGTTTGGCCTGATCTCGCTGCCATTGATGGTGCCCGAAATCGTTACTGCCGTTGCCACGCTGATATTTTTCAATGCCTTAGGCGTCGAGCGCGGGTTGCTGACCATTTTATTGGCCCATATCGCCTTTTGCATTCCTTTTGCCTACCTGCCCATTTCCGCGCGCATGCAAGGGATCGAGGCCACATACGAGCAGGCGGCCATGGATCTTTACGCCACCCGCGCCAAGGCCTTTACCCGTGTGCTGCTGCCGCTGATGATGCCCGGTATCCTCAGCGGTTGGCTGCTGGCCTTTATCGTGTCTCTGGATGATTTCATCATCACCAATTTTGTCAAAGGTGCGGGGGTTGAAACCCTGCCAACCGCGATTTTTGGCGCGGTCAAACAGGGCATAAAGCCCAATATCATGGCTATTTCCACAATGCTTCTTGGGGTGTCGGTGGTGATGGTCACGCTGTCTTGGCTGATTAGCCAAAGGGATACTACCAAATAAACAACATGGAGGTTGTCATGAAATCGATCATCAAATCCACTGCGGCTGCGGCCGCGCTTTGCTTGGCTGCTGGGGCCGCCATGGCCGATGGCAAGCTGGTTATCTACCATTGGTTCGAATATATCCCGCAGGAATTGCTGGATAAATTTGCCGCCGAAAATGGCGTAGAGATCGTGATGGATACCTACGACAGCAACGAGGCGCTGTTGGCCGCGCTAAAGGCGGGCGCGATGGGCACATATGATGTGGCCGTGCCCGGCGACTATATGGTGCAAATCATGGCGGGCGAGGGGCTGCTGGATACCATCGCCGAGGGCGAGTTGAAAAACAAAGGCAATATCTTGCCCCAATGGGCCGATCCCAGCTTTGACCCGGGGCGCACGCATTCGATACCCTATCAGTGGGGGTCCACCTCGTTTGCGGTGAACCGCGAGGTCTATTCTGGTGACATCAATACCACCGCCATCTTGTTTGACCCGCCTGCCGAATTGTCTGGCAAAATCAACATGCTGGACAGCCAGGGCGAGGTGATGGCAATGGCTGCGCTGCATTTGGGCATTCCACAATGTTCCAGTGATCGCGCACAGCTGAAGGCGCTGAACGATATGCTGCAAAAGGCCAAAACGCATTGGGCCTCGTTCAATTCAGACACGGCAAAAGAGGTGCTGGTGTCTGGTGATGCCGCCGTGGGGCAAATTTACGATGGCTTTGGCGCCAAGGCCCGCGAAGAGGGCGCACCGATTGAATATGCCTTCCCGCGCGAGGGCTATGTGGTGTGGATGGATAACGTGGTGCTGCTAAAAGATGCGCCCAACCGCGAAAACGCCATTAAATTCATGGACTTTTTGCTAGAGCCTGAAAACATTGCGGCGGTGTCGAATTATGCCCGCTATGTTGCCGGTGTCGATGGTGTGGCGCCCTTCCTTGACCCAAGTTTGGCCAGCCAGCCAGAATCGAACCCGCCGACAAATGCCGGGCCGGGCGTGTTTATCGAGGTATGCGATCAGCAAGTGCAGGAAATTTACGATCGCATTTGGACCGAGCTGAAAAACTAACGCGCAGCACGCGCCCACTGGTGGCCCCCCGTGGGCGGGCCACCAGCCTTTGGCCTTGAACCTGCACCCAAGCTGGGCCAAGTTTCGCCCGTTGCCCCCAACTGCAGGAATGCCCAATGCCCGAAACACGCTTGCTTACCGAATTTGGCATCGGCACCTCGCTGCGCCGCCAAGACTATACGCAGGCCGCGCTGCGTGCTGTGCGCGATGCGCTGTGGCGCAACTCGATCAATCTGGCCGAGCTGTTTGGCGCCC
>Ga0181560_10005664_pt1 | contig 11124 bp, 11 predicted proteins | sample 011ome_20_FD_133751 | JGI IMG/M metagenome (GOLD analysis project Ga0181560, IMG submission 133751) | Coastal salt marsh microbial communities from the Groves Creek Marsh, Skidaway Island, Georgia - 011509CT metaG (megahit assembly) | ecosystem: Environmental > Aquatic > Marine > Intertidal...
TGGGAGGGGAGTTATATGAATTATGAAGACGCAAGCGAAGCAGCAGACGCAAGCGAAGCAGCAGACGCAAGCGAAGCAGCAGACGCAAGCGAAGCAGCAGACGCAAGCGAATAAAGCGAATAAATTATAAAAAGATAAAAAAAGGGGTTTTCCTTTTTTCCTTTTTTCCTTTTTTCCTTTTTTCCTTTTTTTCATCTTTTTCTATTATAATTTATTACATTAAACAATAACATTAACACTACCCTCATGCCGGCGACTTCCACCCTCCTTTTTATTAATCAATCGTGCTGAACGGCGACGATAATCAATATTGCAATCATTGCCCTTTGTCGCTGTCAAACCATGGGTCGCTGTCAAACCATGGGTCGCTGTCAAACCATGGGTCGCCGCTTGACATTCTATTTCATTTCTATATGTCATCAACCCCGTATGAGGACCCGTTTCACGACAACGTTTCACCCCTCGCCCTCCCCTCGCCACTGCCAAATCGTGAATATAGAGTTCCAATTCATCCATTGCTTTCATCAAGTTTTCATTTTCTTGAACCAAAACACACATTCGGTATTCTGCTATTTTCTTTATAATCATAGCAGTAAAATTCTTAAATATTTCCCTCATAAATATTGATGATTTTACATTAGGTGTCAGCATATACTCGAATAACCCATGAAGCAAGTGTATTTTTTCCTTCATCAACTTGTTCTTACCGACAATGTCAATATATTGGTTTAAATTCGCCATCACTTCTTCGGTAAGCATATCAAGTTGTTGATAAGTCATTATATTCAATAACAATACTTGTCTGTATAATGCTAGTCTACTTTATGAAAAAAGTAATTCAATTTTATGATATATACGAAACCAAAGAATCATCAAACAAACATCAAATAATTCTCTGGTTATACATTATAACACAAAATGAAATTTGAAGCTTTAGTCGGAATTGCTGGCATTCTTGGTTTAGTGTCCTTTAGTACACTTATCCAAAAAATTTACGATACGCATAATACCACTAGTTTACCGTGGACTTGGGTCGCTTTAAATATTACTGCACAATTACTTTCAATGATTTATGGTATAGCAAATGGTGCGTATGGTATTTACATTCCCAATTCCTTATTTTTGTTAGGATTATTATATATCCTTTACGTAAAAGTAATGCATAAACCCAAAAATGAAAAGGAAGCAAAAGAAAGAAATAAACAAATGTAGGAAAACATGAAATATAAAAACCCGTGAATATATAAAAAATATTATTATTTATATATATATAATAAAATGTCTCTCATCCAAGATTTCAACAACCTCTTTTCGCCTATGGACAAAAAGTATTGCGACCTCTTTTACGCAATTTCCGTGTTTTATTTCTTAATCATGGTTATTTCGATTGTTAGTTTAGTGTTCTTATTTCGCGACATAAAACGCAACCGATACATTATAATCAACTCTGTCATTGTGATTGCTATGCTTGGGATTAACTACATTTACAATCGCCTGTTGTTTAACATGTGCAAGTAAATAATACAATACCGTCTAAAATAATATTCAAAAATGTATTGAATATTATTACAATTACAAAAATGAATGATAAATATTAATGCAAGGACAATAAATATAAGAATTTATTCAACTCTGCTAACAATTCATCGCGAACTGCCAGTAAATCCACATTCAATCCCGAATTAAATACTGCATCATTCGATAAGTTAATTAAAAAGGTTTTATAATACCCAATTTGTTTTTGAAATTCAGTATTAGAACTGTATAAAGTGAGATTTAATACATACACGTTTTCACGAGGACTCCCGTTTAATAATTTACCGCGTCCGCCCATCTCTTCTTTACCGAGCATCACTTCAACAAAATGGTCAGTTAATTCGCCCATTTTTGCATACAATTCGTCCGTTGCTTTATGGGTTGAATAACTTGTGGTTTTCCAGTGGTATAATTTCACAGTATTTAACATGTGTAAAAAAGTTGGCACAATCATTGTTGCTAAACGACCTTTTTTGGTCTTATTTATAGAACGAATCTTACGCGTCCCTTTTCCTTTTCCTTTTCCAACCATACGACGCAAACTCGGTTTTCTCCCGGTTAAAAAATCCTTCCGTGTATGCATATATGTATTATATAATAGATATATAAAAAAATATACTATACTAATTAATACAGTATAAATAATAAATAATAAATAAATGAATAAATATATATGATAAATTCTTATCTCTCTCATATTGGATATAATGGTCCAAATACATTATTATTTGTAATTTTGCTTATGTTTACAAGAACAATTCAATCATCAATCAATATAAATTTATATATTTACGTTATTGTGTGGCAATTTATCAGTCATTTAATAAACATTACAATAAAAAATATATTAAAACATCCACGACCCGATAGCGATAAAAACGAAAATTTTAAAAGTCTTGTGCCATCAATAAGTAATTATTTTACTATTCATAGAAATTACGGAATGCCGTCAGGACATGCACAGGCAGTTATGTCGGAATTAATCTTTATAATACTTTACTTTCAAGAACCATTTCTATCAATGCTTTGTATAATTCAATCGGGTATTACACTTTGGCAACGCTATATAACACAACGTCATTCTATAAAACAATTAATAGTGGGTAGTGCAATTGGTATAACATTTGGTATTGCCTTTTATAAATTAATACCCTTTATTGAAAATACCTACTCGCCGACGCCACCGCCGACGCCACCGCCGACGCCACCGCCGACGCCGCCGCCGACGCCGCCGCCATTATCAGACGAATTGCCATAAACACTATCAATAATTCCCATCATTTGCTCAATATCATCAATATTAAATTCAAGTCTATAAAAATATAACAATGGATAATCGCCAACGGGATTAGCATCGCCAACGGGATTAGCATCGCCAACGGGATTAGCATCGCCAACGGCATTAGCATCGCCAACGGGATTAGCATCGCCAACGGCATTATCATCGCCAAACGGATAATAAACAGATGATTCAATCAAACGATAAATAAGGTCTAAATCTAAATCAGTAATCTGTTCTGGTTCTGCCGGTGGAAATTTAAATCCAATTTTATTCAATACCTTATTTAAATCAGTGCGACACAAAGGACATGTATACAATCTATTATTAAATGCCTCTGTTAAACAAGAAGAATGAAAATAATGTTTACACGGTAAATACGCAACTTGTTTATGAAAGAGTGTAGTTAAACATATTGAACATTCCTTTTCATCAAATGGACACTTTTGTTGGATAATAATACGTTCATTATTTGCAGCAATCATATCATGTTTAAATATAGGTTTTGATTCCATATCATCCTCATTTTCATATGAAACCATACTATCAATTAACATTGCCATTTCTGCTTCACTAACGTAATATTTATTATTAACATCACTGTTATTTGACCCATTTTCAATTTTATTTTGAATTTCTGAATACTCTGACATGAATAGATTTTATCTCTTCTTACATTTATAAATATAAATTTAAATAATAATAATTATAATATATGTATTAAATTAATTTAAAGATATATGCACTAATAATAGTGTGAGTTATAAATGAGACTCACCGCCCTTAAAAAAACTCACGAGTATAATGTGAATTATTCAAATCCAATTATATAAAATTATTGGATTTATAATAGCATATACGTATTTATTATATAGCGACCAATGATTTATTTTTAATAAAAAATGAGTTGAAAATGGTCAAATGTAATAAATTTATTATATTATTAATAATAATAATAATAATACTAACCATCTCTCATCTCTCATCTCTTTTTCCTTTTCCTTTTCCTTTTCATCTTCATACCTTATCTTTTTAATGGCATAGGCACCGTATAAGCAAACGCAGTAGAAGCAAACGCAGTAGAAGCACAGAAGCAGTAGAAGCAAACGCAGTAGAAGCAAACGCAGTAGAAGCAAACGCAGTAGAAGCACAGAAGCAGTAGAAGCAAACGCAGTAGAAGCAAACGCACTAGAAGCAAACGCAGTAGAAGCACAGAAGCAGTAGAAGCAAACGCAGTAGAAGCACAGAAGCAGTAGAAGCACAGAAGCAGTAGACACTCAAAAAGGGAAGTATAAAAATATATACAGGGCAAGGGTATAAAATAAAGGGTTTACACCTTTGTGCATTTAAAATGCTGACTAGTCGGCGAGTTATCGGTCACAGAGGCAACGTTACATTGGACATTTTAAATGTCCAATGGTGTAAAAAAAAAGAAATGGGAATTTGGCCGAGTGGTTAAGGCGTTGGATTTAAGACCCAATGGAACATATCCGCGTGGGTTCGAACCCCACAGTTCCCAAAGAATAATAAAAATCATAAAACAAAAAAACCTCCTTATAGCTCAGTGGTAGAGCGGAAGACTGTAGTAGTTAAAAGGCATCTTTAGGTCACTGGTTCAAATCCAGTTGAGGAGATTATTGTTTTTATTATTATTATTTTTATTATTATTTTTATTATTATTATGCATAACAACAACAAACTAGCCCGTATAGCGCAATTGGATAGCGCGTAAGACTTCTAATCTTAAGGTTTGGGGTTCGAGTCCCCATATGGGTAATAAGTGCGTTTTAATAATAGTTGTAATAATAAATAAAATAAAATAAAACATTTTTAACACGGTAAATGAGTTAAAGATAATTCAATAATAATAGTAGTAATGGAGACACTTACTACTATTATACACCAAGATTTCATGAATCGACAATGGATTTTTACAAAAACAAATAATTCCAATGAAAACAAACGAGTGTGTTATAAGGCAAACCAAAATATCAATGACAATCCCTATGATGAAATTATTATTGAATATTTGCCTCGTACAAATCAATATGATATTGTAGTTCCGGTTGGAAGTGTCCCCTATAAAAAAACCTTTACAGATGCAACAATAACGAGTATTGCTGATTATATCCGTATGCATTTAGATTATAATTATTATAAAAAATGTAAAAATGTAAAAATGTAAAAATGTAAAAATGTAAAAAACGAAAGATATTATAAAAACATACTTTTTTTAATATAAAAAGCAAAAAATTGAAATGCTTTTTATATTTAAATTATTAAGCACCTCACAACCAACGAAAAAGACCATCACCAACAACGAAATGTTTTGTAAAGTATGCAAAGACGCTGGCAAAACCGAAGCAGTGTACACTTCACACTGGATTCGCGATGCACCGGGTCCCAACGGCAAAGTGATTTGTCCTACCCTTTTAAACCAAACATGTAAGTATTGTAAAGAGAATGGACATACACCCAAACACTGCACCAAACTTCAACGGAAGTATCAAAAACATCACCAAGCGTTGGATACGCAGAAATTCCAACAACGTGCCCGCGAAATGTGTTCTTCACCGCCACCGCGAGAGCAATCATCACCGGCGCCATACAAAGGACAGGTAATTCCCAATGACCCTATGCCAATTGGAAAAAAAACCAACTACTTCAATTTGTTGATGGTAGACGACGACGAAGACGCCGATATCAAAGACGCTGATATCAAAGACGCCGATATCAAAGACGCCGATATCAAAGACGCTGATATCAAAAGTTACAAAAAAGATCTGGAGAAGAATTTCCCAGCACTAGGTCAGGAAAAGACGATGAAAATCGTGAATGCCCTCTTTCCGACCAAGTCCAAGACCACAAAAGTGAAAAGTTACAGCAGCGCCGCCACTGCCACCCCAGCAACCACCAAATACAAACGTGAAGATTCGCCCACTCCTTCACCTATCTCCTCACGTCCGCATTCACCACCGAATGCTCCTAAGAAAATGCCGGTTGTGAAAGAGGATCATAAAGAAGAAGATAATAAATACATCAAACGCGTTCCATCGTGTGATGATTTATGTATGGGAACACTGAGTCCTTCGCCTTCGCCACCACCACCAACCATGACGATGCGCTGGGCTGACATGGAATAGATTAGAATAGATTAGAATAGAAAAAAAAATAAGATTTTTGAATAAACGAATAAACGAATAAAAAAAGAAAAACGAAAGTGTGTTCTCACAAAACACATTTTTTACTTTTTTTTCCTGAAGGTTCAAAAAAAAAACTATAAAATTGAATTGCTTTCTTACTAATCATCTCTAGTAACCCATCCAAATCTAACAACAAACAAAGAGAAGAGAATAAAATAAAGAATATGGCATCCACTGCCGAGACCGCCATGACATACATGCAGTTTTTAACTGCCAATACATTTTCCCATAAACCATTCCAAGAAGATTGCTTTGAATGGTGTATGAAAAAGGAGCAGGAGCAAGCAGAGCAGCAAGCAGAGCAGCAAGCAGAGCAGCAAGCAGAGCAGCAAGCAGAGCAGCAAGCAGAGCAGCAGCAGCAAGCAGGTGGTATCATCGCATTAGAAATGGGACTCGGCAAAACTATCGTAATGCTCGCCGTCACTTTTTGTAACCCCAAAGACCAAACACTCATCGTTGTCCCCAAATCACTGCTTTCTCAATGGATAAGCATCCTAAAAAAAATAACACCCACACCTTCGCTACTTGTCTACCACAACACCCACACCTGCATAAAAAAAATCACACAAACCGACCTAAAAAAATACCAAATAGTGTTAACTACCTATTCGCACGTAAGTTTGCCAAAAAAACATCAACCCGTCAAAGGGCAACCCATAATGCCTCGTCACATCCCATTTATAAACAAAATCAAGTGGGATCGCGTCATTTGCGATGAAGCACATCACGCTAGTCACCGAAGCACCAGTGCGTATAAAGGCATCACGCTATTAATGACACATATGATGTGGATGGTGACGGGAACTCCTATTCAAAATAAGAAATCGGAAATGGTAAACCTACTCAACTTAATTACCAAAAAAAAACCACACACACAAAACATCAATATTAAGCAGATGGTCTATTATCGCACTAAAGAAAATGTATCAATTTCAATGGTGCCCTTACATATTCACACCATTCCGGTTGAATGCAAGACCAATACAGAAGAAGAATTGTCGCGTCACATTCATTCTATGGTCGAATACTGTAATGTATCTAAAAAAAGAATTGCAATAGAAGAAGCGATGGAAGACAATGACCCGCGCATATTAACAATGAAATATTTTACTCTTGCCCGGCAATCATGTGTCTATCCACCAATGCTTAATAAAACCATCCGACGTTTTGAAACTAAGTTGCGCGAGTTAAACGTCGATTCTGAATACAGTTGTATAGAACCAAATCATCTTTATACCTCTGAAAGTAAGGTTGATAGTGTGATAAGCACAATCGGTAACCGAATCGACAATGGATGCGGAAAACTCATCTTGTGTTATTTCCACGAGGAGATAGATGCTATTGCGAAACGCCTAGAAGTATATAAAAAGCGCATTGTAAAATTTGATGGTCGTTCAACAAGAAGCGAACGCACAACTGCCTTAACCAATCCTGCCGACATTCTGATTGGACAAATACGAATGTGTTCTGAAGGATTAAACCTGCAAGAACACTATAGTGAAGTATATTTCACTAGTCCTCATTTCAATCCCGCGATAGAACAGCAGGCAATTGCGCGTTGTTGGCGGATTGGACAAAAGAAAGAAGTCAACGTATTTCGGTTCATTACCAACTACAAAGAAAAAAAGAGCGAAAATGCATCATCATATACCATGGATACCTACTCCGAAAAAATCCAATTAAAAAAAAAAGACACTCTCCACGAATTCGAAGAAGAAGCAATGCAGACGCCGATGGCAGCAGCACCGCAGACGCCGATGGCAGCAGCACCGCAAAGAGCAAAAATCCGCCGCCGTTTAGTATTAAAAAAGAAGAAACCACTGCCACACGAATAGAATACGCCATTATAGCATAGAAGAAACAATTTCATTTTCATTTTCATTTTCAAAAACCCCATTTAAATCATCATCGGTTGATGCTTTATTCGATTGTAAATAAACATTCCTTTTTTTATCGGCATCGGCACTAGAACCGACACATTGTGCCTCATCACTATCATCGCCACTATCATTTTCCCCATTTCTATAATGTCGCTTCACTTCTTTAGTCTCGCTATGTTGAACCAAAGACGTATTTTCCATTTCCATTATTTTTTCCATCACATATCCGCCTGCTATTTTCGGGTCAATATAATCTGGTGGCAATAAAGGAAGAACACGGTTCTCACAACAACACCGTCCTAAATCATATATATAAAACCGCATCCAATAGGTTTGCCTTAATTTTGCATTTAATATTTCTTGTTGAAACATATTATCAATCATTGAAAATGCAGTATTTAAAAACAAAATCGTATTGACAATATTTTTTTTCTGTGAGAATAAAACAGTAGTGCGTTTTTTATATTTATTGTTCTTGGAAATATGCAAAGAACGATTAGAGCGTTCATATTTTTTTTGCCAAGCACTAATATAACGTAATTCATTTTTAACATGCTTCAATTCTGTCAATATAGTTGCTTTATAGTCATCTATTTTTTTAATAATAGAAAAGACATTTGTATTATAAAGTAAAGGATAAGTATATCTAATTTTACGCGGAATAATAAATTGGTTCGATTCTTTAATATCGGCAATTTTATCTTCAATACGAATAATATTATCTCTCATATCGCGAATAAGGTCTGATTCTGCATTTAAACGGTCTTGATAAACAGAGTTCATCATATTATTTTCAGCATTTGCTAACCATATTTTTCTATGAATTTCTGGAGAAATAGCGTCGTTCATTCTAACATCTACATCATAATCGCCGCCACCGCCACCGCCACCGCCACCGCCACCGCCACCGCCAGAACTCATTCCATTATTTTCCCATCCATAAGAAGTTTCAATCTGCTGTTTTTGTTTATTACAAAAACGCGTCATATTTTCATTATTAAGAATCGGATTACTAAATAATAATACTTGCCCAGACTGAAATTCCACATAAGTTTGAAGTTTGTCATATTGATGAGACGATATTTTATGTGCTTCAGATTCACTATCCAATTTAGAATAATTAATAATTGCTAATAAAAAAGTAACCAATGCAGAAAGACCTGCCAAAATATAGGAATGTCCGTTTAAAGAACCCTGTAAAACAGTTATAATTGCCGAAATAAAAATAGACGGCATCATCAACATATTTAATAATCTCACTGTATATGCACGTGATTCCATATAAATAATTTTTTGACCCTTCACATAACTTGCTAATATATCCAACGCCGATGAATAACGATGAACTATATCTTGCTCATATGATTTATTTATTTGTTCGCGAACATCACTATACGTTAATTTTTTATAATGGATGCCGCCATCACAATCATTCCCTATTGGATTATTACATACATCAGCAGCATAATGACGACTTATATTATCATTGTCAGAATCACTTGGTTCACTTCCAATAATATCAACACTACTATTACTGCTATTGCTATCCAAATCCATAAAATATAATAAAGTAATATTATATTTTATTATATTTTATTATATTTTATTATATTTTATTATATTTTATTATATTTTATTATATTTTATTATATTTTATTATATAATGAAGGATAATAAGACACGTAAAACCCATAAAAAACTATCAAGTAAAGGATGGTCGAAACAATCACCGGGAACACGCGAACGCCGCATAATGAAAGAACACTGCGGCACAAAATGTTTCTTAGGACCTATTGGTGAGAGTAGTTTTCCAATTTGTTCCAAAGACACCTGCAAAATTAACCCCAAAGGAATATATGCTGCGTTTGTAAGGTCCCGCCAATATTTGTCGAAAACAAATAAACAAAAATATAAAAAGATAGCAAACAAATCAAAAAAAATGCTTAAAAAACGTGGTTATTTCACTTTCCGGTAGAACCAAATCCCCCTTCCCCTCGCCCAGTATTCGATGACAAGTCTGTCTCTTTTTCCACAAGTTCAATACGCATTGGATAGGTCATGTTTGGTGGACAAATCTGCACCAAACGTTGCTTTTTCTCTACCTTAAACATATCGCGACTTGAATTATCAAAAACTGAAATATAGTTGCCGCGATAACCAGCGTCAATAATACCAACCGAGTTCGCAAGGCGCAACGGCGTTTTGGTTCCAGTGCTTGAACGTGGATACATATAATAACCAACTGGAACACCACGCCAATCATCCAACGACGTAATAAACCTCATTTCTCCCTTCACTTCTTGATTAATTTTAGTAGTTTCTCCGCCACCAACCTCTACGTCCGCCGGACAAAACAAATCAAAACCAGCATCAAAAAATTCTCCATCGCACATTAGGTTATGCTTTACAACTGCCTCTTTATATAAAGAACGCACTTCTTCACATACAGTTGTAGAAACGTTCAAACGAAGTAAATAATGCATATTCTATTTTTAATTTATAAACATACATAATTGAATCTATTTATATATGTTTTGATATATCTTATAATGTAACATCTTAACAATGATAGCATCCGCTATTCAACAATGCTTCGGGTAAAGGTGCAATACTCTTAATCGTTGTATTGCAATCATATTTTTTATACTTTAACAAACCTGCCTTTAAATACTCGCCTGCCGAGATAGCACCTTGATAATGACGATAATCGCTAGTCGTTTTTTCATTATATGCAGTATAATAGCGTTTACCACCAATATGGTATGATCGTGCTTTACAGCAAACAACTGCCTCATTATTACTAATATCATTAACGCACGCAGCAGCACTTGCTTGAACCTTATCGACAATATATTGTCCAGCACTGTGGTCTTCGGGTGAGAAATTTTTCACCCAATTGACGTGATTCACTGAACCGCAAGTTTGACCAGTTGGACATGTTGGAAAATTGACACTAGAATATAAGTAACCTTTGGTATTCTTTGCCGATGTTTTCACTATAGAAGGATCATTTCCGTCTCCTACACAAACATTAGACTGTGCGTTTGTCAATGCAGAGAGATTCGTGCTGTGAATAGAACGTTGGTTACGGTGACCACCGTTTAATGAAAACCCTTTTGCTGTAGATGATATAGGAACCTGAAATCGTTTAGAATTACGTTTTAATGCTACAATAGACATATAAAATAACCGAAGAAAATAACATATCAAATAACATATCAAATAA